>Ga0209458_1000605_pt1 | contig 10858 bp, 11 predicted proteins | sample WorMetLIZAISLAND_FD_187411 | JGI IMG/M metagenome (GOLD analysis project Ga0209458, IMG submission 187411) | Marine gutless worms symbiont microbial communities from Max Planck institute for Marine Microbiology, Germany - Inanidrilus manae... ...
TGCAGGCCGTCCCCCTCCGCACACGCCTCAAGCGCCTGCCGCCAGCCTCGTCGTCAACCCGGCAGACCCCCACCGCCTTGCCGAAGCCCGATATCCGGCCGCATGAAAAATCAGCCCGCCGATCAGGGGTTATTGACTCAATATTTATCAAGCGATATATTAGATTATCAATTGATAAATTATGTGTGTGGGTCGTTCTTGATTCCCAAACATGCCTATCCAGGGAGGAAGGCTTGAAAGCCAGCGTGTTCGAGTACGTCCGCGCCCGATCCCTGGATGAGGTCTTCACCGTGCTGTCCGAGCATGGCGACGAGGCTAAGATCCTGGCCGGGGGACAAAGCCTGATTCCGACGATGAACATGCGCTTCACCGCGCCTGAGGTGCTCGTCGACGTTTCCGGCGTCGCCGACCTTCAGGGTATTCAGGTCAAGGACGGCGTGCTCAGGATCGGGGCCATGTCGCGTCATGCCGACGTTCTCAATTCTTCCGTTGTCGCGGAACACGCTCCCCTGATCGCCAAAGCCATGCCGAGCATCGCACACGCGACGGTTCGCAATCGGGGAACGTTCGGCGGCTCGCTTTGCCATGCCGACCCGGCGGCGGAGTTGGCCGCTTGTGCGCTGGCGTTGGACGCGCGGTTCAATATTCGAGGTCCCGGCGGCGCTCGCACGGCATCGGCCGAGGAGTTCTTCCTGGGCGCCTACACGACTTGCTTGGCCAAAGACGAAATTCTGCTGTCGGTCGACGTGCCGACGGCGGTGTCCGGTAGCCTGACGTTTTTCGACGAGGTCGCCCGCCGCAATGGCGACTACGCCATGGCCGGACTGGCCGCGACAACCAAGATGTCGGAAGGGCACCTGGCCGACACGCGCTTGGTATTCTTTGCGGTCGGCGACGTGGCGCTGTCAGCGACCGCCGCCGCCGAGTTGATGGACGGCAATCCGGCCGCCGCTGTCGACACCGAAGCGGTGTGCGATGCCATTGCCAAGGAAATTCAGCCTGTCGATGACCTGACCACATCCGGCAGCGCCAAGCTGGCCATGATGAAGGTCCTGGTGCGTCGGGCCGTAAATATCTTCGCCCAGGAAGAAGGCGCCTGATGAGCGGCCCCATACCCGTCACCATCGTCGTCAACGGCGAGCCCATGACCCGTGCCGTGGAACCACGATTGAGCCTTGCTGATTTCCTCCGCTCGGAAGGCCTGACCGGTACCCATGTAGGCTGCGAGCATGGGGTCTGCGGCGCCTGCACGGTACGCCTCGATGGCAGCACGGCGCGCGGATGCCTGACCTTGGCCGTGCAATGTGACGGCCTGAACGTGGAAACTATCGAAGGGGCCACTGAGAGCGGCCGTATCAATGATCTTCAGGAAGCCTTTATCGAAAACGCGTCGCTGCAATGCGGCTTCTGCACGCCGGGCATGCTGTTGACCGCCGAGGAAATGCTGTGTGACAACCCGCAGCCGAGTCGCGACAAAATCCGCGACCACTTGTCGGGCAATTACTGCCGGTGTACTGGGTACCAGGCCATCGTCGATGCAATCGAACAGGTGGCCCGGCTGCGGGCGGAAGGGGAGTAATGAACGAACAGAAAAACCTGTCCTCATTGGATCTGCCAAACTCCTATATCGGCAAGGCCGTGCCTCGGCCCAATGCCAAACGACTGGTCCAGGGCAGAGGAACTTTCGTCGACGACTTGGAACTGTCGCGCATGGTGCACCTGGCGTTCCACCGCAGCCCTTACGCCCACGCCAAAATCGTTTCCGTCGATACCAAGGACGCCGCCGCCGTGCCCGGCGTCGTCGGCGTCTACACCATGGACGACCTCAGCGACGCCATCACGCCCTGGGTCGGCGTGCTCGACCACCTGAAGGGAATCAAGTCCGCCGAGCAATGGCCGCTGGCCAACGGCAAGGCGTTCTGGCAGGGCGAGCCGGTGGTCGCCGTCGCGGCGACGTCCCGCGCCGTCGCCGAGGACGCGGTCGATCTGGTCTTCGTCGAATACGAGGAGCTGACGCCGGTCACCGACATGGCCGCAGCACTGGACAAGGACACCCCGGTGATTCACCCGGAACTGGGCGACAACCTGTGTTTTCATCGCGTGGTCGATGCCGGGGACGTGGATGCGGCCTTCGAGAACGCAGCCGCGGTGGTCGAGGACAGCTTCCGCTTCAATCGCCACACCGGCGTCACGATGGAGCCCCGCTCCATCATCTGCGACTACAGCAAGGCGTCCGGCGACCTGACCCTCTACATGTCGGTCCAATGTCTGCACATGTCGAAGAACCTGTACGCCAAGCACCTGAACATCCCGGAGGACAAGGTCCGCGTCATCTGCAAGGACGTGGGCGGTTCGTTCGGTATCAAGATCCACACCTATTCCGACGAAATGGCCGCCGGCGCCATCGCCGTCAAACTGGGCCGTCCGGTGAAGTTCATCGCCGACCGTCTGGAAAGCTTCGTCACCGACATCCATGCGCGCGATCATATCGTCAAGGCGCGGGCCGCCTTCAACGCGGAAGGCGAGTTACTCGCAATCGACATGGATGACGTGACCGGTATCGGCCCGTACTCGGTCTATCCGCGGACCAGCGGGATCGAACTGAACCAGGTGGTCAACCTGACCGGTGGGCCTTACAAGCACACCAACTACCGGGTCGACGGAAAGGTGGTGTTCCAGAACAAGAACATCATGTGCCAGTACCGGGGTGTCGGCCATCCGATCGCGGTCGCCGTCGGCGAGCACCTGATGGACCTGGGCGCCAGGAAACTGGGTAAGGATCCGGTCGAGGTCCGCCGCGCCAGCTTCATCGGCGACGACGCCTATCCCTACACGGCGCCGTCCGGCACCATCTACGAACGGCAAAGTCATCACCAGTGCCTGGACAAACTGGTCGACATCATGGACTACGCCGCACTGCGCACCGAACAGGTCGCGTTGCGCGAAAAGGACATCTACAGGGGTATAGGTTTCGCCAGCCTGATCGAGGTGACCAACCCGAGCCCGGCGTTCTACGGCATTGGTGGTGCGCGCATCGCATCACAGGACGGCTGCACGATCCGCCTCGACCCGACCGGTGGACTAACCGCCATCACCGGCGTCACAGAACAGGGTCAAGGGACGGAAACCGTAATCGCGCAGGTCGCTGCCACCGCCGTCGGTGTTTCCGTCGAAAACGTCCGGGTGATTACCGGCGACACGGAAATCGTGCCCTACGGCGGCGGCACCTGGGCGTCGCGCGGCGCCGGCATCGGCGGCGAGGCCACCCTGCAGGCCGGTAAAGCGTTGAAGCGCAACATTATCGAGGTGGCGGCCGCCCTTTTGCAGGCTAAGCCGGATGACCTGGACGTGCGCGACGGCAAGGTGGTCGACACCGACAGCGGTGCCGAGCATATGCCGCTTTCCGAAGTGGGGCGGATCGCCTACTTCAGGGGCGACACCCTGCCCAATGATGTTCAGCCCGAACTGGTCGCCACCCGCCATTACATCCAGCGCGGTTTCCCGTTCGTCTTCACCAATGCGGCACACGCTTGCCACTTGGAAGTCGACACCGGCACGGGACTCGTCACGTTACTCAAGTACTGGGTGGTCGAGGACTGCGGCACCGTCATCAACCCGAAGCTCGTCGCCGAGCAGACCCGGGGCGGCGTGGTCCAGGGTCTCGGCCCGGCGCTCTACGAGGAGTGCCTCTACAGCCCCGAAGGCCAACTGCTAAACGGATCGCTGGCCGACTACCTGGTGCCCATGGCCACCGAAATGCCCGACATCGTGGTCGATCATATCGAGACCCCGACGAGCACCTCGGAATTGGGCGCCAAGGGCGTCGGCGAGGCTGGCACGGCCGGCGCCCCGGCCACGGTCATGAACGCCATCAACGACGCGTTGTTCCCGTTCGGCGTGACCCTGTCGGACATGCCGTTCACGCCGGACAAGATTTTGAAGGGCCTTGGAAAAGCCTGAGGTCACGCCGATCAAGCCGGGAAGAAACACCGGCATCTGACGAGTTGAATCTGAGAATCTAAACTAGGAGACTAGGAAACGAGAACATGGGATCGAAAAGGGATAATACCACCACGGCCGGCATAAGCCGGCGCACGATTATAAAGACCGCCGGCGCCGCACTCAGCACCGGCCCGTTTCTGTTCAATATCGCCAACGCGGCGAGCCACGGTAAAATCAGGATCGGCATGCCCGTGCCGCTGACCGGCCCCTACGGCAAGGAGTCCCAAGAACAAGCACGTTGCGCGCAAATCGCCGTCGATCAGTTCAACGCCGCGGGTGGGTTGGACGGTCATATGGCCGAGTTGCTATCGCGCGACACCAAGCTGAAAGCCGGTGAGGCTGCGACCCGCACCCTGGAGCTAATCGAAAAGAACAACGTCCACTTCATCTGCGGTTCCCTGTCCGCTTCCGTGCAGTTGGCCATCAACGACGTCGCCAAGAAACGCAAGAAGATCTTCATGTCCATCTCGCAGTCCGATGGCATCAACGAGGCGAAGCACTTCTCCAAGTACACCTTCCATGAAGCCATGAACCCGCACATGACCTCGGGCGCCGTCGGCCGTTACGTGTTCCCGCGCAACAAGAAGCGCGTCGCGTTCCTAATCGCGGATTACGCCTATGGCCACGAAATGGCGCGTGGATTCAAGCGGGCCGGCAAGGGCCACGGCATCGAGGTGGTGGCCGAAGTCAAACATCCGCTGGCGACCAAGGACTTCTCGACCTTCCTGCCGCAGATCCAGGCGGCCCGCCCGGATATGCTGTGCCTGTGCAACTTCGGCTACGACCAGTTGAACTCCCTCAAGCAAGGTATCAACTTCGGCATGAAGGAACAGATGCTGATGGTGACCCCGGCGCTGCTGTACAGCCAGCGTCTCTCGGGCGGCGCCGATCCGTACGAAGGCGTCGTCGGCGGCACCAACTACCACTGGACCTTGGAAGACACGACGCCGAGCGCCAAGACGTTCAACGACGCCTACCGCGCTTCGAACGACGGCATGCCGCCGTCCGACTATGGCGGGTATGGCTACTCGGGTGTCGCCTCGCTGCTGAAGGCAGTCAAGGCCGCGGGCTCAACCGACACCGACAAGGTGATCGCTGCCCTGGAAGGCCTGAAGTACGACAACTACAAGGGCGCTCAGCACTATCGCACCTGCGACCACCAATCCGTACAGACGGTGCACATCATCGCGTCCAAGTCCAAAAAGGACATGAAGAACAAATACGACCTGTTCAACATACTGCACACCGACCCGGCCAGCGAAGATGTCCTGCGCAGCTGCGAGGAGCTGGCCGAGCTGACCTGAGGCGGCCGCCTGGCGGGGAAGACGATATGATGGACATTCGGTGAATCTGCTTCTCCTTCAGGCGTTTACCGGCCTCGCCCTGGGTTCGGTTTTCGTCCTGCTGGGTATCGGCTTATCGCTGATCTTCGGGCTATTGACCGTAGTGAACTTCGCTCACGGTGCGTTCTATATGCTGGGAGCCTATGTCGGGGTGTTCTTTATCGGTTTGACCGGCAATTTTTGGCTCACGTTGGCCTTGGTCCCCTTGGCGGTTGGCGCTGTCGGCTTGGGTGTCGAGCGGTTCCTCGTCCGGCCCCTCTATGGTCGCGGTATCGATTATCCACTGCTTCTGACCTTCGGGTTGGGGTTGGTGATCGTCGAGATCGTTCGCATTATTTATGGTCTCGATAGCGTACCGTTTGATCCGCCCAAGGAACTGCGCGGCGCCACCGATTTAGGCTTCGGCTTTTTCCCGACCTACCGGTTGTTCATCATCGGCATGACCGCCGCCATCGTCGCTGGATTGTGGCTGTTCATCGAAAAAACGCCCTTCGGCTTAGTGATCCGGGCCGGCGCCCGTGACCCGGAAATCGTCCGCGTCCTGGGCATCGACATCTCCAAGGTGTGGCTGATCGTTTTCGGCCTCGGCACCGGGGTCGCCGGCATTGCCGGCGTGCTCTCGGCGCCGATGCGCAGCGTCATCCCCGACATGGGCATCACGGTTCTGGTCGAGGCCTTCGTCGTCACCGTGGTCGGCGGTATGGGATCGTTGATTGGCGCCGTCGTCGCGGGGTTGATGGTCGGACTGGTCGTCGCCGTCACTTCGCTTGTCGCGCCCGAGCTCGCCGATCTCTCCATGTTCGCTCTGATGGCCTTGGTGCTGCTGATCCGGCCGCAAGGCCTGTTCGGCCGGAAGGGGTTGATGGGATGACCGATATCCCGATGGCCGACGGCGAGCTTCAGGTTTTCGGCCGCCGCATGGCCCGGGCCGTCAGGGCCGTGGCGCGTCACCGCGTCCTCGCGGCGCTCTTGTTCCTGATGATGTTCCCCTTCATCCTGCCCTACGAGGCCTTGGCGGTGAACATCCTGATTTACGGCCTATTCGCGCTCGGATTCAACATGGTGTTCGGTTACATGGGCGTGCTGTCGTTCGGCCACGCGGCGCTGTTCGGCGTCGGGTCCTACGGCACGGGTATCGCCATCGTTCACTTCGGGGTGGAGTGGTTTCCAGCCATCGTTCTCGGCGTGATCAGCGGCGGTGTCACCGCGATGTTCATCGGCGGCTTGGCCATCCGCACCCGAGGAATCTACTTCGCCATGGTCACCCTGGCGTTGGCGCAGTGCGTATATTATCTGGTTTATCAAATGAGCGATTGGTCCGGCGGTGAAGACGGGCTTACCGGCGTCGGCGTTGAAACCGTCGATTTCGTTTTCATCAGCTTCAATCTGTTCGACCCATTGACGAAGTACTACTTCGTTTACGTTTTCGTCGCCCTGGCGATCGTCGTCTTCTCGCGCATCCTCGCTTCGCCCTTCGGCGCGGTACTCGAAGCCATCCGGGAAAACGAGAACCGGGCGAGGGCCTGCGGCTACAATGTTCAACTGACCAAATGGGTCGCCTTCGTGATTTCGGGCCTGTTCTGCGGGCTGGCCGGCGCGCTCAACGCTCTCCACTTGTCCGTGGTGCCGATCGAATCGCTTCACTACCACCTCTCCGGGCAGGTGGTGATGATGTCGCTCCTGGGCGGAATGGGAACTTTCTTCGGCCCCTTCATCGGCGCCATGGCGTTCCTTATGCTGGAGGACGTGATCACCCTGATGACTACGCACTGGCAACTGTTCTTGGGCACCATCTTCATGATCTTCGTACTGTTCTTCCCGCGCGGGATATGGGGCTCGGTCCTGCATTGGGTGTCACGATGACCACGGCCGGGCCAGCCACCGACGATGTCATCCGTACCGAGGGCGTAAGCAAGCACTTCGGTGGTTTTACCGCGCTTAACGACGTGACCGCGTCCTTTCCGCGCGGCCAGTTGACTGCGATCATCGGCCCGAACGGCGCCGGCAAGAGCACCTATTTCAATGTCCTGTCCGGGGCTTTTCCGCCGTCCGAGGGCCGTGTATTCTTCGAGGGCCGCGACATCACCGGCCGAGCGCAGCATGAATTCGCCCACATGGGCATCGCCAAGTCGTTCCAGATCACCAACGTGTTTCCGGAACTATCGGCGTTGGAAAACGTACGTATAGCGATCCAAGCGCTGAGGAGCCGGTTCGACATTTGGACGCCACGCGGAAAGCTAACCGAAGTGGAGCATGAGGCTGCCGAGCTATTGGATCTCGTGGGCCTGCAGCAACACCGCACCCAGCACGCCGGGAACCTGGCTCATGGCGAGCAGCGGGCCCTGGAGATCGCCCTGGCACTGGCCTGCGACCCGCGCCTGTTGTTGCTGGACGAGCCGACAGCGGGCATGAGCCCCGAGGAAACGCTGACCATGATGGACCTGATCATCAGGCTGGCCGACGAGCGCACGGTGATCCTGGTCGAACACAAGATGAAGCTGGTCATGGGTATTTCGAACCACCTGATCGTCTTGCACCACGGCGAATTCCTGGCCGAAGGTACGCCCGACGAAGTCAAGGCCAACGACGAGGTCCGCCGGGTCTACCTGGGACAAGGGGACCACTGATGGTGCCCATGCTGAACGTGGAAAACCTCGAGGCCTGGTACGACCACAGCCACATCCTGCAAGGGGTGTCGCTCAACGTGGCAGCCGGAGAAATCGTGTCCATTATCGGGCGCAACGGGGCGGGCAAGACGACGACGCTGCGCGCCATAATGGGGCTGATCACCAAGTGCAAAGGGTCAGTCACCTTCGATACCGCCGGCGACATCTTGATGGAGCCAACACACACGCGGTTCCGCCACGGCCTCGGCTATGTACCCGAAGACAGCCGTATCGTGCCGGCGCTGACGGTGCGCGAGAACCTTCGCCTCGGTCTCGTCTCTTCCGAGAAGAAATCTCAGGAGAACGCGGTCATCGACCGGATTGCCGAGACCTTCCCGCGCCTGAAGGAGCGTCTGGACCAGGTCGCGGAGACCCTGTCCGGCGGCGAGCGGCAGATGTTGGCCATCGCGCGGGCCATCGCGTCGACGCCCAAAATGATTATGCTCGACGAACCGTCGGAAGGCATCATGCCGGTGCTAGTCGAGGAAATGTTCGAATTGTTTGCCAAGCTGAAGGCGCAAGGCACCACCATCCTGCTGGTCGAACAGAACGTGGAACGTGTGCTCGGCATATCGGACCGCACCTACATCATGGACCAGGGCGTGATCGTCCACGAATCCCCGGCCGCTGAATTGCTGGCGAACGAGGAAATTCAGGACCGCTACTGCTCGGTCTGACGATGCATCCAATTCTTTTTTTGAGGAGCCCCACCCATGGATTTGGCCGGTGAATACACCATTCCGATTCCGCGTCAGCAGGTTTGGGGAGCCCTGAACGACCCAGAAGTCCTGAAGGTGTGCATTCCCGGCTGCGAGGAACTGGAAAAACTTTCCGACACCCGGTTTTCCGTCAAGGTGACCATGAAGGTTGGTGCCGTGAAGGCGCGCCTGAAGGGCAACGTGGAATTATCGGACATCAACGCGCCCGACAGTTACACGCTTTCCGGTCAAGGTCAGGGCGTCGGCACCGGGTTCGCCAAGGGCAGCGCCAAGGTGACCCTGTCGGATGCCGACGGCGAGGGTACGGTCCTGCACTACGATGCCAAGGCCGAATTGGGCGGCAAGCTGGCGGCGGTCGGTTCCCGCGCCGTCCAGGGAATCGCCAAGAAGACGGCCGACGATTTCTTCGGAAAGTTCGCCCGGCACCTGGGCGACGAAGAAAAGGCGCCCGCGGTTGCTGCCGCGGCACTGACCCTAGCCCCGATCGGAGAGTCCGCACCAGCGGCCGCGCCGATGACGACTGAGGTGCGAAGGGATCTGCCCGGCACGGTCCGGGACATCATCTGGTTCGCCATCGGCCTTGCCGTCGGTGCCGTGGCGACCTGGACTTACTACGGCCAGTAGGCGGAGAGACCTCGTCATGCCTTTATCGTTCCACCACTTCATCGACGGCGAAGCGGTATCCGGCGCCCCCGGCCGCGCTCAAGACGTTTTCAACCCGGCAACCGACGAGATGCGCGGCCGAGTGCCGCTGGCGTCCGCCGAGGAAACCCGTGCCGCCATCCCGGCGGCCGAGGCCGCCTTTCCAGCTTGGCCGGCGGTGTCGTGCAGGTAGACCGCCTCGTATTTGGGCGAGCGCCACAGCCGCTCGATGAAGATGTTGTCCATGAACCGGCCCCTGCCGTCCATCGAGATGCGGATGCCGCCCGCCTGCAGGCGCCCGGTGAAGGCCATGCCGGTGAACTGGCTGCCCTGATCGGTGCTGAAGATCTCCGGCTTGCCATACTGGCCCAGGGCCTCTTCGAGCGCGTCCGTGCAGAACCCAGCGCCCAGCGTGTTCGACAGCCGCCAAGCCAGCACATAGCGGCTCGCCCAGTCCATGATCGCCACCAGGTAAAGGAAGCCGCGCCACACCGGGATGTAGGTGACGTCGGCGCACCAGACATGGTTCGGCCGCTCGATTGCCAGACCCCGCAGCAGATAAGGGTAGACCCGGTGCCCGGGGTGCGGCGCACTGGTCCGCGGCGCTCCATAGATCGCCTCAAGCCCCATCGGGCGCATCAGCCGTCCGGCCCGCCGGCGCCCGATGCGCACGCCCTCCCGGCGCAGATGAAGCGCCATCCGGCGGGCGCCGTAGAACGGATACTTCAAGAGCAAAGGCCAATCTGCCTACACCGACATCCACCACGTGCGCCCTCTTGCCCTTATCGAAGAGTCGCGATTTTCGCGCAAGAGGTCGAAAACATCCGAGAACCGGACACCAACTGACTACCTCGAAAGCGTCTAAGCGCTCCGCGACCTCGTCGAGGATCCCAGTTCTTGTGCTCCGGCAAGCATCCACCACTTATTCCACCCGCCTTGCACGCCGAACCATTCCGAGTCACCCTTGACCGGCGACAAGGGCTCCGCATGGGGAGATCCTGCTAAATGCTGGAATCAAATCCACTTCCAAAGATGCGCCTCGACTGGCGATATGTCTTGTTGATTGTACCTCCCATTGTCGTGTTCTTCGGAGGAGACTTTCTCGTAACCAGACTCGGTGATCCGACGATTGAGTTTCCGTCTCAGAGCTTCAACAAAGGCGCCACCTACAAGGAGGTCGCCGGTCGCTACACGTTTCTATCTGCTTACCTCTTCTATCTGGGTGTCGTGGTTGCTGTAGCGTTCATGTTCTTTCGAGAACTCATTACTGTTTTCGAGCGACGAACCCAAGTTATCGGTACTCTTGGCGCGTTCGTCCTTATGCTTCCGGTACTTATCCGCATTGTCTTGGGTGCTGAACTAGTGGATGAAATCTGACGATTGAATCCCGAAGGGGATTCCGCGCTGACTGGGAGTGTGCGAGTCTGGCGCATGCGACCAGGAATCAGCCTTGATCTTTCTTCCGCCGACCGGCTGCGGCTCGAAG
>Ga0209458_1000607_pt1 | contig 10847 bp, 4 predicted proteins | sample WorMetLIZAISLAND_FD_187411 | JGI IMG/M metagenome (GOLD analysis project Ga0209458, IMG submission 187411) | Marine gutless worms symbiont microbial communities from Max Planck institute for Marine Microbiology, Germany - Inanidrilus manae... ...
ATATACGCGGGGTCTGGGGCGGAGCCCCAGCCGACAAATGATTTGGTGCATTTTAGCCTTAAAATCTGAAATTTGGTGGCAACAATTTTAATAATTTTCAGTCAAGGTGAGTGGCAAGACTGGAGGCTGATTTAACATTTTCCAGGAGGGGCCAATAACATGGATGGCCCCCCAGAGGTATTGGAGGGGGGCCAGGCCCCTCCTGGCCCCCCCACTTCCTCGGCCCATGGCCATTATGAATTTATTAACTTCAGGCCATAATGGTTATCTAGCTGGTTAGCTATCTATCTGGTTATATTGTGTTATATTGTGTTTAGAGTGGTGGTGTTGCACAATTTTGCACTTGCATTGTAGTTTTGTTCGTTGTGCCTCTACGTTTCCCCTATGATATTGTTTTCAAGTATTCATTAGTTACATAGGCGGCCAGTCAGTGAGCCATGTGCTTCTCTGGCAGCCTTCCGAATGTGTTCATTTGATACTGTAGTAAATTGTTATTTTGTTTTCGGAAAATAAATATGATGATGATTTGGTGCTACAGCGTGAGACAGTTAAGAGAATAAGAGCATATTTTGCGTATAATCTTGCCTCTGTCTGGGCGGCGTTTTGTAGTACATTGCCAGGAAAATAGCGTGTGTAATTTTGTATGACATTTCTTGTGATTCCACTGCTTTTGAACAATTCTCTGTATTTTGTTATTGCATATTTTATGTTGCTGATTATTGTAAAATAATTTTTACATTACATTCGCTGTGGTTGTGCTTTGCTTTAAGGCAGCAGCTTTCACATAATTTATCCATTTGATAAGGTTTCCCAAGGGTCTTAGCATCCCATAATATTTTACCAATCCTGACAATCCTGAAAATTTGGCAGAGTAGAGCCCACACGTGACAAAGCACTAATTTCTGCTCAGAGGCGTTCCCCCACCTCAAAATTCCAAGGGATGCAGGGGAACGCATAGGGGGAACGCAATGGTACGCAATGATACCGTGTAATTCATTACAGGGTTTATCGCTTTGTGCAATTTTTTTGTGCTGGTACACTTGTAGTAAATGAATAAATGGTCTGTGATTCAACCGTTCAATGATCACCCAGAGGTGGAGGGGGGTTGGGAGGAGGGACAATTACCAACAAAATGCCCACATGCACTGACAGGGGGCCCAAGTGTGCAGGTACAGTTCCCCCACCTCAAGATTTACACTTTAACCACTGCCACCACTAATACTTACTTGTAAACTGTTTTGGAGTCAGCACCGGCAGAGGCAAGACCAAGTCCAAGACCTCCCCTTTAAACCAAGACTAAGACAACCACAACTCAAACTCTCATGAGTTCCAGTGATTAAGCATAGAATTCTGACACAATTCACAGTTCACTACAAAGTTAAGTCAGACAGAACACTGATAACTTCTTATCGTCAATGACTCGAGTAAAACAGAATAAAAAATAAAAGCCAATTGATGGCAGTTTTAAATGCCAATTCAACACAATATAATGAATAAGCTGAACTAAAACACCACGTTGGCTGCAATATCGAAATGTTTCTTGTGTGTTTGTAACATACAGGGTGCTTACAAATTCGGCAAAATTAAATTCCCGGAGTTTTCCAGTTTCCAGACCCTCTAATCAGTCTTTTCCAGACAAATATGAAGTAAAAACCCGATGTAGCAAACCACCTTAGCAGTCAGTTTGGCAGATGCTCTTCGACAATTTCACAGCATTTTCTTAGATAACGAGCAATTCAATTACTGCGTCCAACAAAATCCAGTAGATCACTACCAGCAGTTTACATAGGTACTACTGTAGCCATGCAAACTTATGTTATCTTCCTCTGTGTTTCAGATTGTGTCATGAAAAAACAGCAAGCATCTGATAAATTCCGAGTAAATTTTAAACTCCCGAGTTTTCCATAATTAACAAATTCCTGAGATTTCCACGTTTTCCAGAGTTGTAAGCACCCTCAACACATTATTTGCAATTATTCTCTTTTGACCAGACGTGAAATCATGGCTTTTTTCCGTTCATATTTTATTCTGTTCACGATTTGAGAAATATGATATCTCTGCAGAATTGCAAGACCATTCACGCTGCCGTTCATGCATACCTTAATTCGGTCTTGAGAAATTGGACCAGATTCTATCACACATTTGCACAGTTCAAGTATAGCAACCACGTCAGCCTGGCTAAAGACTTTAGCAAGTGCACTGTCTGCATTAGTAGACGGACAGACTATTGACACATCACTACTGATGTCAGCATCAACGTGAACGTCAGCTACAACAACTGTTCTGTTGGATGCTTGAGTCTCAACAGGCAACAGGCTAATCTCCTGTCTGACTTTATCATAGATCTGTCTCACAGATAAAACTGTCAGATCGTAGTTTTCACACTGAGATATCTTCTTCTTCACACATGGCATACTAATTTTGCCACTGCTAATTTCCTCTTGAAACAATAACCGTAACTTGGCAAGAAGATCAGCAGTCCACAACGCCCTGCTCTTAGCTGACTCTTCATCTGCACTTTCGTCATTCTCGTCGTTCATCGTACTTTCCTTTGCAAACAACTTTTGCAGCTGAGTTGCAGCTGCGACAGATGTTTTCTCACGATTTACCATGCGGTAACATTTTGAAGCAGTAGCCTCCCGATGGCACATCAAGTCTGCTAAATTACCTGCACTACCTGGAGCCTCCTGATGAACGACAGTAACTGCAGATTTTCTTATCAAAGTGCATGTAATTTTTTCTCCCAAACCAGCCTTTGACCAAATGGACTTTAAGGCCCGAGTTATCTGTGAACTTTCCATACCTTCACCAGAAGTAGACACAAACACTGGACTTGTGTCAATAGCAGACTCTCCAACAACCAACCGATGCATCTTTGTGATGTAAATCTGGAGCCAGGAGTACAATGATTCAGTTAGCACAACTTTTGCTGGACCTTGAGTCCAAGCCGTTTTATGTTTCGTGACTGATATTATCTTGTGATCATCCACTTCGCGCGCCTCTTTTACTTGCTTTATGGTCATATTTGACAAAACACCAGCACGATTTGCATTAGTTAATGCAATCTGAGCAAGCAGGTAGTCACGCACCAACACAAAGTCCTGCAGAGACACTGAATGCACTTCGGAGGCAACAGCCCATCCTAAAATCTTTACTGCAGTGCATGCTGGCTCACTGTTATCAAATTTGTGAATATCTTCAGGTGTCACCAAATGTTGAATATCATCATCCATCCGCTGCAAAGTACGCTCACTGCACTGCTTGCGAAAGGACGCAATCCAGCGTCTTAGGCAAGGAATCATTGTCTGCACTTTCAGTTTGTTTGTTGCTGACAAATTTCCTTGAAGTATAAGATAGTTGTAGAAGTGAACTACACTTGCCAAATAGCTCTTAGTTGTACCAGGTAAAAACTTCTTTTCAAGCACATACTTATGCAGAAACTTCTCAAGAGACTGCTTACACAACACTTCAGAAAGGCGTGATTTATCATCAACGACCTTCGCCACAACTTTAAGCTGATAAGCATGCTGTTTAGCAGACTTCATAGATTTCAGTCCCCCATCTGCTGACTGCAACCATTTACTAAATTTATTAACTGACTCCTCATCAATGGAAACATCAACTTCACTAGCATTGCCCATCTCTGGATCCCTTTCAACTTCTGCACTGTCACTGTAAGTCAGAGGTGATACTTCAGCAGAAGTCAGGCTGCTGCATATGCCATCTTCATTTCTATCAACACTGCTTGGCATTTGAAATGTACAGTCATCATCATCTTCAACTGAACTTGGTTCCTTTACCTCTTCATCCTTGAGTCTGAATCTCTTGGCAGTGCGCAACAGATGTCTTACAGTTGCTGCATCTCTAATGCCATGATGCTGACGTATATGTGGTGGTAATCGTTTCACAATAGATAAACAACCTTCCACAGGACAGGGTTTATATCTGTGACTGTCCACATATTTCTTCTCAGATTTTTGCACTGCAAAACGATATGGCTTTCTTAGCGCAAATCTCTGAACAGCAGCAATGGATTTTTGTTTCTCCCAACCATGACATTGTCTCAGATGTCTGGGTAATGCAATTACGTACGAATTACAACCTCGCACGGGACACCTCTTTTTACCTCGTACTCGTACTGCAGTACTATGCACAATTTTACTAGATTCACAGTCACTGCACTCATCGTCATTCCCACCAGGATCAACATCAACAGCAGATGCAGTCATGCACATGTCTTGAGTCTCTCGACCACTACTTTTGACATCTGATGTTGAATGTGCTGTCACAAAAAATCCAAAACAGTGCAACAAGTGTACAGTGTACACCAACAGCAACATGCAGTCGTTATTAGAGTAACTGTTAACTATCACATGTAGTGTGGTATCACTATTGCTTGGAAACTATTTGAGTATTAATGCCAAATTTAAGACCTCGGTAAAATGTGAGGACCAGAATTACAATTCATACTCAGATATGGTCTTGAAAAATCAAAGACAATGGATGCTGTCGTGATGTATTTCATAATAATCCAATAAGTCGTTGAGAATAGTAGTAGTCAAACAGTGAATACTGGTGTAAAGAAACTTCAGCAATGTCATCTAAAAGAGCAAAAATCATTCACTTATAATAGTCCTATATTGGGCCTTTAGTGCATTATTGCTGTTGGATGGGCAGCACAAAAGGCATCCAGCTTGTAAAAAAATGAGTGGTGGGGTGCTGGCATGGTTATCTCTTTGGGGCGAGGTACACACTTACATATGGTCCAGCTGATGCCACTGCTACTCACTGTCTCTTGCTTCACTAAATCCAGATTGGCTTTACCTTTCTGGTACTGGCTCACACGGGCAATCCCGGACAAAATCCAGAGCAGTAAAATGGTTGTGTGTGTAATGGACCTTGGACATAATCAACATTGAAAATTATGTTCAAGCTCTGAGAGATTACTGGTATGTGCGAATGATGTTTGCTGTTTTAGATATCTCACTTTGCTGTTGGCCTTAGTGATGTTAGACATGTAATATATTATAATGAAATGGCCTTTTGTCCTGGTGACCTTGTCCTGTGGCTTTTTCTCCAGTGGTCTCTTGTCTGTACCCCACATGTGAAAGCTACCAGGTTCAACTGGGTCAATGTGCTCAAAATGATGAGATATGCAAGGTACAGCTCTGAGCAGCACATTAGCAACTGGAAAGTCTGCATAAATGTAGATTAGTACTGAATATCAATTATTAACAGCAACATTGAATATGTATGTAGCCTAATAATAACAAGAAAGCCTAGCTAACACTAAGGTAAATGCGCGACAGCATTGTGTAAGCTTATCATGCTTATGTAATAGCTTGACACAAATTGAATGGGTGGTTCAGCTGTTGTTGCCTCCCAAACACGCGAAATCACGCAAAATTCCAAGAGAATTCGACCTTACAGCAGTTCAAGGTCATCCAAGGTCATCAATCTTGGTGTCAATGGAAAGCCCATATGTGACTTCCTATTAGTCATTAATAGTAACGTTCGCCGTATCTGATACTGTTTTCGAGATATTGACGCTTAAAGCTGGAAAATGGCTGATTTTACCCACCCCTCCCTTGTTTGAGGCCCCTGCTTGGGGGGACCCATCAGAATTTCTCGATGAAACTTACCCCCGAAAAACTAGAAGAATGGGGCTACTGTATGGTTAAAATTGCATGATCCTAGCTTCAACCATTTTACACTGATCCACCCATGTGACAGACAGACAGACGGACAGACGGAATTGCCATGGCATATACACTGTCGTGCATTATAAAGCTGTAGATGACAAGACATTTATAGGGTGCATCACACTACCTGATTCCAGTAGTATCTCCAACCATCTCTTGTCAAGTGTTATAGGAGTATCAGGTGAAAGTCCACTCGCCCTCAGCTGACGAAGTGCATCATATTGTGTTATCTCCAGTACCTACATAATGCAAATCAAACAGCTATCATCACACTATAATAGAGCAGCTGTCATGTTTTTGTGTGTGCTCTAGTGTCATTATCAGATGCTAATTACTTTGGCTGTGTTCTGCCTTCAGACAATTCACAAAATATTATCAGACTTTTGTTCATTGACTTTACCAAAGCATTTGATGAATTGATATCACAGACCACAATACGTTGTATGTTGTTGAACAAGTTTGTTAACCGTGGAATGCCTGAACATGTCAAATTGTCATATTCTGAATCCTGGGAAAAATCTGGCCTTGTCTGTCTAATCAAACGCTGTGACGATGTACTTTTAGATAAGTGAAATGTCCTACTCCTCCACTGCATCACATGTTACCACCCAAAAGACGTTCCGCTTCTCAGATGACATTAAAGCCTTCTTACCCCTTTTCAGCTCAAAAGTGTAAAAAACAAGATATCGTCCAAATTTTATTACATATTGCATAGCGATAACATATTAAGCCTACTTGTTTTACGTACGGTAATCGTATGTTGTAAATGTTTTCACTGATGTGTAATTATTGACAGTCGTTTAACTTTGATATCAACAAACCAGAATGACTCTACTACTTTACGTAAAGCAACACAAATATAACACCAGCCATAATATCTCTATTATTATTATTCAAATTCTAGAGAAAATGCCTGGTTCAAAGGCAATTTTTAAAGAATATTTTACATGCAACAGAGAAAATGTTCAATAAAGCTACATTCCTGTCATTATAACTTTGTTAAAAATTCTTACAACTACTCACTGACATGTGCAATAGAGTAAATTTTATAATTGTAGTAAACATACAGACAGTATGCTATATAATAGACAGCCAAAAGAAGCCATCGACCTTGTAAGCCACCGCAGTGTCTACTTCAGCTCTGTTAGCCCTGCTGCCTGTGTCGTCTGCCATAGTGTCAGCCCCATCGACCATGTCAACTGCTCCAGTGTCTACTTCAGCTCTGTTAGCCCTGCTGCCTGTGTCGTCTGCCATAGTGTCAGCCCCATCGACCATGTCAACTGCTCCAGTGTCTACTTCAGCTCCATTGGCCCCGCTGCCTGTGTCGTCTGCCATAGTGTCAGCTCCATCGACCATGTCAACTGCTCCAGTGTCTACTTCAGCTCTGTTAGCCCTGCTGCCTGTGTCGTCTGCCATAGTGTCAGCTCCATCGACCGTGTCAGCCACTCCAGTGTCCTCTTCAGCTCCGTTGGCCCCGTCTCCTGTCTTGTCTGCCACAGGGCTACCTGCAGTCACAATTGTAACAGACAACAAAAAAGAACTCTCATAGCAAAGACTGCATCAGTACCACTTGTGGTACAGCGTGCTTACAAATTTGGCAAAATTAAATTCTCCGAGTTTTCCAGGTTTTACAGACCCTCTAATCAGTCTTTTCCAGACAAATATAAAGTAAAAACCCGATGTAACAAATCACCTTAGCAGTCAGTTTGGCAGATGCTCTTCCACAATTTCACTGCATTTGCTTAGATAACTATCAATTAAATTAGTACATCCACCAACATCCGGTAGAACCAGCAATGCAATTTGTGGCAAATGTGTAAACCAGCAGTTTACATAGGTACTACTGTAGCTACACGGTTATGTCATCCTCTTGTGTCTTTCAGACTGTGTCAAAAAACAACAAGCATCTGATAAATTCCCTGAGTAAATTTCAAATTCCCCGAGTTTTCCCAAATTAACACATTCCCTGAGATTTCCAGGTTTTCCAGAGTTGTAAGCACCCTGTGGTAGTCTGCATATGAAAAAATGAACACAGTACACACAGAACTGTTTTATGCCAACATCCAACTACTCCGTTTTTTACAGGCTGGATGCCCTTCCTGCCAGTTGCCACCCAACCAACAGCATCAAAACACTGAAGGAACACAGTAGTATTAAAATTTTAACTAGTCATTTTTCTGTGGTGAATATGCCTAAATGCAATTTGTGGCAAATGTGCCCAAAGGGTCACCAAAATGTCACAATTGTTCCTGTCACAAAAATGCCTTTTATGTAACCAATGTTCCATCAGTGTCATCAATGTGCCTCTTTCTGCTGCAAATGTTCCTTTTCATGTGGCAAATAAATACCTACAAAATATAACCGACTTTGGCTATTAGTCCACTTCTAGGCTGCTACTGTGTACACCCACCATGCAAATTTTAACTAGTCATCTATTTTTCCCTGGTGAATATGCGTAAATGCAATTGGTGGCAAATGTGCCCAAATGGTCACCAAAACGTCACAATTGTTCCTGTCACAAAAATGTCATTTATGTAACCAATGTTCCATCAGTGTCATCAATGTGCCTCTTTCTGTTGCAAATGTTCCTTTTTCATATGGCAAATAAATACCTACAAAATATAACTGACTTTGGCCATTAGTCCACTTGTAGGCTGCTACTGTGTACACCCACCACGCCATTGTAGTATAACAGTTACTCAGCCCAAAAGCTGATACTCATTTATCGTACCAAATAGGGTAGAAGGCTCAGTCAACCTATGCACTGCAGTAAAAGTGTACAACCTGTGCCCAAGTTTGTTCATCAGTGGCTGTCGCAGAAACACAGTTGCCTCAGAATCTGGGATTTGATCTAACATTGCAGGTTTGGTATATTTTTTTCAGTGAGGCACCACCCGCAATATGTACAACAAAAAGTAGTGCCACATGGAATTAGGCAGTCAACCATTGTACCATTTTGTAAGACAACACATACATTACTGTTAGCTGACCATCGAAATGTCTGCACTACCTGCAGCTGTTGCAATATAATTTTTTGCACAGCAATAGCAGCCACAATTTTGGGAAAAAAGAGGTAGTATGGGTTGACAATGACAATGGTGCCATTCCAGGGGACAATGAGAACGTCCAATTAGCTGTCCATTCCATAGTCATTTTGCAGTATCTTCAGCCTCTTAGACCATAATTGCAACATAAGTGTTCAGGGGAACAGCACTTTCCTATTACTCTTGGTCCAACTTGTCGCAAAAAGTTAACAGAGAGCTCCTTACACCTAGTCCTATCTGTGAGTAAACTGTGATAGAGATTGAGCATGGAAGTGAGACCTAACCCATAAGAAAGGAAAATGAGGTGACACTTCAGCAGGCAGAGATGAGAATGGTTAGACGGATGTGTGGCATGAAGCTACAAGATAGAGTCCCAAGTAAAGAGTTGAGAGACTGGGATTAGTTGACATAATCTCAATATTACGAAGTGGAGGGTGCCAGGGCCAAGAGGTGGACTAAAGAAAACTTGGAGAGATTGTGGAAAAAGACTGTCATGCACATAAACTGAATTGGGAGGATGCCATGGATTGTATTAGATGGATGAAGCAGATAAGGGACGATTGATGACCACGATGGGTGTGAGTGGGTGAATGTTTCTTGTGGTACTGGCTCAACTGGGTTGTCTTGGACAAAATCCAGACAGCCATAAAACAATTGTGTGTGTGTGTTTGTGTGTGTGTGTGTGTGGTGTGTGTGTGTGTTCCATTGTTACCAAGCCTATCTTGAACCATTTTAGACATAATCAGCCCCAAAAGCTTGTGCACATCACTTGGTCATTAGTAGCATGCAGATTAACATCACAAGTTTGGTGCTGACTGATAGACAAACATACATAATCACACTATTTCCATTACATTATAGATTTACTACATATAGATGATGGCAAACAGTCCTCAAGAATTTTGTCTTCACAGTTTTCATTCACCTCATTTCAAACTAATACAAATTAAATAGTCCAGTCAAAATGACTGGAAAATAATGCAATTGGTTTATGACAGACAAGTTATTAGAGAAAATGTAGCACACTTGTCATCCAAAGCTATGATGAAGACAGAAAACAGCCATATGGTGAGGTTACAGTTTCATTTATCATTTATGCTGCAATACACCAAACAATTAACCACAGTAGTTAGTAGAATTCAGCCTACAGAAACAAAAGGCCCAATTAATTCAACTAAATATTCCAGAAACAAATAATCAGACCTTGTACAAACTCATCTTTCTTGTACTTCTTACTCTTGGGCTCCTATACAAAATCATAGTAGCAAATGTAGTTGACAGAAGTAAACTCAGACCAAGTAACAAGGCAGCAAGTAGGATTGTTGTGGGGGTGTTACGTTGAGCTTGAGCACCGTATGTGAGAATATCGAGGTGTTATAGGTGTCGAGAGGGGAAAGGGCATCGACTTTCAGGTGGCCAAGCAGAGAAAACATTTGTTGGATTCCAACAGATTTTGGTTGTTCTGTTGTTAATGTATCCACTGCAACTGGTAGACAATATAAAATTTATACTAATACATCTGTCAAAGTAACACAAAAATTAAATGGCATGATGCCTTAACTTATATGTGCTGTACTTATTTGCCTTCAGTGCTTTGCCATTGTTGGTTGAGTGGCAGGAAGGGCATCCAGCCTGTAAAATACTGAGTAGGGGGTGCTGGCTTGGTTATCTGTCTGAGGCGAGCTGATTCCATTGTCACTCACTATCTCTTGCTCCAGTAAATGCAGATTGGTTTTACTTTTATGGTACCAGCTCACCCAGGTAGTCCCGGAAAAGGCCGTTAAATGAGTGTTGTTGTACTTATCTGCAAAGAATGAATATTCAGCCAGTTAGCCATTTAATGACCATAGTTTCCTTTGAACTGTGCATTATGACTCAGTTATCAACTGTTACTACTGTCATTCACGTTTGATTGTATTTTTCCTGTCTGCCTTTGTTTAATTCAGCAAAATTAGTCAAACTTTTGACATTAAATAGGAACACAACAGCATTAACAAATTTGAACAAGAAACCCAGCTGTTGCTGGCATGGCCAACCGTACTGCCCCAGTCGTAAAACTAACCAGACAAAAGATCGTCATACCTTCAGGAATTGGTCTGGC
>Ga0209458_1000609_pt1 | contig 10820 bp, 11 predicted proteins | sample WorMetLIZAISLAND_FD_187411 | JGI IMG/M metagenome (GOLD analysis project Ga0209458, IMG submission 187411) | Marine gutless worms symbiont microbial communities from Max Planck institute for Marine Microbiology, Germany - Inanidrilus manae... ...
AACCAAGGGCACAACTCCCGGTTTTCTGCAATTCGGAATACTTGGGAAAGCCGAAATCCGCCACCCAATCAGGACGTTAGGGGTTGTTCACGGACGACTGCATCGCGGACAGCCCTGGCCCTACGAGGAGGAGCGCACTTTAGCGAGCACCTGCGTATCTGCGCGCGAACGCGATGGTCCGTCTTTGGTTACGCCGGCCGACGGCCCGATCCGCCCCGACGAAGTCCTGAAGGTCGCCTGACACGCCGGCATCGAGACTATCGCAGCGTTTTCACAAGGGTCGCTTTGCGCGTCGGAAGCCCATCGTTCGTGCCGTGATACTGGTCGCTATCGCAGGATAATCTGGCAATCGCGTTCGATTGGAAACAGCCTCTTCTGAGCCGAATCAGACACCGTCAGAATTTTGTTTCAGATCGAACAAACCGCTCCGATGGAAACTGCAGAATGACAGTTGTTCCCACGTTCAATTCACTATCGACCCTCATCGTTCCACCATGCAGTTTCATCAGGCTATCGACGAGATAGAGGCCGAGACCGGAACCTTCATTGGGGCGTGCATGGTGTGCCTTGGCCTGCGTGAACGGCTCGGCAATTGTCTTGATATCCTCTGGCGAGATCCCGGGCCCATTGTCGGATACGGACACCAAGTATCGCCCAGTGTCGTCGACTTCGGCAGTGACCAAGACCTCGCAACCGTCTGAGGAGAACTTGATTGAATTGGAAATCAGGTTGTTAAGAACTTGTAGCATGGCCCTTCTGTCGGCCCGAAGAATAGGCAGTTTGGTGTCAATCTGTATTCTGATCTCCTGGTTCTTTGAGCGTAGGGCAACCTGATTCTGCACAATGCTCTCTTTCACCAAACTCTTAATTTCGATCAGCTCGTCCTCGATGGTGTACTTGTTAGCTTCGATCTTGGATAAATCGAGGATATCGTTAATGAGGTTTACCAACAGCATTCCGCTTTTGTGAATGTCGTCTGCGTACTCGTCGTAGTGCCGGTCACCCAAGGGTCCGAAGACACGTGACTGCATCATCTCGCTGAAGCCGACGATGGCATTTAGGGGCGTCCGCAGGTCGTGGCTCATCGCTGCAAGAAAGTTGGACTTGGCGGCGTTCGCTTGTTCGGCCTCCTTTACGCGATGACGGATTTCTTGGATTAAGGCTTCTTTTTCGCTAACCGATTTCTCGACTTGCTGCTGCGCGTCAACGATCTCGGAGATATCTTGGGCAGTGCCGATCGAACGTGTTGGCTCGCCACCCTCGTCATAATAGGTCACGCCTCGCGCCTCTATCCACTTAGCGCCAGACCCAACTTTGATTCGAAACCGAATATTGTACTCCGTACCCTGGCTGACTGAGGTTTGGTAAGCATTGTGGACCCGGTCTAAATCTTCGTCATGAATTAGTGAGAGGAAAACGTCGTAGTTTGGTTGAATCAGTTTAGGGTCGAGATCGTAAATAGCGAAAATCTCCTCAGACCAGTAGAGCGTTTCAGATTGATGATTGAGCTCCCAAAATCCAACACCGGATAGCCGTTGGCTTTCTTTTCTTCGCCTCTCTGAAACGTCGAGCGCGTGCGCAAGATTAGCATCTTGAGCAAGGTCCATCAGTCTTCGACCCCTAGTATCCAACCGGAAATCCTCATTAAGACTAGTGCACTGTAAGCTGGGAAAACAGACTGAAGGCAGTCCACCGTTCACCTACCATCTTTCAGTTCATCAAGCCGTTCCTTCGACGTGTGCCCCATATCCATATCAATCAACACCAGACATTTTAATTTGAGAGCGGAAGTGTGTTTTGGTCGATAGCCGAGAGGTTTTCCACTTCTGGCTAATGCCGAACTTCACGGCGAAAGCCGCAAAACCTTACGATTGTGTTCTACCGGCCCCCTTAAGGATCATTTCTGGTCCCCAGTATCGGTCCTCTTGCGGCTGGACCGATCGATCGCTGGCGGTGTCGATGGCTACGGCCCTGATTTCGGTTTTGTGGTTTCGGCCAAGGGGAAACCGATGTCGCCGCAGAAAACGTGCCGAAACGGCGCCGAAACAATGGTATTCTATAGAGTCCGGTAGTACCGGTGTTTTGCCGAAGCAGCCGAACCTGCCATGAACAGCCAGATCGTCCTTTCCGTGATTTTGGTCGGCGCCCTCCTGTTTTTCATCTGGGGGCGGTGGCGGCACGACGTCGTTGCCTTTCTGGCGCTGATGATCGCCGTCGTTCTCGGCGTCGTCGGCATCGACGAGGCGTTCTCCGGGTTCGCCCATCCGGCGGTCATCACCGTCGCCGCCGTCCTCGTCATCAGCCGTACCCTACAGCTTTCCGGTGCCCTGGATGTGGCCGCAAGGTACGTCACGGGCGTCTCCGACAATCCGCTCGCCAACCTGGTGATGCTGACCCTGGTCGGCTCCGTATTGTCCGCTTTCATGAACAATGTCGGCGCGCTGGCCCTGATGATGCCGCTCGCCATGCAGACGGCGCGATCACCGACCCAGGTCCTGATGCCGTTGTCCTTCGCCACCATCCTCGGCGGCATGATGACGGAGATCGGTACGCCGCCAAACATCATTATCGCCACGTTCCGGCGCGACATCAGCGGCGAAGGTTTCGCGCTTTTCGATTTCGCGCCGGTCGGCGTGCCGCTGGCGCTGATCGGAACAGCCTTCCTCATCGTTTTCGGCTGGCGCCTCATTCCGGCGAGCCGGCGCGCCACCAAGACACCGGCCGAACTCCTCAAGGGCGCCAGCTACATCACCGAGGCGCGGGTCGAGAAGCGCTCGCGGACCATCGGAAAGTCGATCCGCCAACTCGAGCGCCTGGTCGACAACGAGGCCCTGGTCCTCGGCGTCATCCGCCACGGGTACCGTCAGCTGGGGCGGGTGCGCGACCTGACACTGGAGGAAGGCGACGTCGTCATCCTGCGCATCGAACGCAAGGCGTTTCACAAATTGCTGGAAATCGCGGACCTGGCCTTGGTCGGTGACGCCGAGGTCGGCGCGGAAACACTCCGCTCGGAGGACATTGCGCTTGTCGAATTCGTGGTCATGCCGGGGGCGCGCATCGATCGCCGCACGCCCCATGACGTTCGTTTGACCGAACGGTTCGGCACCAACCTGCTCGCCATCGCCCGGGCAGGGGAACGCATCGAAAGGCCGCTCCGGCACACGCGGATCCTGGCCGGCGACTTGCTGTTGATGCAGGGCGAAAAGAGCTCGCTCGAGGATACCATGACCATTCTGGGCTGCATCCCCTTGGCCGAACGCGGTCTGCAGCCGATCCGGCGCCGCAAACGGCTGCTGCCGCTGGTCATCCTAGCCGCCGCCATTGCCGCCACCTCCGCCGGCCTGCTGCCCATTCAGATCTCCTTTTCCGCCGCCGTGGTGGCGCTCGTTCTCTTCGAACGGATCACGCCGCGCGAGGTCTATGACAGCATCGACTGGTCGGTCATCGTGCTGCTCGGGGCATTGATCCCGCTCGGCATGGCGCTCGAGACCACCGGCACGACCGGCGCCCTCTCATCCTGGGTGGTCGACATCTCGGCCCATGTTCCGGTCTGGGCCGTGCTCGGGGCCGTCATGGTTCTGACAATGGTTCTGACGAACCTGATCAACAACGCGGCGACGGCCGTCATGATGGCACCGATTGCCCATTCGATCGCCTTGCAAAACGGCGCCAATGTGGACCCATTCCTCATGGCCACCGCGATCGCCGCCTCTTCGGCATTCCTGACCCCGATCGGCCACCAGAACAACGTCCTGGTCATGGGACCGGGGGGATATCGGTTCGGCGATTACTGGCGGGTTGGCCTGCCGCTGCAGGCCCTCATCGTCGTCTTCGGCGTGCCCCTGGTGATGGTCGTTTGGCCGGTCTAGTCGGGACCTTCGACGAACACGCCTGTCGCGAACATCCCTCTCGATCCCGTCGGCCGAGGGGGATTGCAGTTTCTCAGCCACCCGTTCGTTTCGGTGCTCTATCCGACCTGTGCTTTAATCGGGGCATGGGACGCCTGCTCGCGAATATAATTTGCGCTGTCTTCTGGTTTTTCCCGGCGCCGGCCCCGTCTGCCGAGCCGACAACCGTCGACCTGGAACTGATCCTCATGGCCGACGTCTCGGGCAGCGTCGATTCGGACGAGTTTCATTTACAGCGGCGTGGCACGGCGGCGGCGTTGCGCGACCCGCGGATCCTCAATGCCATACAATTTGGTCGGCGCGGCCGGATCGCGCTGTCCTACGTCGAGTGGAGTGGGCCCGAATTGCAGGAGATCATCGTGCCCTGAACCCTGATCGAAAGCGCCGGCGATCTCAGCCGCTTCGCCGATCGGCTGGAACAGACGCCGCGTCAACTGTTCGGCGGCGGCACCGCCATCGGCGACGCGCTGCTGTACGGCGCGGCGTCGATCGAGGCCAACGCCTTCGCCGACGACCGCCGGGTCATCGACCTCTCCGGCGACGACCGTGACATTGACGGGCTTCCCGCCGCCATCGGCCGTGACCGGGTCGTCGCACGGGGCATCACCATCAACGGCCTGCCGGTGCTCGAGTGGGCCCACCGGCTGGACGAATTCTTCCGCGACCATGTCATCGGCGGCCCCGGCGCTTTCTACGTGCCGGCTGTCGAATTCAAGGATTTCCAGCTCGCCCTCCGCAAGAAGCTGATCCGCGAGATCGCCGGACGCGCCGACGAGGAACGGGCCGAACGGCAATAAAGTAACCGTTGATTTTGGGGGCGACGATGGCAGAGATGGCGTTGCCATCCCCGGCCATCGTCATAACGGAAGGTCTAGGAACTCCCCAGATTGTCGGTCAGGAAATCCGAGAAGGCGTCCCACGAATGCTCGTCGGCGGTCTTTCGGTAGCGGTTCGAACCGAACACGGTGAATGCGTGGGGAGCACCTGAATAAACCTGCATCTCGTAGGTCACGCCCGCTTTTTCCAGTTCCTTCGAGAGCGCCGCGACGTCGTCCATGGGGATGGCTGCGTCGGCGCCGCCATGGGTAATGAGCAAAGGCGGCGTGTCCGCCGGGTAACTCTGGCCGTCCGGGGTCTTCAGGCCGCCATGGAAGGTCGCATAACCGGCGATATCCTTGGCCTTGCCTGAGCGGGCCAATTCCAGGCTTGCCGCGCCCCCGAAACAATACCCCATCACAACGGCCTTGCCGGGGCTGGATTTGCGTGCTTCTTCGAGGCCGCCGAGGATCAAGCTGCGCATTCTTTCGCGGTTCTTATAGAGCTTTCCCGTCTCGGCCTTCTTGGCCCCGGTTTCGACGGGCCGATTGCCCTTACCATAGAGGTCGACGGCAAAGGCGTCATACCCCATTTCGGCGCGCTTGAACTCGTATTCGTTCAGGCCGTCCCAGTCATGAATAACGAGCACCAGACCTTTCGACGTACCCGCCGCCTCGGCCCGGTAGCCTTCAAAGGCTTCGCCGTTGATCGTGTAATTGACGGTTTCGCCGGCTTCAGCGACAAGCGGGGTAGCAGCCAAAACCAGTACATAAAAAAGCGATCGCATCGTGAACCTCTCCAGATTATTGCTTGTTCAGGCGGTCATATTGGAATGCCACTTGGGGATTCCAACCTCATGACCCGAGGATATTTCAGTTCAGTGCCTGCAGTCAGCGAAAAACGGCGCTCCGCCGCGGCGGCTCCGTGTTTGCTGCATGCGAAACGCCAGCAAACACGGCTGGCCCTCGAAATCGATCGCCCGCTGATGCCCGCGATTGGAGCGTACCTGTCCCTCGGCACACCGGCTTCGGCGACAGCCTGAAACAGATCCGCAACGGATTTCGCGCGGTCCATAACGTTTTGAGCACTCAATCGACGGTCGCCGGCTGCCAGAGCTCTATGGGGTTGCCCTCCGGATCGTGTATGCAGGCGAACCGCCCGGCCTCGGAATCCCAGTCTTCCCGCGTTTCGACGCTGATATCGGCGGCCTCGAGTTGTTTGATCATCGCATCCAAATCGGCGACCCGGAAATTGACCATCCATTGCTGATCCGCCCGACCGAAATAGTCCGTATCGAGAGCGAACGGTCCCAACAATGTCGGTCCGGCCTGCTGATGCCAGAAGTCGGGCGGCTGGGAAACACCGAGATGCTCCGCATACCATTGGCGGAGCGCATCCGAGTTGCGCGAGCGAAAAAAGAGACCACCGTTTCCCAACACTTTTTCCATTTTCCCCTCCTCCGAGAAATGCCGGGACAGTCTAATCCCCATGGATTGTCCCATGCATCCCGCCCGTCGACGGCCGGCATTCGGCCCAACCACCGGCGCAGCGGTGATCTCTTGTTGAAGACCGACATTGTCGATCTACCGGTCCCGGTGTTCCGATCTCACCGATTGGCGGCCGGTAACCTATTTCGATGGGATCATCCGCCTCCCCGTTGGCGGACGCTCTCAATATCAACATTTTGCCGTCTTGTCTGACCCAAGGCGGTCCGAGCCGCACCGGTCACACGGTAACAACGATTTTCCCACCGGCGGTATTGTCTTCCATGGCACGGTGCGCATCGACGATATCGTCGATCGCAAAGACTTTGCCGATCGGCGGCGTGAACGCCTGTTTCTCAACGGCTTCGACAATCTGCTGCAGGGGCGTCGATACGAAATCCTCTGACCCGCCGGAATACGTCGTCAAGTTCACGGCGGTTGGAATTGCGCCCATCGGGCTGAACCGCTCGAACTCCCACGCATTGCCAACCATACCCGTCATGCAGACGGCGCCACCAGGAGCGGCGCATTTTAAACTGTCGATCAATGTCGTCGTACCAACGAGTTCGAGAACCCGCTCGACGCCTTCCGGATGGGCTTCGTGGACGGCTTCCGCAATCAGTCCTGTGTGGATGGCTCCCGCGTTGCAAGGACTTTTCGACGACATGGCGGCCAAATCGGGTACGGTCTTGTGTCCGGCCTGTTGACGCGGTGTCTTTGAACCGCTGGCCCTGATGGTATCCGTGGATCGGGTCCCAATCTGCTATGCGGGCTCGAACGCCCAGGACTGCACTTGGGTTGTCCCGATCCCCGGTCCGACCGGTTCGCCATCACGTCGCATCGTCCTCGCGATCGCCGAAAGGTATTGTGCTTTCGGGCGGTCAATTCGTCATACGGTTCCCTCCGCTGCGGGCCGGTTCGGGCGGTAGGTTTCTCCACGGGTCATGACGACCCAGGCGATCCGTGCCGCCTTGTTGGCCATGGCGACGGCAACCAGCTTGTTGGGCTTGCCGTTGGATAGCAGGCCGGCGACCCAGGGATAAACCTCGGGCTTGCGCCTGGCCGCTTGCAGCTGCGACGTCATGCCGTTGATCAGCAGGCGACGCAGATAGCGGTCGCCCATCTTTGAGATGCGCCCCATGCGTTCGCGGCCGCCGCTGCAATCGGCCCTCGGCGTCAAACCCAAGGAAGCGGCGAACTGGCGCGCCGATGCGAACCGCCGCGGATCCGTGACCGAGGCGGCCAGGGCGGAGGCCGTGATGGTTCCGACCCCGGGTATGGTCGCCAGCCGCTTGGCCACCTCGTCGCATTGGAACCTTGCCTTGATCTCGTCCTCGAGCCTGGCGATCCGGCTCTGCAGTACGCCGATCTGTTCGGCCAAAACGATCAAAACCGTGCAGGCCAACGAGGGGATGTCAGGCACGACGCCTTCGACGAGCTGATCGACCAGCCGCAGGGCGTGCTCGATGCCCTTCGCCAGCACGATGCCGAACTCGGCCAGCTGGGCGCGGATCATGTTGACCAGTTGGGTGCGCTGGCCGATCAGCAGGTCCCGCGTTCGGTGCAGCGCCAGCACCGATTGCTGCTCGGCCGACTTGACCGGCACGAAGTGCATCGTCGGTCGCCTGACGGCCTCGCAGATCGCCGCCGCATCGGCCGCGTCCGTCTTGCCCCGCTTGACGTAGGGCTTGACATAAACCGGCGGCATCAGCTTCACCTCGTGGCCAACTGCCCGCAGCTCACGCGCCCAGAAGTGGCTTGTGCCGCACGCCTCCATGCCGATCAGACAGGGCGCCAACTTGCTGAAGAAGGGCATCACCTGGCGCCGGCGCAAAGATCTCCGCACAATCACGGCGCCAGCGTCGTCAATACCGTGAACCTGAAAAACGTTCTTCGCCAGATCAAGGCCGATGGTGGTAACTTGCATGGTGGATGGCTCCTCTTGCTCGTGGTTGATGACGACCACACTTTGGCACATTGCGATGCCGGGAGCGGGAGCCATCCACTCCATCTGGTATGGTCGGTGCGCCCGGCGGTTCCATTTCCGGATCGCTGGGGACGGCGTGCGGGTATCCTGGCCGTGGCCGGCTTTGTCGTTGCCCAAGGCGCCGCCACTTTCCGCCTTGATGATGAGCTTACGCGATTGAACCGAACGGCGCTGGCTCTCGACAACGATCGGTTTGAACTTTGCAGCCGTGTCTATATTTGCTCGGCAAGCAGTCCGGTATTCGCGTTGTTACTCGCCGACGAGGTTACCGGAAACCAGTTTGCGAACCGCCTCGCAACGCTTTATCCCGGGGATAATTACTGGATCGAGGACTGGTACGATCAAATGGACGTCACCTTTCGAAACTGGGAAGGGCCGCAGGATTTCGGAGAGGTTCTGCGCGACAGCCGGTGCCTTTTCATGCGCGGCAATCGGCCCAGCGGTATCGACCGCTTCATCGAAGGCTTTGCACCGGGTCTCGAACATTCGAAGGCCTGTTCAGCCGGTATCGAGACTGTGGCAACGGTCAACGTCGACTGCGAGGGAAATATCGAAAAGTGATGGCAGCAGGAAAAAGCGCGGGAGCTGTGGCGGCTGGCCATCCCGAAACCGTGGCGGCGGCGCGCGCCGTCCTAGAAGACGGTGGCAATGCCTTTGACGCGGCGATGGCGGCGATGGCCGCGGCTTGCGTGACCGAACCGGTCCTCTCGTCGCTCGGCGGTGGCGGATTCCTGCTCGCCCGCCCAGTCGACGGGATGCCGGTGCTCTATGACTTTTTCGTCCAAACGCCGCTCGCCCGGCCCGACGCCGATAGTTGCGATTTTTATCCGATGCTTTGCGATTTCGGGACCACGCAGCAGGAGTTTCACATCGGCATGGCGTCGATGGCGACGCCCGGCGCCGTCCGCGGGCTATTCGAAATCACCCGCGATCTCGGCCGCATGCCGCTGGCGCGGGTCGTCGAGCCGGCCTTGCACCTGGCGCGAGACGGGTTCGAGATGAACCGCCTGCAAGCCTACATCTTCAACGTTGTTGGTGGTATCTACATGTCGACCGAGGCAAGCCGCGCCATCTTCGGCTCGAAAACGGATGCGGACCGCCTGATTGGCGAGGGTGAACGGATGCAAAACCCGGACTTTGCCGATGCCCTCGAGACCTTGTCGATCGAAGGTGAGGATCTGTTCTATCGGGGCGAGATGGCAGCGCAGGTTGATCTCGATTGCCGTACCGGCGGCGGAACGCTGTCCAGGGCGGATTTCGAGAATTACCAGCTGGTCAAACGCAAACCGTTGGAGAAGTGGTATCGCGGTGCCCGCATCCTGACCAATCCGCCACCGTCCAACGGCGGCATTTTAATCGCCTTCGCCCTGTCCCTAATGGAAGAGATCGCCGTCAGTGATCTCGGTTTTGGTAGCAAGGACTATCTGGAAATCCTTTCCGAGGTTATGGCGTTGACCAACCAGGCGCGGATCGAATCCCGCCTTCACGAAGTCGAACCCTGGGAGGCACACGGTGCCATTTTCGCCCCCGACCTGCTGGCCCGATACCGGGACGGCATCCTCGGTCATCCGATGGCGCGTCGTGGAACCACCCATATCAGCGTCGTCGATTCCGAGGGAAATGCCGCGGCGATGACGCTGTCGAACGGCGAGGGGTGTGGCTACATCCTTCCGGGAACTGGGATTATGCTCAACAACATGCTCGGTGAGGAAGACATCAACCCACACGGGTTCCATTTTTGGCCAACGGATCGGCGCATGAATTCGATGATGGCACCGACCGTTCTCGAACAAGTGGACGGTTCGGTCACGGCGCTTGGATCCGGTGGGTCCAACCGCATCCGGACCGCCATCTTCCAAGTCATGCTCAACCTCTTCGACTTCGGTATGAACGTGGACGACGCCGTCTACGCGCCGCGTATTCATTTCGAAGGCGGGCGTTTGAATGTCGAAAAGGGTTTCGACGAGGACATCCGCCAGGCATTTTCCGCTGGTTTCGACGATGCAAAACTATGGGAAGAGATGAACTTGTTTTTCGGCGGCGTCCACGCGGTTCGGCTAGAAACCCCGTCTGGCCGCTTGACCGGCGCCGGCGATCCAAGGCGGGGCGGCAGTGCCGTGATTCTCTAAGTGACGTTTGTCAGTCCGAGTTTTGGTTCTGGAGCGGCTTCGTCGGCACGTTCTTGACGTCATTCCCGAGAAAGGCGATCAACAACTGCGACCCGACGATGATCGGCAAAGCGGCAAGAACGACCGTTCCCGCTGTCGCCGGTATGCCTGTTTGCATGCTCGTGTACCACTTGGCGGCACCGAAAATAACTCCGAAGAGCAAGAGTACTTTGCCGAGAACCAATTGCACCGTCGCCAATCCGGCGTCGCGCACGAAATAGTTGAAGACGATGCGTTTGGTGGCGTTGAGGGCATGTTTGAAGAAAAACTCGGGTACCACTTTTGGGAGTGGCTGTGTGAAAACGCCCCAATCGGTTTAGAATCCTGGCACTTGCTTTGGAGGTCGGGATGAGCCGATTTGTTGAAGGCCAGGATCGCGGACAGCAGACGTTGTTTCCGTCCAGTCTTGATGACTATGTCGACGAGGACAATCCGGTTCGGGTGGTCGATGGTTACG
>Ga0209458_1000610_pt1 | contig 10816 bp, 1 predicted proteins | sample WorMetLIZAISLAND_FD_187411 | JGI IMG/M metagenome (GOLD analysis project Ga0209458, IMG submission 187411) | Marine gutless worms symbiont microbial communities from Max Planck institute for Marine Microbiology, Germany - Inanidrilus manae... ...
CAGCAGACCTCGGCGACTCCCAGTAGTGACAATGAACAATCGATGATGGCAGAATCTGTCGGCAACGCCGACCAGCAGACCTCGGCAACTCCCAGTAGCGACAATGAACAATCGATGATGGCAGAATCTGTCGGCGATGCCAACCAGCAGACCTCAGCGACTCCCAGTAGTGACAATGAACAGGCAATGATGGCAGAATCTGTCGGCGATGCCAACCAGCAGACCTCGGCAACTCCCAGTAGCGACAATCAACAGGCAGTGGTAGCACTTAACATCGATCAGGAGATGAAATCGTCAGCAGCAGTTGTCAACGTTGCAGAAGCCTCTTGTGATGACATTGTAGAAAATTCTTGTGATTCAGATGTCTTTCCAGTTACATCTTACCCAGATTTATCACGTTTTGTGCCACATGCGAGGGTGGAAGGCAGTCTGGAGGAAAACAGCAGACCAAAGATGTATGTGAAATGTTCCAGCAATGTCGGTAACAAGAGGGTATTTGATAAGAAACATTATTGTTTGTTCTGTGACAAAGGGAGCACTAATCTGTCAAAGCACTTGTTGAATACGCATATGGATGCATCTTATGTTAAAGAAGTGCTGATGCTGCCTAAAAGATCATGTGATCGTAAACATCTGTTGGAGAAGATTCGCAATTTAGGTGATTTCAAGCATAACTGTGCCGTTCACAGCAAAGGCGAAGGGGTAATTATTCCTTGGAGAAGTCCCCCTTCACCAGTTCCTGCATCAGAATACATACCATGCCCTGACTGCTATGCTTTCTTTCAAGAAACTCACTTATGGCGGCACCACAAAGAGTGTACCTTTTGCACTCATCCAGATAGGAAGCATGCATTCAAGAGTCTGAAGACAGAAGCTGAGCTACTACTACCTTCCACTGAGAATATGTCAGCTGCACTGACAGACGTTATGACCACCGCAAGAAGAGACAACTTCAGTATCATCATGAAGAATGACAGCACTATTGTCAAGTATGGTGAGAAACTTGTGCAGAAATATGGTCATCTGCAGCATTTGTACTCGCATATTATTTGCAAGATGAGAGAGGTGGCTCGTCTTCTGGCTGCTGTCAGAGAAATTGATTCATCAGTAACCTGGATTGCGGACTGTTTGTGTCCCAGCAAATTTGATACCGTTGTCAGAGCAGTTAAGAATCTGTGCGGATTCAACGAGACGTCAAACCGATACAATATCCCATCTCTTGCGCTGAAGCTTGGTCACTCACTTAAGAAGTGTTGTGCCATCTTGACTTGTGCCGGTATTAAGAAAGGAGATGAGGATCAGCGAAAATCAGCTGATGACTTTCTTTATTTGTGTGACAAAGAATGGACCACGGAGATATCGTCAGCTGCCCTTACCACACTAACAATGTCGAAGATGAATCAGCCTCAGTTACTTCCTCTCACAGAAGACATACAACAGCTGAACAGGTTTTTGGTTAGTGAAATGGAAAGATGCAGTGCCGAAATAAGGTCTGACACGAGTATCACTGACAATTGGCAAATGTTAGCGAAAGTCACTTTAACTGCCATGATTGTCTTCAATCGGAAACGAGCCGGTGAGGCAGAACGACTGTTGCTTCAGGAGTACATGAAGAGAGATGTCAATCCACTGGGAAATAAAGATATCATGGACTCATTGACTGAAGTGGAAAAGATTCTTTGTCAACGAATGGCAAGAGTTGAGATGCGAGGAAAAAGAGGCAGAACAGTTGCTGTCATTCTAACACCTCAACTGCTGGATGCTGTTGATCTGCTAAATGCAAAACGATGTCAGGCAGGCATCCCGGAAGACAATCAGTTTGTCTTTGCGAAGTTGTTATCACAGCATCCACTACGTGGATCAGAGTGTTTGCGTAAGTTTGCAGTGGCTTCTGGTGCAAAGGATCCTGCAAGCCTGACAAGTACACGTCTTAGAAAACATATTTCAACAACATCCCAAATCTTGAACTTACAAGAATGTGAGCTGGACCTCCTTGCAGGTTTCCTGGGTCATGACCTACACGTTCACCGAAATTTCTACCGTTTGCCGCAGGATACTTTGCAACTTGCAAAGGTCAGCAAAATCTTGATAGCTTATAACAGTGGAAGGGTAGCTGAATATAAGGGCAAGTCACTAAATGAAATCACAGTTGAAGGTGATGTCGTGGACATTGACGAGGAACAGGGTGACTCAGAAGATGATGAACAGAACATGGAAAACTCAGAAAATAAAGAAGAGAACGTGAAGATTAGTCAAAGAAGGCATGCCAAGAAACAAGCACAGCACAGTCCATCAGTAGCAGTGGTGGACAGCAACTGTGAATACGTGCAGCAGGTATCAAGTCAGCCGACACCTACTACGTCCACTGCGCAGCTGACAACGAGAGACAACAAGAACCTATCAAGCACAGTATGTGATAGTGGCTCAGAACTAGAAGTCAATGTGTCCAGTCAGTTGAAGATTGACACATCTACCGCACAATCCAAGAGGAGAGAAAAGAGAAAACCACCGAGACCAGTTGTTTACAGTGACTCAGATGATGAAGAGCATCTGCACAGTCAGCTGAATGTCAGCTCATCGACTGCACAAGCCAAGAGGAGAGCAAAGAGAAGTCAGTCGAGATCAGTGATTAACAGCGACTCAGAAGATGAAGCACATTTGTCCAGTCAACTGAAGGCCAGCACGTCTGCACAACGCAAGAGGCAAGCAGACAGGAATCTGTCGACTGACACCGACTCTGAACGCGAAAGGCAGCTGTCAAGTCACAAGAATAACCCCAGCCGAGAAAGGAGAAAGGGTATGCACACTTCTTATTTGAATTATTCTTCTGTCTGAACGTTAAGCCATCTCTTGCACACAAATTACACAACACTCACTAACAGGACAGCTATGCTGCTGTTACAATATTTGAGCTAACGAGTACAAAAGCCAATATGACAGTCACTGTTGCTCATAGATTAGCTATAAGTTGTGAGGAGTAAGCTAATGGAGTAAATCTGTCACACCACAGTGGGCATTTATTTATGCTGTAGCTGAACATCTCTTACCACTTGGTTATAAACTGTTTTATCCACAGGTATTCCATTATTACAGCATAGGGGCACTGTGCAAAAATTATTGGGTGGACCAATCTGCCAGTTCAGCAATTTAGTGTGAACAGGGGCTTCCATCCCCAAAGATCAGTTGCAGACATTCTCCCAAAAATTGTCACAAAATTTTGGAGAAAAATTATTAAATAAACATATATTCATATAGCAATTATTTGCTCAGCTAATTATTACTCCAAATTATGTGAAATCTGCATGATTTTCATTCCCACGTTTTTTCCTGTTCCACTTGGTTTTAAACTGTTTTATCCACAGGTATTATTCCATTATTACAGCATAGGGCGTCCATGCCCTATGGAGTGGACGCTCACAAGTGTTTAATTTGTGTGCCACTTAGCCAAACACTAGCGGGGCCATGCCATCCTACACGTTTTCTTCTTTTTCTTCTTCTGCTATAAATCCCATGTGCAAGATTAAAAGTTCAGCACCATGATTTGTTGATGACAGGTTGTTACACAGTTAAAGCTGTCATCTTCCTTCTCTTCCCCTTTTGCTCTTTCTTTCCCTTCCTTTCCACTTCTTTTTTTTCTGGCCATTTCTTTCCCTTGCCCAAGTTGCCGCTGCTTCAGTTCAGCTACCTAGGTGTCAATGCAGATCCAAGCTGCCACAAAAATGATTTACCAAATCTATGGGCCATTTTTGACTGGGCCAAATGCATTAGAGATCTTTTGATAATGCACTATATAAATTCACACCCAACCAAATTATTCGGTGGGCCGGGCCTCCGTGGCCCACCCTACAGTGCCCCCATGTATTAGACAAAATATTCTACTACTTTTATCTATTATGGCGTGGCAAGCAGATATTACTAGATTTTGCCTTGTGACACTGGATTCATTGGCTGTGATTAGATTTCTTTGTGTGTGTTACATTGCATTGTATGTGCATGCATGTTGTATTATTGTAACATGGTGAGGCGAGCCTGGTGAGATTGAGAGCTATCTGGATGACTAACCACCCTCCTTTGGTGCTTTGACACTGTTGGTTGGGTCATCAGACCTGTAAAAATATCGTCCCCGAAATGACCTATAATGTGTCGATTGGGACGTTAAACCTTACTCAACAACAACAACCATATGGGCAGTATATCAATGTGGGTTAACATTGTTTATTTATAGCTGATATTTTTTTTCAGTGGTGGCTGGCATTTGTCTGTATATTCCGTTATATCATTGTTTTGCAGTGGTCCACCAACTCCTTCAGTGCTTTGATGCTGTTGGTTGGGCGGCAGGAAGGGCATCCGGCCTGTAAAAAACTGAGTGGTGGGATGTTGGCGTGGTTGTCTGGGACGAGGTACAGACTTGCATATAGCCCAGCAAATGCCACTGCCACTCACTATCTCTTGCTCCAGTAAATCCAGATTGGTTTTACCCTTCCTGGTTTTACCTTTCTGGTACCTGCTCACCCGGGTGGTCTCGGACAGATTCCAGCAGAGCAGTAAAACGGTTGTGTGTGTGTGTGTGTGTTGCAGTGGTCCACCATCTATGGAGCCAGAAAGAACGAGACATAGTTATGTCGAAGATGGCACAGTTTCTTTTGTCGAAGAGAATACCGGGCAAAGCTGACATTGAACCATGGCTTTCAAAGGAGAAACATATGACAGGCAGATCTTGGCGCAATGTAAAAGATTTTGTGCGCAATGCTATCGTTTCGAACAGATAGATTCTTGCAGTGTGGTTTGTTGAGTGGTCAGATTGTGCGGAACTGTGCAAAGATCACTAACTGTTGATATGAATTTTGGACAGGAACTTACAGAGGCGTATGAGCTCAGTGAACTTTGGGGGGGCAAGACATTTTTGCCCGAAAATATATGCATGAAAAATCAACAAAATGCCCGAATTTTACATGATATATGCCCCCCAAAATTAACAAAATTTTAGGCCTAGATGATTTTTGCCCGAAGAAACCATTAACCATAGCCTTATTTTCTGTCGTCCAGTCTTATCTAGTGCAGATAAATAGGCAGTTTGGTTTTATTAAACAGTTCAAACAGTTGGACAATTTTTGCTTTCTCTTTTCTTTTTAATGTCAGTATTTCAGTATTAATTTCTTTGTTGCCCAAAATTCCAGACTGTTCTGCACTTTTGCCCGAATATTGGGGGGAGGGGGCAGGAGGGGGCAACTGTCCCCCTGCACCCCCGGCTCATACGCCTATGGGAACTTACATGGTGTCATCCAGTGGTAAAAGTGGACCATAAGACCAGGCGGTACTCTTGTTCCATAACCCAAAGCATCCCTATTTGAAAGCCACCCATCGGGCATTGTGCCTGTAATGTGCTATATGAAAGCATGGTAAATAGTCAGTGAAAGTCATACATTGTTGTCATTGTAAAAATGCAACAAAATGTCAAACTGGCACAACAATTTATCCATGAATATCTTGAAGTGATTAACTGCTGTACAAGCTTTCACAGCGTCATGCACTGCTAGCTCTAGTCAACGACTGAAGCAGTGCCACGCTAGAAGATTGGGATACGTTTCCTTCAGTAGTTCTTTTTCCTGCTCAGCTACTGCTTGTGGCAAAATGTTGCATTAGAGCTTTCACCTTTTCAGCCTCGATGTGAGATGCAGACAGTTTGTGTTCTCGGATTTTCTTACACAATGATGCCAACTGTTTTTCCTTATTTTCCCCGTATGGACTCACTAAACAACTGGTCCATTACTTTGACAGTTGCGTTTGCTGGCCTTTCAAAGTCCGATATGTGCCAAGGTTGCCCACCTGGCAACAAATCGAGCAACCAATTTTCCCGTTGCTACGGAACAACCATTCGTTTTCATGAGTGAAATATAGCCATTGTTTACATGTCCAGCAAGCAGGCCACACAGGATACACACTACGCAGACGAAACACTGCAAAGGTGCTCACATTATGTAGGCAAAACTTCTGCAGCTGCAGCTACAGAAGTTTCAGGCCACAGTGTATCAAAAACGGCAGCCAGTGATTCCGTAGTCGTATTTGACAGTTCAAGTGCTACGGAGGTATGCCCGTTTCTTTGCGAACAGTTCCCCAATGCTAGCCTGTCTCTTCATAGTGTTACTATACTGCGTTGCTACGTAGTTTAAACTAGCCTGTAAAATTTGCTATACGTAGTTTACATAGGCCTACAATATCACAACACTGTTTTGAAGCGCAACACTGACTGAATGCAGGTTGCAGAACTATGCACTCTGGCTGCGGCTGTCATTACGTATGTTCCCGCGTCTTACACCACCAACTTAGCTGCAGCAGCTGCAGCATCTGACATACAGTTACTGCAGTATTACTCAGCTCATCAGCTGGCCGCCGCCCCCGCCCGCCCTCGCACTGTAACTTGCACCAATGTACTTGAATGTAGATAGCTGCATCAATGTAAATTAGCTGGATACTGCGGGTCTCGTGGTGGAGCGTGGTGCAATGGTGCCAAGTGTCCAGTACACACACGATTAGCAGGTACGCTGAGATGACCAGCTGGAACGCTTACATGACCAGCCGGTTCTCCGTACCGGCTAGTGCCGGCCCACTTTTACCACTGGTGTCATCGAACGTTAAGTTAAGGGTACTTTGCTTGGAAGGTTTCGGGGGTTTGTGGGATTTGCAGTATTCACGACTGGTTTCCCAGGTGTGTGGATTTTTCCATTGGTGCATATGCACTGAAATCTACACGGGTGACAGTGGCTAGTGTGTTGATTGATCAGCAAGAAAAATTGCACATTTTTGCATTAACACTACAGTAAAGAGCTTGATCAGTTGATGTCACTGGCTTGATTGGGCCACATGTTTCAGTTTTTGTTTTTACTGTTTCGTGTTTCACTCTCAGACAGCTGTACACTGTGTCTCAAAAAACGTCCACCTTTTCGTTGTTGAAATAACTCAGCCAAAGTCGGTCAATTTCAATAATTTTTGGCACACATCATCATCAGGATTTTAGAGTGTAGATATTTTACTTACTTTCTTACTGCTTCTGGTTTGTACCAAAGGACAAGGTCAAACGCCAGTGGCTGGTTGAGACATAGGCTGAATTTCAGCAGAGCATCATGGATTAGGCGATTGAACAGTGGCTTGATAGACTTTCTGCTTGTGTTCGTGCAGGCGTAGGACACTTTGAAGTTTGAACAGTTGCTGCAATGCTTGTTACAGGCTGTGACATTGATAGTGTTACTGTTTGTAACCTTTTCCTCAAAATGTCGTTGAAATGTTTGGAAAATATGCTGATTACTGAAGATTACTGTTCAGTATTGTTGGAAAACAACTTTTTTTCATTTTCCACAGTATAGTACAGGCCCAGGTTATAGGTGAGGTTCGCGAATTAAAAACTTTGGTTTCTAAGATCCTGATGATGTTGTGTGCCAAAAATTATTGGAATTGGCCAATTTTTGACTGAGTTATTTCAAAAACAAAAAAGTTGGAGGTTTTTTGAGACACAGTGTAGGTGTTGAGAGGTAATGATTGTGCATTTTGTGTGCACGTTGGTGCTTTGCAAGACTTTATTTTTGTGTGGTTGTTAGACAATTTGATTGACAGTCTGCGTGTGTTCTGACCTCAGTTTTAAATACATCATCATTTTTTATATTTTCCTTGTGAGTAGAATTTGTCATTGTGTGTTAATTGATCAGCAAGAAAAATTGCACATTTTTGCATTAACACTACAGTAAAGTTTGATCAGTCGATGCCACTGGCTCAGTTGGGCCGAATGTTTCAGTTTCAGACATTTGTATGTTTTGAGAGCTAATCTGTGGTAGCGATTGCACACATTGCAGTCAGCCACATCCCATTTCTATGAGTCAAGGACTGCTGTGTTGTTGATGTGAGCTTTTACCACACCAGTTTGGCTATGATTGCATTTGTTTTTTTACTGTTTCGTGTTTCAGTCTCAGACAGCTGTAGGTGTTGAGGGGTAATGTGTATTTTGTGTGCATGTTGGTGCTTTGCAAGACTTTATTTTTGTGTGGTTGTTAGACAATTTGATTGACAGTCTGCGTGTGTTCTGACCTCAGTTTTTAAATATGTCATCTTTTTATATTTTCCTTGTGAGTAGAATTTGTCATTGTGTGTTAATTGATCAGCAAGAAAAATTGCACATTTTTGCATTAACACTACAGTAAAGAATTTGATCAGTTGATGTCACCGACTGGCTTGAGCGGAATGTTTCAGTTTCAGACATTTGTATGTTTTGAGAGCTAATCTGTGGTAGCGATTGCACACATTGGATGCAGCCGCATCCCGTTTCTATGAGTCAAGGACTGCTGTGTTGTGTGCATATTGGTGCTTTGCAAGACCTTATTTTTTGTGTGGTTGTTAGCAAGTAGCTGGCTTTTTCACTGTCATTTTAAGCAGTCGTGGTGTCAGTTTTTCATTGGGATTCTATTTACAGTTGCTTGCTTGTCATTTTTGTGTTACATGGGTTCACAGTGCTAAATAGTTGTTCCTCAGTATATACATCGCAGGGTTTGTGTCTATTGAAAGGCTTGTCAGTACTAATTAAACACTAATCAAACACCTCTTGATTTGCAGCAAAACCAGTTTATTATTCAGTTTAACAAGTGTAAAGAAATTGATTTATGGAGTTTTAGACCTGTCACTGGTACCAGTAGTTGTAAAGTCCTTGCATTTATTTCTATAGTAAAATTTAATTTACCTTCAGAGATGGTAGCAAACAATAACAAAACACAAATAAACTTACATAAACACAGTTTATTACCACGATAACATATTTCTAAAGAAATTTAGCTGTCTTAGCTAGAAATTTTAAAGATAAATAATATTGCACAATTCTGATGTCAACAGTGTATAAAAAGTTACTTAAAATCAATTGACAACGTCTTTGACATTCCTCATATGTTTCATATAGTCAACTGGATGTTAAACTGCAGAATAACTTCTTCAGAAAGTGTTCCAATTCGTTGTGCTGTTTCACATAAAAATGTACGGTAAAATACCTGTAAATACAAGTAAACATTGAGCAACCCAAATACAAACTAACATGAGTCTGTGAAGCATGTGCATGTCATCGTGTAGCTGGTAACTTTGGCAGTTTTTCTCTTTTTTGTGCAATATTCTGTTTGTCTCTGCAATTTTCTAGGACTACCTAATCAGCTTAGGCCATAAACTCAACACGTGTACCAAAAGTAAAAAGTGCTCAGTTCAGCCATCCACCCCCCGCCATTAATAAATCTCCCTTGTGTGTAGAGCACTGAAGTACATTGTCGCCACTACTTGTATATACTACTCCACTAGACACAGCACTGCTGTAGCCTACGCACTTGTAATATAATATTCTGGTCTTGACCGCTGTTGAGTGTACAATAGTGGAGTACTTCTACTCCACTACTTACTCATTCAAAAAGGTAAAGGTCGGGTACTTTATATAGCACTGCTCCACGATGAACACGTGCTCAGGAGTGCTTTACAATCTCGGAAGTGGCAGCTGATTGGCATGAGCTAATGATACTGCAGCGCATTATGTGGCCATCCATTGCCCGTGCTAGCAAACAACTGGACTCACAGTGCAGCATGCAGACATACCACTACCCCAATCAGCTTCACTAGGCCTTCACCCCGTAGCACGTGAGCTATTAATTTCCCATCCCGTGAAGCGTAGGAGGCTGAGTTGACCTGAGCACACCGTAGTTTAGCAACTTGCTCAAGGTTGCTTGCAAATGGCCCACGGTGAGATTCAAACCTGTAACCTGAAAATTACGAGTCCGACACTCTACCACTAGACCACTTACTCCTACAGCTAGTCCAAGTCCAGTTACAACACTAGTCAGGTTATAGGCGTCTAAGACGTGGAATATACCTCACTACTCAGTATGGGAACACACTTTGCAGTTGAGTAATGGTTTTGTCCAAACGAAGTGGAGTACTTGTCATACACTGTGTTGGGTGTACAATAGTGGAGTACTCTACTCCACTACTTACACATTTTACTCCACTAGTCAGACTACTTGCTTTACACAATACACACTGTATGTGTATTAGTGGAGTAGTGGAACTACTTTTACTCCACTACTTTCATACACATGATAACTCCACTTTGTAGGTGACACGTTTGCATACATTATAAAATTTACATACTCCACTAAGATTGGTTTGAGCGTATAAATGTGTGTATGACAAGTACTCCACTTTGTTTGTGCAAAACCATTACTCCACTACAAAGTGTGGGCACGTATGTGTGTGTGTGTGTGTGTGTGTGTATGTGTGTGTGTGAAGTATTTTTAAAACTTTCTGGCTTTCTAATACCATTTTGTTTATAATAATAATTATTAGTGACGTTGCTGTCATTAATAGAGTGTAAGAGGGTATTGGTAGAGGTTGGACCATCTGTCAGTTTGTCTGTCAGCCTGTCGGTCTGTCTGTTTTTCTGGTGCGTTGTGGAAAAGTGGCTTATTGAATTTGGATGCCGTTTGGGGTGGTGGGTCAGCTGGCTCCAAGGATGATGCAGATAGTTGGGAGATTTTCTTGTCCCCTCGTTTGAATGGCGTTTTTGAGTTCTTTCGAAACAAATAATCATATCGACTCATGTATCAAAAGTTAACAATATTGCGTCACGTCTCGCAGAGAGTGAGCCTTATTGTTGTTCCGGATGTTTATATGTCTGTTGTGTCACGTCTCACAGAGAGTGAGCCTTATTGTCATTCCAGTCTGTTTGTCTGTCTGTTATTCCGCGACCTACAGCCTACCACGATTGACCGATCACAATCAAATTTGGTATGCAGGTACATACCTG
>Ga0209458_1000611_pt1 | contig 10814 bp, 17 predicted proteins | sample WorMetLIZAISLAND_FD_187411 | JGI IMG/M metagenome (GOLD analysis project Ga0209458, IMG submission 187411) | Marine gutless worms symbiont microbial communities from Max Planck institute for Marine Microbiology, Germany - Inanidrilus manae... ...
GCGAGGGAATCCCAAAACGCCTCCGATATCGCAAGAAACCAAGGGCACAACTCCCGGTTTTCTGCAATTCGGAATACTTGGGAAAGCCGAAATCCGCCACCCAATCAGGACGTTAGGGGTTGTTCACGGACGACGACTTAGGCGGGACCTTACGCACGGGCGAGCCCTCCTAAATCGATTTCTCGGAATTCCGGATTGGCAAAGTGCCAGGTTATCGGGCGGAGGGCGAAACTATCATCCAGCAAGCCCCTCATGCGACTTCCTCCACGAAAAGATCGCCCTGCTCTTCCGGTGGCGAGACTGAAATCCCCGAGATGTGTGCAATCTCATCCGCCGGAATGCTGGCCAGTTCATTCGGCTCAAGCTTGTGCAGGCCGCCGCCATAGACGCGCCTGTGGCCGCAACTCTTCAGCCTTGATGCTGTTGAGCCAGGTCCAGATTTTCCGGGCTAGCTTCTTGTCGGCCGCAAGGGCACGGGCAAGAACCGGCTTGAGATAAAGCAAGAGGTAGACATTGGCAGCGGTCGCCTGCGATTCATTCCAGATGAATCTGAAGGGGCGGCCATTCTTTTTGTCGCTGCGGCCGAGATAGGTGCAAATAAAGGGCGCCGAAGGCCGGTCTTCCTGGCTGTACCACGGCCTGCGGTAGCGGCAGAGATAGCGAGTTGCCACATCGGGTTTTCCGGCTTGTAGATAAGCCCAAAGCTTCGGGTAACGGTCTTTCACGATCTCCTCGGGAAGCCGGCAATCGAGCAGGAATAGCTGATGTTCAAGCACAGGATTACCCTGCTGATCGGCCTTAATATGATCGTCTTCCAGATACCGCGGGCTCGGCAGGATCGGTTTGAAGAATTCCCTTGGCAATTGGTGCTGATCGATCTGCGCACGGGTGAGAATGAAAAACCGATTATCACCTGTTGCTAGGCCACGCTTGATCTTGAACAGGTCACCTAGCCTAATCCCGTTATGTTCTTCCCTAATTTCCCCAACGGGGAACCGGGTCCATTTGCTTTCATGTCTTAGAACTTCCACCGGAATCATCCGGCTGATTTTTGGATCGGCGAGCGTACCGCCGAACGTAAACTGGACATTGTGATCGGCAGGTGGCGGTTCCTTTCTGAAAAACACAATCGCGGATGAAACCAGAGCGTCACCAAATTGCACGTCATTGGGATCGAAGCGGTGAATGCGCAAGAGATTGACCTTGGTCAACAGATAGCGCTTCACGGCACGGCCGTAGTTAACGTCCATGAACTCGCTGGGAATGAGCCATCCGGCAATGCCACCCTCGCTCATCCATGGATGGGACAGGGCCAGAAAATAGCAATACAGCCCCGCAAGGCCCGCAATGCGTACGCCGCAGGCTTTCTGGGACGTATCCTGAAGGCGGACTTTCTCGCCATTGAGAATGTGATGGTGGCGCACATAGGGCGGATTGCAGATCAGGAGATTGAAACGGTCTTGATCCTCTGCCGGCGGTACCGCCGTCGTGAAATCGGTCATGTGGATTTTGAGCGGTGTCTTTCCCCATAGGTCCTGCGCGGGCAGGCCATAATGGGGATCAATCTCAAAGCCTTCGGCGGCCTTGACTCGTTTGGCGGAAGCGGTTGTGCGCAGAGCGGAATAGAAAGAGCCCGTTCCGATTCCCGGATCGAATAACCTAAAGGACGCCTTTTCAGGGAGAAGGCTTATGGCATAGGCCAGCACCTCTTTCGCAAGCGCCGTAGGCGTTGCAAACTGGCCCATGACATTCCGTTCTTCGGGTGTCTTCTCAGCATCGAGCTTCGCCTGCAAGGCAAGACGGCGGGCTTCGTATGTGCGTTTTCCCGCCGTTGTCATAGCCCGAACTCCGCGAGATCGTCGATGCGGTGCTCCCAAACCCAGTCAATCTCTTCGGCGGCCTCATAGCCGAGATAGCCGCTGTCGAAATAGCCACACAAAAACAGGTTGTAACGGACCTTCTCTCCGTAGGTACTGCGAAGCTGGGCCATCTTCACGGCCTCTTCCTTGCGTCGCTTGTTTACATTGGTGAAATCGCCGGCGGATTTGGCTTCAAAGAAAATCGGGAAGTCGTCTTCTGCCGCATCTCTCGGCTTGATGACGGCATCGACAGAAATATTGACCGATTGCCCGCCCTCAAGGGTGACCGGGACATTCATGCGAAAGCTAAAGGTGCCGGGCGGCATGGCATCGAAGGTCATGCCTTCGCCAGCATCGATCTGGCGCTTTTCCTGAGCATTGCGGATGATTGGGTTGGCTACGGCCCCGCAAAGACGGTCGGCAACGATGGTGGCGGCACGATGAATTTCGGCTTCGGTTGCCGGCTCGTTCCGGCCAAGCCAAACGAAAATGTCTGGATCAGCCATTTTCTCTATGATCGCACCGACCTTGCGTAACTCTTCGTCGATCTGGATGCGGCTCATGCGCACTGAAAGCTTCTTCTCGTTCTCCATGCGCTTGACCATGCTGTTTGGCACCTTGGCAAGGCCGATCAGGCGATCAACCGCGATGGGCGGACAGGTGGACATACGAAGCGTCGGAAGAACTTCGGGATGGCGGCGAAGAATATCGGGGTGGATATTCGTGAGGTTATCTGTGGCCTCCAGCGTGGCCTCAACGTCCTTGGTAGTCTCGATACGGATTTCGCGAAAAGCCTTAGGCGCAAATTTCATAAACCAGTCGTTGTACATATCGACCGACTGGGCGATGTCCGCTTTCCATTGCTGGGGCTTATCGAGATTTACGCCCATGCCGTTGCCCCGCTCCTTTCCCTGATTGGTTCCCCTGAACCAAAATCACGAGGCCGCCTTGGGGTTCGTTTTCTTGTACAATTTCACATCTCGACCAAGAGCTGATTGAGCTTCAGCCCGCGCCACGCTGCCTCAGCCTTCACGTCTCGGGCCAGCGCCTGGGGGATACGGAATCCCACGACCTGGCTTTCGGCGTTGCCCCCGCGGGGTCTGGGTCTTTTAGAAGCCATGGCTTCCCCCTTGTCGAAATGTCGATTCGTCGACAGAATACCAGACCTGCCGGGGCGGAGCCATGGGCGATCGCAAGCTGTGCACAGATTTGTCGCGCAAAGAGCGAAACGGATGTTCCCGTCGTGCCCGCATCGGCCCGGCCACCCGTCGCACCGGCTTGGGTGGCGCAGCGGTGCCGGGAACAGGTAGCACCTGGAGGCACCAGGATCGTGAAGCGGAGAAAACCCTAGGGCTGGCAATACTTAGAACCGGTCAGTATTTCTGCCACAAATTCACCACAGACCGCAAGGGACCGGAAAACAGAACCTAGGTGTTCAGTCCCGGAGTGTGGCGGCATTGGTTATATTGATGCCTCGACACGGGAGGGACTATGGGACAGGTACTACATGGCAGCGCCAAGACGAGACGCACGCGATCCGAGCTACGATACAGCGATCGCAAGCTTCGATCAAGGAGTTGAGCGAGCGCTACGGCCTCAATCCAAAGACGGTGGCCAAATGGAAGAAGCGGGACTTCGTCGAGGATTCGCCAATGGGTCCGAAGGAGGTCCACTCGACCGTGCTGTCGGTGGAAGAAGAAGTTCTGGTGGTGGCCTTTCGCAAGCACACGCTGCTTCCCCTGGATGATTGCCTCTATGCTCTGCAGCCGACGATCCCGCACCTGACCCGTTCCAGCCTGCACCGTTGCCTGCAACGGCACGGCATCAGTCGTTTGCCGGACATGAATGGCGACAAGCCGAGAAAGAAGTTTAAGACATACCCCATCGGCTATTTCCACATCGACATCGCCGAGGTGCGCACCGAGGAAGGCAAGCTGCATCTGTTTGTCGCCATCGACCGGACCAGCAAGTTCGCATTCGCTGAGTTACATGAACGGGCGACGCGCAAGATCGCGGCCGACTTCCTGCGCCGCCTCGTCGAGGCCGTGCCCTACGAGATCCACACCGTACTCACGGACAACGGCACACAGTTCACCACACCGGGAAACCGCTGATCAGCGCCAGGGAGATCAGGGAGGCTCTCGATCGGGGCGAAATATTCCGCGCCCATGCGTTCGAGTATGTCTGCGCCACGCAACATATCGATCATCGCCTGACAAAGCCGAACCACCCGTGGACCAACGGCTAGGTCAAACGCATGAACCGAACCCTGAAAGAGGCAACCGTCAGGAGATACCATTACCGGACACATCAGGAACTCGAGGACCACCTGCAGACCTTCCTGATGGCCTATAATTACGCCAAGCGCCTGAAGACCCTCAAAGGACTGACGCCTTACGAGTTCATTTGCAAAACATGGGCTAAAGAACCGCAAAGATTCAAACTGAACCCTATGCACCACACTCCGGGACTGAACAGCTAGGTCGCGCGCGATGGCCCGGGACGGAGCCTGGTAGGACGCCGTGACGCGGGCCTTGAACTCGGGCCAGACGTCTTCCGGAACCCTTGGCCGCCAAGTTGCGCATGCGGTGCGCCAGGCAGCGTTGGCGCTCGGAGCGGGGAAAGCCCATGTCGATCGCCTTGATGATCCCCGGCGCGCTGTCCGACGCCACCAGCAGGGGATCGCCCAGGCCGCGCCCGCGCATGTCCTGGAAGAAGGCGGAGACGGTCTCATGGTCCTCCTTCGATCCGGCCATTAGGTGCAGCAGGACCTTGCGCCTCTCGGCCGTGAAGCCCCAGGCCGCCAGCACGGGCTCGCGCCGCTGCCCCTGTCGGACACGTTCGGCGATGCCGTCGATGAACAGGTAGACGATGTCGTATTCCGAGAGATCCCGGGTCGCGAACTTCTGGTAGTCCGCCCACAGCCGCTCGCCGATCTCGCTGGCCGCCGTCCGCGACAGCAGCAATCGATCATTCTCGTCCTTGAAGGCATCCTCGATGTCGCGCACGCTCAGGCCGCGGGCCAAGATCCTCGAGCGCCGCCGTGCGCCCCTTCAGATGATTGCGGATCGCAGAATGGAAGGGAACCTCGCCGCCGCTCCCCTGCGGCGCCGAATATTCGATCAGACCTTCCGCCGTGCGCAGCCGGCCCGTCCGATTGCCGTTGCGGTACCCCGCCTCCGGCACACGGCCATGCTCGTAATAGCCACGGCCCACCGCGTCGGCGGCTTCGACCTCAAGCGCTTCCTCCACGATCAGACGCGTCTCCAGCTTGATCAACTCGGCGCGACCGTCCGTAGACGACAAGCGGCCCTCCATCAGATCGGAAAGTTGCCGTCGGCTGCGCATCGATGCCGGTACTCTTTTCTCCATGGGGTGCGTCCTCCTGCTGACAAGCCGGCCATCAGATGCAGCAGGATACGCTTGCCCGTGGCGCTGAAGCCCCAAGCAGCGAGCACCGGCTCGCGCCTCTGACCCGGACGCAGGCGCTCGGCCACGCCATCCACATAGAGATAGACGATCTTGTATTTGCTCAGATCACGGCTGATGAAGTTCTGATAATTCGCCCACAACCTCTCCCCATTTCGAAGGCCGCCGTGCGGCTCAGCAGCGCCGACGCCATGGGCAACAAGGACATCGTCGGCATAGTCGCTGTTACCGTGAGAGCGCGCAAATCTGGAAGGAACTGCTGCTCGACCTCAAGCGCCGAGGCCTGGAGATCGGCTCCGAACTGGCCGTCGGCGACGGCGCCTTGGGATTTTTGGGGGGCGCTCCGCGAGGTTTATGGCGAAACGCGGGAACAACGCTGTTGGGTGCACAAGACCGGCAACATCCTCAACCAAATGCCCAAATCCTTGCGGGCCAAAGCCAAGGGGCACCTGCAGGACATCTGGATGGCAGACGGCCTTCGACTTCTTCGTCAAAGTCTTTGGGACCAAATACCACAGGGCCGTCGAACGCCTGACCAAGGACCGCGAGCGTCTGCTCACCTTCTACGACTTCCCGGCCGAGCACTGGAAGCACATTCGCACGACAAACCCCATCGAAAGCACCGTCGCCACGGTGCGCTTGAGAACCGTCAAGACCAAGGGCTGCCTGAGCCGCAAGACCGCACTCGCCATGGTCTTCAAACTGATCTTGAGCGCAAAGCGAAAATGGCTGAATCTGGATGGATCAAATTAACTCGCCGAAGCCATCGAAGGAGTACCGTTCAAGGACGTGATCAAGCCAAACAAACACGCCGCCTGAAACACCCGTCACCAACTTTGTGAGTATAGCTCAGTCGAAAGTGATCTGGGCGGTTCTACTCCCGTTTCAAGAGCGCCGCACAGGTATCGGCATACAGCAGTTCGTACTCGCGACAAAGGTCGCCTTCCAACGGAGCGTCCGCATTATAGCTGGAGAATCCTCGAGCTTCGAGGACTTCAAGGAGGGCTTCTCTGCCTTTGGCCTCATGGCGGATTTCGATATGGCACCGATGTTCTGAAAGAGCATTTCGAACCGGCGCACAGATACCCCGCGGCAACAACAGAGAGAGTGGCGTGGCGGGCCCACGATTCTTTTTGATCCCTGATGCGCTGTCCAACGAATCGATGACGATATGCTGCTGGTACCCAACAAGGCGCCCGTAACTGTACTCGTCGCATCCTTCGGGCCACAGGTCTTCATCAATCCGGCGGCCGGTCTGGCACGAGATCTTCCAGCGAAGAGTGTCACCCGGTTTGGGAAAGATCAGTTTGTCTTGCAGATCCCGAATGTCAGGAATGGTGTCCGGCGCATCCACCAAAGATACCTTTGCGAACGCCCTTTCCACCGAAGTCTGCTCAAGGGCGCGCTCAAGGAGTCGCGAGCGGTCGCGCTGCCGCGTCAGGTGGCCGATGGCTTGTTCGAGGAGTTTCTTGCTATGTTTCAATGTTTCGGTGCGCGCCCGTCCCTCATCTTCAATATCCCAAATCTGTCGTTTGAGGCGCTCATTGCTTTGCGTCAGGTTTACGGCTTCTCGCGCGGCCAGGATCTCGTTCGCTGTTCCGAACACAACGATTGCCGCCGCCGCGGTAACCGCGATCCATCCGGCACGGGTAAGACGCTGCCACCATTTCCCCGACCCATCCTCAGGCTTTGGGCGAAATGTCTCAAACCCGATAGAGGCTACCGTCAAGCATGCACCCGACAACACCAGAAGGATCTTAACAACAAGCATCGTTTCTGTCCCCATTTGGTAACCTCGCTGAACCATGCAATATGAGTTGGTCCCGGAAATTCGGACAGGGGGGTTAAGGTATATTCCGCCGGTTACGGAGGAATACAAGATGACGAAGCGACGGAAGTTCGTAAGCATCCGGCGAGCACCACGAGCGGGTGGAAATCACGCACAAACACATCGATGCCTTCGCGGCCAAGCTATACCCGGACGACGAGGTGGTGGTGGAGGCGACGGGCAATGCCATGGCCGTGGCCGAGCGTCTCCGCCCCCATGTGGCCCGGGTGATCGTCGCCAACGCGCGGGACGTCCATGTCATCGCCCATGCCAAGATCAAGACCGACAAGATCGACGCGGCGGTGCTGGCCCGGTTGCACGCCGCCGGCTTTTTGCCCGGGGTCCGGATCCCCGACGACCGAACCAAGGCGCTGCGCCGGCAGTCGCCCGGCGCAACCGGATCGTCCGGCAACGGACCCGGTTGAAGAACATCGTCCAATCGATCCTTCACGCTCACCCGATCCCGAAGCCGCCCGTTGCCGATCTCTTCGGCCGGAAGGGGCGGGCTTGGCTCGAGGAACAGCCCCTGCCGATCGACGAGCGCTTGGCCGTCGAACGCCATTTGCGTGAACTCGACCGGCTGGCCGAGGACCTCAAGGTCATTGAGAAGGACCTCGCCCGTCAGGCGCTGGCGGATCGCGATGTCCAAAGGCTGATGACGGTGACCGGTGTCGACATGACGGTGGCGCTCGGGATCACGGCCGCCATCGGCGAGATCTCCCGCTTTCCCGGGCCGGACAAGCTGGTCAGCCACTTCGGGCTCAATCCCTCGGTGCGGCAATCCGGCCTCCAGCCCGCCAAGCATGGACGCATCACCAGGCAGGGCCACGCTCATGCCCGGGCCATGCTGGTCGAGGCCGCCCTGGGCCGCGGCCAAGGCGGCGGGGCCGCTGCGGGCCTTTTTCTTGCGCGTCCGCGCCCGACGCGGCGGGCAGATCGCGGTCGTCGCCACCGCGAGAAAGCTGGCCGTGCTCACTTGGCACCTGCTCACCAAGCAAGAGGACTATGCCTGGGGCAGACCGGCCCTTTACGCAAAAAAGCTGCGCGCTCTGGAACTCAAATCCGGCAGGACCGCCAAGCGCGGCCGGAAAGGTGTGGCGGCGGCATATTCAATCAAGGCTCTGCGAGACCGGGAGAAGCAACGGGCTATGCAAGCCGGGCAAGTTTATCGGCGCTTTGTCGAAGGCTGGCAGCCAAAAGGCCCAAAACAGTGCACGGGCGCCACACCGGAACGCGCATCTTGATCAGGCCGCACGGCGGGCCTTCCAGTTCCGAGCCCGCTCTTTGCCCCGTGGTCGCCCGTGCCCCGCCAATCTACCAGGACTGGCCAAAAAAAGCTTGTCAATTTCATCTGTTGTGCGTGTCGCGCGGCGATGGGCAGGCGCAGGTGCGCGATGCAGGCCTCGAAGGCGTCCATGAAGCAGGTCACGGCGCTGGGATAATCGGCCTCGAACTCAGCAGGCGGCGCCAGGCTTTCGTCCGCGTCGGCGGCCCTGTAGACCGCTTTCAGTTCCCGGGCTACAGACTTGCCATCCTTCCAAGAGGCAAAATTCATGGAATGGCGGATCAGATGCACTGATGCAGGCCTGCACGACGGTCGTCAAACCAGATTCCCGACTGGATAGATTGTGATTTGAGGCTTGTCCGTTGGGTTGCGGGTTTGACGAGGCCGTTTTGAGCCTCGTATTCGTGATCCAGTTCCTCTCGCAAGGCCGTCATCTGGCACCGTTCGAAGTCAGTGATCCTGATCGCCCGCCGCTGAAGGCGGCGCTTTGTTATTCCGACGGCTCGAGGGGTGGCCGGCGACCGTACGATGCGGTTGCCATGTTCAAGGTCTTGATCCTGGCGGCGCAGAAGGACACGAATGCGCGCTGGATGGTGGAGATCGGCCGTCCCCGGGACGAAAACATGGAACGGAACATGCCGGAACTGGCGATCCCGATGTTTGGTTACAAGAGCCATATCGCCATCGCCCGCCGGTTCGGCTTCCTCCATACCCGGCGCATGGCTCTCCGCCTCGCTCCATTTCCGACGATGGCGACGGCGAACCAAGCCGCCGCTCTCCCCGCCCACCTGCTCATCACCAACCGACATCAGCGATCGTGCCCATCAACGGCTACGTGGACACCATCGAAGTACCCACTTCACGATCGTTGAGAATCCAGAAGTGTCAGCGCAGCGTCCAGGCGGCCCTTGCAGGAGGCTTGCGCAGAAACCGCATCCGCAACCAATCCATCGGGGCAAGCCCTCGAAAAGGCCCGTAACGAGACAGGCCTTTTCGTTTGGGCACGCCCGAATGAACCCGCCGGAGGCGCGACCGACACGCGGGACATCATCACGAACGGCCGCTTCACGTCCGCGGCCTCAGGTTCTCCGGGTCATAGAGCGGTTCGTACCCCACGCCGGCCACTTCCACGGGATAGGTCTCTCCGAAGTACTCCACGATGAAGCTCTTGCCCTTGACCGCATGGTCGCGGGGCAGGTAGCCGAGCGCGATGTTCCTGCCGATCGTGGGCCCAAAGGCGATGGAGGTGGTGAAGGACCGGCGGCCTTGCGCATCGACCAGGGTCTCACCCGTTTGCGCGTCCATGATCGGCAGAATGCCGACCGGATAGCGCGACACGCCCTTCGAATCCTTGTTCTCGGTCATCACCAGGGTGCAAAGCATGGCCGGCTGGTGCGCCCTGGCACGGTGCTCGAGATGGGCGGCCTTGCCGATGAAGTCCGCATCCTTGACTTTCGGACGCGCGAGGTCGGCTTCCAAAAGATTGTATTCGGTCAGAAGGTCGGCGTTCTGGAGGCGCAGGCTCTTTTCCATCCTGCGGGAATTGGCATAGGTCTCCACGCCGAACGGCATGACGCCCTCGGCCCGGAGCGTGTCCCAGACGGCGAGGCCGTATTCATATCTCATGTGAAGTTCCCAGCCCTGCTCGCCCACATAGGAAATGCGGAAGGCGGTTACGTCCTTGCCGGCGATCTGGATCTGCTTGAATGACGCGAAGGGGAAGTCCTCGTGGGTGAGGCCGCCCGGGTCCTCCACCAGCTTTTGTAGGGTGGTCCTGGCGTTCGGCCCCCAAAGCCCGATGGTGACGACGTCGGTCGAGATGTCGGCGATCTCGACGTCATGGCCCAGATCCTCCGCCATGCGGCGCATGTAAGAGTCCGACCCGAAACTCTTTGTGACATAACAATACCTTGCGATGCGTCTGGTGACGAGGCGAATGTGGGCGATGAGGAGCCAAGCCTCGGCCGATGCAATGGACTTCTCCCAATCCTTGGCCAATCTGCGGCACCGCCCGAGCCAGGCGAAGGTACGCTCGACCACCCAGCGGCGAGGCAGCAACTCGACCCCTTTTGCGACGTCGGACCGCTTGACCCAACTTCAACAGCAAGCGTGCGTTTTGCGGCTGGGCGGTTCGGCGAACTCATTGAAATCGCTCGATAGCGATTGTCGGTTTCGGCTGGCCGGGGAAAATGTAGTGAAAACATTTTCTCTTCATTGACTGAATTTTCTTGATATACTGATGGGTTTCGTAGACTAACATCTGAATGTTTGTCTGCGAGAAGGTCGCCCGCGGCCACCGCTATCTCTATCTTGTCGAGAGCGTCCGCGAGGGCAAGCGCGTACGCCAGCGCACTATCCGCGCTCTCGGTCGCAAGGACGCCCTTCAAGCCAGCGGCGCGCTCGATCGATTGAT
>Ga0209458_1000613_pt1 | contig 10757 bp, 13 predicted proteins | sample WorMetLIZAISLAND_FD_187411 | JGI IMG/M metagenome (GOLD analysis project Ga0209458, IMG submission 187411) | Marine gutless worms symbiont microbial communities from Max Planck institute for Marine Microbiology, Germany - Inanidrilus manae... ...
AACCGACGCAAAACCCGCCACGCCGCTTTCCGCTCGCTCTTCGGCCTCGCCGTCAAAGCAAACCCCCTCACCTACAAGATGTTGATCACAAGATGTTGACCAAACCGGAACCATGTGCATAAGCGGTTCCGCCCGATCCGCCGTGGATCGGAAACATCACGGTCGAGAAAACCCGCTCTTCATCCATGGACTCCGCAGAATACTCGCGTTCTGTCACACGACCCGAATCGAGGACGTCCAGAGTGATGGCAGCGCAGCGGTCGGCATCGTGCTTGGGAAACAGATCGTGCAGCGTCTTGCCGATGACGGACCCCCGCTCCAGGCCGTAGAAGCCGTCCCGGGCCAGTCGCAGAACCACGTCTCCGACCGGCTTTCCGACCTGGAGCTCGTCGTACGAGACGCCAAGAAGCTCGACATAGCGATCGTTGAAGGTCAGGTAGCGGAGCTCGGAATCCAGCACGTAGATGCCGTCGGACATGTTGTCGAGCGAGAGCCGCAGCAGGGCTTCCTTGTCGGCGGGCTCGCGTTCCGCATCCATGCGCTCGGTGATGTCCGCGCCGATCCCGCGATAGCCGGTGAACCGGCCACCGTCGTCAACGACCGGCCTGCCGCTGATCGCGATATGGACGACGGTGCCGTCGGGCTTGGTTCGCGAATGGACGAAGTTCCGGAACGGCTCGTGGCGGGCCATGGTCTTCAGGTGTCGGTCCCAGACCTCCGGATCGACGCCGGGGATCGGCGTTTCCTCCTGGGTTTTCCGAGCAACCGTTCGTGGGCCACACCGGTGACCTCGGTGAACCGGTCCGAAAGGAACGTGAAGCGGAGGTTCTCGTCCATTTCCCAATAGAAGTCCGAGCTGGCGTCGGCGAAGTCCCGGAACCTGATTTCGCTGTCCCGCAATCGAGCATTGACCTCCTGCAACTCGGCGGTCCGCGCCTGGACCCGCGCCTCCAGGTCCCGCCGGGCCGTGCCCAGCTGTTCGAGGAGCCTGGCCATCGCCCGGAAGACCTCGCCGATTTCATCGTTCCGCCGTGCGTGGATGACGTTTCGTCCGCGCCAGTTCTGGTCGCCTCCCGCTGCGAGGGCGTTGCTGAGTGCGACGAGCGGCCGCAGCACGACGGTGCCCATGGCGATCATGGTGGCGCCCGTCAGGGCCGCCGAAAGGATGACGACGAGACCGAGGATACGCAGCACGAAAGCCCGCATTTCGGCGACGACGCCGGAACTGTCCAGGCGAAGAACGACCGTCAACCCGATGGGCGACTCCTCACCCGACCACACCGACTCGTACCGCTGGCTGTCGGCGGAGCGAAATTCCCAGCCCGCCTGATCAGCGGTCGCAACCGGCCCCTCCAAATTCTCACCCGACGTTGCGACCACCAAGCCGTTCGCACCGAAGACCGTCACCCCGACCACCAGAGGGGCCCGAAGGACAATTGCCGCGTAAACGCCGGGGTCGTCCGAGTGGGCGTAGGCCGGTTTGGCGGCCAGGAGCCATTGGGTCCCGACCCGCCGGAGATCTTCGAGCAGGCGCTCTTCCTGACGCAGATAGGACGGCAGCAGGATCAGAGCCTCGACGACCATGATGCTGACGAACACGGCCAGCGCGACCCGGACGGCCAACGGCGACCGGAAGAGGCGCCGGAGGGTTACTTCTCCTGGGCGGGCCTCGTCGGAATTCCCATCCCTGGCAACCGCGGACTTCACATTTCCCATGCCTGGTTTGTCAGATTGCGGTGCCATCGTCCGCCTCCCCGGGGCGCACCCTTGTTCGGGTTTGTGCGAGTCGATTTCAATGAGCAATCTTACAGCGATACCGATCGTCGCCAATGTTCTGTTCAAGGAGAGATGGCAGGCGCGGTTCGTCGGACCAAGCGCATTGCCTGTCGAGCCGGTGCGGTTCGCGTCGATCCCGTTCCCAAGGTATTCCGTTGAACGGGGAGCGATGAGCCGTGGGAGAGAGGACGGTTCCGGTATAGTCTGATCGGATGGCGGGGTCGGACGAAGAGGAGACGATGACCGATCCGGATATGAGCCGCGTCAAGGTCCTTGTCGTCGACGACGTGCCGTTCGTGCGATCGTTCGTGTCCCGCGTGCTCGGCGCAATGGGCATCAGACAGATCGAAGAATCCCCTGACGGCGCAGACGGCTTGGTCAAGCTGTCGGCGTCCGTACCCGATCTCGTCGTTCTCGACATCATGATGAAGCCGGTGAACGGCCTTCAGTTCCTTAAGACCGTTCGTACAGGGCTCGCCGGCGTACCCCACGACCTGCCCGTCATCGTGCTCACCGGAGCGACCGACACGCCGGTCATGGGAACGGCGATGGCGCTTGACTGCGATGCCTTCGTCACCAAGAACGCCCACGCCGACACCATCAGAGAGAAGATCGCGCGGGTTCTATCGGAAAAGGCGGCCGGCAACTCGCCGGACCACTATCGGTTGGTTGGCCTGCCGGACGTCGCCCAACCGGTGCCGGCGAGGCCGTTGTCACCGGCCTCGCCGTCGCCGGACGCGGCGGTGGAGAGCCTGTCCATCGACGAGGTGTCGGCCGGGGCGGTCGTCGATCGCGACATCGTCACCGAAGAAGGGACCATCCTCGTCGCCGAGGGCACGGCGCTTACGGCGTCGCACCTGCGACGGCTGAGCGATCTGTCCGAGATCATCGGCATCGACCGCATCTGGATCCGACGGCCAGCCTGAGACTGCAACTCGATACGGTTCATCGCCGGCACGCCGGCCGCAGCGGACCCGATGCCGTGCCGGCACCGTGAAGCGGTTCAGGGGAAAGGACTTGGTGGAGCCGAGGGGAGTCGAACCCCTGACCTTCGCATTGCGAACGCGACGCTCTCCCATCTGAGCTACGGCCCCACGCGTCCGAAAGGACGGCGGATCATGCGGTTGGCGCGTGGGCGCTGTCAAGGGCCGCCCCTCGTGCTTGCGTGCCCCCGGCGGCCCGGTTAGATTACGGCCCGCTTTCCTTCAAATGCCGAGGCGCTTGAACCATGGACGTGGTCGTCGGACCCCTCTTCTGGCTCGTGGACACCGTGATCTGGCTCTACATCATCGTCTTGATCATCGGCGTCGTGCTGAGTTGGCTGGTGGCGTTCAACGTCGTGAACACCTCCAACCGCTTCGTCTACATCGTCGGCGACACCTGCTATCGCTTGACCGAGCCGGCCCTCCGCCCGATCCGCAACCTCCTGCCGAACCTCGGCGGCATCGACCTGTCACCCTTGGTGCTGATCCTGCTCCTCTGGTTCGTCAGGCAGGTCCTTTGGGGCCTCAATGCCAGGCTCGCGTACTGAGCACGCTTCCCGCCGAGGTCCGGAGCCGTCGCCGTTCTTCATCGCCCGCGACGGCTTGCGCGTGCGGCTGAAGGTGGCGCCCAAGGCGGCGTCCGACCGGGTCGGCGGGGTCGAACCGCAGGCCGACGGGGAGGCCGTGCTCAAGGTCGCCGTCACCGCCGCGCCGGAGAGCGGCAAGGCCAATGCCGCCGTGGTGCGGCTGCTGGCCCGGGAATGGCGGCTGCCGCGCGCGGCCCTCTCGGTGACGGCGGGGACTGCGGCGCGAAAGAAGACGCTGACCATCGCCGGCGAGGCCGGGTCGCTTCTCGCCGACCTCGAAGCGTGGCAGGCCGGACGCTAGGACACCGAATATGACGACGGCCGAGATCATCGACGGGCGCAGACTGGCGGACGAGGTGCGCGGCACCGTCCGCAACGCGGTGCGGAACCTCAAGGACGGGCACCAGCTCGATCTCGGACTCGCCGTCGTCCTCGTCGGCGATGACGCGGCCAGCGCGGTCTATGTCCGCAACAAGGGCAAGGCCTGCGAGGACTCCGGCATCCGATCGTTCGAGCACAGGCTGCCCGCCGACGTGCGCGAGGAGGACGTGCTGACCCTGATCGCCGGCCTCAACGCCGACGATCGTGTCCACGGCATCCTCGTCCAGCTTCCGCTGCCGCCCCAGATCAGCGCCGAGGCGGTGATCGACGCCATCGACCCGGCCAAGGACGTCGACGGCTTCCACATCATCAACACGGGACGGCTGGCGATCGGTACCGCAGGCGCGATGGTGCCGTGCACGCCGGGCGGCTGCCTGATCATGATCAAGAAGCACGTCGCCGACCTTGCCGGCCAGCGGGCGCTCGTGCTCGGGCGGTCCAACATCGTCGGCAAGCCGATAGCGCAGCTCCTTCTGGCCGAGAACTGCACCGTGACCATGGCACATTCGAAGACCCGTGACCTGGCCGACGAATGCCGCCGCGCCGACATCCTCGTCGCCGCCGTCGGCCGGCCGCGCATGGTCGCCGGCGACTGGATCAAGCCCGGCGCCACGGTCATCGACGTCGGCATCAACCGGGTCGAGACCGAGGACGGCGGGACGAAGCTGGTCGGCGATGTGGATTTCAACGCCGCGGCCGAGGTCGCCGGTGCCGTCACGCCGGTGCCCGGCGGCGTCGGCCCGATGACCATCGCCTGCCTGCTGCGCAACACAGTGATCGCCGCCTGCCGCCAGAAAGGCATCGAGCCGCCGGCGATGGGGTGACTCCCTTCGGCCGCAGATCGTCCCGACGATGACCGAACTGGTTCTCGCCGTCTGTGCCTTCGTGCTCAGCCACGCGATCCCGGCGCTAAAGCCGGTCCGCACGTCGCTGGTCGCGGCCGTCGGTGAGCGCACCTATCTGGCGCTCTATTCCCTGGTCACCATCGCCGTCATCGTCTGGCTCGGTTGGGCCTACGCCGACGCCCCCTATGTCGAGGTCTGGGCCTACCGGCCGTGGACCGCCTGGGTGCCGGTCGTGGTGATGCCGTTCGCCTGCGTCCTCGTCGTCGCCGGGCTGTCGGCACCCAACCCGCTGTCGATTTCCTTCGCCCAGGGTGATTTCGATCCGGCACGGCCGGGGATCGTCGCCGTCACCCGCCACCCGCTGATGTGGGGTCTGGCGCTGTGGGCCGTGGCGCACGTGGTTCCCAACGGCGATGCGGCGTCGCTGGTGCTGTTCGGCCTGTTCGCTGCCCTGAGCCTCGCAGGCCCGCCGAGTCTTGACCGCAAGCGCCGCGCGCGGCTGGGCGAAGCCGAGTGGGACAGGCTGGCCGCGCCGACGTCCAACGTGCCGCTCGTCGCCATGCTGTCCGGTCGGACGCACCTTCATCTCGACGACATCGCCGCCGCCGGGATTGTCACCGGCCTCGGACTCTACGCTGCCTCCCTTGTCCTGCATCCCGCGGTCATCGGGGTCTCGCTGTTTCCGTAGGACGGATCCCCGCCCGTTCGTGAACATTTGCACAAAACACTTGTGCAGATGCGAAAATCCATAATAAAAATTATTGTTATTCAGAATGGTTCTCATTAGCACTCACTGCTCACCCTGCTACGATGGGGCAGCGCGCTCCAGCGCCGTGTGGAGGCTTCCAAGGGACCGACAGCCACGCCAATGGCCACCAATCCGACCGAAACCCGCGTATTTCCGTTGGCATTGGCCAGCGAGGGAGATCACTTGCGTATCGCCGCGATCGGTGCAGGAAAGGAGTTGAGCCGGAAATTGAGGGACCTGGGACTGCCGGTCGGCTCGGAAGTCACGGTAATTCACTGCCCATTCGAAGGGCTGATGGTGCTGGCGCACAACGACACGCGCGTCGCTTTGGGTGCCGGGATGGCGCACAGAATCCTGATGGCGCCCGTGGGGGGAGACCAACGTTGACGATGAAACTGGGCGAACTCGGGGTCGGCGAACGCGGGCGCGTCGTTGCCCTCGCGAAAGGGGAGCGGACGTACCGCGAGAAACTGCTGGCCATGGGGCTGACGCCGGGGACGGAATTCACCGTGGCGCGCTTGGCACCGCTCGGCGACCCGGTGGAGATCACCGTACGCGGTTTCTCGATGACGCTTCGCAAGCGCGAGGCGGAAATGCTTTCGGTCGAGAGGGCGCAGGGATGAACAAAGTCAACATCGGGGTCGTCGGAAATCCGAATTGCGGCAAGACCACACTGCTCAACGCCCTGACCGGTGCCCGGCAGAAGGTCGGCAACTGGCCCGGGGTTACCGTGGAACGGAAGACCGGCACCTACACCCAGGGCGGCGTCCAGGTGCATCTCACGGATCTTCCCGGCGTTTATTCCCTTGGTGTCACGTCCATCGCCTCGCTCGATGAGAAGATCGCCCGCGACTACGTCCTCGGCGGCGAAGCTGATCTCGTGGTCAACATCGTCGACGCTTCGAATTTGGAGCGAAACCTGTATCTGACGATCCAGCTCCTCGAGATGAGGGCGCCCGTTGTGGTCGCGCTCAATATGATCGATGTGGCCCGCGACCGCGGCGTCCGTATCGACATTCCGGCGCTGGAAGCCCGCCTCGGCTGCCCGGTCGTGCCACTGGTCGCATCGCGAGGCGAGGGCGTCGATCACCTGAGAGCAGAGATCGACCAGGCATCACGCGAACGCGCCGTGTCCCCGATCGAGTTCGGCTACCTGAGTGAGGCCGAGGAAGCCATCGCCGAACTGGTTCCTGCCCTCTCCGAGCCCGTCGCGGCCCGCGAGATCGATGCCCGATGGCTCGCCATCAAACTCTTGGAAGAGGACGACTTGGTCCGCGAATGGGTCGGCGATGCGGTCAATGATACCGCGGCCAGGCTGCGCGAGACGGTTGCCGCCCGGGCCGGAGAAGACACGGACATCCTCATTGCGGATGGCCGCTTCGGGTTCGCCCATGCGCTGGTTCGGGACAGCGTCCGCCGGGTCGGCGAGGTTACCGGAACCGTATCGGACCGGATCGACCGGGTGGTCCTCAACCGGGTCCTGGGTATCCCGATCTTCCTCGCGATCATGTACCTGATGTTCATGTTCACGGTGAACTTCGCCAGCGCCTTCATCGACTTCTTCGACATTTTCGTCGGCACGATCCTGGTCGACGGGCTGGGCGCGGCGATGACCGGGCTCGGCAGCCCGGAGTGGCTAAGGGCGCTCATCGCCGGCGGTGTCGGCGGCGGCATCCAGACCGTCGCTACGTTCATTCCGGTGATCGCGTTCCTCTATCTGTTCCTTTCGGTGCTCGAGGATTCGGGTTACATGGCCCGCGCCGCCTTCGTCATGGACCGCTTCATGCGGGGTGTGGGCTTGCCGGGCAAGTCGTTCATTCCGCTCATCGTCGGGTTCGGCTGCAACGTTCCGGCGATCATGGTGACGCGGACCCTGGAACACCGCCGCGACCGGGTGATCACGGTGATGATGGCGCCGTTCATGTCCTGCGGGGCGCGACTGCCGGTGTACGCGTTGTTTGCCGCCGCGTTTTTCCCCATTGGCGGTCAGAATCTGGTGTTCGCGCTCTATCTCATCGGCATCGGGTTCGCCATCCTGACCGGCCTGGTGCTGAAGACCACGGTGCTGCAAGGCGAAACGGCGCCGTTCGTCATGGAGCTTCCGCCTTACCACATGCCCACCTTGAAAGGCGTTGTGCTTCGCACGTGGGACCGGCTCAAAGCCTTCATGTTCCGTGCCGGCAAGGTGATCGTCGCGGTCGTCGTCGTGCTCAGCTTCCTGAACTCGTGGGGCACGGACGGCAGTTTCGGCAACGAGGATTCAGACCGCTCGGTTCTCGCCGCGATCGGCCGCTCCATCACGCCGGTCGTCGAGCCTTTGGGCATCGAGGAGGACAACTGGCCGGCGACGGTCGGCATGTTCACCGGCATCTTCGCCAAGGAGGCGGTGGTCGGCACCCTGGACGCCCTCTACTCCACCCTTGCCGAGGAGGACGCGGGCGAGGCGGGTGCGGCAGAGGAGCCGTTCGACCTGTGGGCCGGGATCGGCGAAGCCTTCCAGAGCATTCCCGACAACCTGGCTGGCGTCGCGGACACCTTCGCCGACCCACTGGGCCTCGGCATCGGCAACGTCTCCAGTATCGATGCGGCCGTGGAAGACCAGGAGGTCGCGTCGGGCACCTTTGGCGCCATGGCGAGCCGGTTCGACGGGAAAATCGGCGCCTTTGCCTACTTGCTGGCGGTGCTGCTCTACATGCCCTGCGTTGCTGCCATCGCCGCCATCTACCGTGAAACCGGTACGAGCTGGGCGGTCTTTGCCTCGTTGTGGACGACGGGTCTCGGCTACGGATCGGCCGTGCTGGTCTACCAGGCCGGAACCTTTGCGCGGCATCCCACCGAATCCGCCCTATGGATTGCCGCGATCGTCGGTGTGTTCGTTCTCGTGCTGGGGGTCCTGCGCCACGTGGGCAAACGACCGGTCGAGACCGCGGTAATGGCTGCGGAGTAGCAAACGTGATGATCCTCTCCGAGCTCAAAAGCTATTTTGTCGAGCACAAACGGGCGGCGATCGGCGATCTCGCCAACCGTTTCCGCACCGAACCCGATGCCCTGCGCGGCATGCTCGCGACCCTCGAAAGCAAGGGCCGGGTCCGCCGCATCGACGGCAAGTCCCCCTGCGCGCCGTGCAGCAAGTGCGCCGACTGCAGCGCCTCGATGACCTCGTTCCGCCCATGCCGAATGGCGTCGTCGAGGGACGTGTTGCCCCAACGGTCGCGCGGATTGAGCGGGATATCCTGGGCAATGAAGTAGTTCACGACCTTCAGATGCCCCTCGGAGGCCGCCAGGTGGAGCGGCGTGCGGAGATCGTAGTCGCCGATGTCGAGGGGGATCCCTTGGGCCACCAGGCGGTAGATGGTCGCCAGGTCGCCGGCGCTGGCCGCCCAGATGAGTTCCGCCGTCTTGCTCGACTCGGCCTGGTGCGCCGGCGACACCGGCGGCAGTCCACCCGGCCTCGGCAGGTTCGTCGCGCCCCGGCGGCTGCCGGCGTGCTTGAGCATCTCGATGATCGTCCCGTTGCCGTGCAGGTAGGCGTCGTCGAGGGGAGTCCCGCCCCAGCGGTCGCCGGGATTCAGGTCGATTTCGGTGTCGCCCCGCTCCTGGTGCTCGATGAAGAACTTCACGACATTGACCTGGTTTTCCGCCGCAGCGAGATGCAGCGGCGTCCGCAGGTCGTAGTCGGCACAGGTCAGCTCTGCCCCGTGCAGCAGCTGGGGCCTGGATCGCGCCCAGGTCGCCCTTGCTGGCGGCCCAGATCAGTTCGTTGACCTTCATTGTCTGCAACCGCGTCCGGCTGGTGCGCGGGTCGCGCTTGCGCGAGGAGCCGGTCAGGCTGTCGTAGTTGTGGAAACTGAAGGTCTCGACCAGCTGCCGGCAGAAGCGGATGCCGCGCACGCTGTTGCCGTGCGCGTCCAGCCGCGGAGACCATGTGCAGATGCCCATCACGTTGGGGATCACGATCATGATCGCGCCCGAGACCCCGCTCTTCGCTGGCAGGCCGATGGTGAAGGCGAACTCGCCCGAGAAGTCGTACATCCCGCATGACGACATCAGCGTCAGGCAGTTCTGCACTGTCTCGGTCTTGAACACCCGCATCCCGGTGAGGGGACAGATGCCGCCGTTGGCGAGGGTGGCGGCGACGACCGACATCATTTCGGCAGTCAGTTCGATCGAGCAGCTCTGGAAGTAGAACTCCAGCACGTCGTGCAGGTCGACATCCTCGGGAAAGGCTTGCTTCTCGCGCATGTAGTAGGCCAGCGCGAAGTTGCGGTCGGCCGTCTGGCGCTCCGACAGGTAGACCGGCGTGCTGAAGCGCGGCTTCTCGCCGCCGCACAGGGCCTGCCAGCGGTCCATCACGTAGTCGAACCGCATCCCGGCCCAGCCGCGGGCGTTCACGTCGCTGAGCGTGCTTTGCCGCGTCCGCTGCCGCTTGTCGCGCAGCTTGATCAGCGCACAGCTCATGATGGCCCCGGCGTTGATCATCGGATTGTGGGGGCGGTTGTGCTTGTCGAGGGCCAGCTCGTTGAAGCTGGCGCCGCTGGGCTCGTGACCGATGACGGCATGCACGGCCTCTTCGCCGTGCTCCTCCAGGGCCAGGCAGTAGTTGACCGGCTTGCAGGTCGACTCGACGGGGAAGAAGACCTGCGCGTCGCCGGCGGAATACCGTTGCCCGTCGATGGTGCACAGCGCGACCCCGTACTGGTCGACCTCCGGTTCCTTCAGGTCGAGCTGCGGAATGTAGTCGGCGGCCTTGCCGGACCGCTCTTCGCGCGTGACCGCGTGGATCCGGTCGATCTCGGTGCAGAACTCGGTGAAGTCCGGAATCACCATCTGGCCCTGCAGGGCCCGCTCGATCAGCAGGATGTTCTGCCGGATCGCCTTGCAGAAGTTGTCCTGCGGGATCGGCTTCTCGGGTTCCTCGTGCGCGGCGAGGAAGGCGTCCAGGGCGGCCATGCTTTCCCGCACGCGACGGTCGTCGCGGCGCAGACCGGCCCCTGAACCAGCCGCCGCTCGAACTCGCTCCGCCGGACCTGCTGATCGTTGTCGACGTCGAGAGACCTGAACAGACGCTCTTCGCGCACGTCGATGCCGGGGACCGGCGCCCGGCTGCCTGCCGAGTCTGTCACGACCCTGAAGCGGCCGGCATAGCCAGGCTTGCCGGCGCCGTTGCGGGGTTGACCGGACTTCGCGTCATCCGTCTGTTTCCTGGCCATTCCTGGTCTCCCTGTCCGTCGGCGTCGGCACTTTCGCGGTGCGGATCACCGCTCGGGCCTCTGTCGGGCAATGCGCCGACCTGGCGACGTCGTCTTTCCTTTTGAGACCTCTGCGAAACCCGTTGGTGGGGTGATATTGGTCGCGGGCGGCGGGTTCGTGGTGGTTCGTCCGTCCGGATCCGGGGGTTGGCGGCCGGATCGGCGTGGTCGGGACGGACTCCGGGCGT
>Ga0209458_1000614_pt1 | contig 10754 bp, 6 predicted proteins | sample WorMetLIZAISLAND_FD_187411 | JGI IMG/M metagenome (GOLD analysis project Ga0209458, IMG submission 187411) | Marine gutless worms symbiont microbial communities from Max Planck institute for Marine Microbiology, Germany - Inanidrilus manae... ...
CCACACAGATTCTTATCTTGGACTGCAAAAGTTGCACTTTGGACTGAGAGAATTTTGCATGCTTAGAACAGGCCTACATTAACGACATCATTACTGTCAGTTAGGTAAATAAATGCTATAGTGAATTTATGTCCAGTTTAGAAACGGTTAGTTGAATGATGCTTTTTAAAAAGCTTCACATCGTCATTGCATAAATAGACTAACCCATGTAGTCACAATACATGGTATTTATGGTTTTGAAACAATTTTAAACATTTTCTATTTTTAATGAGAGGAAGAGGTGTTTTGCTGTCATTATTTTATTGCAAAAGTTATTAATTATATTGCTGGCACACAGTTTCATTCTGTAACACTGTTACAGTATACGACGTGCTTTTTTTATAACGAAGCATTGTTAAAAATGCAACTGATGGTATATACAATGGTCAGCAGTAACTACTACATCAACGAGACAAAAAGTCCTTCATGCTATAAAATTATGAGGCTCAATAAATGATGTACAATAGAGCTTTATACACACCAGTCTCGTGCACTGGACAAAATAACAGCAAGTAAGTAAATTATGATGTAACTGGTACAGTGCTGCTATATCTAACTGCTAGTCACTAACAAAACTAACAAGCAGCCAGAGTTACATTATGCCAGTCAACTCAAACAGTCTATCAATCATAAACACTACTTATGTACTAATACTAAAATTACTACAGTGACACAATATTGTATTATTTAAGACTTTAGTCTGCATTTCTTCATGCAAAGACAATGGTGTCTGGACAATGACTTGAAAAAGATATTACTAGCAATGTCAGAATTAATGACATGTGCCACAGCCTGCGTGAGCTCTTCCACCACAATGAAAGGGGCAGTCTTTGGCGATTTGCTCTTTTGGGTGGCACTTGTAACAGAGCCACCAGACATTTCACAGCCACGTAACTCTTCTGATCTCTACAGTCAGCACAACACAAAGAGATTTCATTTAATATTTATACGCCCATGAACAGTTAGTGGGCCAACAAAACCTGTCAAAAACGTCAAGTATACTTTCCCAAAGATATTGGATAAAACTAGTAGACTGGCAGGCTAGCCTGCACTAAGCTAGCCGAAATGGCACATGTGCATAGGCTGCGAAGGTCATGTGATAAAGGCAGAACAGTATTTAATGTGTTAGTTGTAATGGATATATGTCATAAAAGTTTTGCTAAAATTGCAGAAACCTGTACGTCGCAAATAAGAGCATATACCAAATTATAGCCCTATTTTCTAATCTATGCAATTAGGCCTACTTTTTTACCTGCGCTTGCACAGAGTCACCCAGGTTATCCTAGAGACCTAGTTGTTTATGCCTAGATAGTTATTTTTTACATTTGGCTCTTTCCTTCTTTCCTACACCCCTGAAATGGAAAATGCAACCCCATCTGATTTCCTGTTGAAAAGACGACATTAGCAACATGTTACAAATATTTATTATGTATTGATCTGTCGTCGTCGTCTGTGCCGTGCCTCAACCTAGAGCAAAGAACAAAAGAGCCAGGAAGTCCAAAATTGGAAGGCGGATACCCTCTGGCACGGGCATTATGCCAACCAGTTGTGAGGTCAAAAGGTCAAAGTTCAAGGTCACGGTGGCAAATTGCACATTTGCAAGAAAATTGCCATAATTCAGGATTCCATTGTCAAATCAACCTCATATTTGGCAGGTGACATAAGAACCGGGGTCCGGTTGCCACATTGAGTCATGTGACCTTGTTGCCACGGCACTACCCGTTGGCTGCCAGAACGGCCCTATAATGGGCAGCCCACGCTACGGCCGCACTTTCTTGTTTATAAGAAGATAAGCTCTAACCTGTCCCTACTGACCCTACTATACTCTACTATCCCTAATTGACCTACCACAAACCATGCCACATATCCTAGTTAGCTGCAGCAATAGTTATCTTCGATGCTATTGTGGTGGTAGACCTTTACTGCTGCCAAAATTTATTCGTGTCAAATAGGCCTACAGTAATTCCAAGTATTCAAAGTCAAGACCACCCGCTACTGTGGAAAATACCACTGTGAATAAATACAGGTGGTTGTACAGTCGTGGTGGCAGTTTAATTAATTAAGTTAATGCATGTTTGTGGGAACTACATGAGTACGTTGCAAAGTGAGTGACCACCATACTGCAAGCAACTCCTCAAATCGGAAATAATGTTACGAGAAGTCGCCTTGATTTTCGGTGCCAATCGCAGCTAATTTTATTTGTTGAGGCGACCAGTATACTTTGGTATACGATTAGCTGGTTATTGATGGCAATAAACCACACAGTGCGTTTTATATTATCAACTTTTCTTTACACCTTAAACTCACAACGTTCTACATTACTCTCATCGTCCATCATTCACGTACAGTCACTCAAGTTACAAGCTCTACTCTGCACATTCACTGTACAACTCTGTCAGTCCACACTCTCTACTGCATGTTAGTCTATATATACAAATGACCTAGGCAGGTTAAGTCCCACCCCTTTCTCCAAGTGGCAAACTGTCATTGGTCAAGGGGCGGTGTTAGCCTCCCAATATGGTCATGGCTACTGTAGGTCATTCTATCAGCTGGGCAAATGGCCCAAACTAGCCTGGTCTATCCTAATTATAACACGTAGGCCACTCTATTGTTCCCTGCTATACAGCTGATCTCACCTGCAGTCAGGTCACAGCTGATTGACAGCTCAAGCATGCATGACCAGTTACTGTCCTACTTAATAGACTATGGTCCAGTTCACGGGAGCACGGCAATACTCAATCTAACTAAAAGCCACATCAGATTATATACTAAGCAAATATATCTACAATATATATATATGCATGCATTAATCACTATACTCGCATTCTTGCATTCGCGTGTCGCTCTGTCGTCCGTCTGTCTATCCATTATCGTATTTAACATAAAGCCATTTTTCGTGACAATAAATAGCCCAACTATAGCCTAATATGCAGTCAATTTTGGATCAAATTTCTCTTTTAATCTGCATATTTGAAAATGTGGACATATCACAATCTGAGTGAGTGAGCAGTTTCTTAACGGCACATCAGCACAGTATAGGCTATTCAGTGCCAGAAACTTGGTTGAATGTAAAATCATGTAGAGAATAACAATCGACAAAAAGAAAACTGTAAAATCAAGGCCATATCACAATCTTGCACTAGTTAATGATATGATTAGTTTGTTGCATATTAGTATTTACCTGTAGGTCTGCTGTCACCCCATCATCTCTTGCTTCATCAAAGTCCTGTCTTACCCAGGTTGTCCTGGAAAAAAGGCTATTAAACAGATCTGTAGTAGCAGTAGTACCAAAAGTATGATGCAAACACTGGAAAGATGCACAGATTTAAAATTATGCATCACAGCAGTCATTACACAGGTATACTATATAAAGCTCTCATTCAAGGTCACAATGTTCTCAATATACAACTAGCAAATGTCGAGTTGAGTAAAGTTTAACGTCCCACTCGACACAGTAAAGTCATTTCTGGGACTGGCAATTTGCTTACTAACACAACTAAGCTGATCGTGGATTAAAAATAAAAGAGCTCACAAAGTGTAAGTGTTGTGGCGGTGGGTAGTAGTACCCACGGCAGCCTGGTTTCTTCACTGTCAACTGGTTTGTTGACTGGGTTCGCCGGGTGGCGCCGCCGAAACCCCCGACCGGTTAAGTTTTTCATTTTTAGTGTCTGGTACTCTAGACACGTGGCACGTGACCCGTGCGCATGCGCAGACGCCGGTACTGACCGGCTCTGGCCCTTCTTGTTCTGGTTGTTGCTAGTGTCAGCCATCTTTGGCCGTGACATTCATCTTATTCTTTTTATTATAGTTCATATACCTTTCGAGGTGTTGTGTCTTCGTTGCCTAGTTATAGGTAAGAGGTGTAGGCAGCTACTAATCTTCCCTATCCACGCTAGGACCGCAAGGACGCCCTGGGGTGGGAGCTCATTGTAACCGCGCATGCCTGTTGTGGATCCGGTCAGTCTAGGCCGAGTTCGCAACATAAGGAGAGCTTATAACAACGCCATGCATAGAGCATGCAAGTGACCAAGTCTGGGAAAAGGGACCTAAAGTGAGATATGGAGCTATTTGTATCATGAAAAGCATACTTCAGCAGGGTTCCCAATAAAACAAACAGTGGCAAAATTGGCTGATAAATGATCTTTTTATCAACTTTAGAATGCACAGATATCGGAAACATCAAATTTGAGAAAATTGCAAATAAAGAAATGGCTAATTTAGATTGCTTAGTACATAGCTATTAAGGAAAGTGTTAAGTTTTTGAAGTATATACCAACATTCAGCTTCACAAAGCCAATTACAAAAATGCAAAAAACATAGAAATATCTGAATATTATACTGCCACAAAGCATTTTACTAAGCATTGTCATCACTGTCAACTTCTTTGAGTCTGCACAATCAACACAATACCATATATAGTCATTTTGAATAGTTGTAATACTAAAAAGAAGACTCAAAACATGTTATAAATTTTATACCCCTGTAGACAATTACACTTTACAATTAATGTTTTCGATCTGGGCATGTGAACATTCCCCATATCACATTATTCTGTGTCCAGTCTGTCCACAAAAACCACATTTTGGTGACGTGCAAACTGCTGCTGGCAGAGCACCTGCTGCTTGGTTATTTGAATTTGATGGAGGTGCTGAGGGCTCTTTGAAAGTAGAACTAGTTGCAGGTTCTGCAGCAGCAGGTTTTGGACAAAGTACATCTTTTGATCTGTTAGCAACAAATGGCCGAATACTGTTGAATAATTGCAGCTGTCACTGCAGAGACAGACTAACTGGTTTGACAGCTGGTGGCATAGTGTTATTTGAGAAGATATCAAAAATAACAAAATCAGTGTAATTAGAAAAACAGGCTAATTCAAATAGTCTAACCTGCCTTTAAATTCTTTGGAAAATACAAATTTATGAAACATTGCAATGTTTGGAATATTTCTGAAGACAAGTTTTCGGACATGCAGTTGCCAGTCATAGACTAAAACAGAAATATTCCTAGTAGTGTCACCGACACGTTTAACCTCATCAAGTTTTGAATCAACAACAACCTGTGCCAGCATGGATTATGTGGTCAGATTAACTTTTGAGAAGTTTTAGCTGATCACTCTCACTAAGCTTTGCCATCATGTGAAGGCTAAGCTGATTTGCGGTGCATATAGAGCACAGATCAGTTCGAGGATGATGAACCCGCACATTTGGCGACATTTTTGCAACATTCTGCAAAATGTCCTGAATTAAACCAATCGTAAACTGCATTCTTTGCCAGACTCCAGATATAATCTGTGAACTTTGCTTTTAGGTAGTGAACTTGGTGACAGCTTTAAGTCAAGATCTTTAAAAGCAGGAACTTAACCAAGCAAAATCATTATTTGCATAAAAACAAAATTATCATGATATGAATAAACAAAAAAGTTGTTTGGCAAACTCTTTAGCCTTGAATAACAGACATTTCCCGCTGTCTGTCAGTATTTTGCAAATAATATTTTCTTGTTTGATCGGAGTCCGAACAAAGAGCATCAATTCTAGCAATTGTGTTTATTCAGGTAACTGATACTCTCATCATTGTAGCAGCCTAGTTCCAGGCAAGAAAGTTTATGTTGCAAAATCGCTGTTTTACTTACAGTTTCGTAACATGGTTAACCTTTCAGACCAAGCTTACAGCTGCATCAAAAGGCGCTGATCTCTGAACACAGTTGAAAAAAGTTGTTTGGCAAATTCTTTGGTCACGAATAACAGACATTTGACCCATCAATGGACGACTGTCCCGAATTTGATTCCAAAATATTTGGTGATGAAGTCAGTAAAGTCATTTCTGTGACGATAATGGGCAAAACCAGTTCGCTGGTTGACTGATCCAAATTCGAGAACAAATCTTCTGATGCAAGCACTGCAGTGGATTCTGCCAATGCACTCTTTGTAAGCACGGATGCAGATGAAACCGAATTCCATGACTTGACATCCTCAGACGCTAATGACAACTTACGTTTCTTTGTTTGGGATGCAATACTGCAATCATCATTGCTATCATCACTTATAGCAAATTCTTCTCCAGAGTCTGATGCATCTTCAGATGACATGTCCGTACTATCACAGAAATATTCAGTGAACAGCTGCAGTTCCGAAGATGAATAGGTACTGTGTGCACTGTATGCATTAAGAATCTTTGTTATATCTGACTCCATTCTGACACTGAAAAGACAACAAGCATTGTACTAGTTATTTTTATCTATCTATCACCAATAATGCACAAAACATCATAAATAATGCATGGTTATTGGTCAGTATCAATGAACAAGTGCAGTAGTGCACATAAAGCTGTGTAAGTTAGTAAGTAAGCTAGTAAGTTTATAATACAAATAAATATAAAAACTGTCTATCCATGACGTTAACAGCAACAGATAAAAGCAGCAAATATCATAAGATGGTGATATTACCCCACTGCATAAACGTCAATGTGATGCTGAGCAATATCACCTTTTTATGATTTTGGCTGTTTTTGATTTGTCACTGTTAACGTCATGGATAAACTGTTGTTGTTTTATATTCATAGGCTATTTGCTGTTTTATTACCAATTTCAGTATTTTTCATTCTACATTTTCAGAAAATTTAAAAGGGTAAATGACTATTTTCATTTTCAAAATGATGGCTTTCCTTCGTCTTGGATTTAATATTTTGATTTTTTTGGCTCATAAGTTCAGAAGGCCAATATGCATCAGGATTCCAAATTTCATCTGAAATCAGTAAAACAGCTTTTGAGATAACGCAATTTTTTTTCAAAATGGCTGCTGTCTACCATCTTTAATTTGTTTGGGGCATATATGGACCACCCATGAAGGGTACTTGGTGGTCTTTATCACTGTGCAAAGTTTGGTTGCAATAGATGCAGTGTGATGAAATTGGGGGCCGCATCTGATGCCGAGTACCATCACGACAGAAGGGGCACCGCACGTCTACGGCACCCGAGTCAGGTGCTTCTATGTATGGTGTCAGCTCAAGATGTGCACCAACTTGTCGAGAGACGACGCAGCCTATACGGACCTCAGCGCCAGACATCATGAACGTACCGGAACAGCCGCCAAGAAAAAAAACTATACCCCTCTTTTTATCTGCCCCCAAAATAATCCCTTTTCACCAATTTATGCTTGACTGATAACCAACATCAGTTGTTTTAGACCAGGTACAGGTACAGGTACAGGTTTTTAACGTCGCTTAACATGACACACATGATCAGCAACAAGACCACATTCCACCTACAGAGGGGAGGATATTTTGATGCTATTCAATTTAAATGATTTAGGGGTAGAACCTTGTTTTAGGTTTATTTTAACATTATTTAGAGGTTGAGAATAAGAGATAGAATAATACTAAAGATGGATTTTAGATAAAATGTTAAGTTTGGAATTTTATTATTTATGCTGTTATTTTATTTTCCTGTGTTAACACTATGAAAAGGATGTCATGAAAGATTTTGAGAGGTTTTTTTGAGTGAATTCAAGAGGATATTTGGGAGAAAGGTTTTGTGATGTGAGCACCTTGATGGTTTGATATTAAGTGGGTTTAGCTTTTGGGTATTTTAGAACTGCACTGTAGATTTTAATGTTAGACCTTTCTGTTAAGGGAGGAGACTATGGTACTATGCAACCGAGTATCGGACAGCATAATGTCCACTGTAGGAATTAGGTTTAACTTTTTACATTGTGCAAGTACAGCAGAGCATGTAGCACTGTGACTACATTCCATGAGAAAATGGGTTATGGTTTCAGGCTTATGGCACTGCTGACAGAGGCCATCCTGATGCTTGCCAATCTGGTGCAAATAAGCATTTAAAGAACATTTCCCAAGACGGAGCCTGGTTATGGTGACCTCTGTATGACGTGATGGGTGGAGATATGAACTTATTCTGCTAGCTGAACTTTCTTAATGGTGTTTGAATTCATTTCACAAATTCCTGTATTCTAGGGTACCGGCGTCCAGTATCCTAGGGTACTGGCCTCCTGAGTCATAGGGTTAGGGTTAGGGTTAGTGTCAGGGTTAAAAAAATCGCTGATCTGCCGCTAGTAATTTTTGTATTGTTACCGGTAGATCACACTGACCTTAGAAAATATTAACAAAATGTCTTACAGTGAATGTCTGTCAATTTCATGCCCTGCTATTCGGTTCGGCATTTATATGTCCGTTGTTTTCAGTCAACCTGGTGAGTTCCCCCCGCCCCAAAAAAAGAAAGTATAAATAATTAAATAAAAAGTTGTTATATGTCACCTATTCGTCCAGAAGACCTTCCCCCGTGGGCAGATTTGTACCAAATTTGGTTTCGGGGTCGCTGTCACCAATGTAATTACCTATGACGATGTTTTTGGCAATCAGTCAAGGGAGGTCAAATTTGTGGGGGTCGAAAATAAGTGGTTCTCACAGACAAAGCCTGTCACTGCTAATACTCTGCTGCCTCCCCAAGCAGTGAGTGGTATAATATATTTGCATCGAAAATTGATAAACTTATAATTACAAACTTCTCAAAAGTGTGCGACTATTAGCAACAGTGGTGGTGCCGCCTGAAGAATGCTAGTGGGTAAAGGCTGGCATGGGTTAATTTGCACGTAACACTGTATGATCCATGCTAAAGCGCTCCTGAGGCATGTTACACATTAAGAGGCACAATAACAAGTGTACTCACCATTACCTTTACCTATGTCATACTGCAAGGGATAGACTGTGGCTTACTGACATGGCATGGTTAAGTTTAGGGTTAGAATTACTGTTAGTATTGGGGTTAGGGTTTTGGGTTTAGGCTTAGTATTAGGGTTAGGGTTAAGGTTGCGGCCACGTTTCAGGGTTAGGGATAGCGACCATACAGGTGAGCTATAATCCTGCCACTGAAAGACCATTTAAAATTAGGTAATTTTGCATTTTAGTTGTGTAAATTTTGTGCACGTGCGGTGTTCGATCCTAGGGCCTAGGGCTAGAGTTACAATAGGAAATCTGCAGTTGTTAACACTTAACCCTAACTCTAATTGAGCAGTGTTTTACGTCCCCGCCAACACAGTATAGGTTATATGGGAGACGGTTTTTACAGGTCAAAAGACCCAACCAACAGTATCAAAGTACTGAAGGAAAAAGCTACAAAGGAAAACCCATAAAACGCAAACAAGAAAATACACACACAAATACGAAATAGTAAACGCTAAAAGGATACACATATAACACACAACAAGTCCCCTAGTCTACACTAATATGGGGTGACTAGGGGACGGCTCCCACAGATGGCAGGGTCGCTAAGCCTGAACGGCGGTGGGACTGCCGCCGCGGTACCCCCAACCCTAACTCTAACCCTAACTCTAACCCTAACCCTAAAAACCCAAGAGGCCCCTCCTAACCCTACGTCTCAATACTGCATGTGCACAGAATTTATAAACCTAAACTAATTAATTTACTTAATTAAAGATAATGTCTAAACAACGACCGACTTTACGTACCTTTTAGAACTCACTTCAAAAGTGAAATTCCTTAATAAAACAGCCACATGCATATAATACCACAATAAAAGTCGAAAATACAATAATATTTCCAATATAGGAAACGGAAATTGAAAAATCAACATTGGGTGTGGTTACTGCATAAAACAAGCTAAACTCAAAAACTGAAATGCCAAGTTAAAACTTGATGACATTTGATTGACAGGGAGCTCATAAAATTTTGTGTGTGTTATATGATAATTATATGATAATTGCGAGTCCACAACTTCTCTTGACGAGTTCATAACTCAGCAAAATATAGGAACAGATTTTGACGTCATTATTAGAAATAGTCATATAAAAATTGTACCACTAGACTGCAAATTATCCAGGCTATGCAGAGCATATAAGCAATAGCATTTGTTGCAGACGGTGTCAGAGATATTTTTCGAGTCCACAACCCCAGTGTGTATATGAAGAGTTTACAACTCACCAAATTCCCGTATAGGTGTGTGTGTGTGTGTGTGTGTGTGTAATTCCCCAGTCCTTAACTGTGGATGGTGTCTAACATGTCTGGTTGTGCACCATTTATTTGCCATTTTTTCCATTGGCAACCAGCTGTCCCGAGATCACTTGAAAAATGGCCGTTGCTTCATAAGCACAAGAGCTGACTGGTGCACAATATTTTTTCTCGTTGCAGACCTATTGTTGTCATCAACACTGTTACCACTACTTTATCATTGGATCTTTTAAGTGATGAAGTTTAATTGCTGCTGCTTGACACACACACAAAATTGTTTTACAGCCCTCTTATTTTCTGTCTGGGACCACCCGGGTGAGCCGGCACCAGAAAGGTAAAATCAATCTGGATTTACTGGAGCAAGAGATAGTGTGTGGCAGTAGCATCAGCTGGGCTATATGCAAATCTGCACCTTGACCCAGACATATAACCACACCAGCATCCCACCACTCAGTTTTTTACTGGCCGGATGCCCTTCCTGCCAACCAACCAACAGCGTCAAAGCACTGAAGGCATTTAGCACTGAAAGCTTGAAAGTCATTAAATTAGATGTTCATCTTGCAAAGCCATGAAAAAGTCACAAAAATGGACAGTATAATCCTGGAAAATGAAGGCACTGATTACATAATTATATTTGAATGTAACTTCCATACTAGATAGCCACTTTTCCAGGATGCCTTAATAAGCTGGCTACGGACAGGTAAAACCATTCTGGATTTTGTCAGAGCAAGAGATAGTGA
>Ga0209458_1000615_pt1 | contig 10749 bp, 11 predicted proteins | sample WorMetLIZAISLAND_FD_187411 | JGI IMG/M metagenome (GOLD analysis project Ga0209458, IMG submission 187411) | Marine gutless worms symbiont microbial communities from Max Planck institute for Marine Microbiology, Germany - Inanidrilus manae... ...
CCGAAACCCAAGGGCACTATGATGAAGCATCCGGTCAATCGCCGGAAATGACTTCGGAGACAACCCTGTCCCCGGCAATCGGAAAATGGAACGGTAGAGCTGGACTTCAAAGCCGGAATTAGACAACCTTCATGATCCTGGTGGGGTTGCGCCAACGTCCAGAAAGCCCGACAGGGCGCATCTTCATAAAAATAGCTGCAGCAACTGCCGTTTCCGGTGTTTTCATCGTCGTTCTCTTCAGCCCGCTATTCCTGGCGCACGGCCCGCTGGGTTTTTTGACCACCGCGGAGCACATTCACGGTTCGACAGGTTTCGGGATCATCATCCGACACCTGGTGACGACGATTTACGCGCAGTGGGTTATCGATATTCCGACGGGCGTTCAGTTTGGAATCGGCGCTGCTATCGTAATCGGCGTCCTCTCTGATAGATCGGCGGCGTTACTCGCTGGCGCGACCATAATCGGCCTTTTGCCCGCTTTGTTTTTGATTGGCGCGGAGATGCCATCGCCAAGAATCTGGCAGTTTTTGCTCCCCGTGGTGGCAATGTTTTCAGGTGTGGGGGTCTCGGCCCTAATCCGGTTCGGCAAATCGTTGAAATCGCGTTCCGCAATCGAGGCCGTAATGGCGCTCGTGGTTGTCATTTCCACGCTTTTTACCGCATGGTCGCTGGTTCGCAGCGGGTCCGTCATCGATCGGGTCGAAGGAAGGATCAGCAAGGCGAAAATCGACGCGACCCAAGAGTTGGCGCGTCAACTGCGCAAGGGCGATCTGATCGTTGGTGAAACATTCATCGAACCCGCTTTTCATTATCAGTTGGGTCGGAACCTCGAAAAACGAAGCCTTCGTATTTCTAGAAAGTTGAATGGTGGTCTCGGACGTATTTGCGGGATCGCGGAACCTTGCCCATCTATCGAATTCGGAGAGCGGATATTCCTCGGTCGGTTAAAAGAAGACTGGATCGATGAAATCACGAAGGCGGGGTTAGGCGGACATCTGATCGACGGCAATACCTCGGAAAATCGGGGCGTCCCGATCAGTGGACCTGGGTCCCTGTTATCTCCCATAAGGCGCATCGCTCGCTAGCACTGTTTATCGGGTCCGGCGCCCTGCGCCAGCACTGGAAGATCGCTCCGTTCACGGCATTGACAAGCCCCCGTCAAGCCCCTATGTTCCGCGCCTTCGACTCTCGGATCGCCGGGATCGTCGCCTTGAGATTGAGCTGGGAACAAGATCCAGAGGAATAAGATCATGAAAGTCAGGAATTCGCTGAAATCGACCAAGCTCCGCGAGAAAGGATGCCGTGTCGTGCGCCGCAAGGGCCGCGTCTACGTCATCAACAAGCGCAACCCGCGTTTCAAGGCACGCCAGGGCTGAGCGCCCGATCGCCCGCCGGCGTCGAGCCGGCGGCCGAAGCCGAACCGCGCCAATGAGCGCGGTTTTTTTGTGTTTGCATGCGATATGGGCCGTTCCCTTCGGTTGACGGCGATGACCGCAATCGCCATTTGCCTGAAGTGATCGCCCGCGATGAGGCTCGAGGGCCTGGGAGGAGCCATACGCATGAATGCTGGCACAGACCATCGACCTTTCTGGCGTTCGCCAATGGCCATATTATGGGCCGGCTCGCTTGCCGTTCTCCTGGCCTTTGGCATTCGTGCCAGTTTCGGTCTCTTTCAAAAACCGATGATCGCGGACCTCGGATGGGGCCGCGAGACGTTTGCGTTCGCCATGGCGCTGCAGAACATTTTGTGGGGGGTGTTTCAACCATTCGCCGCAGCAGCGGCCGAAAAATGGGGAACGGCGCGTATGGTCGTGCTGGGCGGTGTCCTTTATGCCTCGGGCCTTTACTTAATGGCAATTTCGACGGACCCCATGACATTCCATCTCGGCGCCGGCGTTTTAATCGGCATGGCGCAGAGTGCCTGTGCCTTGGCTGTCGTGTTGGGCGTCGTCGGAAGAGCCATGCCGGATCATAAGCGGACCAAAGGTCTCGGTATCGTAATGGCGGCCGGTGCCGCGGGGCAATTTACCGTCGTTCCTATCGGTCACGGGTTTATCGCCGGATTCGATTGGTCGATGGCCTATTTGCTGATGATCATCTTCGCCACGATCATTATCGTTTGTGCCTTCCCGCTGAAGGGGAAGGCCGACCGGCCGAAAGAGGCGGCCGGAGAACCCGACACCCTTTCGCTTTCCGAAACGCTACGGGAAGCCCGCACACATCGGGGGTACTGGCTGCTGACCTTGGGGTTCTTCGTCTGCGGCTTCCATGTCGCTTTCGTCGGGATTCACCTTCCCGCCTATCTGACCGATCTCGGCATGCCCGCTGCCACCGGCGCTTGGTCGCTCATGCTCATCGGCATTTTCAACGTGTTCGGCAGTTTCTACGCCGGTGTACTCGGTGACAAATGGCGAAAGAAGAACCTGTTGAGCTATCTCTATCTGGCCCGTTCGGTTGTCATCCTCGCTTTTATTCTGACCCCGATCAGCTCGGTGTCCGTCATCCTCTTTTCTTCGGCTCTCGGCATCCTGTGGCTGTCGACCGTACCTCTGACCTCCGGTTTGGTCGCGCAGATCTTCGGTACCCAGTACATGGGCACGTTATTTTCGATCGTCTTCTTCAGCCACCAGATCGGTAGTTTTATAGGGATTTGGTTGGGCGGCTACCTGTTCGACGCCTTCGGCACCTACATGCCCGTCTGGTGGGCCGGCGTGGCCCTCGGTGTTATCGCTGCCGCTTTGCATTGGCCGATCAACGACCGCCAGGTGGTGCGCCTGGCGCCGGCCGAATAACCGTATTATCCGTTATTCATGGAAAACACTTTTGACGGCGGTCAATGGCCTGGAGGCGCAAATCGCTCTGTGCCAAAATGGGCTGGTCGAGAGAGCGAGGGGTCGCGTCCATGAAAATGCCGGAACCGGACCGGGAGGTCATCGAACGCCGCGACGAGATCGTCGAGGCCATGCTGGGGCTCCTGCCCGACGAAAACGTCCTCCATGAGGAAGACGAACGCCGCGCCTACGATTGCGACGGGCTGTCGGCCTACAAACAACTACCGATGATCGTCGTCCTGCCGGAAACCACGGCCCAGGTCTCGGCGGTCCTTGAATATTGCCACGAGAACAACGTCAAGATTGTGCCGCGCGGCGCCGGCACCGGCCTTTCCGGCGGCGCCCTGCCGCTCGCCGACGGCATTTCGTTCGGCCTCGGCAAGTTCAACAAGATCCTCGACATCGACTTCCCCAACCGCTGCGTGGTCGCTCAGCCCGGCGTCACCAATCTCGCCATCACCCAAGCCGTTGAGGACAAGGGGTTCTATTACGCGCCGGATCCGTCGAGCCAGATCGCGTGCTCCATCGGCGGCAACATCGCCGAGAACGCCGGCGGCGTGCATTGCCTGAAATACGGGCTGACGACCAACAACGTACTCGGCGTCGAACTGGTGCTGATGAACGGCGACGTGGTCCGCCTCGGCGGCAAGCACCTAGACAGCGAGGGCCTCGACCTCTTGGGCGTGGTCACCGGATCAGAAGGTCTGCTCGGCGTCATAACGGAAGTGACGGTTCGCATCCTGCGCAAGCCGGAAACGGCGAGGGCGCTGCTCATCGGTTTTGATTCCAGCCAGCAGGCCGGCGACTGTGTCGCGGCCGTGATCGACGGCGGCATCATTCCCGGCGGCATGGAGTTCATGGACAGGGCGGCGATTAAGGCGGCCGAGGATTTCGTTCATGCCGGCTATCCACTGGACGTGGAGGCAATCTTGATCGTCGAGTTCGACGGGCCCGAGGTCGAGGTTGCCTACCTGACCGGCAAGGTGGAGGAAATCGCTCGGACCCAGGGGGCGCGGCACGTCATCGCATCGAAAACGGAAGAAGAGCGCCTGCGGTTTTGGTCCGGGCGCAAGTCGGCTTTTCCCGCGGTCGGCAGCATTTCACCCGACTACATCTGTATGGACGGCACCATCCCGCGCAACCAGCTTTCCCATGTTCTCAACCGTATGACACAGATGTCGGCGCAATACGGGCTCAGGGTCGCCAATGTCTTCCACGCCGGCGACGGAAATCTGCACCCGCTGATCCTGTTCGATGCCAACGAACCCGGTGAGTTGGAGAACGCCGAGAAGTTTGGCGCCGACATCCTCAAACTCTGCGTCGAGGTCGGCGGTGTGCTGACAGGAGAACATGGAGTCGGCGTCGAGAAACGCGACCTTATGGGCGAAATGTTCAACGAAGTCGACATGAAACAGCAGCAACGTTTGAAATGCGCCTTCGACCCCCGGCAACTGCTCAATCCCGGCAAGGTCTACCCGACGCTGCATCGCTGCGCCGAACTCGGCAAGATGCACGTCCATAAAGGCCAGCTTCCGTTCCCGGACATCCCGAGGTTCTAAATGAACGCCGTCCTGAAACCGGAAACCGCCGACCAGGTCCTGGCGGCGGTCGAATGGGCCGCCGCCGAAGGCAAGTCACTGGACGTAAGGGGTCGTGGATCGAAACGTCGGCTCGGACGGACCGCCAAAACCGACGAGGTGCTCGATCTGACGGCGCTCTCCGGCGTCCAATCCTATGAGCCGGGGGAACTGGTCTTGTCGGCCTTTGCCTGCACCCCCGTCGCCGAGATCAACGGGCTCTTGTCGGAGAACGGCCAGCGCATCGATTTCGAGCCGCCGGACCTCGGACCGCTGCTCGGCGGCGATGCGGACAAGGGATCGCTTGGCGGCCTCATCGCCTGCAACCTGGCTGGCCCGAGACGAGTGAAAACGGGCGCCGCACGTGATCATTTTCTCGGATTCAACGCGGTCAGCGGCCGCGGCGAGATCTTCAAATCTGGCGGCAAGGTCGTCAAAAACGTTACCGGTTTCGACCTGTCAAAGCTAATCGCTGGTTCCTACGGCACGCTCGCCGTGATGACCGACATCAACCTGAAAGTCGTACCGGCGCCGGAGAAGGTGCGCACCATTCTCGTCATCTGGGCTCGGGACGGCGTATATGACCATGGCGGCATCCAGGCTATGACCGAGGCGCTGGGCAGCTCCCACGAGGTTTCGGGGGCGGCCCACCTGCCGGCCGCCGTTGCCGGGCGGTCGAAGGTCGAACACGTGTCCGCCAACGGCGGGGCGGTCACCGCCATTCGCGTCGAAGGACCGGATCCGTCGGTCAAGCACCGCTGCCAGGCGTTGAGGAACATGCTCGCGAAGTTCGGTCAGGTCGAGGAGTTGCACACCGCCAATTCGGCGGTTCTGTGGAAAGAAGTGGCCGACGTTTCCTTTTTCGTCGAACCCGCCGAGCGCCCAATCTGGCGGTTGTCGGTGCCGCCAGCGGCGGGCTCGCGCGTGGCGCTTTCGATCCTCGAGAGCCAGGCCGGTGACGTCTTCTACGACTGGGGCGGCGGCCTGATCTGGCTGACGCTCAAGGCCGGCGGTGACGTCGGCGCCGAGATCGTCCGCAAGGCGGTGGCCAAGGCTGGCGGCCACGCAATGCTGGTTCGTGCCGCCGACACGTTGCGCAGCACAATCCCCGTGTTCACCCCGCAGTCCGATGCGCTGATCGGCGTGACCAAAGGCGTCAAGGACGGTTTCGACCCGGCCCGCATCCTCAACCCGGGCCGCATGTACGAGGGGGTCTGATCCGTCCATGCAGACCCTGTTCACGCCCGACCAGCTGAAAGACCCGTCGATCACGGTTGCCAACGATATCCTGCGCAAATGCGTCCATTGCGGGTTCTGCACGGCGACCTGTCCGACCTATGTTCTTTTGGGTGACGAAGCCGATAGCCCGCGAGGGCGCATCTACATGATCAAGGAAATGCTGGAATCGGGAAAACCGGCCTCGGACCAGGTCGTCAAACACGTCGACCGCTGCCTGACCTGCCTCAGCTGCATGACCACCTGTCCGGCGTCCGTCGATTACATGCACCTGGTCGATCACGCCCGCGTCCATATGGAAATGACGCATACGCGGCCGCTGCCCGAGCGACTGTTGCGCGACATCCTCGCCGTCGTCGTGCCGAGCCCGCTCTTGTTCCGCATGTCATTGATGGGGGCCTGGTTCGCCAAACCCTTCGCCAAGCTTTTCCCCGGACGCCTCTCCGGCCTCGTCGCCATGGCGCCGGCCAAGCTCGAAGGCTCGCCGGTCGACCGGCCGCAGGTCTTTCCGGCCGAAGGCGAACGCAAAAAACGGGTCGCCCTAATGGCCGGTTGCGCCCAGCAGGTGTTGTGGCCGTCGATCAATGAAGCGACCGTGCGGCTGCTGACTCGCCACGGCTGCGAGGTCGTCATCGCCGAGGGTGCCGGCTGTTGCGGGGCGCTCACCCATCATATGGGCAAGGAGAAGGAGGCCCATGGCTCGGCCAGGGCCAACATCGAGGCCTGGGAGCGGGCCGGTGCCGACGGGCCGCTCGATGCCGTCGTCATCAATGCGTCCGGTTGTGGCACCACGGTCAAGGACTACGGCTTCATGCTGAGAACGGATGCCGAATGGGCCGAGCGCGCGCGGAAGATTTCCGACATGACCGTCGATCTTACCGAGTTCCTGACGGACATCGGCCTCATGGAAACCGACCTCGACGGGGAGCGGCCGAGCGTCGCCTACCACTCGGCCTGTTCCCTTCAACACGGCCAACAAGTGACCAAAGAGCCGAAAGCGCTGCTCGAGAAGGCTGGCTTCGAGGTCCGCCAGCCCGGTGAAAGCCACATTTGTTGCGGCTCGGCGGGGTCCTACAATCTATTGCAGCCGGAGATCGCCGGCCAGTTGCTCGAGCGCAAGGTCAAGAACCTGAAGAAGACCCGAGCCGACGTCATCGCCGCCGGCAACATCGGATGCATGGTTCACATCGCCAAGGGCCTCACCGGGCCCGACGCACCGCAAGTCGTCCATACGGTCGAACTCCTCGATTGGGCGACGGGCGGGCCGAAGCCGGCTGGGATGGCGTGAAGCCCGCGCCTTTCCATGCGGCGCCATTGGCGTTACGGTTTAAGAAGTCGATTGGATTGGACGGCGGGCGCTGCCGCGCCAGACGAAAGGACGAGCCGGGACGGTGACCAAGGATAAGCAAAAAACCGGGATCACGGCATCGTCCGTCAAACGCCGGTCCGGCGTCGAGGTGCTGGAACCCGTTCGCTGGACGGCGCCAGTGGTTTTCGCCTCGCCCCATTCCGGGCGGCGCTACCCGTCCCGATTCATCGAGCAATCGCGCTTGAGCGCCCGCGACCTGCGCCGCTCGGAGGACGCCTTCGTCGACGAGATCTTCGCCATGGCGCCGGATTTCGGGGCCCCGCTGATCAAGGCCCATTTCCCGCGGGCCTATGTCGACGCCAACCGCAATGCCTACGAACTGGACCCGGCCATGTTCCGTACCGCGCTTCCGGATCACGTGATTACCAAATCGCCGCGCATTGCCGCCGGGCTCGGCACCGTACCCAAGATCGTTGCCAGCGGCGAAAACATCTACGACGGCAAGCTCACCTTTGAGGAGGCCCGCGAGCGCATCGAGACCCATTACCAACCGTATCATCGGACGCTTTCCGGTCTCGTCGACGAGGCGGTCGAGCGCTTCGGTGGCTGCCTGCTCATCGACTGCCATTCCATGCCGTCTTTCGGAACCGGCGGAAAACGCCGCAAACCGGCGCCGGTGCCCGACATGGTGCTCGGCGACTGCCACGGCCGGTCCTGCGCCCGCGAGGTCGTCGCCATCACCGAGAACATTCTCGAGGAAAACGGTTTCCATACGGTCCGCAACAAACCCTATGCCGGCGGCTTCACCGCACGTCATTACGGCAAGCCGCGGGGCGGCGTTCACGTCCTTCAAGTCGAGATCAACCGGGCCATCTACATGGACGAGAAGAAAATCGCCCGCGGTCCCGGACTGGCGACCCTGATCGGCCGGATGAGCCGGGTCATCGAGGTGCTGGCCGGCATCGAACCGGTGCTGCTCGGCGGCGACACGCGTTCGCTCAAGGCCGCGGAATGAACACTGGCCCGGGTCCGGCCGTCGCCATCCGCGACGTTGCCGAAGCCGACATGCCCGCCATCACCGACATCTACGCCGATGCCGTCCTCAACGGTGTCTCCAGTTGGGAGTACGATCCGCCCGAACTCGCCGAGATGATCCGCCGCCGCGAGGTCATCCTCGGCGCCGGCTACCCCTACCGGGTGGCCGAACACGAAGACGCCGTCGTCGGTTACGCCTATGCATCCGCCTACCGGCCGCGTCCCGGCTACACGCATACCGCAGAGACCTCGATCTACGTGTCACCCACCACCCAGCGCCTGGGCGTCGGCCGCCGTCTCCTCGCCGACCTCATCACCCAATGCGAAACCCGCGGCTATCGTCAGGCCGTCGCCATCGTCGGCGACTCCGAGAACACCCAATCCATCGACTTTCACCTCAAGATGGGATTCGAACAGGTCGGCCTGGTCCGCTCCATCGGCTTCAAGTTCAACCGCTGGATGGACCAGGTGATCCTGCAAAAGGCGCTCGGCGAGGGGGACAGGACGCTGCCGTGAGGGTTGCCTCAAGGATGATCGTCGCGGACCGGGCGAAGGTGGGGACATGAACCTTTCCCGTAAGGCACGGGTTACGTGTCCCCTGGCCGTCGCGGGAATTCGTTCCGTTTCACCGGAATTTTTGTGAATTCACTGGCAGACATCAGCCTGACCACGTTTGAATTTCCGGATGTTGGTAAATTGCGAAGATCCGAACCTCCCGGATGCTCGCCGGGGCTAGCGGGGTCGGCCGCTGCTTCGCAAGCGGCCGGGCGTCAAAAATTCGACGTTCTTCTCGCAAGCCCCCTTTCCGAACATTTGTCGGCCTCGGCGACCGACCTGACGGTGCAAGAGTAAAGACGCCGCCGATACCAAAAAAATAGACATAAGCGTGGTCCGCAGCGTAACCGGTCCGGCCTACGGGAACGGGGCTGTTTCGACGTTGGCCGTGTTCGCGGCTTGGCAAATTCTTCTTCGTGCTAACCTAGAACTGGACAGGCTGAGGCCTTACTTTCATACCACGCCAAAAACGGGAGCTTCCAATGCGTTTGTGGGTGACCTCATTAGCGATCTATGTGTTGGTGATTTCTGGATCGGCATTCGCCGCCGAGATGACCGTCTACAAGAGCCCCTATTGCGGGTGCTGCGGCAAATGGGTCGAGCACGCCATGGCTGCCGGCCACTCGGTGAAAACCGTCGACACAGAAGACATGGCCGCGATCAAGAAGCTGCTGGGCGTGCCGGAACCGGCGCAGTCCTGTCATACGACCGTCGTCGAAGGCTACGTCATCGAAGGGCATGTGCCGATCGCCGATGTCGAACGCCTTCTCGCCGAGCGGCCGAAGGCCCGCGGGCTTGCGGTACCGGGAATGCCCACGGGGTCGCCGGGCATGGAAATGCCGGGCGAACCGGCTGATAACTACAATGTCTATTTATTCGACGGCAACGGAGCGTCCGTTTATTCTCGATATTGACGGTACGGGCGCGGCTCTGTTGCCGCCGGGATTCGGGACGGGTCATCCCTCAGAAGCGTTAGAACGGCGGTGCGATTGAACGTGCCGGCAGCCGTCGCCCCCTTGACCTTCCACCAAGGGGAAACCTTATCTCTGGGATACGCACGGCGGATCCGGGAGAGAGTTGCCGCTTATGAAACGACTGACGTTGGCCATGCTCATGGCTTTTCTGGGCGCTCCCCTGTGGTTTGCCGCCGGCGACAACGCCGCGGCTGAACAATTGAGCCCCGATCGGGTCAAACTTCCCGCCATGACGCCGGCCCTCAACTTGGGCAAGCTCAACTACGACGCCAAATGCGCTCAATGCCACGGCGTCAATACGGTCGGTACCGACAAGGGGCCGACCTTCCTGCACCGGGTTTATCATCCGGGCCACCACGCGGACGGGGCCTTTTTCCTGGCCCCGAGGCGCGGCGTCAGGGCCCATCACTGGCGGTTCGGCAACATGCCGCCGGTCAAGGACATTTCCGACAACCAGATCAAGTCGATCATCGCCTATGTTCGCGCCGTGCAACAAGCTAACGGCATCTTCTGAACGCGGGACTTTGAACTGATGAAACGGGATCACTTTGCGTTCCTGGCGGCGGGCATCGCCGCTCTTGTGCTTGTTCCGGGCTTCGACACCGCCCGCTCGATGGCTCACGAGGGTGCTGACGGCGTGGTCAAGCATCGCATTCAGGCGATGAAGGACATGGGCCAGGCGATGAAAGATCTGGCCGCCATGGTCCGCGGTCAGGCCTCATACGACGCGGAACGGGTCAAGGCCAACGCCCGAACCATCGCCGGTCATGCGGGACCTTCCCTGCTGTCCCTGTTTCCCGAGGGCAGCAACGGACCCCCGTCCGAGGCGCTACAGTCGGTCTGGCAGGATTGGCAGGATTTCTCCCGGTTGGCGACGGACCTGGCTGAAAAAGCCACGGCCCTGGAGGGGGCCGCCCGACAGGACATCGCTACGAACGCGTCGGCGCCGATGGCGCCCGCCTTCGCTGCACTGGGTAAGGTCTGTTCGGCTTGTCACAAGTCCTTTCGCCAGAAGAAGTAACCACGGCCTCGCATTAATGGGCTTTGACGTCCGCCTATGGGAGTGGCTGTGTGAAAACGCCCCAATCGGTTTAGAATCCTGGCACTTGCTTTGGAGGTCGGGATGAGCCGATTTGTTGAAGGCCAGGATCGCGGACAGCAGACGTTGTTTCCGTCCAGTCTTGATGACTATGTCGACGAGGACAATCCGGTTCGGGTGGTCGATGGTTACG
>Ga0209458_1000617_pt1 | contig 10714 bp, 11 predicted proteins | sample WorMetLIZAISLAND_FD_187411 | JGI IMG/M metagenome (GOLD analysis project Ga0209458, IMG submission 187411) | Marine gutless worms symbiont microbial communities from Max Planck institute for Marine Microbiology, Germany - Inanidrilus manae... ...
GACCGTGAAAGACGTCGTGTGAAAATCGACACCGATAAACGACATGGCTACACTACTCCCGTTGGTGAGCGGCGGACCCCCGCAAGGGGTGTGAACGGCCAAGCCAAACTCCTATACGAGGTCACCGACAAAAACCGGGCCTCAGGCTGGTCGTTCGGATACAGGCGACGGGTAATCTCCTTGACAGGGTCGCAGGGCCCTAAAAAGCAATCCAGCCTCCAGCCTATCCGCCTCTCCCAACACCTTATCAGAGCCAGGAGGCATGACCGCTCACACCCCATTCATGCCAGCTCCTTGGCGTCTTTTCGGTTGCCGCCCGGCTTTCCGGGCCCACGTTAGCCTCCAGGAATACGCCCGATCCGTTTCGATCCGATTTCGCTGGCCGGGCTATTGTATTTCGATTGTTTCAGCGCGAGAGAGAGACGGCCCGGCAATGCCCATCTTCACCATCGGCCATTCGACGCGAAGCGTCGAAGAGCTGGTCGCCATGCTGGCCGAGAACGGCGTCGGCGTCGTCTGCGACGTGCGCTCGTACCCGCGCTCGCGCCGCCATCCGCAGTTCAATGCCGAGACCCTGCCGGCCGAGCTTGCTGGCGCCGGCATCGGCTATGTGCACCTGAAGGCGCTGGGCGGGCGGCGCGGCCGCCAGGACCTCGGCGAACCCTCGCCGAACAGGCTCTGGCGCGAGGACGCCTTCCGCAACTATGCCGACTACGCGCTGACGCCGCCCTTCCGCGCCGCCCTCGACGACCTCCGCGTCCGCGCGGACGAGACGACCGCCGCGATCATGTGCGCCGAGGCCGTATGGTGGCGCTGCCACCGGCGCATCATCACCGATCACCTGCTGGCCGCCGGCGAGGACGTCGTCCACATCATGGCGCCCGGCCGCACCGAGCCGGCGCGGCTGACCCAGGGCGCCGAGCCCCAGGGTGACAGCACGGTCCACTACCCGCCAGACCAGGCGGCGTTGTTGTAGACGTTTTGCGACACTTCCACCTTGGTCCGGTCGCCCATTGGTGTTAGAGCGTGCCCAGCCACGAAGGGGGATCGGATGTTCCGGCGCGCCGTGCTCACGCTCGTTTTTCTGGTCGTTGCGGGTCCGGCGCCGGCGGCGGACATCTGCGAGGTCGACGGGCTCGTCGCCGCCCACGAGGCCGCCGTCGCCGCCGGCAACAGGCGCGACTATGCCGCCTACGTCGCCGCCCTCCGGCCGCTGGCGGAGATGGGGTTCGGGCCCGCGCAACGGCGGCTGGCGGTCGCCTATAGCAGGGGCCTCGTCGGCGCCAAGGACCCGGTCGAGGCCTACTTCTGGGTACAGCGGGCGTACCGTGCCGGCGATGCCAAGGCGGCGAGGGGCGTGCAGCCCCTCGGCGAGGCGCTGACCGCGGAACAACGTGCCAGCGCCGAACGCGGGATCGCCGACTGGCGGCCGGCGTTGCCCGACTGCTGAAACGCCGATCGGCCGGAGGTCCCCGGAACGGGCGAGCACCAGTACAGCCTCCACGGCTACCGGGTCGATTTCGACCCCGAGATTCCCGACGAGCTCGCTTCCATCGTCCTCGACCGCTTTCCCGACGTGATCCGCGGCCTCCGGGAGGGCTCGAAGCTTGGCCGGTTCGTGTTCGCCGTCGTCGACCGCATCGAGATCCTCGGCAGCACCCTCTACGACCGGTACACGGGCTTCAAGCCCGACACGGACGAGGACGTCCTGCAGGTTTCGGTCGCCAACTTCCTCGACAAGAGGCCCGACGCGTTCGTCGGGTCCATCATCGTCGAGGCGGCGCGACGGTTGAGCAGCAAGGTCCCCAACGCCCCCTTCCGGGGACCCTGGGAGCGGCCGTACAAAGGCAAGCGCCTGTCGGGATCCCCCTACCCGGACGCCGACAACAAGACCTTCTACGAGGCCGCCGCCAAGGCCCTCGACATGGCGTCCAAGCTCCCCGAAGGCCTGCGCGGCGCCGTCGAGGTTGTCGACGAGATCCGCTACAACCCGGCCTCCGAATACTTCACCAAGGTCGGCACCCTCGACCTCGCCGTCGGATTCTACGATGCCCGTCTCGGCCAGCGGGGGCGCCGGGCGATCTTCATCCGCCGGGACATGCGCTACAGCTCCCCCCTGCATCTGCTGATGACCATCGTCCACGAGGGCACCCACGCGGCGCAGGACAAGCGTGCCGAAGACTACGAGCAGGCCTTGCCCAGTCTCCGCGACAGGCTCGAAAACCTGGAGGCGGCGGGAAAGGGCGCCCATGCCAAGGCCGAGGGGCTGCGCAAGGAGATCGCCGAAAAGGAGGACTACGTCTCCCGGTTCCGGGACGGCAAGATCAAGGATGGCCGGGCCGAGAGCCTGGTCTTCGAGTGCGAGGCCCTGATCAACGAGATCAGGACGGCGCGCCTGTTCGACGCCGAACCGTCGGCGGTCCAGTCCGGCTATCTCGACCTCTGCGACGACGCCAAGGTGCTGATGGTCCGCTGGCAGGACGAGCGCCTCACAAAGGGCCTGAAGAAGGCGCGGTGACCCGGCCGGCACCGCCGCGCCGTCCACCTCAAGACCCTTGGGCCGGTCCCGCCGCCGCCGTATAAGAACAGCGGCGGATGGACCATCCGTCGACGGAGGGGAGCGGCATGGACAATCTTTGGTCGGACCGGGACGCGGAAGCGGCGGTCGAACGCTACGGAGCCGCGGGCGTCAACCGCGATCTGGCGCTCCGCACCTACACGACGCGGTTGCTCGGCGGCGAACCCAGGCTGGTCATCCACGGTGGCGGCAACACCTCGGTCAAGACGACGACGCCCGACGTCACCGGCGAGCCGGTCGATGTGCTCTGCGTCAAGGGCTCGGGCTGGGACATGGGCACCATCGAGCCACCGGGCCTGCCGGCGGTGCGGCTGGCGCCGCTCCTCAAGCTCGCCGAACTGAAGGCCCTTTCCGACGAGGACATGGTCAACGCCCAGCGCGGCAACCTGCTCGACTCCGCTGCCCCCAACCCCTCGGTCGAGACGCTGCTGCACGCCTTCCTGCCGCACAAGTTCATCGACCACACCCACGCCAACGCGGTGCTGGCCATCACCGACCAGCCCGACGGTGAGGACCGCTACCGCGGCCTCTACGGCGACACCATGGGCTACGTCCCCTACATCATGCCGGGCTTCGCACTTTCCAAGAAGGCGATGGAGGTGTGGCGCGAGGACCCGGACGTCGAGGGGCTGATCCTGCTCAAGCACGGCATCTTCACCTTCGGCGACACCGCCGAGGAAGCGTATGTGCGGATGATCGACAAAGTGACCCAGGCCGAAGACGTCCTCGCCCGGGCCGGGCGCAAGGTGTTTCCGGCCGCAGCCATTCCCAATGCCATCGCCCCCGCTGCGCAGGTGGCGCCCGTGCTCCGCGGGCTTGCCTCGATCAATGGCGGCGACGGGGAGTTCACCCGCTGGGTGCTCGACTTCCGGGCCGGTCCCGAGGTGCTGGCCTTCGTCAACGGCGCCGAGGTCGCCGACTATGCCTGCCGGGGCACCGCCACCCCCGACCACGTCATCCGCACCAAGCCCCGGCCGCTGGTCGTGCCGGCGCCCGAAGCCGGTGGCCTGGAGGCGTTCGCCGAAGCCGCGCACGCCGCGTTCGCCGACTACGCCGCCGGCTACCACGCCTATTTCGCCCGCAACAACGCACACCAGGACTCCCCCAAGACCGAGCTCGACCCGGTGCCAAGGGTGATCCTCGTACCGGGCCTCGGCCTGTTCGGCGTCGGCGCCTCAAAGGGGACCGCGGCCATCGCTGCCGACCTGGCGGAGACCAACGTCTCCGTCATCACCGATGCCGAGGCCATCGGCACCTACGAGGTCATTGACGAGCCCGATGTGTTCGACATCGAGTACTGGTCGCTGGAACAGGCCAAGCTCGGCAAGGGCGGCAAGAAGCCGCTCGCCCGCCACGTCGCCGTGGTCACCGGCGGCGGCTCGGGGATCGGTGCGGCCACCGTCCGGGCATTCCGCGCCGAGGGCTGCGAAGTCGTCGCCCTGGATCGCGACGGGGCCGCCGCCGAAGCCGTGGCGGCTCCCATCGGCGGGCTGGGTCTGGCCTGCGATGTCACCGACGCGGACGCCGTCGCCGCCGCCTTCGATCGCGTCTGCGAAACCTTCGGCGGCGTCGACGTTGTCGTCTCCAACGCCGGCGCCGCCTGGCAGGGCCGCATCGGCGAGGTCGAGGAATCCGTGCTGCGCGAGAGCTTCGAGCTCAACTTCTGGGCCCACCAGACGGTGGCCCGGAACGCGGTGCGCATCCTGCGGGCGCAGGGCACCGGCGGCTGCCTGCTGTTCAATGCCTCCAAGCAGGCGGTCAATCCGGGACCGGCCTTTGGCCCCTATGGATTGCCCAAGGCGGCGACCCTGAACCTGATGCGCCAGTACGCCATCGACTACGGCGCCGAGGGAATCCGTGCGTCCGCGGTCAATGCCGATCGCATCCGCTCCGGCCTGTTGACCGACGAGATGATCGCCTCGCGGTCCCAGGCCCGCGGCGTCAGCGAGCGCGACTACATGGCCGGCAACCTCCTGGGCCAGGAGGTGACCGCCGACGACGTCGCCCGCGCCTTCGTGCACCTGGCAATGTCCCGGAAGACCACCGCCGCCGTGGTCACCGTCGACGGCGGCAACGTCGCCGCGGCGTTGCGCTGATCCCGCCCCACGGTGCGGGAACACGGTTTCGAATCATCAGGACCAGTGCTAAACTCGAACGTGTGCAGCGCAGCATGGCATTCGCCGTCGGCGCTCCAGAGGAATTGCCTTCAAGGGGGGGATCCAATGAACCGCAAGAACCGCCTCGCCCCGGCCGTCGTCGGTCTGATGCTCGTCGCCGCCGCGCCGGCATCGATGGCGGCCGAGGAGCCCGTCAGCTTCCGCCTCGACGTCTATCCCATCCTCGAGACCCGCTGCGTCGCCTGCCACAGCGAGGGCGGCGAGGGCTATAAGTTGAGCGGCCTGGACATGACCAGCTACGCGGGCCTGATGAAGGGGACCAAGCACGGTCCCATCGTCATCGCCGGAGATCCGCTGACCAGCAACCTCAACGTGCTGATCGAGGGCCGGGCCTCGCCCGACCTTCGCATGCCCCACGGACAGCGGCCGCTGCTTCGCTACCAGCGGCTGATCATCCGCGACTGGGTCAAGCAGGGCGCCAAGGACAACTGACCGAAGCGGCGATCAGCCGGCTCCCGTTGGCGCCGGACGCCGTGTCTTCAGCCAGACCAACCCGACAACGGCGGTGCCGAGGAATGGCACCGCCGCCATCTGTACGGCATCCCAGCCGAGGAGGTGCAGGACCGCGCCGGACGACGCCGACGCCAGCGCGACCGAGCCGAACACCATGAAGTCGTTGGCGGCCTGGACCTTGGCCCGCTCGGCCGGCTCGTAGGTCTCGGTCAGCAGCGTCGAGGCGCCGACAAAGGAGAAGTTCCAGCCCAGCCCCAAGGCCGTCAGCGCGACGCCGAAGTTGAGGATGTCGATGCCGGCCAGCGCCACGGCGACGCAGACCGCGAGCAAGGCCATCCCGGCAAGGATCACGTTCAGCACGCCGAACCGGTCGATGAGCGTGCCGGTGAAGAACGACGGCGCGAACATGGCCAGCACGTGGAACTGGATCACCGTCGCGGCATCGGCGACGCCGAAGTCACACCCGACCATCGCCAAGGGCGTCGACGTCATCACCAAGCTCATCACGCCGTAGCCGACCATGCCGCACAGCACGGCCACCAGGAACGTCGGCTGCCGGGCGATCTCGGCGAGCGGCCGGCCGCCGGCGCGGACCTCGGCGTGGCTCAGCTTCGGGATGTCCAGGGCCATCAGCAAAAGGACGGCGGACGCGGCGAGGACGCAGACGGTGACGTAGACGCCGAGAAAGGTGACCGGGGCGAACAGGTCGGTGGTCCACTTGGCGAGCTGTGGACCCACCAGCGCCGAGACCACGCCGCCCGATAGGGTCAGCGAGATGGCGCGGGCGCGGAACTCGGGGCTGGCGACGTCGGCGGCGGCGAAGCGGTAGTACTGGGCGAAGCCTCCCTGCACGCCCATGCCGAAGGCGCCGGCGACGAACACCCAGAAGTCCTGCACCCAGATGCCCCAGGCGGCGAGCATGAAGCCCACCTGGCGGCCGAGCCTGTGCATGATCAGCGAGGCCGGGATGGTCGTCGCCACCGTGGCGACGACGACCGCGATCACCGGCACCGTGGCCAACGCCTTGTTGTCGGCCAGCATGACACCGACCAGCCCGGCGGCGATGATGTGCATGGACTGGCTCGACATGAACAGCGCCTGGCAGGCGGCAAGCACGCCGACGTTGCGGATGTCGCGGGCGGCGGCCATGGCGTGTCGGTCCTCTCGATGGCGAAGACCCGAAAACGGAAGGGGCGGGTTCCGGACCCGCCCCTAACCGATCCGTCTGCGGTTCTAACGGGTCAGTGCAGGTCGGCCCAGATCTTCCGCTTCAGGGCGTACATCATCGCCGTCAGCACGATGGTGAAGATCAGCACCTTGATGCCCAGCCGCTTGCGTTCCTCCAACTCCGGCTGTGCCGCCCAGTGCAGGAACTCGACCAGGTCGCGAGAGTGCTGTTCCAGCGTCGGCTCGGTGCCGTCAGCATACTCCACCGACTCGTCGGTCAGCGGCGGCGCCATGGCGATCTGATGGCCGGGGAAGTAGTCGTTGTAGTAGAGGCCTTCGAGCAGTTCGACTCCCTCGGGCGGCTCCTCCTTGTAGCCGACCATCAGTGCATAGAGATAGTCGGGCCCGCCGATCCGCGCCTTGGTGATCAGCGACAGGTCGGGCGGATAGGCGCCGCCGTTGGCCGCCTGTGCGGCGAACTTGTTGGGGAACGGGTTGTTGAATCGGTCTGCAGCGATGGCTTCCCGAAAGAACGGCTCGCCGTCGTCGGGGTTGATGTCCTGGACCTCGTATTCGGCGGCGATCTCCTCGACCTGCTCCGGCGTGAAACCGATCTCCTGGAGATTGCGGTAGGCGATCATGTCCAGCGAATGGCAGGCGTTGCAGACCTCCCTGAACACCTGGAACCCACGCTGCAGGGCGCCGCGGTCGAAGGTGCCGAACGGACCATGGAAGCCCCACTCCTGGGCCGGCGGCTTCGGCGCCGTGGCGGCGTGGGCGCTGCCGGCGATGAGAGCGGCCGCGAGGGCGGCGATGATCGTTGTCTTTTTCATCATCACGTCCCTCACTCCGCTGCCGCCGGCGCGGACTTGGCGGTGACCGCGGCGGAGATGCTCTCGGGGATCGGGCCCTTCGGCTTCTCAAGCAGGCTGACCACCGGAATGATCACCAGGAAGTGGGCGAAGTAGTACAGCGTCGACCACTGTCCGATGGGCACGAACACGCCCTCCGGCGGCTTGCCGCCGATGTACCCCAGCACGATGCAGTCGATCACGAGGATCCAGAAGAAACCCCGCTGGATGGGGCGGAACTTGGCGCTCCGCACCTTCGAACGGTCGAGCCACGGCAGGATCAGCAGCACCAGGATGGAGCCGAACATGGCGATCACCCCGGCCAGCTTGGCGCTCATGAACCACGACAGGAACCAGCTGTAGAACCAGAAGTCCTCGGTGAAGGCGCGCAGGATGGCGTAGTACGGCAGGAAGTACCATTCCGGCACGATGTGCGCCGGCGTCTGCAACGGGTCGGCCGGGATGTAGTTGTCGGGCTCGCCGAAGAAGTCGGGGGCGAAGAAGACGAACGCCAGATAGAAGATCATGAACACGCCGAGCCCGAAGGCATCCTTCATCGTGTAGTACGGCGTGAACGGGATGGTGTCCTGCGGGCCCTTGATGTCGATGCCGAGCGGATTGTTGGACTTGGTCGTGTGCAGCGCCCACAGATGCAGGAACACCAGGGCGAACAGGATGAACGGCAACAGGTAGTGGAACGAGTAGAAGCGGTTGAGCGTCGGGTTGTCGACCGAGAACCCGCCCCACAGCCAGGCGACGATGGCCTCGCCGACCAACGGGATGGCCGAGAACAAGTTGGTGATCACCGTTGCCGCCCAGAAGCTCATCTGGCCCCACGGCAGCACGTAGCCCATGAACGCCGTCGCCATCATCGCCAGCAGGATCAGGACGCCGAGGATCCACAGCAGCTCGCGCGGTGGCTTGTAGGAGCCGTAGTAGAGGCCGCGGAAAACGTGGATGTAGACGATCAGGAAGAACATCGACGCGCCGTTCATGTGCAGATAGCGCATCAGCCAGCCGTAGTTCACGTCGCGGACGATCCGCTCCACGCTGGCGAAGGCCATGTCCACATGCGGCGTGTAGTGCATCGCCAGGAAGATGCCGGTGACGATCATGATGATCAGCACGATCCCGGCGAGCGAACCAAAGTTCCACCAGTAGTTCAGGTTCCTGGGTGTCGGGTAGTCGACGAGCTCGGCGTGCATCAGGGCAAACATCGGCATCCGGTCGTCGATCCAGCGGATGATCGGGTTGTTCCAGGTCTTGGTTGTCATCGTCGCCATGGGTCAAGCCTTCAGCCGATGCGAATGGTCGTGTCGTCGATGAACTCGTACGGGGGGACCGGCAGGTTCAGCGGCGCCGGCCCCTTGCGAATACGCCCCGAGGTGTCGTAGTGGGAGCCGTGGCAGGGGCAGAACCAGCCGTCGTATTCGCCCTTCAACTGACCGGCCTTCTGGCCGACGGGGATGCAGCCGAGGTGCGTGCAGATCCCGACCATGACCAGCCACTCCGGCTTCTGCACCCGGTCCTCGTCCGATTCCGGATGCGGCAGCCCGGCCACATCGACAGCCCGCGCCGCGTCGATCTCTTCTGGGGTGCGATGGCGGATGAACACCGGTTTGCCACGCCAGGTGACGGTGATCGCCTGCCCCTCCTCGACCGCCGAAAGATCGACGCCCGTCGACGCCAACGCCAGTGTATCCTTTGCCGGGTTCATCGTGTCGATGAAGGGCCAGCACGCGATCGCCGTGCCGACTGCGCCGACCGTGGAGGTGGAAATCAGCAAAAAGTCGCGTCGGGTGACGCCTTCGCCCGAGTGTTCAGGAGAAGTCGATGCCGTATCTGCCATGGAAAAACCTCACGTTGACCCGCGGTGCAGGCCTCGATTCGCGTCGTCACCCCGAACCCGGAACAGCCGGCCGGGCGCGGAATGGTGCAGTGCACAATAACCGCACAGCACCTTCTAAATCAATGACAAAGGTCAAGTTCGGCGGGCCGAAGCCGCCCCGCGTGAACCGGCGTTCCTCCCTTCGTCATCGGCCATGTGCCGGGCGTGGAACCGGCGGGCGGCAACGATATAATGGAAAACGCTTATCGTGGGAAGGCTTTAGGGACGGGTCCTCCCGGGCACCGTCCCGTGCTTCCCGGCCCATCCAACGATCGCGGCCCGCGCCCATGCGACTCGCCCTCTTTGAGCCCGATATCCCGCAGAATGCGGGCACCATGCTCCGCATGGCCGCCTGTCTCGGCGTTCCCGTCGATATCATCGAGCCCTGTGGCTTCCTGCTCGGCGATGCCCAGCTTCGCCGCGCCGGCATGGACTACCTGTCGCGGGTTGCGTTGAACCGGCACCTTTCGTGGGAGGCCTACCGGGAACGGCTGGCCGACGGTAGCGCCGGGCGCCTGATCCTGCTGACCACGGCCGGCGACGTCCGCTACGACGGCTTTTCGTTCCGGAGCGACGACACGCTCATGGTCGGGCGCGAATCGTCGGGGGTGCCGGACTCCGTCCACGCCGCCGCCGACGCGCGGGTCCGGGTGCCGATGACGGCCGGCAACCGCTCGCTCAACGTCGCCATCGCCGCGGCCATGGTGCTCGGCGAGGCGTTGCGCCAGACCGGCGGCCTGCCGGGGGGCGACCGATGACCGCCTATGACTCCGCCCGCCAGACCCGTGCCGCAGACTGGTTTGCATCGCTCCGGGATTCGCTGTGCGCCGCCTTCGAGGCGGTCGAGGACGACGGGCCCGTGTGCTGGAGAAGGCCGGCGTCAACGTCTCGGTCGTCGAGGGCACCTTTTCCGAGGAGTTTCGCGGCCGTATCCCCGGTGCCGCGGCGGACCCGCGGTTCTGGGCCGCCGGTGTCTCGGTGGTCGTCCATCCCCGCTCGCCGCTGGTGCCGGCGGCGCACATGAACACGCGGATGATCGTCACCACCAAGGGCTGGTTCGGCGGCGGCGCGGACATGACGCCGGTGTTCGAGGTCGCCGCCGACACTGCCGACTTCCACGCCGCCCTGCGGGCCGCCTGCGATGGCCACGACGCGGACTACTACCCGCGATTCAAGGCTTGGTGCGACGACTACTTCTTCCTGCCGCACAGGAACGAGCCCCGCGGCGGCGTCGGCATCTTCTTCGACGAGCTGGACACCGGCGACTGGGAGTCCGACTTCGCCTTCACCCGCGATGTCGGCACGGCCTTCCTCGACGTCTATCCCCGCATCATCCGGCGGCACATGACGGAGCCCTGGACCGACGCGCAGCGCCGGGCCCAGCTCGTCAAGCGCGGCCGCTATGTCGAGTTCAACCTGCTCTACGACCGAGGCACCCTCTTCGGACTCAAGACCGGCGGCAACACCGAGGCGATTGTCTTAAGCTTGACCCTGGTTCCCGTGCGATACGGGAGCCGCTCTCCGGCACCCTGAATATGCCGGAGAGCGGCGGGGGACGGATCGAAACGGCAGTGGTTGTTCGAACCGGTCAGAAGTGGGA
>Ga0209458_1000618_pt1 | contig 10700 bp, 9 predicted proteins | sample WorMetLIZAISLAND_FD_187411 | JGI IMG/M metagenome (GOLD analysis project Ga0209458, IMG submission 187411) | Marine gutless worms symbiont microbial communities from Max Planck institute for Marine Microbiology, Germany - Inanidrilus manae... ...
GAAAAGGATTGCCCCTTTGGCCGTTTCGTCTCTGCATGCACGTTACGTAGTGACGTATACATTCTAAATAGACAGAAAGGAGCAGAAATCATCCACACTCAGCGTGATCAGAGTCGAGAACTCACAACTTGTGATACATAGACTTATGACTTGAAAACTTGTGACTCTTGACTTGCTCGACTCTAACGTTGATGACTGTGATCCGACTCTGATTCTGCAACCCAACCGTGACAACTCCGAATCCGACGACTCTGACTCCGATTCCGACGAGTCCGACTCCAACTCTAATGATTCCAACTCAAATTACTACCACGACTGTGACAACTCCAACTCCGATGACTCCAACTCTGACAGGAACTCAAACAACTCCGAATACTCCAACTCTCAACAACTCCGACTATCGAAGACTCTGACTTCAATTCTGACGACTCTGACTCCGATGACTCAGATGACTAACAACACTGACGACTCTGATGCTGATGACTCCAACAAGTTCGATTCTGATGACTCTGACCACTCCAATTGCTTTCATTCGGACCCTTACTCCAACTTTGACAACTCTGATTTTGACAACTCCAACTCTTGACGACTCAGACTCCAACTCGGACAGACTCAGATTTCAAGTCGGACAACTCGGACTCGAAATCCGACGACTTCAACACCAATGACTCCAACAACAGGACGACTGGGACTACTACGACTCCAACTAGAACTCTGACTCCTATGCCGATGCTGACACCAACGCTGACTCCGACAACTCCGACTGCAAATCCAACTAGGACTTTGACTCTGACGACGACAACGATGACCCCAAGTCCGATACCGACACTTCCGACTCCGATGATTCCAATAACTGCAACTCTGACCCGTCCAACTTGGATTGCGATGACTCCGACTCGGAAGACTCTGAATCCAACTCTGACAATGACTACGACTCAGACAACTCCGACGGCTTCGACTCTGATGCTGACTCTGATAACTCCAACTGGAACTATGATGACTCGAACTGGCATTGTCCGACAGCACCAGTTACACTACCCAAACACAGTGTCCGGCAACACCAGTCTTGTCGATAGGCATGACACTTCTAAACACGTCGGTGTACTGGATGTACTCGGCAACTCTGGTCGCTCTGACTCCAGTATACCAGTCATTGCAAGCGGCATGCTCATAATGCCTGTGGGCACCAGCCTGACTGCTGTGACTAGCATACTTGAAGTGCCCAAAAGACTCACGTTGTCCGGCGGCACTGATAGGAGCTCTAACTGCTCTAACTTCATTGTACCTGGCATTGAAGTCTTCACAAATGGGGGACTGGCACCAACATACCTATCCCATTTGACTCCATGATCATGATCCCCAGAATGGGCGTGCTGGCCACTTTGACCAGCCTATGCCTTTGATTTTGAGGCAACCTCCATCAGGTCGATGCTAGTCATTGAGTGCTGTCGTCGCACAGCCTCTCATACCAGACGGGCTGGGGTCGGTCTAGACGACGATGCACGACTGGTATACAGTGAGTACACCGATCTCAGGCTATGCACGACACTATGGTCGACCGTAGCTCACCGACAGGCAGGAGCTGATCGGTAGCCGTTTCCACCACCAGAGCTGCGGAAGACATTGACAAATGTCGTGATTGTGGTGGTGGTTGCTGTATGGGTGCTCACCATCACTGACGAGGTAAACGGCTGTCTTGGTGCTGACAGTCATTTAACTCGTCATGAGGACACTGGCGCAAGTTTGAAAAACGCTGCTGGGAGCCAGTCCATATGACGGCTTCGAGCCCCAGGTGGCATGTCAGGCACGGACATCTGAACACTGACCGACAGAGGGTCAGTGGACAACACAGCTGTGCATCTCGGGGACCTGTAGCCTAGTATGGGAGTAGTCCTTACTAGAGATTTGCCAATCCCCCATAACAGTTCATCGAAGCTCCCATGTTGGAAAATGCACTCTCCCACTTCGTGTGCTAGCATATACTGTGCTACTACTATGGTGTTTGGTAAAAACGTGAGTCATGGAATTATGACACGGACTTGAGAAAAAGATAAGGAAAGTTTGTGAAAATGGTTCACAGGAAACTGCATAGTTGAACATCAGTACTGCTTTTGTTGGTCATTTGATTACATATGATACAGCCATAATGTTGAGCAAGTGTTTGGCAGTCACAGAAGAAGTGCTTAATGACGGCCTGCAGTCGGTTATATAGGGTGACATGAACTCTGTATGTGCTGTAGCCAATGATGGTGCAAATTGTGTTATGATGTCTTATCACGATATGGTGTACATCATTGTGATGAATTTATTGGTAATGCTAATTTGTTTACTTATTGAAATCACAGTCAGTTTACTTTTGCAGATCATGTTTTTGTGTGATGTTTCATTAGGCAGGATATAACGTCAGCAGTAATACATGATACTAGTGTTAATTTTAGTGATCAAACTATCATATTCCTGTTGTTTATACATATAAATGGGCTCTTAGCAGTCATACTTGTTACAGAGACAAATGCACTGTCACTGGCAGTGGCATGTCAGATTTGAGTTACTATTGTTATCTGAGTAATCTTGCACTCCATCATGTTAATATGCCTGATGTACGTGATTGTACTTTTGGCTGTCATAGTGCTGCTGATGTGGATGTAATAAATGTTTATTATGAAAATATTGTTGCAGCTGTACATCAAGCAGTGTGCAATGCCATTTAATGAGTGCCATACTATGCACTAAAACGATAATTGAATTACGAGCTAGAGAGGCTTAAATATGACTGCAAACTATGGACAGATGCTGGAAGGTCCTCTTCTGGTGCACTGCAGCACATAAGGTTTGCATGGAAGGCAAAATATAAGTTGGCAATTAGGAATGCATATGTCAAATTTGAGAATAAATTGTCTGAATTGTACAAGCACTTTGTGAATAAAAATATACCATATTTCTGAAAAACATGGAATGTTAAATTTAGACAGAATATAAGTACTGCTTTAATTACTATTGTTTATTATATGAGTCCATGTACATGTTTGTGCCACAACTGATAATGTGAATTTTATACATTTTAAGAATTCTTAACACTCAGAAAATTTTTAAATCCCATTGTTTAAATTTGTAACAATTCAATTATGTCATTTAGCAATATTTGTTTAGGAAATCTTAAAACTAACCAGCACTAGAATTGTGTTTTCAAAAGTCAACATTGAAATAGGTCCCTGATTAAATAAGCACTAACACTAACAGATGTCGGTAGTTTAACTATCAATGGATTATTGTGACTTTTAAATATTTGGAAAAATTTACATTTAAAAAAAATAATTTTAAAGCCAAAAGCAATGAGTTCTGAATCTATGACTTGTGCAACTCTTTCTACCAAAAAACACATGTTTCTTTGCCATATATGCAAATATACAGCTCGCACCAGACAGATAACCACACTAGCACTCCACCACTCAGTTTCTTTACGGGTCCTTCTTGCTGTCCAATCACACTGAAGACATATGCAACTGAATAATTAATTAATAACTAATCACTAAATTCGTACTGTAAGCAGTCTCTCAATATATAACAGAATGTAGGCGAACAATAAATATTACATTGAATAACTAACACGTGCTATACCACTGTCAAAACTATGCAAATGTTTTACTCCAGACATCAATCTAAGCAGTAAAATCGCATGCACTAATCAAGCCGAAAACAAAACACTTCATGAACAGTTCACACAGTCAGATAGCAAGCAAAGCTTCCACAGAGGAGGGCTGGTTGGTAAGAACGTTACAGCCTTCTGTTCACACACCATAATGATCGTCATTGCCTTCAGAAACAATGTAGCCTGAATGTGCCTCACTGTCTTCTTCCTGTTGATATCAATGATAATATACCAATCACTGATATGCTATATCACTACTACTACAACCATTTTACGGCCCTATGGACTGTGTCTGGGACTAACGAAGTGAGCCAGTACCAGAAAGGTAAAACCAGTCTGGATTTACTGGAGCAAGAGAAAATGAGTGGTAGTGATATGGTATAGTATGGTTTAATACCACACCAACATATTACAGAACATGTGGATGAATTTTAAAAGGTGTTAAAGCAGTAAAAAAGAAAAGGTGATCAAGTGGGCCATATGCAAATCTGTTCCTTGTGCCAGACAGGTAGCCATGCCAGCATCGTACCACTCAGTTTTACAGGCCAGATGCCCTTCCTGCTACAAGCAACAGTGTCAAAGTAGTGAAGGCACAATGATGTTATCTGTAAAACTGTACATAATAAATCACAATCCCATCAGAGGAGTATCCAGCCATGGTCATAGGCAACATGCACAAAAAATATCGTGAAATTTGGCCGCAGTTTTCATGTTATGCGTCCAGACATACAAACATACAGATAAACCGACATACTCATTACAATACTTCAAAACCCTACTGCGGTGAAGTAACAAACAAATGAAGTTTATATTCACATGTGTTGAATGTTTTCGTGAATTAACTTTTACATACCAATGCAGATTTTTAAAAATCATTTCAGAGGACTTTCTTTCCCGAAAATTTACTTGCTACTGGACAAAATTATTAAATGGAACAAAATCAGACACAACAGTAAACACAAAGACATTATAAAACAATTACAATTTACCATAACCATTATTTCATGGTAATGATACAGAGTGCAACACAGATGACAAAATGTCCATCCATTACCTCCTGTGTTGAGCTGAACAGTAATCCCTGATGTAATCGATATTCATGCTCGGCAGCAAACTTCCATGGACTGTGATTATGCTGTAGAAGTGACTCAATCTATACACATGCATACTGATGAATCACTCATAAAGTAATTGGCCGTGACAAGAAACAAATTTAGAGTGAAAATACAAAATTTGTGCCACAAGAACAGAAACCGTGATAAAATGCAGTTTTATACCAAAATCTCTTCTGACAAATTATAACTGCACAATGTGCACAAACTTCTAGCATTGCATATTTTCAGGCACAACAATTACTAGTAATGTACACTGTGTAGTGATCAGTTAAGAAACGTATTGCAATTTACCTACAAATCATAATATAAATGAGACAATTAACGCCGATATGGATTTAAATCATGTTCATTAAAGAGGAGGGTAACACTCCATTATCATTGATCAGTACCAGCCTGGACTGGTAAAAAGTATGAGAGAAGTTCTGCACTACCTTCCTCAATGACTCCTCTGTTTTTGTCTGGTTGACATGCAGTGCAACTGCTGCATCTCTCACTGGTGTTGGCATCAGTTTCATTGTGTAATTTCTACACCAGCATGAGGCACGACAATTAGAACATTCATCAATCAGCAACAGCAATATTTATTCAGCAACTAATAACAATAACAACTGCACTGAATTCACCATCATGACAGTTTTGAATATAGTTGGAAACGTGAAATTTAACTAAACAAATTTTTTTAAACAATTACATCAACATAAAGTGCAGCCATAAAAGAGGATCAGCAAAACATTATCAGCATGCTAATATAAAAAGCAGTAATTAAATTTAATGATTTTATATTAAACATCTCAGTACCAATAAAAAGATAGGCTAAGAAGAGCATCTCCGAAATTTCCCATTTTTGTTAAGCAGAATGTCAGAACTTAACTCACATTACACAGCACAACTGCCAACTAATATTTTCAGTTTTTTTTTCCAATAATCATTGACTATATGATGGTGATAGTATTTCTTGCATTATAGGAAGGGCATTAAGCATGTAAACATGTGCTTCAAAAATGTAAGTGAACTGCTTTACAGCAACAATCTTGCCTAACCTGGACTAACTCTGGAAAGCTAGACAAGTTGAACAAAAAACATAATAGTAAGCATTTTCAAATTTTGATTATAACAACTGTGATGGTCAGTCACTGATTTTTGTAGCAATAGGTGAATGCAACTGAGCTAAGGTCTTACATTCTCAGAAAAAACAGAGATGTTCTTCCCAGCCAACCACTTACTACGGTATTAAAGAAAATAAACATTACATCACAACAGCAGACATACATCAATAACCTAAAACTACATCTGTTTTACAGCTCTCTGGAGTTTGTTTGATAAATAAACCAAAATATATTACAACAACAACTAAAGCTAGACTGGATTTATTTTGACAGTCTCACAGTCTACAGAAAGCTAGTGATGGAGTAATCTGTCAGTGCCTCAAATTGTTATTCTACAGGCACCAGGTCCAAAGAATGACAACTACATTTACTTCTCGAGAGCAGTTGCGATGTCATAAAAACTGTAAGCTGATGTGCCATTATGGTCCCAGTGGATAACTTGGAGTTTCTTGTTATGTGAAGAGCTTTTGACAGCATCCGTGCACCAATGTCACCCATCCAGTTGCCACTGCACAATATCCATTGAGTATCACATACAGTGAACAACTTTGACAGTGTTGACTGGGTGGATGGAAGAGCATCTGGCAAATAAAAAAATCTGAGTAATGTGGTGCTGGCATGGTTAACTGTCTGTAGCAGGATGCAAATGATTTGCATACAGTCCAGCTGATGCCATTGTCACCACATCATCTTTTGCTTCATTAAAATTCAGAATCGTTTGCCTTTCTGGTACCTTTGAAATTGCCTTCAGTGATTTGAAGCTGTTGGTTGGGCGGCAGGAAGCGCAACTGGCCTGTAAAAACTAAGTGGTAGGGTGTGTCTGGATCAATGTGCAGATTTGCATATGGCCGAGCTGATGCCACTGCCACTCATTATCTTGTTCCAGTAAATCCAGATTGGTTTTATCTTCCTGGTTTTACCTTTCTGGTGCCAGCTCACCCGGGTAGTCCCGGACAAAATGCAAGAGGGCCATAAAACGGTTGTGTGTGTGCGTGTGTTTCTGGTACTTTTGGAGTCAGATAACAAATACACAGAACAACAGTAACTGATTGTAATTACATAGTTTGCATTCAGAAGGGTACATTGCCATAAACAGTTTTAGCACCAATAAGCTTTCAGTATTCCAGTACTAGTGGTGAAGCCAGGTAATATTTCACCTGGAAAGTGGCCAATAAACGAGCTCAAAATATTTACTGACACTTGTCAGGGCTAAGGTGCAGATTTGCATATGGCCCAGCTGATACCGCTGCCACTCACCAACTGTTGCGCCAGTAAATCCATATTGGTTTTACCTTCTGGGTTTTACTTTTGTGGTGCCAGCTCTCCCAGGCAGTACTGGACATAATCGAAGAGGGCCATAAAACGGTTGTGTGTGTGTGTGTTGTTGATCGTGGTTTATATGTTTTTATTAGTACTGTAATGTAGCTGTGTCAATGTTTGTAATAGGCACAGTTTAAATATACACATGATGATGATAATGATGATGATGACGATGATGTTATTGACGGTGAAAATTGGATTTCTGATGACCAAGCACGCAGAACCAAAATCAGATAGCTGTGGGTGTTCCTAGAAAGCGATGCCAGTATATTATCATAAAGAACACACAAACCTTCAGCAATCTGGCTCAGCTAGTATCAAGATGTGTCAGTGTATTGTTGAAGCTAAGAACACTGATCAATATTGTTGTGTGCTGTCACAGCTTTATCTCTTCCATCATCAATCACTCCACAGGCTGCATACACCAACACCAGCAACCTGATTCATTCATTGGAATTACTACATCGCTAGCTTGGACCACTGCATGACCCCAGAATAACCTCCATAAATCACAAGGCAGAAACTGCTGTCAGAGCAAATATAATCCAGCCACTTGCTTTTTGGGTGATCTACAGGATATTTCCAAGTACTGTCATGAAGCTGTCCAAGAAAGATGTTGACCTAGCGCTGTACAGCTTCATACGCTGGTGTGTCATTCCCACAGCTAGCTATATGACCAAAGAAGCCGTTGCGTTATGAGATGATTCAAAGACCAGCATGTTTATAATTTGTCATCACACAACAAGTTTCCAACAACATAATCAGCCTTCTGTTCCACAGTTACTTCATTTCATCCAAATAAATAACGTAATGTGATAATTAGGGCAGGTTACATTAGATCTAATGCCCTTCCCATTGCATAATCAAAATTTTACATTGTCTATTTTCAGCTCTCAAATCACATACATGCAGAAATGCAGACGACATATAAGATTTCAATCCTTAACATGTAAGCATTTTAAGTTACACAGAGAGTCAGATATATACATAAGCTTACAGAAAGTGTTCAAATTTTTGGTAAAATGCAGAATTAAAATTATTACAAATATAACATGTCTAGCTGTTTAATTTTTTTCACTTCAACGATAAGTTAAATGAAAGAGGAAATAAGTTAAACTGACAAAAGTTGATGAATGAAGCAGATAAGGGATGACTGATCACCATGATAGGTGTGAGTGGGTGAATGTTTCTTCTGGCAATGGCTCACCTGGGGTGTCCCGGACAAAATCCATATAGCCATAAAATGGTTGTGTGGGTGTGTGTGTGACAAAAGTTGAACAGTAACAGTGCTGCAATCATCTGTCAGTTGTTAACATATCAACTATATTGAAGTTTAACTTAAAGAGCCCTCTTGCTGCAGTAACTTCACAGCGACTTCTAATACTTTGGAAATATGCATACAATTAAATATGCCTGAAAATATTTCAGTTTCATGTTCCCATACCAAGATATTAATTCTAGAGATGCTGCAACAATAAAATACAAAGTGTAAGACATAAATTCTCAACATTATGGCCATGCTATTATCGAGCAATTTCAGACATGATAATGCAATATAGATGTATTTTACAATTACAATAATAACAAACAACAATAACACACACACACACACACACACACACACACACAACATTGCTATTCTGGAATTTTTCCGGGACCACCCGGGTGAGCAGGTACCAGAAAGGTAAAACCAATCTGGATTTACTGGAGCATGAGATAGTGAGCGGATTGGATTGAGCAGGGTTTAACATCCCACCAAACACATTATAGGTCATATCGGGGATGGGGAGATACTGAGTGGCAGTGGCATCTGCTGGGCCATATGCAAGTCTGCACCTGATCCAGATAACCACGCCAACATCCCACTGCCCAGTTTTTTAAGGGTCGGATGCCCTTCCTTCCGCCTAACCAATAGCGTCAAAGCACTGAAGGAGAAAAACAACAATAACACAATACTAAAATATTCTTCTGCCAATTCACAACAGTGATGAGACGTTCAAAAGCAATGCCTAGTCATTGTAGTACTGACAGGATATGAAAAAAATTGTTATTCAATTAAAGATAGTACCAGACCAGTACACAAACAAAAGTGAACATCCACAAACCTAGACATACACAGAACTATATCACTATATCATAATACACCCTTAAGTAATGGAAAATGCTAATTGTTAAATGACGGAAGTCAAAGTACTAAAAACATAACGAAACATAACAAAATACCTTTGTTTGATGCTCGTCAGATTACAGCCAATGCAGAGTTTTTGAACACTTCGGTTATGACTCATCTTTCCTACAACATTCGCTAAAGATTGATCCAAACCCACAATTATTTAATAGTGACACAATCATTTCACTGCTACAATTCAAGCACAAGAATTTCTCTGCTACAGAACATTATACAAATGCAAGAAAATGCCAATTCTAAGAAAATTTCACATGTCATCTCTGTGGGAAGTGGTTGGAAGAGAGCATCTACATGTCCTTCGATTACATGATTGAAAACAGTTCTCAAGTCTTACACTGAGCAAAGAAAACAATATGGCCCAAACCAGCTGCTCGCTATGAATGAGTGCAAGAGAGAGATAAAGATAATAATGATGACATAATCACAATGTAATGACGATAAAAATGAAGTAATGAACAAATATGAAAAAAAAAACTAATGTACAGGTGCACAGAAACCCATGACAGTGATTACTGTGAGTTATTAAATGTGTCACAAATTTTAAAGAAAGGGTGTATCTGTCATATTAATGAGTCTTAGAGCAACAGAATTTTGAAATCGACAAACATTTGGTGACTTTATGGCAAAGAGTACAGCACCTTTTTATGACTCACAGTGGCATGTTTTTACACCATCCTGTTTAATTGAAGCTGACTCACCATTGTCACTGAGGTCCAATGTTGATATATTGGCAACTGTCGTTAAAAGTATGAAAATAGAGAACACAGGTTCTTCCTACTTAAGATGAAAGATCATTGTGGAACCTGACAACAGGAACATATGTACTTTCTCTACCGTAATTGCAACAGTCTTCAACAATGGCTTCTTATATGTCATGCCATTACTGTTAACAAGATGATGAGCCAGAATAGTTCTCTTTTTATTTCTCAACAATTAGCACAATGTAAGTGCAATCAATTAGCTGACATTCTGAGTATATATGTGCAAAAAAAACCTTTCTCTTCTTTCACACCGGAGATGCTGTGGTCACTGTGCAGTGGAGCTTGGAAGGCGTTTTGCCATGGACATCAGGCTGGTGGCTCCACTGGCATTGATGCCAGCCACAGCAGCAGCAGCAGCAGCAGCAGCAGTCGGCGTTCATGCCGACCATAGCAGCAGCAGCCGCAACACACAGGTGCAGCACCAGAGGCAGAGAGTGGGAGATGGTGCTAGCCTTGCATCTGTTACTGAAACATCACAGCCATACTCAGTTCTGTCATTACTACATAACTGATTACAGGTATGTTATGAATGAAGTGTCCAATAAAACTTTAGCATCATGT
>Ga0209458_1000619_pt1 | contig 10692 bp, 9 predicted proteins | sample WorMetLIZAISLAND_FD_187411 | JGI IMG/M metagenome (GOLD analysis project Ga0209458, IMG submission 187411) | Marine gutless worms symbiont microbial communities from Max Planck institute for Marine Microbiology, Germany - Inanidrilus manae... ...
TTAGTGCGCGAAGCGCATCATAGTTGAAACTATGGACTTTAAGTCCCTTCACTTTCAGTCCGTGGCTTGTCCACGGATGAGGACTTTAGTCCTCCAGACTATGGACTTTCAGTCCATAGTGGTTGATTATAAATCCTTGTATTTTATTTTTGTTATAATCCTCTCTCCATTCCGGCTTTTAAGCTCGACTGCGGGTTTGGCGACGACTCCCTCGGCCATAAAATCACCCCACCGGGATTTGAATCCGGTTTTTGCCAGCTCGACCATTTCATGAAGGGTTCCCATCCCGATGATCGGCACCGTATCAATCCCTAATTTTTTCCAATATCCTCGACATCATGCCGCTGCAGCCACCATTCGTCTATTTTGACGTCAAACAAAACAAAATCCGGATCTTGACGGTACTTACCGCCACCTGCTTGGACTTTTTCCCCATAGCCTTCGCCATACAGGCAAACAGGATTACCATTGAAGATTTCTTTGAAAACATCTCGTTTCGGTAGGAATTTTTCATTTAACCGATCCATGAGAAATGTAGGAATCTGTGCTCGGTCCGTTTTACCGCCGAATGTGATGGTTTCTCCATCGAATATTACCCGCACATTCGTCCCATCTACCTTTTCGGTGAAAATCCATTTATTGTTTTGGAGAAACTCGAATTCAAGTAATGAAAAATCACCTTCAATCAGCGTCTTGTGCTTGGTTGCAGGGTCTCTTTTATAGACCGTTTGGATTTTGTGATACTCTTTCATGGTGTTTCTCTTCGGCCACCTTGAAAAATTCAAGGTGGCTATGTTGGAAGATCCTGGTGCAGATGTCCTCAACGACCGATAACATTGAACGCGCAGGATTCTTAGGGAAGATTTAGCCGCAAATCAACGCAAATGGACGCAAATAGATCAAGAATGCTCGATAATGGCGGGTAATATAGCAAAACCATCGAGTTAAGGGCACTTTGAAAAATACGGTTTTCGTCAACGGCACATCTGAATAATCAATGGGTTAGGATCTCTTGAGTGGTAAAAACACCTATTTTTCAAGGTACCCTTAAGTTCAGCCCTGGAGTTTACCGCACGGATTCAGGTTGTTGATTGAGAACACCCCCTAGGGCAAGGGATATTTCAAGATCCCCGATGGTTGTCGATCAACGCGTGCCTATTTCCGTAAAGGCCCGGCCGAACGTCGTCGTGGTTTAGGAAATCATACGGGAAGCCGAGTTGGATGGCGCTGACCGCATCGAGGCGGGCGAGTTGATCGTCGCTTAATTCGAAGTCGAGTGCGGCCAGATTGTCCTGGAGCCGAGAAAGTATTCGGGCCCCGATGATGGGGATGATAACGCCCTTGCCTGTTTGCTGTCGGATCCAGCTGATGGCGACCTGAGCGGGTGTGCGATCGAGCTCGCCCGCCACTTTTTCCACTGCTTCGACAATGGTGAAATTCTTATCGGTGACGAAGAGGTCTTCGCTCCATGCCCCTTGAGCGTAGCGTGCATCCTTGGGTTTCTCGGTATTTCTCTTGTATTTGCCGGTCAACATGCCGCCGCCGAGCGGCGACCAGGCGGTCACCGCGATATCGAGCGCCTTGGCCATCGGCAGCAGCTCCCGCTCCGGTGTGCGCTCGATCAGGCTGTACTCGATCTGGAGGCCGACGAAGGGGCTCCAGCCCCGCAGGTCGGCCAGCGTGTTCGCCTGCGAGATGATCCAGGCCGGTGCGTTCGAGATACCGACGTACAGCACCTTGCCCGCACGCACCATGTCGTCGAATGCCCGCATGACCTCGTCGACCGGGGTCATGAAATCCCACGCATGTACCCAGTAGAGGTCGATGTAGTCGGTACCCAGTCGTTTCAGACTCGCCTCGAGTGCCTGATGCATACTCTTGCGGTGATTGCCCCCGCCGTTGGGATCTTCCGGGCGATCGTTGAAGGCGTATTTGGTGGCCAGGACGAACTCCTGCCTGCGATTCCCCATGAACTCGCTGAGGAACCGCTCGCTCGTACCATTGGTGTAGAGGTTGGCCGTGTCGAGGAAATTACCGCCGGCATCGACGAAGGCATCGAAGACCCGTTTGTTCTCCTCCTTCGACGCACCAAAACTCCAGTCTTCACCGAAGGTCATGGTACCGAGACAGAGATCGGAAACGCGCAGGCCCGACCTGCCCAACAGTTTGTAACGCATGGGTACCTCCTCCAAAGATGGGAAATCCGACTGCCTGATGGCCGGCAGGCGCTGGGGCAAAACCTAGACAGAATGTAGCAGCCCAAAAGTGTTTGAGCAAAGCCCTGAGCAAGCACGGCGGCGGGATGCGCTACGCTTCCCCGCCCTACGGGCTTTGGATTTAACCACTACCGATTTGCGTTTATTGGCGTTCATTGCTTCAATAACTTTAGTACGCGAAGCGCATCATAGTTGAAACTATGGACTTTAAGTCCCTTCACTTTCAGTCCGTGGCTTGTCCACGGATGAGGACTTTAGTCCTCCAGACTATGGACTTTCAGTCCATAGTGGTTGATCGCGGCAAAAAAGTGATTCCCACGTTATCGGTATTCAGTCTACTGTACTAGTCGGCCCCGTGCGGACGGTGGTAATGCGGCTATGACTCGAAACGGATGTGCGCGAAACGCGTGCGCAGCGCATTCTTTTGCACCTTACCCATCGCATTGCGTGGCAAGGTGTCCACAAACATCACTTTTTTCGGTTGCTTGAAGCGGGCGAGCTTACCTTGCAGCCGGCTGATGAGTCCGGCCTCATCCAAATCGGCACCCGGCTGCCGGATAACGACCGCGACGACGGCCTCACCGAGATCCGGGTGTTGCAGACCGATAACCGCAGACTCCTCGACGCCGGCAATCCCATCGATCGCGTTTTCCACTTCTTGCGGGTAGACATTGTAGCCCCCTGAAATAATGAGATCCTTGACCCGCCCGATGATCGCGACCCGTCCCTGGGTATCGATCGTGGCCAGATCGCCAGTAATGAAAAAGCCGTCAGCTCGAAACTCAGTGGCCGTCTTGTTGGGCATCCGCCAATATCCTTTGAATAGGTTCGGCCCGCGCACCTCGAGTATGCCCACCGCATCGGTTACCCGGCGGCCGTCCCGATCACACACCCGCACCTCCACCCCGGGCAAGGGAAAACCGACGGTACCAGGGACGCGCTCGCCGTTGAGCGGATTGGAGGTAATCATGCCGGCCTCGGTCATCCCGTAGCGTTCGAGGATGCAGTGCCCCGTGCGTTGTTCGAATGCCTTGAAGGTATCGGGTAACAGGGGCGCCGACCCGGCAATGAATAACCGCATGTGGGCACACCGGGCGGCGGTCAGATTCGGATGTTGCAGCAACCTCGTGTAGAAGGTCGGAACGCCCATCAACAGGGTAGCCCGCGGAAACAAATCAATGATGGTGTCGGCGTTGAAACCCGGTAGGAAAAACATCCCTGAACCGTTCAACAATACACAGTGCGTGGCCACGAACAGACCGTGTACGTGAAAAATCGGCAGGGCATGGATCAGCACGTCTTCAGGCACGAAACCCCATGCCCGGTGCAGGACTAGCGCATTGGATGCCAGATTGTCATGGGTCAGCAGCGCGCCCTTCGAGCGCCCCGTGGTCCCGGAGGTGTAGAGAATTGCGGCGAGATCGTGCCGATCGCGTAGGGCGACCGAGTGATCGGGCGAGCCGGCATTCGCCAGTGTGGCCAAGGAACCATTGTCCCGGGCATCCAGCGTGAGGACCTGGGCTACCCCGACTGCGGTGGCGATGGATGCGAGCGCGTCCACCACCTCGGGGCGGACAACTACCACCCGCGGCGCCGCGTCGGTGAGAAAGTAGGCCACCTCGCGCGGGGTGTAGGCGGTATTGAGTGGGACATAGACCGCACCGCAGCGCAGACAGGCGAGGTAGAGTGCGAGCGCAAGGGGGGATTTCTCGATCTGCACGACCACCCGATCCCCCGGCGTGACGCCCTGTTCCTTCAACACCCGCCGTAGGCAGGCGGACTGGTGTTCAAGCCCTCGATAGCTGAGCGTTCGGCCCTCCGGTGTCTCCAGGAAATACCGGTCGAGATCGCGCGGAAAGCGGGTTTGGAACAGGGCGAAGAGATTATGGTTCATTAGTGATGTCACGGCGGTGGCTGACGCAGCTGGCAGTAGGAAATCCAATCGCATGAGAGAAACAGCCGGGGCATTTTCGGGGATGCTTTCTCCACCTGAAGCTACTCCTGTCGTCTTGGCAGGGCAACCAAATAATAAATAGATATAAAACAATTGCCTGTGTAATTTGAGCCGCTTAAGACGCAGCGCGCTGCCGGGCGTCCACTGTATCTTGAGCAGCTCATTGCCGAGGTTGGAATCCTTTCGGCCTCACCGCGTCATTCCGGCAGGGAGTGCCGGAATCCAGTGCCAGGGATGGCAACAACGGGGGGGTTGAACGATCACCCAAGGTTATGTTTCAGCAGTGATTATCATTCGGTTGCCCTGGTCGTCTTGGAGTAAAATCGGATTTTGCTGCCATTGTCGACTACAATGAAGCTGGATTATTTTGTGGGAACAACATCATGCCAACCGCTATCACGCCGTCCGTCCCGATCGGTAAGTTCAAGAGCTTTGGTCCGTTCGGACCCAAGTACCAAGTAGGTCGGCCCCTCTATCAGTTGGATGATGGCGACTGGATGGTTGAAGTCACGCTGCTGGAAACCGGCGAAAAGGCCAGGTACCGCCTGACCCGCCTTTGTAATGACCCGGAGGCCCGCTGATGTACGCCGTGGCTTTCGATCTGGTCGTAGCCGACACGGAACAGCATCACCCGCAAGGTGTGACCCAGGCCTATACGGAAATCGGTGCTGTCCTCGGGGAGCACGGCTTTCACCGTGTTCAAGGCTCGCTCTATGTTACCGACCAAGAGGATATGGCGAATCTCTTTCTCGCCATCCAGTCCTTACGCAGCCGTTCATGGTTCCCGAAATCTGTGCGCGATATCCGTGCCTTCCGTGTCGAACAGTGGTCGGACTTTACCGCTGTGGTCAAAAGCCGAACCCAATGAGGTTCGATTAAGGAGCCAGCGAAATGCCCATGAGGGCGGATTCACACGGACTATGATTTCCCGGTCCCCCGTGCGCAAGCTGTGGTGCCTACTCTTGCTATCGCTGGTAGTGCCCGGCTTGGGAGCAGCACGGCCGGGCGCGCGTGAAGTCATGGCCGACGCCATGGCCAAGATGATGGAGGCCATGGGTCTGTTCGATTCCGCCCCTGCGCAGCGGGACCTGAGCGGCGTTTTCGCAGATCCCTGGTCTCGGCGGGGTCCGTTCGACGCCGCGGGGTGGGGCCCAACCTTCGGTGCGCCTAGGGGCGGTCCCGGACCGGACCGGTCGCGCACCGCGGCGATGCGCGAGCTGATGCGGCGATTTACCCGGCAGATGTTCCCGCCGGGCGAGAGCGGCGGCGATTGGCCGATGGTCTGGAGGCTGTCGCGGCTGGAAGGCGTTTGGGAAGGCCGCGACGGGGAGCTGGTAATCGTCCAGGGGAAGCGGTTTCGGATCTATTCCCCGGAGCTCCGGCGGGTAGATGGCCTGATGCGGATCCAGGGCAATCGCCTGGCCCTGTACAACCCCCTGGATGGGCATGCCCGACCGTTCGAGTTCGCCGAGCACCAGGGACGCCTCATCATGCGTGATCTGGCCGGACAGCTTTATCTGTATCGGCGCCTGTGGCTGGATGGTGGGCGGGGATCGATGTGGACGGATCGTGAGTAGGTCCTGTTGACTCCCGTCTAGGCCGGCTCGGATTGCAGGGCGAGCGCGTATAAATTTGTTGTCGATTGAGGTTGCTGCCAGCTTCCGGTCGTCAGCCGCACCGGCGGTGGTTCGCTATGACCGGTAGGCGCCGGCTTGCCGGCGCTGGGCTGGAAGGCAACCAAGCCGGCCGCTCGAACCCCAGCACGCGGGCAAGCCCCGCACCTATCGCCGTCGACCGACCGGGTGGCAGCGATAGGCGCGGGGCAAGCCCGCGCCTACGAGCCTTCCAGCGTCGGGAAAACCAATCCGGCAACATCATGTTTCCAGGAAGATTTATACGCGCTCACCCTGGCTCGGATTAGGCCGAGGGTGACAAAGCGCTTGAGCGCCGATATACTTTTTCATTCTGGGCTGAGTGGCAGAGTGGTTATGCAGCGGCCTGCAAAGCCGTGGACGCCGGTTCGATTCCGACCTCAGCCTCCACACCCTTCTCCATGACCGTCCCGCGGCGATACCCGATGTAGAGAGCCGGCGTTATCAATGGTTTCCGTTGTGGGATGCAGTCCGGCCAGTACACAGCGCCGAAATGCGGATGACAGCTGTGATGCGGTGGATGCCCGGAGGAATTGTTTTTTCCGCCAATCAACGCAAATCGGTCGCAATCGGTTTGCCATCATCGACAGTTCTTGGTCCACTCAACGTTTATTTGCGGCCATTTGCGTTTATTTGCGGACAAATTTCCGTGAGAATCCTGCTCGCTCGATGTTATCGGTAATTGAGAGCATCGCCCGGAATTTGCGGTGCTGACACACCCGCCCGGGTGGCGAAATTGGTAGACGCAAGGGACTTAAAATCCCTCGACTTCGGTCATGCGGGTTCGAGTCCCGCCCTGGGCACCAAGACGGCACTTGGGATTCCGACCATCCCTGCCGGCATGACGCGGTAGAATCTGGCAGACTTCACCACTTAACTCCAACGAGGCTTCGCCTCAGACCGCCGAGTGTCCAACTCGAGCGTCGTCGCAAAACGCCAATCGGACAGGATTACACAGGATTTACACGATGTTTGTCGTTCCTGAATTTCCGACGCCCGATCACACCCTGACCAAACCGGCAAGCACGCTTCACAATAAAAAATCCTGTTAATCCTGAACATCCTGTTAATCCTGTACCATTAGCCGGTGAGACGAGACGTCGCCTTAAGCCCACCAGGCAGGAATGTTTTGTGCCGTTCACAAACTTGACTTATTTGTAAAGATACGGGTCATTCAAGGGATCCTAGTTACCACCCTCACCCCAACCTACCGGGCTGGGGCTTCGCTTGGCTGATCGCCGGCAGATGGCTCGTTGAGCGCCGGGTCCCAGCCAGCGAGCTCGCGCAGGCCTCCGGGCCAGAGAGGAACCACCTCATCGTTCTCATCCAGGGTCAGACTCAAGACTAGCTGCATGTGCCGCCACACCGCTTCCGGGCTGCCCAGCGGAAAGCCAGGGGGTTCGGCCGCGAGATCCGCCGTGTCCCAGACGCGGATTGTGTTGTCATCGCCCAGGTTCACGGCGAACCTCCCGTCCGATGAGAAGTGGGTATCTTTGACTTGCTTGTTCCCATGGGCAGTGGTCACGAATACAGGGGCGGGTGGTTCGGCACGCACATTCCAGATTTCTGCCCCGCCGGTGTAGGCAACCATGATATAGTGGGCGTCCGGTGACCAATCGACGGCCCAGAGCTTTCGGGTAAAATCGTGAGAGAAGACCGGTTGGTTTTAAGCTCTATGATGGTGACTAGAGTATCGTCCTCTGCTATTGCGAGCTCGTTCCCATTGCGGGTTATTGCTACGCCGGTTCCGCCGGGAGGGAAGCTCTGCAGCCGGGTCTGAGTCTGCAGGTCCCAAATGATGGTGTTTCTGTTCGATGCAACCGCAACCCTGTCGGCGTCGGGAAACAATGCCAATCCCAGTGCCATAGTCCCGATGTCAGAAACTTGGGCTACAGTTTCCCAGGAATCCGTATCCCAAACCCGCAATTCCTGGCCATTAGAGACGGCTGCCAATCGCCTGCCGTCCCGAGAAAATTTGACCTCGTAACCCCATAGTCCAAGGGTCAGCTCGGTTTCCTGGGTCCAATTGTCTGTATTCCAAATGCTTACCGTGTCATCAGAATTCGAGACGGCCAGTAGCCGCTGATCCGGCGAGGAATCGACACCAATATCGCTTTTATCCGGTAGTTCCTTAATCAGTTGACCGGTTGCGATCTCCCATACATCGCCTTCTCCAGCCGCGACGAGATCACTCCGCGGCGAGATTGCCACTTCAGTCCAACCGGGGTAGGAACGTTTGCTCCGCATGGTCCGATATAGGCGACCATAGCCCCTAGCGGCAAAGGCTTCACGGAAGCGCGCATTTACCGGACGGTGCGATTTGCGCGCTGCCGCGCCGGCCAGGATCAGGGCCTGATCCAGGTTTCCAGCTTCCAGTCGGGCCTGGGCCGATTTCTCCAACTTGTCGGCACGGCGCTCCCAGAATGCCCGGTAGCCTGCGGCCGCCTGGGCCTTGAAGCCCTGGAGGGAACGGTCCAGATCCATGGATTCTTGGTCACCGGTGAGCAGCCGGAACAGCGCCTTGGCCCAGGCCTCGTCCGCCGTTTCCTGCAGGGCGGCCAGGTAGTTGTCGGCAACCCATTGCTCGCGGCGGTGCTCGAATTTCTGGTATGCGACGCGGCCTTGTTTCTCGAAGCCTTGGACTGGTCGATCCAGGCCGGGCGCATCGATCTTCCCGGTCAGGATATCCCGGGCCTGCTGGGCGGCCTGCACATCCAGGGTGGCCTGCAGGGTAGCGAGGGCTTTCCGGCCGATTGCCTGCTCCTTGCGCTTCCAGAAGCGCGCCAGCGCGGCATCCGCCGCTGCCTGCCGGCCCTGAATGGTGCGGTCCAGGTTGGGATCGATCTGCTCACCCCGCAAATAGCCGGCATAGCGTTCGGCCTGCTTCGGATCCGAGGTCTGGTCGATCTCCTCGATCAGGGTCTCCACCCGTCGGCGTTCCGGCGCCAGGTGGAAATAGTTGTAACCCAACCAGATACCGAGGGCCAGCACCAGGATCGCGGCGATGCCGCTGGTCCAGGCCAGGTAGCAGACCGTGCGCTGGAGCTTGGTGTTGCGTATCCAATCAGCGTCGAAGATCTTGCGGTAGATGCGGTTGCGGACAGTCAGTCGGCCCTGGTCGTCACAGCGGATCAGGCCGGACAGCTTGAGCTCGATGATCTGGCGGGACGGGCCGTCGGGGATCTCCTGACCGGCCAGGATCCCTTGGTAGAGCTTGAGGGTACGGCCCTGGCTGCTGAGGCACTGGTCGAGGAAATCGGTGATCTGCCGGAAATGTTCTTCCGCCGAGACCTTGCCGTAGCCGGCGAAGCGGTCGGCGACGAAGCGGTCGATGGCCGCGGGGCTGTCGATAGCGCCTTGCAGGGCGTCCTGGCAGAGCTGCAGGGTCAGGAACGGATGGCCGCCGGTCCAGCCGAGGACGGCAGCAAGTAGGGCCTGGCCGTCCCGGCCTCCCGCCGACAGGGTCCGGACCAGGGGCGAGAGGTCGTCCCGGTCGCGGTCGAAATCCCGCAGGGCAATGGTCTTGCTCACGTTGTAGGCCGTGGTGCGGCGCTGCTTGACCAGCTCGTTCGGGGTGGCGACCCCGACCAGGCAGAAGGTGACCTTCTCGTGGTTGGCGACCGCCACGCGCTGGTTGTACATGGCGCGGATGGCAGTAAAAAAGTCGTCCGTGTACTTCCGCTTCAGGGTAAATTCGATCTCGTCCAGGAAGATGACGACCGGGGCATCGGAAGGCCGGAAGAGATCGATACTGAAGAACTCGGTGAGCTTTTCATTGGCGGTGACGCCCCCGGCCTGGTCCCACCAGGCCTTGACGTCCAGATCCAATCGAAGCTGGCGCGCGATGCGGCTGACCAGACCCTGGTACCACTCGACTGCGGTCGGCGGCATCCCCAGATTGCCGGCGACATCGACCGCAACCACCCGCACGCCGGCCGCTTGCAGGCGCAGGCCAACGCTGTTCATCAGGTTTGATTTGCCGACCTGGCGCGACGACAGGATGTTGCAGTATTCGGCCTGGCGCAGCAGCGCGAAGACCTGGTCCTCGATATCGGTTCGGACGATATAGAGGTGCTTGTGCGGATCGAGCTGCCCACCGACCTGGAGCCGGCGCTGGGTCGCTGGGTTCCCTGGGGTCTGATCGCTCACCGGGCGTCCCCGAAGTAACGGGCATAGAGCAGATTGGCGGGATTGATCCGCCCCTCTTCCTCACGCACTAAGCCCGCACCATAGAGGCAGTAATAGAGGTCTCTGTTATCGATCATGCCCGTGCGACGCGCCTGATCGAAGGTCTCCAGTAGCTCGGGGCGTTCCCCCAGGCGCACCCGCAGGGCGCGCAGGTGGTCGCCGAAGGGACCATTGTCCAGCGCGGCCTGATCGATCAGCTGCTCGATCTCGATGCGGTCCGGGGCGGTCAACCGGTAGTAGGCGAGGCGGGTCAGGTAGGGGTGCCCCCGCAGCAATTGCCGGAGCTGGGCCTGTTGCTCGGCTGTCAGCAGGTCCGGGTAACAGCGGTCGAGCGCGTGGCATTGGTGCTCGTCGAAGGGCAGAGTCTCGATGTGACGGCCGACCGTGAAGGGCGAGCGGTAGGCCGTGTCGATCAGCAGATGGGGCTCGGTGGAGATGACCAAGACCAGGTCCAGATCCGCCCAGTCGGGGTGTAGGGGTGAGCTGACGTATTCATGCCAGAGCCGCAGCATGGAGAAGAAGTCCTGCTGATAAGGCCGCCCGAGGACCCGATCGACTTCATTGCTTCAATAACTTTAGTGCGCGAAGCGCATCATAGTTGAAACTATGGACTTTAAGTCCCTTCACTTTCAGTCCGTGGCTTGTCCACGGATGAGGACTTTAGTCCTCCAGACTATGGACT
>Ga0209458_1000620_pt1 | contig 10678 bp, 10 predicted proteins | sample WorMetLIZAISLAND_FD_187411 | JGI IMG/M metagenome (GOLD analysis project Ga0209458, IMG submission 187411) | Marine gutless worms symbiont microbial communities from Max Planck institute for Marine Microbiology, Germany - Inanidrilus manae... ...
GTTCACGGACGACTAGAACTGCGGCCATTGGCGTTTGACGATGGGGCCGTCGCCGGGCCGCACACGCCCGGTGTCACTGGGCCGCGTGGTCTTCGACGCCTTGGAGGCCCGTCCGATCACGGCCGGGCCTGCGTCGCCGCCCCCCTATTTCTCCAGGAACGCGCGGATCTGCTTTCCGGCCTGGGCGATGGACAGCACGCCGTCGAGGTGACCGCGGGTTCCCTCCAGTTCGACCACCTGCACCGGGGTGCCATCGGACTTGATGATCGAGGCCGTTTCCCGCACCGCATCGCCCGGGAAGATCAGGTCCTCGTCGGTGTGAATGATCAGCACCGGGCTATCGATGGCCAGCAGGCCGGCGTAGAGGCTGTCGCCGTGGCCGGCATAGAACAGTTGGTTGGCCTTGGCGAGATAGAGGAAGTGGTTGGCATCCGACGTCTTGGCCCGCGCCGCCCCCACCGCGTCCAGAACCGTTTCGATCTTGTACAGGTGGTCGAACGAGGCGGCCGGGTCTTTTGCCTCGTCGGCCCAGGCGCGTCCGAACACGCCGTTCGACCACTCCGGGTGCTGGGCATGCAGGGTGACGACCTTGAGCGCCTCCGCGAGCCCCCTCAGCGGCGGCTCGCCGCCGTAGTAGTCGCCGCCGTTCCAGTTGGGATCGAGCCGGATCGGTGCCGACCAGATGTTGAGCCAGGCGATCAGGTCGCCGTCGGACCAGCCCGAGCCGATCACCGGCACGGCGCGCCCGACTCTCTCGGGATACGCCGACGCCCACTCATACACCTGGAGCGAGCCCATTGAGGCACCCATGACGGCGTGGAGCTTGTCGATGCCCAACTGGTCGAGCAGCGCCTTCTGGGTCTCGACGAAATCGCGGATGGTGACGATCGGGAACGTTATACCGTAGGGCTTGCCGGTATCGGGGTTGGTGCTCGCCGGCCCGGTGGTGATCACCTTGGGGTTGTGGAACCCCAAATTTACGGGCGTATCGACCGACAGGACGTAGTACTTGTCGGTGTCAACGGGTTTTCCCGGTCCGATGATGGCGTTCCAATAGCCGGGCGCCTTGTCGTCTTCGGCATACCTCCCAGCGGCGTGCGAGTTGCCGGAGAAGTAGTGCGCGATCAGGATCGCGTTGTCCTTGTTTTCGTTGAGGGTCCCATAAGCTTCCCAGCCGAGCGTCATGTTCTTGATTGTCGCGCCGCCCTGGGTCCTGAACTCAGGGATGGTGAAGCTCCGTTTCTCGACGAGCTGGTCGTAAGCGGCCGCCGAGCCGGCGGCAAACGCCAGAACGACTGCCACGACTGCCAGTATGACGCGCATCCGCTTACCTCCCTTGCACCATCTGCCCGTCTGCACTCACGGGCGTTATCGGGGCAGCCCCTCGCCGCGGGGCGTGCCACGCCTCTATCGATTGGGTCCCCGGCCTATGTGCCGGAAGCCCCGATTTGAGTCAACGTTGTGCGACGGAACGATGGCCGCGGCGTAGCGCGCGACTGACGTTGGGAACACGGCTGACAGACCCCTGCCGGGTCCCCGTCCCCGGCGGAGACGTGCGGCGTGGCGTCTGTCGACAGGGCGGTCGCCGACCCGCACGCACCCCGGCATCAATGGGCCGCCTGGTCTTGAGCGCCTTGGGGGCATGTGCGATCGCGCCCACGCCGTGCAAAATGGTGTCGCCCAGGGGGACCGAGACCTGGAAGCGAGCCTCACGCCTTCTCCGCCGCCTTGTCGTCGCCGGTGTAGAACTGCGGCCATTGGCGTTTGACGATGGGGCCGTCGTCGGCGAGCGCGTGGCAGGTGTTGAGGGTCGGCGGGGGCCGTCCGTCCTCGGCCGCCTTGTCGCGCTTGGCCCTGGCCGCGGCCACCGTCTGGAACGCGGTCGTCGTCCTCGGCCCGAGCAGGAGGTCGGTCAGGTGGGTGCAGCCGTGGGTGCGGCCCATGCGCTCGTAGACGGCGCGGCGGAAACCGGGGCCGACACTGAGGCCCACCAGGCTCTCGAACACCGGCGTCACGTCGCCGCAGATGGTGAACGGCCCGGCCTCGGTCGAGGCCTCCGCCGCCCGGATGACCAAATCGTCGTCGAGGGTGATGCGGATCAGCATTTTATGGATGGGCTCGCCGGCAACGATGCCCTGCCGGTCCCGATTGTCGAAGGAGTAGGTCTTGGAGTCCTCCAGCATCCCTTCGATGTCCCAGAGGCCGTCGGCGCGATGGAAGCCGCGGCAACGAATCTCGCGGGTGTGGATGTGGTCGCGGGGGACCGCGCGGCTGAGGGGCATGGCGTTCTCCTTGGAAAGTCAGCCGTCGTCGTCGGCCACCTCCGTCTCGCGTGGCGGGGTGACGCGGATCGAGGTGATCTGGTGGCGGTGGCGGCGCAGGATATCGAACCGGAAGCCGTGGAACAGGAAGGCCTGGCCGATCTCGGGGATGCGCCGGGACTCGTGCAGGACCAGCCCGGCGATGGTCGCCGCCTCCTCGTCGGGCAGGCGCCAGCCGAACTCCCGGTTGAGGTCGCGGATGGTGACGCTGCCCTGGACGATGAAGCTGCCGTCGGGCTGGCGGACGACGCCAGGGACGGCGATGTCATGCTCGTCGGCGATGTCGCCGACAATCTCCTCGAGGATATCCTCGAGGGTGACGATACCCATCAGGCTGCCGTACTCGTCGATCACCAGGGCGAAATGCTCGCGCCGTCGGCGGAACTCCTGCAACTGGTCCAGGAGCGACGTGGACTCGGGGACGAACCACGGCTCCGCCGCCAAGGCGACGACGTCCAGGTCGTCCAGGTTGCCGCCGCGGGCGCGCACGGCCCGCAGCAGCGCCTTGGCGTGGACCACGCCGACGATGTTGTCCAATTCCTCGCGCCAGAGGGGGATGCGGGTGAACGGGCTGTCGAGGACCTCGACGACGACCGTGTTGGCGGGCAGGCTGGCGTCGATCATGGTGACGTTCTTGCGGTGGATCATGATCTCGCCGACCTGCACCTCGGCGAGGTCGAGCACGCTGCGCAGCATGGCGCGCTCGTGCTCCACGGGGCGTCCCTCGGCGGCGTGAAGATCGATGGCGCCGCGCAGCTCCTCGGCCGTCGGCTCGGCGTCGTCCTGGTCGCGCACGCCAAACATGCGGAGCGTCCCTGAAACCACGACTTGCAACGCTTCGACGATGGGCGACAGCACGACGACGACGGCGTTGATCAGCGGCGAGACGACCAGGGCCATGCGGTTGGCGTTCCGGAACGCGTAGGTCTTCGGCAGGATCTCGGCGAAGATCAGCACGAGAAGGGTCATCGTCAGCGTCGCATACGCCACGCCGGCCTCGCCGAACATGGCGATCAGCAGGCTGGTCGCCAGCGCCGAGGCGAGGATGTTGACGAGGTTGTTGCCGAGCAGAATGGCGCCGATCAGCCGCTCCTTGTTCTCGTGCAGACGGTTGACGATGCGGGCGCGGGCATCGCCATTCTGGTCCATCTGGTGCATCAGCGGCCGCGAAGCCGCGGTCAACGCCGTCTCGGAGCCCGAGAAGAACGCCGAGAGGATCAGCAGGACGGCGATCGAGGAGATGGTGATCAGCATGGATGTTCTCTTGACGTGTTGGCCCGCAGGCGTGGTCCGCCCACCGGGGTTATGGTGCGACGGAGTCCTCCAGGAAGCGGCGGACGTCCCCGATATCGACATCGCTGGCGATGAAGGACCGGCCGATGCCGTGGGCGAGCACGAACCGGACCCGCCCGCCCGAGACCTTCTTGTCGCGGGTCATATGGTCGAGCAGATGGTCCACCGACCAGGCGCGGCCGGGCACGGCGTCCAGCCCCGTCGGCAGGCCAACCGCCGCAAGGTGGCGGCGGACCCGGGCGGCGTCATCGAGGCGGCAGAGGCCCAGCCGCGCCGACAGATCGAAGGCCATGACCATGCCGATGGCGACGGCTTCGCCGTGGAGCAGGGCATCGCCATAGCCGGTTTCCGCCTCCAGCGCGTGGCCGAAGGTGTGGCCAAGATTCAGGAGCGCGCGCTGGCCCGCCTCCCGTTCGTCGGCGGCGACGATCGCTGCCTTGGCGGCGCAGCTTGTCGTCACCGCGTGGCGCCGCGCCGCCCGGTCGCCCTCGCAGAGCGCCGGGCCATGGGTCTCGAGCCAAGAGAAGAACGGCTCGTCGTTGATCAAACCGTATTTCGCGACCTCGGCATAACCGGCGCGGAGCTGCCGGCCGTCGAGGGTATCGAGGACCCCGATGTCGGCGAGCACCAGCCGCGGCTGATGAAACACGCCCAGCAGGTTCTTGCCGTGGCTGGTGTTGATGCCGGTCTTGCCGCCGACGGAGCTGTCGACCTGTGCCAGCAGGGTCGTCGGCACCTGCACGAAGTCGAGGCCGCGCAGGACGATCCCGGCGGCGAACCCGGTGATGTCACCGATGACACCGCCGCCGAGGGCGACGAGCACGGTGCCGCGTTCGACGCGGCCTTCGAGGAGCCGGTCGGTCAGCCCTCCGAGATGGTCGAGGTCCTTGGTCCCCTCGCCCGGGGGCAGCACGATGGCGGCATGGGGGATACCGGCGGCGTCGAGGGAGGCCTCCAACGCGCCGAGATAGAGCGGTGCCACGGTCTGGTCGGTGATGATGACCGCGCGCGCGCCGCCAGCGACGGCGCCGATGTGCTCTCCCGCGGTTGCCACCAGCCCCTCGCCGGCGAGGATGTCATAGGACCGCTCGCCGAGTTCGACGCGCAGTTTGTCGAGCGCCGCCGGCGGTGCAACGGGGGCCAGGGTCATGAAACGCCGTCCGCGGACCGGGGGCGCGGGGGAGCGTGGGACTCCAAGGCCTTGACGACCTGGTCGACGGTGCGATCGGCAGGCGCGGTGGAGGTATCGACGACGATGTCGGCCTCGGCGTACGCCGGATGGCGCTCGGTCATCAGCCGCTGCAACGTCGCCCGTGGATTGCCGTTCCTGAGCAGTGGCCGTCCGCCGCGGCGCCCGGTGCGTTCGACGAGGATCTCGAGGTCGGCGCGGAGCCACACGGATATCCCTCGCTCGCGGACGCGGCTCCGGGTTTCGGTGTCGAGGAAGGCGCCGCCGCCGGTGGCCAGAACGACGGGACCTTCGCTGAGCAGGCGTGCAATGACACGGCGTTCCCCGTCGCGGAACGCGGCCTCGCCGTAGAGCTCGAAGATGTCCTCGATGGAACAGCCTGCGGCGCGGACGATCTCGTCGTCGGCGTCGACAAACGGCAGACCCAAACGGTCGGCCAGGCGCTGGCCGATGCACGACTTGCCCGCGCCCATCAATCCGACCAGGACGATCGAGCGGTCTTGAATCCCGGAACCGATATTGGTCATTGCCAGATTAGAGTTGGCCCCGATGCCGGGCGCGGTCGTTGAAAGCCCCGGCACGCCCCGGTAAACTGCCGCACATTCGCCGTAGTTGAAACCTAACATACCTACCCTTGGGCTGTCGTCAAAGGGGCGCCGGCACGGTAAACTCACGGCTTCAGGCCGAGGACCGTTCGTCGGGGGAATGGGCAAGGCGCGAATGAAGGGTCTGTCGCGATTCGTTCTGATCGTCCTCGCGGTCGTCGTGCTCGGCGGCGCCGCGTTCCTGGCGACGTGGGACATCCCGGCACCTACGGCACCGGTCGAAAAGGTGATCGCGGATGACCGCTTCCCGCGCTGAGCGCCGCCGTCCATTGGAGAGTCCCGCCCGCGTTCTGCTCGTTGCCCTGGCCCTGACGGCGCCCGCGGGGGCCTGGGCGCAGGACGCCGGCCGGCCGCGGGGACCGGTGCAACTGGCGCCTCCCAAGGCCTTGGACAGGACGGCTCCGGCGCCGTCGGAAGAAACTCCCTCGACGGACGCGCCGCAGAGAGCCGGCCCCCTTGTCCCACCAGCCGGAACGGCCATCCAGGTGGATTCGCTGAGCGAGATCGATCCCGATTCGGCGGGAACGCTGACCACCGAGGACGGCGGATTCGGCATCGACATGTGGCGCGGGACCGACCGCGTCGTCGTCGATGCGCTGCTGCCCCGATTGCCGGTGAAGGCCGCGTCGTCGGCCATGCGTGGCCTGATGCGCCGGCTGCTGCTTTCGGCCGCGGCGGTTCCCGAGGGGCCGTCGAGCCGCGGCGGGCTGGTCGCGCTCAGGGCGCGGTTGCTGGCCGAGATGGGCGATCTTGCCGGCGTCTCGGCGCTGCTCAATGCGACACCGGGCCGGGCCGCCAATCCGGCGCTGGCCGAGATCGAGGCGGATGCGCGGTTCCTCGCCAACGACAACGCGCGGGCCTGCGCGCTGGCGTCCAACAAGATCCGTGAACACGACAGCGCCTACTGGCAAAAGGCCTTCATCTTCTGCCAGGCGTTAGCGGGCCAGCATTCCAGGGCGGCGCTCGGCGTCGAACTGCTGCGCGAGCTCGGCGAGGGCGACAACGCCTTCTTCTCCCTCGTCGAGGGACTGGCCAACGGGGGGCAATCGGGCCTGGAGCGGATGCCCGACCCGACGCCCCTGCATCTCGCCATGGCGCGGGCGGCCAAGGTGCGCCTGCCGCCGGATGTGATCTCGTCCAATCGGCCGGGGGTCTTGCGGGCCATCGCCATCAGCCCCAATGCCCCGGTCGAGCTTCGCTTGGAGGCGGCGGAGCGGACCGAGGCGGCGGGCGCGCTCTCCATCGATACCCTGCGCCAGCTCTACACCAGCGTCTCGTTCTCGGAGGAGGCGCTGGCCAATCCGCTGTCCAAGGCCGAGGCCGAGAGCGGACCGTTCAGCCGCGCGCTCCTGTATCGGACCGCGCTGGTGCAGACCGTGCCGACGGCCCAGGCCGAGGCCGTCGCGCGGGCGTTCGAGTTGGCGCGCGAAGGCGGGCGGTATGTGGCCACGGTGCGCGGCTTCCTCCCCGTACTGCGCCGCTTGCCGGCGAGCGGAGAACTGGTGTGGTTCGCGCCCGAGGCGGTCCGCGCCCTGCTCGTCGCCGACGAACACGAGGACGCGACCGCGTGGCTGGCGCTGCTGCGGGAGGCGTCGATCGCCAATCCGCAAACGGGCGCGGCCCTCGCGGCTTTGATGCCCATAGCCCGTCTGGCCGGCGCGCCCGATGCCGCCGCGTGGGACGTCGCCGGGCTCGCCGACTGGTGGCAGGGCGTCGAGGGCGAGGACGGTGCCCGCGACCGCGCGACCCTGCTGTACGCCTTGCTAGACGCGGTCGGCGATCCGGTTCCAGACCGTTTGTGGCACGCCCTCCTCGACGGACCGGAGCGTTCGGCGGCGGCGGTACCCCATCCGGCGCTTTGGCGCCAGCTGGCCGATGCCGCCGAGGACGGGCGCATGGGCGAGACGGTGATGCTGGCGCTGCTGGCCCTCGGCGACGGCGGACCGGCCGCGGTCGAGCCGCTGACCCTGAGCCATGCCGTCCGCGCCCTGCACACGGCGGACCTGACCGCGGAGGCGCGGGCGATCGCGGTGGAGGCCGCCGCCGCCGCGGGATTGTGACCGGACGGCGACCGAAGTCCCCCCAGACCCCGGCTTCGCGCCACGTCGGGGCCTTCCTTGAGATGCTCGCGGCGGAACGGGGCGCGTCCGCCAACACCATCGACGCCTACCGGCGCGACCTCGAAGATGTCGCCGCGTTTGCCGCCGCACGGGGGCGGGAGGTGGAGGATGCCGACGCCGAGATGGTGCGCGGCTACTTGGCCAAGCTCGCGGCGGCCGGGATGGCGCCGCGGACGGCGGCGCGGCGCCTGTCGGCCCTGCGCCAGTTCTTTCGCTTCCTGTATGCCGAGGGCGTGCGCGGCGATGACCCGACGGTGGTGGTCGACAGCCCGCGCCAGGGCCGGCCGTTGCCCAAATACCTCTCCGAGGACGACGTCGAGGGACTGATGGCGGCGGCGAGGCAGCGCAGCGAACCGGAGGGCCGGCGCCTCGTTGCGCTGATAGAGGTGCTGTATGCGGCGGGGCTCCGGGTTTCGGAACTGGTCGGCCTGGCGCTGTCGTCGGTGTCCGGGGACGGGCGATTCCTGGTGGTGCGGGGCAAGGGCGGCAAGGAGCGGATGGTGCCGCTGACCGAGCCGGCGATCGAGGCCCTGGCGGCCTACTACACCGGGGGCGCACGGCGGGCGTTTCTGCCCGGACGCGGCGCACGTCGTGCCGAATCGCCCTGGCTGTTTCCCTCCCGCGCGCGGGCCGGGCATCTCACCCGGGCGCGGTTCGCCCAGCTTCTCAAGGAGCTCGCCGTGGACGCCGGAATCGATCCGGCGCGGGTGTCGCCCCACGTATTGCGCCATTCCTTCGCCAGCCACCTGCTTGCCCGCGGCGCCGATCTGCGCAGCCTTCAGCAGATGCTCGGCCATGCCGACATCTCGACCACCCAGATCTACACCCACGTGCTGGAAGAGCGGCTGAAGGCGCTGGTCAATGACGTCCATCCGCTGGCCGGCGCCCGGCGCTGAGGCACGGCCCGAGAGCGGGGTGGAGCGGCATTGGGCCGATCGTCTATAACGTCCTGGTTGTTCTTGGTTTCCGGGGCCCGGAGGTACCGATGAGCTTTACCGTCGTCGAACCGCGCCGAGTCCGCCTCAATCGATCCCAACTCGCCGTTCCCGGATCCAGCCCGCGGTTCCTGGAGAAGGCGGCGACCGGCGCCGCCGACATCATCCTGTTCGATCTCGAGGATGCGGTCGCGCCCGCCGACAAGGACCAGGCCCGGCGCAACGTCATCGCCGCCATCAACGATCTCGATTGGGCCGGCCGTACGCTTTCGGTTCGTATCAATGGTCTGGACACGCCCTACATGTACCGCGACGTCATCGAGGTCGCAGAGCAGGCCGGCAACCGGCTCGACCTGATGATGGTGCCCAAGGCCGGCACCGCCGCCGACATCCAGACCGTGGACGTGCTGTTGACCCAGATCGAGGCGGCAAAGGGGTTCGATCGCCGGATCGGCATCGAGGCGCTGATCGAGTCCGCCCTCGGTATCGACAACGTCGGCGGCATCGCGGCGGCGAGCCCGCGCCTGGAGTCCCTGCACCTCGGCCTGGGCGACTATGCGGCCTCGGTCCAGGCGCGGACGACGACCATCGGCGGTCCGCACCCCGGCTACCACGTGCTCACCGACCCCGACGAAGAGGGAGCCCGAGAAGCGCACTGGAACGACATGTGGCACTACCCCTTGTCGCGGTTGTTGGTGGCCGCACGGGCAAACTGGCTGCGCCCGGTCGACGGACCGTTCGCCGATTTCAAGGATGAGGAGGGATTCCGCGCCGCCGCGGTGCGGTCGGCGGTTCTCGGCTTCGAAGGCAAGTGGGCGATCCACCCCAGCCAGGTCGATCTCGCCAACGAGATCTTCACACCGTCGTCCGCCGAGGTCGAACGCGCCCGCCGGATCCTCGCGGCCATGGCCGAAGCGCAAGGGTCGGGCGCCGGCGCGACGGTCCTCGATGGGAGGATGATCGACATCGCCTCCATCCGCCAGGCCGAGGTCATGGTCCGCAAGGCGGACGCCATCGCGGCCCGGTCGGCGGGCTGAGCGGGCGATCCCGATTCGCACCTCGACACTGTTGCGGAAACATGCCGGCTCCCCTCGATTTCGAAAAGGCGATCGCCGAACTGGAAGGCAAGATCGCCGGCCTGCGCCACGAGGGCAGTGGCGGCGGACTTGCCGTCGCCGAGGAAATGAACCGGCTCCAGGACCGGCTCGACCAGCTCCTGCAGCAGACCTACGCGAAGCTGACGCCGTGGCAGACGCTGCAGGTCGCCCGTCATCCCGAGCGCCCCCGCGCCGGCGACTACATCCACGCCCTCATCGATGATTTCGTGCCCATGGCAGGCGACCGGGCCGCCGCCGAGGACCGGGCCATCGTCGGCGGCATTGGCCGGTTTCGCGGCCGCGGCTGCGCCGTCGTCGGACAGCAGCGAGGCGCCGGGGCGGAAGCGGGCGCCGCAGCCTATCGCACGGCCGCACGGCTGATGCGCCTGGCCGACCGGTTTGGCCTCGCCGTCCTGACGTTTGTCGACGTGGCGGGTGCCGACACCGGCGACGACCCGCCGCGGGACGATCCGACCGCCGCCATTGCCGAGGTCATGGCGACCGCGTTCGGCCTGCGCGTGCCCATCGTCGCAACGGTGATCGGTGAAGGTGCCGGGACCGGCGCCGTGGCGCTGAGCTGCGCAGACCAGGTCCTGATCCTGGAGCACGCGGTCTACGCCGCCATCGCGCCGGAGGCGGCGGCGCGGTCCCTTTGGGAGGATGCGGAAGAATCCCGCGCCGCCGCAGAGGCGCTGAAGATCACTGCCGAGGACGTGACCGCGCAGGGCATCGCCGATGCCGTCGTCGCCGAGCCGACCGGGGGCGCGCAGCGCGACCCCGCCGCGGCCATTGCCGCGGTGGCGGCGGCCATTGACACGGCGCTCGGCGATCTCGTTGCCGTGGATGGCGGCAAGCTGAGGGTCCGCCGCCGCGAACGCTTTCTCGCCCTCGGGTCCAGCGACTCCCTCTGATCCGACCGCAACAGATCACGCGTGCGACAAGGTCGAATTCACATTGACAAATTAATTGTCATTATGACATATAAATTGTCAATAGGCACGGAGGACCCAATGTTCGTTTGATCAGGTGGCTCGTCTCGCGGTGTGTATTCCGAGGATTGCGCCGGATGGGCCGGTGCCGAGCCTCAAACACAGGAGACGAGCCGTGAACCGGAATAC
>Ga0209458_1000621_pt1 | contig 10650 bp, 10 predicted proteins | sample WorMetLIZAISLAND_FD_187411 | JGI IMG/M metagenome (GOLD analysis project Ga0209458, IMG submission 187411) | Marine gutless worms symbiont microbial communities from Max Planck institute for Marine Microbiology, Germany - Inanidrilus manae... ...
AGGCCCTGATCTTCGGCGTGGTGGTCGCATTGGCGTGCAGTTTTACGTGCATGATCCGAGGCGCTCCCTGAGAAACGAGATACCTCTGACTACGCCAGCTCCGTCAAAACAATCCCGCGCAACCCGACACGCAAGCCGGGGTCCACGGGTGGCAGTGTGACAAAACCTGGATACGTCTACATCCTGACCAATCACAGGAACGGCACGCTCTATGTCGGCGCCACCACCGATCTCGTCCGGCGGGTGTGGGAGCACCGAAACGCGAGGGTCCCGGGCTTCACTCGTCAGTACGGGTTGAAGCATTTGGTTCACTTCGAGGCGTTTGACGATTTTCAGGACGCCTTCCGGCGCGAGAAGGCGATGAAGGAATGGCGGCGGGCGTGGAAGATTGAGCTGATCGAGGCGGGTAATCCCGAGTGGCGCGATCTCTATGACGAAGTCGCACGACCGTAAATGTTGCTACCTGTTGATCCCGGCTTTCGCCGGGATTTCGCATCTTGAAACCCCGGTGGAAGCCGGGGTCCACAGTTGGCTGTGAGCACCGCCATTTGACCGCCGCGCGCGGCAGGCGTCACAATGGCCTGGCTTGACATAACGAGTTCCGCCGGATGCGTTCAGCCATCCTACGAGTAGCGGGATGCATCCGGGTCCGGGCGAGAGGGGAGGACCAAGCGATGCTGTCAACCATAAGCAAGTTACTGACCGGCACGGCGCTGGCGGCGCTGGGCCTTGGACTGGGCGTGGTGCAGGCGGCCGAGCCGATCAAGATCGGCGTGCTCTATCCCATTGCCGGCACCGGCGCCGTCTATGGCGTGCCGGCCATGCATGGTCACCGCATGGCCGTCGACGAGGTCAACGCCGCCGGAGGCATCCTCGGCCGCGAAGTGGTCACCGTCGAGCGCGACACCAAGCTGAAGCCGGCGGCGGCCGCTGCCGCGGCCAAGGAGCTGATCACCAAGGAGGACGTCGACGTGCTGATCGGCGGGCTCAGCTCGGCCGTCGGTCTGGCGATCTCCGAGGTCGCCCGGCAGGAGAAGGTGGTCTACGTGGCGACGATCCCCAAGACCATCCAGATGACCACGACCAAGCTGCACCCGTATGTCTTCCGCACCGCCTCGCACACCGACTTCGAGGGCGACGCAATGGCCCAGATCGTCAAGCAGCTGGGGGCGGAGACCACCTGCGATATCCAGCTCGACTACGCCTACGGCCACGACCTGGCGGCGGGCATCGAGCGCGGTCTGAAGCGCCACGCACCGGACGTGAAGAACGTGCTGAGCCTGCGCTCCAAGCTGGGCGCGACCGACTACAACGCCGTGATTACCCAGCTGATGGGCGCCGGCTGTCAGGTCGTCACCAGCGGCCTGTGGGGCTCGCACTTCGTCAACTTCGCCCAGCAGGCCAAGCCGTTCGGCTTCTTCGAGCAGGTCACCTACCTGAGCGGCGGCGAGATCGCCAGCCACGAGATCGCCGGCAAGATGAAGGGCGATTATCCGGACAACGTCTGGAGCAACACCTACGAGCTCTGGTACGACCACCACGACCCGAGCCACGTGAAGTTCCAGCAGGAACTGGCGGCCCGTTCCGGCACCAAGGAGACGGCGATGTGGCCGGTGCTGGCCTGGATCGGCGTGAAGTTCATCGCCGCCGCGGCCGAGAAGTCCGGCAGCGTCGAGGCCGACGCCCTGGCCGCCGGCCTCAAGGGTATGTCGATCGACACGCCTGTCGGCCGCCGCACCATCGACCCGGACACGCACCAGGCCGATACCGGCCAGTTCTGGGGCCCGATGGTGAAGAAGTCCGGCGTGGCCTACCGGATGATGGATCCGGTGACCTACATCCCGGCCAAGATCGCCCAGTAGCCGGGATCGACACCTGACCCTGTTGCGCTCCCCCGGCGCCGATCGCCGGGGGAGCGGCTTTCCCACCTGAAACGACCGTACCCGCGCCATGGATGCGTTGCTCGACTTCATCCGGACCGACCTGGGCACGCCCGGGTTGGCGACGCTGCTGACCAACCCCAGGTTCGCCTTCATCCAGCTGATGAACTCGATCTCCATGGGCATGAACCTGTTCATCATCGCCGCCGGGCTGTCGCTGATCTTCGGCGTGCTGAAGGTGATCAACTTCGCCCACGGCGCCTTCTACATGTTCGGTGCCTACATCATTTTCACCGTGACCCAGCAGTGGGAGCTGAACTTCTGGCTCGGCGTGGTCGCGGCCGCGGCCGGCCTGGCTCTGTTGTCGGTGGTGATCGAGCAGGGCCTGTTCCGGCATGTCTACGACAAGGAGCACCTGATGCAGCTGCTCCTGACCTTCGCCGTGGTGCTGATCCTGGGCGATCTGGCGAAGATCATCTGGGGTACCGATCAGTACAGCGTGTCCTACCCGCCGGGCCTCGATGGCGCGACCGACCTGGGCATCACCCGCTACCCATCCTATCGCCTCGTCCTGTGCCTGATCGGGCCGCTGATCGCGATCGGCCTGTGGCTGTTCATCGAGCGCACCCGTTGGGGCCGGATGACCCGGGCGGCGACCCAGGACCGGGAGATGCTGGCCGCCCTGGGCATCAACGTGCCGGTGATCTACGCCGGCGTGTTCATCCTCGGCTCGGCCCTGGCAGGGGTCGGCGGGGCGCTGGCCGCGCCGTTCAACAGCCCGACGCCGGGCATGGACGCGACGGTGATCGTCGACTGCTTCGTCATCGTCATCATCGGCGGCCTGGGCAGCCTGTGGGGCAGCTTCGTCGGCGCGCTGATCTATGGCCTGGTGTTCAACTTCGGCTCGGTGATCGTGCCCAACTGGCAGGACGTGTTCGCCTTCCTGCTGCTGCTGGTCGTCCTCCTGGTGCGACCCTGGGGCCTGTTCGGCCGGCCGGAAGCGGGAGCGCACTAAAGCCATGTCGGGGGCCATGACGCGCGGCGTGCTGATCGCCTGCATCGCCGTTGTGCTCGCCCTGGCGGCGATCCCGTTCCTGGACTCGCGCTATCTGATCGACCTGTTCAACGAGATCATGATTTATGCCCTGTTTGCGCTCAGCCTGAACGTGCTGATCGGCTATTCGGGCAACGTCTCCTTCGGCCACGCGGCCTATTTCGCCATCGGCGGCTATACCTGTGCGATCCTGCTGACGACCTACGGCTGGCCATTGCTGCCGGCGTTCCTGGCGGCGATCGCCGCCAGTGCCATTGCCGCGGCCTTCGTCGCCTATTTCTGCACCCGGCTGACCGACATCTATTTCGCCATGCTCACTCTGGCATTCGCGATGCTGGTCTGGGCCGTGGCCTTCAAGTGGCGCGGGGTCACCGGCGGCGACGACGGCTTCGTCGGCATCGCTGTGCCCTCGTTCATCGACAGCCGCGTGCCCTTCTACTATTTCACGCTTGCCGTGGTGACCGCCTCGGTGGTGGTGCTGTGGACGATCTGCCATTCCGCCTTCGGCCGCACCCTGGTGGCGGTGCGCGAGAACCCGACCCGGGCCGGCTTCGTCGGCGTCAACACCCGGCTGATGCGCTGGTGGGCCTTCGTCATCGCCGGCACCTTCGCCGGCATCGCCGGCGCCATTTTCGGCATGTTCCACCGCGGCATGTACGTGGAGAGCGCGTTCTGGACCGAGAGCGCGACGGTGCTGATCATGACCCTGCTGGGCGGCATGTTCTCGTTCTTCGGCCCGGCCATCGGGGCAGCGACGCTGTTCATCCTCGAACGCCTGACCAACGAATACACCGAGTACTGGCCGACCGTGCTGGGGGTCATCCTGCTGGTTATCCTGCTGTTCCTGCCCAACGGCCTGGTCGGACTGGTGCAGAAGGTGCGCGTGCGCTTCGGTGAGGGCCGCTAGGGCGATGCTGGAAACCCGCGATCTGCACAAGAACTTCGAGGGCTTCCGCGCCATCACCGCGGTCGACTTCGAGCTGGAAGAGGGCACAAGGCACGCCATCATCGGCCCCAACGGTGCCGGCAAGACCACCTTCTTCAACCTGATTACCGGCCATTTGCAGCCGACCGCAGGCCGGGTGTTCTACCGTGACCGCGACATCACCGGCATGGCGCCTCACCGCATCGTCAAGCTGGGCATCGCCCGGTCGTTCCAGCGCATCAACATCTATCCGCGCATGACCGTGTTCCAGAACGTGCAGGTGGCGCTGATCGCCCGCGACAGCAACCATTTCCGCTTCTTCGCCCCCGCCGCCCGGTTCAACCGCGAGGAGACCTGGGAGCTCTTGGAGCTGGTCGGCCTGACGGCGGAAGCACAGGAGGTGGCCGGCGAACTGGCCTATGGCCGCCAGAAGCAGCTGGAACTGGCGATCTCGGTCGCCTCGCGGCCGGATCTGTTGCTGCTGGACGAGCCGACGGCGGGGATGTCGCCGAGCGAGACGGCCGAAAGTATCGAACTGATCGGGCAGATCACCCAGGCCCGCGGGCTGACGCTGCTGTTCACCGAGCACGACATGGGCGTGGTGTTCGGCATCGCCGACCGCATCAGCGTGCTGCACCATGGCGAGATCATCGCCACCGGCACGCCGCAGCAGGTGCGCGACGACGCCGAAGTGCGCCGGGTCTACCTGGGCGAGGAGGCCGACGGTGCCGCAGCTTGAGGTCCAGGACATCCATACCGCCTATGGCCTGAGCCAGGTGCTGTTCGGCGTTTCGTTCGACATCGGCGAGGGCCAGTGCATCTCGCTGATCGGCCGCAACGGCGTCGGCAAGACCACCACCATGCGCTCGATCATCGGCCTGACGCCGCCCAGGCAAGGCCGCGTCATGTTCGAAGGCGAGGATGTCACCGGCCTGGCGACCCACCGCATCGCCAAGCTCGGTCTGGGCTTCGTGCCCGAGGAACGGCGCATTTTCCCCGACCTGACGGTGTGGGAGAACCTGGACATCGCCCGGCGTCCCACAACAAATGGTGCCGCGGCCTGGAACGAAGAGCGGGTCTACGCGCTGTTTCCGGACCTGGCGGAGATCCGCAACCGCCTGGGCGGGGTCTTGAGCGGCGGCCAGCAGCAGATGCTGACCATCGCCCGCAGCCTGATGGGCAATCCGCGGCTCTTGATCCTGGACGAGCCGTCCGAGGGGCTGGCGCCGAAGGTGGTGGAGGACCTGCGTGCGCAGATCCGGGCGCTGAAGGACGCCGGCCTGTCGATCATCCTGGCGGAGCAGAACCTGAAGTTCGTCCTGGCCCTCAGCGACTACTGCCACGTCATGGAGAAGGGCGAGATCCAATACTCTGGCAGCCCGGCCGAGCTCCAGGCCAACCCGGAGGTGCTGGAGCGGTACCTGACGATCTGAGGGCGCCGACGGCGCGACGGGCGGGTCTGAGACCCGCCCCTACCAACCGATGGGCGAGGTGTAGGGGCGGGTCTCAGACCCGCCCGCGACTGTTCACACTTCCATGACGATGCGGCCCTCGATCTCGCCGGCGCGCATGTGGTCGAAGATGACGTTGACGTTGTCCAGGCTGTCGGTCGAATAGTGCGCAGCGACGTCGCCGTTGGCGGCGAAGGCCAGTGACTCTTCCAGGTCCAGGCGGGTGCCGACGATGGAGCCGCGGATGGTCTTGCGCATCAGCACGGTCTCGAAGATCGGTAGCGGGAAACTGCCGGGCGGCAGGCCGACCAGGGCCATCGTGCCACCGCGCGCCAGCATCCCGACACCTTGCTCGAACGATGCGTTGCCGACGGCCGTGACCAGCACACCCTCGGCGCCGCCGCCGGCCTGGACCTCGGCGACGGGATCGGTCTTGGCGGCGTTGATTACCTGGCTTGCGCCCAGCTTCTGCGCCAACGCCAGCTTGTCGTCGGCGATGTCGACGGCAATGACATGGAGGCCCATGGCGCGGGCGTACTGCACCGCCATGTGGCCGAGGCCACCGATGCCCGATATCACCACGGTCTGGCCGGGCCGCGCCTCGGTCTCCTTCAGGCCCTTGTAGACGGTGACACCGGCGCACAGCACCGGTGCTGCGGGCGCGAAGTCCACGCCGTCGGGCAGGTGGCCGAGGTAGTCCGGGTCGGCCAGCACATATTCGGCGAAACCGCCGTTGACGCTGTAGCCGGTGTTCTGCTGCTCGGCACACAGCGTCTCCCAGCCACCGACGCAGTGGCGGCAATGACCGCAGGCGGTGTGCAGCCAGGGGATGCCGACCCGGTCGCCTTCTTTCACCGAGCTCACGCCCGCACCGACCTCGGCGACGGTGCCGACGCCTTCATGGCCGGGGATGAACGGCGGCGAGGGCTTCACCGGCCAGTCGCCGTCGGCGGCATGCAGGTCGGTGTGGCAGACTCCGCTGGCGGCGATCCTGACCACGACTTTGCCGGGGACGACCTGTGGGCGCTCCACCTCGCAGACGTCAAGCGGCTGACCGAAGGCACGGACGACGGCGGCTTTCATCATCGCTTCGCTCCCTCTGCTGATCTATCAGGGAGTTAGCGTGCCGCCGGGTTGTGACAAGCCTGCGTACGGGCGAACGCGACGTGCGGGCCGCACGACGGGCGGGTCTGAGACCCGCGCTGACCGTCCCACTCCACTTGTCACCACCGAACTTGTTCCGGTGGTCCATGGTGCGGTACGTGCGTGCGGTGCGATGGATTGCCGGAACAAGTCCGGCAATGACGATGTGAAGTTTACCTAGGCCGCGATGCGGTTCGTCAGCGTGGCACCATTGGTCAGGGCCTCTGCCACCGCCGCGCCGTCCGAGACCAGGCCGAAATGGGTGCCGATGTCGTAGAGCGAGCTTTCCTGCTCACGCGGGCCGGTGGCGGCGACGCAGTCCTCCGGCACGACCACGCGGTAGCCAAGGAAAAAAGCGTCGTGCACGGTTGATCGCACGCAGATGTTGGTCACCACGCCCATGGCGATGACCGTGTCCACCGCCATATCCTTCAAGGTGAGGTCGAGGTCGGTGTTGAAGAAGCCGGAGTAGCGGTGCTTCTTCACGACGAAGTCACCGTCGTGTGGCGCCAGCTCGTCGATGATCCCGGCGCCCCAGGTGCCCTCGATGCAGTGCGGCGTGCGCTTGGCGAACTCGCGATCGTGGCGCAGGCCGGGGTGGTGGCAGTCGGTGACATGGATCACCGCAGCGCCGGCTGAGCGAGCCGCCTCGAGTACGGCCTGCTGGGGGCCGAGCAGAACCTCATAGCCGGGCAGCACCATGGCCCCGCCCGGCTTGCAGAAGTCGTTCAGCATGTCGATCACCAGCACCGCGCAGTGTTCGGGTGCCAGGGTGACGGTTTCCTCGCTGCGATGGGCGGAGAAGCTGTCGATGCTCATGACGGCCTGGCCTCTGTCTGTGGCACGGAGCGGCGTGCCGGTCGCAAATCTTAGCCCCGGCCGGCGCGGGCGAGCAAAGCGGGGCCTGCCGCCGAAGCAAATTTGTGCACTGCAGCAAGACATCGCTTGTGCCAAGCAAGGATTTCCGCTCAAATTTTCCCGATAGCGGCGACGGAACGCCGCGGGCTATCCGGGGGGAGGCTCATGCTCTGGTTCGTTGCGGTCGTCGTCGTTGTCATCGTCGCCGCCCTCATCATCGCCTTTCTGAACCGCTTCTACCGCAAGGCGACGCGGGAAGTGGCCCTGGTGCGGACCGGCGCCGGCGGGCAGCGGGTGGTCATCGACGGTGGTTGCCTGGTGCTGCCGTTCCTGCACCAGGTCTCCGACGTGAACATGAAGACCATGCGGCTGGAGGTCGCGCGCAGCGGCGCCGGCTCGTCGATCACCGAGGATCGTCTGCGGGTCGATGTGGTGGTCGAGTTCTTCATGCGGGTGCAGGCCGACGAGGCGTCGATCGCCACGGCCTCGCAGACCCTGGGCGGCAAGAGCTTCCGCGCCGGCGAGCTGGAGGAGATGATCGGCGGCAAGCTGGTCGATGCCGTGCAGGGCGTGGTGGCCCGGCATTCCATGGACCATCTGCACGAGAACCGGCAGGCCTTCGTGCAGGAAGTGCGTGCCGCCGTCAGCGACGAGCTGGCCAAGAACGGCCTGCAGCTGGAGACGGTGGCGCTGATCCAGCTCGACCAGACGCCGTTCGGGGCGCTGGACGAGAACAACGCCTTCAACGCTGTCGGCATGCGCCGCCTGGCCGAGGTCATCGCCAACAACAAGAAGCAGCGCGCCGCGATCGAGAACGAGGCCGACGTGGCCGTGCGCCAGAGCCGGCTGGAGGCGACCAAGCGCAAGCTGCACATCGAGCAGGAAGAGGAGCAGGCGCAGATCGAGCAGACGCTCGAGATCGAGAGCCTGAAGGCGCGACAGTCGGCCGAGATCGCCGAACGCCAGGCCGAAGGCGAGCGCCGTGCAGAGGAAGCCCGGATCAGCCGCGAACGGCTGGTGCGCGCGGCCGAGATCGACAAGGACACGCAGAACCGGATCCAGGAGCTGGGCTCCAGGCTGGACGTGGAGATGACCAGCCGCGACAACGCCATCGCCATCGCGCGCAAGGCCGGTGAGGAGAGCCGGGCCCAGGCGGATGCCGAGCGCGCGCGGGCCGAAGAGGTGGCGGCCCAGGAGCAGGTGCAGACGGAAAAGGACCGGGCCGCGGCCGAGCGGGCCCGCCAGGTCGCCAACATCCGGGCCAAGGAACAGGCCGAGGTGGAGACCGAGCGGCTGCGCTCGGACGTCGATACCATCCGCCAGGAGGCGGAGGCCCGTGCCGATGCCACGGCCGCGGCGGCCGAAGCGAAGAAGGCCGACCTGCTGGCCGAGGCCGAGGGCCGGGCCGCCATCGCCCGGGCCGAGAACGAGCTCAGCGGCGACGTCATCGCCATGAAGGTGAACATGCACCGCATGGACAAGCTGCCGGAGGTGGTGGCCGAGATGGTCAAGCCGGCAGAGAAGATCGACGGCATCCGAATCCACCAGATCAGCGGCCTCAGCGGCGGCGCGGGCACGGGCGGTGGTGGCGGCAACAAGCCGCTGGTCAATCAGGCCATCGACGGCCTGATGGGCATGGCCCTGCAACTGCCGGCCCTGCAGCAGCTGGGCAAGGAGATCGGCATCAACATCGGCGACGGCCTGGCAGGGCTGGCGGGCGGCGAGGAAGACGACGATGACGCGGACAAGGGGCGCAGGAACAAGGACGACGACAGGGACTGAACAAGCCTGCGTCGACCGCACCCGCCGCGACGGGCAACAAGCAAAGACGTATCAACAAGGAGGCGTACACATGACCAAGATGGATCGCAGGACGTTCCTGAAGACGACCGCGGCCGGCGCGTCGGCGGCGGCCGTGGGCTCGATGCTGCCGCATGCGGCGCTCGGCGCGGACGATATCGTCGTCGCCCAGATCCACGACCAGTCCGGCGGTCTGGACATCTACGGCAAGGCCATGGTCGAGTGTTTCGACCTGGCGCTGGACGAGATCAACGCCAACGGCGGGCTCCTGGGCCGCAAGCTGCGCGGCGTCAACTTCGACCCGCAGTCGAACATGCAGCTTTATGCCCAGTACGCCCAGCAGGCGGCGCTGAAGGACCGCGCCGTGGTCGTGCACGGCGGCATCACCAGCGCCTCGCGCGAGGTCATCCGCCCGGTACTCAAGCGCTTCAACACCCTCTACTTCTACAACACGCTCTATGAAGGTGGGGTCTGCGACCGCAACCAATTTGCCACCGGCACCACGCCGGCGCAGACGGTGGAGAAGCTGGTGCCCTACTGCATCGATCGCTTCGGGCCGAAGATCTACACCATCGCCGCCGACTACAACTACGGCCAGATCACTTCCGACTGGGTGATCAAGTACGCTCGCGACAATGGCGGTGAGGTGGTGACGACGGAGTTTTTCCCGCTCGACGTGGCCGACTTCACGACGACGATCTCGAAGATCCAGGCGGCCAAGCCGGACCTGGTGATGTCGGCCCTGGTCGGCGGCGCGCACATGTCGTTCTACCGGCAGTGGGCGGCGGCCGGCATGAAGGACGAGATTCCGGTCGCCTCGACCACCTTCGGTGCCGGCCAGGAGAACGTCGCCCTGACGGCCGAGGAAGGTCGCGGCATCATCTATGCCTGCGGCTATTTCGAGGACCTGGACACCCCGGCCAGCAAGGCCTTCCTGGAGCGCTACAGGGCCAAGTACGGGGCCGAGCATTCCTACCTGACGGAGCTGCCGGTGGCGACCTACGAGGGCGTGCACCTGTGGGCCAAGGCGGTGAACCAGGCCGGCTCGCTCGACCGCATGAAGGTGATCGAGGCGCTGGAAACCGGCATGAGCTTCGATGGCCCCAGCGGCAAGGTGACGATCGACCCCAAGACCCATCACTGCAGCCGCAGCGCCTTCATCGCCGAGTGCGAGAACCAGCGCTTCAAGTTCCTGGCCAGTTACGAGAACCAGTTCCCGGCGGACACCGCTGCGGTCTGCAATCTCGAGGCCAACCCGAACGACAACCAGCAATACAAGATCGAAATCTGATCTTGTCCCTGGGTTGCGGCGGCGTCCCCAAAAGGGGCGTCGCCGTTGCCTGCCCGTTTCCCGAAGATCCGGGTGCCTTGATGCAGAATTGGACCGCCACCCGTGGACCCCGGCTTTCGTGTCGGGTTGCGCGGGATTGTTTTGACGGAGCTGGCGTAGTCAGAGGTATCTCGTTTCTCAGGGAGCGCCTCGGATCATGCACGTAAAACTGCACGCCAATGCGACCACCACGCCGAAGATCAGGGCCT
>Ga0209458_1000622_pt1 | contig 10634 bp, 8 predicted proteins | sample WorMetLIZAISLAND_FD_187411 | JGI IMG/M metagenome (GOLD analysis project Ga0209458, IMG submission 187411) | Marine gutless worms symbiont microbial communities from Max Planck institute for Marine Microbiology, Germany - Inanidrilus manae... ...
CGGATGCAGTTGCTGACCGTGGCTGAGATACTTGAAAATAAGAGGTTCCACACGCCCGGCGTTGCCGGGCGCGGGCTTGCACAGCCTAACCTGATCTAGAATATCAAGCCCATAGCTTGGTATCCCGTTAAAATAATGGCTTTACACGACGGGGGGAAGCAATAAATGCGCATTTTGTTACCGAATTATAGATTTTAAGGAATATTGTTCAGATTTCTTCCCGGTTTACCGCACCCGCTAACGGTCGGCGGCTAGAGTTCCCGGCCAATTTTACGCCCCTCGTAAATGGCCATGACGGCCAAGCAGGGCGCGACACAATCACCGATGGCATGGACTGCGGTGCCCGTTTCGGCCAGCCCGTCTGCCAACCAGGTCTGAGAATCGTTGACGGTCGCCAGCACCAGGCCTCCTGCCTCCAACCGGCGGGTCGTTCCGGTACGCAAGTCGACAACCTCCGCACCATTGCCATACCACTCGGTGATCGCGGCATCCGTGATCACCTCGACGCCCAATTGTTCAAGTTTCTGGCGTAGCGGCCAATCGGTCGCCGTCCGCACCAACTCCCAAGCAACCATGGGGAAACGGGTGACAATGGTCACCGAACAGCCCTGTTCGGCTAGATGCCAGGCCGTGCCGGCACCGTGCCAATGGCCGATGTCGTCGAGCACGATGACATGGCCGCTCGGGCGGGCGGCACGGCCCATGATGTCTTCGACGGGCCAGACATTGCCATTTTTATAACCCGGCAGGCGGTCGAACTGGGGCAGGGCCCGCTGGAAACCCCGTTCATCCGGCAATGATCCGGTGGCGACGACAACGCTGTCGGCGCCAAAGGCTTCGACGTCGTCAGGCTCGACCAGACGGTTGAGATGAAGGTCAACGCCGAGGCGATCCAATTCCAACCCGTACCACTGGATCAGATCGAGGATTTGGGCGCGGCGCGGTTGCTCACCGGCCAATCGGAAACGACCGCCGATCTCGGGCGCGGCTTCGGCGAGGGTGACTTGATGGCCGCGTTCCGCGGCGACGCGGGCGGTCTCCAATCCGGCCGGGCCGGCCCCGACGACGAGGATGTGTTTTGCCGTCTTCGTCTTCTCGAAACGATCGCCGCCCCACTCGAACTCGCGGCCGGCCGACGGATTGACCAAGCACGATATCCAATAATCGCGATAACGCCGGCCCCAACACATCTGATTGCAGGACAGGCACGGCCGGATGGTTTCTGGGTGGCCGGCTTCGGCCTTGCGGCCCATATGCGGATCGGCGATCTGGCCGCGAACGATGCTGACCATGTCGGCCTGGCCGGCCCCAATAACGGTATTGGCGTTTTCCGGCGTACGGATGTGGCTCTCGCATTGGACCTTGGCGGTCTTGACGACCTCTTTCAGGGCTTCGGCAAAAGGCGCCCCCAGTTTGTCCTCATAAAGCACCGTTGGCATGAGGGGATAGAAATCGAAGTAACTGCCGGTGCCGCAGGTGACGTAGTCGATGAGACCGCGCTCATCGTGATAGGCGACGATCTCCTGCATAGCCTCGACGGAGAGCGATACATCGATGCCGGGATGCATGTTGACGGCCATGCCGACGATAAAATCGTCACCGGCCTTGCTGCGGATGCGTTCGATGATGGAGCGCGAGAAGCGGGTGCGGTTGTCCAGTGATCCGCCCCATTGGTCGTCGCGGCGGTTCGACCAAGGTGTCCAGAACTGGTCGATCAAAGCATGATAGGCGGCGAAAAGCTCGATTCCGTCGAAGCCCGACTCCTTGGCACGCCGGGCGGCTTCGGCGAAAGCCTCGATGATCTCCTCGATCTCGGCTTCCGTCATCGCGTGGCTACCGTCGGAATCGTGATAGGACGGCAGACCCGACGGCGACCAATTGGGGTGATAGGAATTGTCGAAGTCACCGTGCTGGCCGACGTGGTAGAGTTGGTAGATCATCACCGTACCATGACCATGGCAAGCATCGGTGATGCGCCGGAAATGTGGAATGACGGCATCGTCACCAGGAAGGAAATTGCCGCGCGTCAACACGGCGCTGGCATGAACGGGAACCGGCTCGACGACGATCATGGCGGCGCCGCCCCGGGCCCTTTCCTCGTAATATCCCAGGTGCCGCTCGCCGGGTAACCCGTCCTCCGACATATTCGCCGTATGGGCGCCGAAGACCAACCGATTCTTCAGGGTCTTGTGGCGTAGATCGAGGGGTTGGAAAAGGTGAGGGAAAAGGGTCGACACGGTTGCGTCTCCTTGAGAGTTACGCCCGGGCAGCATTGAAGCAGGTGACCAGGTGACGGGCGGTGAATAGGTCGAGATGGGCGCCGCCACCGTTCTTGTAGAGGGTGATTTCATCGGCCTCGCTTCGACCAGGATGATCGCCACGGCAAAGGCCATAAAGATCGGACCGGATGTCGCTTTCGGCCAGGACGCCAGCTTCCATCGGTTGGACGATGTCTCCCGCGACACCAACCGTGGTTTCGAAACAATCGACAAAGACCGATGCGCGAACAATGGCTTCATCGTCGGATTCCCGCATCTCCGGCGTGAAACCGCCAACCAGATCGACATGGGTACCGGGTTGCAACCAAGACCCGTAGATCAGCGGTTCCGTTGCCATGGTCGCCGCCGATATGACATCGGCCCGACGCACCGCATCTTCCAAGTTCGTCGCCGCGTCAATCACGAGGTCGTCCTGCAGTGCGGCGACCAGCGTGTCGCGCCTCTCCGGCGTTCGGTTCCAAACCACGACTTTCTCGAGGGAGGGACGGGCTGCCCGATGGGCCGCGATCAAATGAGGGGCCAAGGCACCAGCGCCGACCATGAGCAATGTCTTGGCATCAGATCGCGATAACATTGACGAGCCGAGAGCGGAATCCGCTGCTGTCTTGCGAAGCGTCAGTGCTGTGCCATCTATTACCGCCGTCGGCGCTCCGGTCTCGCCATCGAAGTAAGGATAGATGGCCTGGACGGTGGGATAGCCGTTTTCCTTAACCGCATTGTCCGGCAACAGTGTCACAAGTTTGGTGCCGAAATCGCGGCCGTTCGACCAGGCGGGCAGGACGAGGAAACCCTCGCCGGCCGGTCGGTGTTCATCGGCCGCTTCCAAAAACAGGCGGGAGGTTACCGGCGCGGTCTGGCGATGAGCCCCGGCGAGAGCCGCGATCAGCGACGGATAGTCGAGCAATCGGTGAACGTCCTCTGCGCCCAGTACATTCATGAGATTCCCCCCGAGTTGAGTTTTTTATACTACGGTGCCCAAAACCCGTAAGCGACGGCGTGCGACATTTCATAACGGGGAAGCGAACATTTTTGTTGACAGTATATTCATATATCCGTATATACGATGTCATGAATATGAACGTCGACGAGATGCAATCGAACGCGCGGGAAGTCAGCGACATGCTGAAGGTCCTCTCCAGCGAAAACAGGCTGATGCTGATTTGTCAGCTGATCAACGGAGAGAAATCGGTCGGCGAACTGGCGGAACTTCTCGACATGCGGCCAGCAGCGGTATCCCAGCAATTGGCCTTGTTGAGAAAGGACCGCGTCGTGAGTACCCGCAAAGAAGCGCAAACCGTCTACTACTCCGTCACTCGCCCGGACGTTAAAGGGTTGATTGAATTTTTGTACGACACCTATTGCGGCGACAAAACCGCAAACGGAAAGGACAGTTCGAATTAGGGCTTTGTGCCCGAGAGACGCCGGAGGCTTCCCTCCCTTCAGTGTCGACAATGGTTAGAGGGAACACCTTTAGGAGGACCTATCATGAGTAAACTTATCAAGACCCTGGCGGTTGTCGGTGTTCTCGGAACCGCTGCTCTTGCTGCCACCGACGCGAAAGCCTGGTGGGGCTGGGGACCGGGTAACGGTTGGGGTAACGGTTGGGGCGACGGCGCCTTCAACATGAGCTTCTCCGGACGCGGCAACGGCTACGGCTATGGTAACCCGTACTACGGCTACGGCTATCCCTATGGTGGCTACGGCTACCCCTACGGCGGCTATGGCTACGGCTACGGCTACCCCTACGGCGGCTATGGCTACGGCTATCCCTATGGCGCGCCGTTCGCACCGTACGGTGTGGTTGCCCCGCAGGCTCCGCAAGCGGAAACCAAGACCAAGTAACGGTCGATTTCCGAATTTGAAAGGCGGCGTCGCCGAAAGGCGGCGCCGTTTTTCTTTGCGTCGCGTACCCGCCTTCGGGTCGTGGCGATTCTTAATGAACCGTAGGGTAGCACAGGGCGAAAACTACACGCGCAAAGATTGATTTATGTCAACGTGCTCTATAGTCTAACGCGTATAATACAAACTACATTGGTGGGGGAATAGGGAAGGATTTTCTATAAAAGAGAGTCCAACATAATTGATTGCTCGTTTTTCGAGTGTAGATACGGGTGGAATCGATAATAAAGAAATCAACCCGTGGAGGGTAGAGAAAGGACTTTCTGCGATGACGAGAATTCTCAAAAACACCAAAATCGGCGTAAAAATCTCACTGGCCCTGGCCTTACCGGTGTTAGGCCTTCTCTTCTTCTCCGGCTACACGGCGGTCGAGAAATACCGTACGGCCCATGAGATGGGTCGCGTTCTGGCCCTCGCCGACCTGGCACCGACGATCAGCGCCCTTGTCCATGAAATGCAAAAAGAACGCGGCGCCTCGGCAGGCTTTATCGGCAGCAAAGGCAGCAAGTTCACGAAAAAGCTGTCCGACCAACGCCTTCTGACCGACGGTACCTTCGAGGCCTTGCAAACTGCGATCTCGCAATTCGATACGTCCAGATACTCGGCCACGTTGGCCAACAAAATGACCGCTGCCAACGGTGCCCTTTCCGACCTTGCCGGTGTCCGCTCACAAGTGTCGAACCTCGAATTCTCGATCCCAAAGATGGCCGCCTATTATACCTCGACCATCGGCAAACTTCTTTCCATCATCGAGGAGATGGCGCTTCTGAGTACCGATGTCCGCATCAGCCAATCGATCACCGCCTATACGGCTTTCCTGTAGGGCAAAGAAAGAGCCGGTATCGAGCGCGCCATGGGTTCCGGTGGGTTCAGCGCCGGAGAGTTCAGACCCGTGATCTACCGACGCTTCCTTCAACTCATCGCCATGCAGGACACATTCCTCTCGCGGTTCGCCGTATTTGCTACGGAAGACCAAAAGGCCTTCTTAGCCGAAACGGTTACTGGCAAAGCCGTCGATGAAGTCAAACGCATGCGTAAGATCGCCATCGAAAGTCCTGTCACGGGAACCACCGAAGGTGTCGAAGGGCCTTATTGGTTCGATACAATTACGAATAAGATCAATCTCCTGAAAACGGTAGAGGACAGGATTGCCGCGGACCTCCGACAACAAGCGACGACGATAGAAAGCACAGCCTATGCGACTTTCACGGGTATGGCGGCGGTTATCGCCCTGCTTCTTATCCTGACCGGCGCCATCGTCATAATCATCGTTCGGGGCATCACAGGCCCCCTGGGTTCGATGACGGGCGCCATGTCTTCTCTCGCCGCCGGAGACACGTCAGTTAATGTGTCCGGAACGGAACGTGGTGACGAAATCGGTTCCATGGCCATGGCCGTGCAGGTCTTCCGGCAAAACCGGATCGACGCCGACCGCCTCGAAAGCGAGCAGAAGGAAGAACGAAACGCCAAGGAAATCCGCCAGAAGGAGGTCAACGAATACATTCGCCAATTCGAGCTGACCATGATGAGCATCCTCGAAAGCCTGTCTCAAGCGGATGCGACCATGCGCCAGACCGCTGCCCAGATGACCGAAGGGGCAGACGAAACGCTCAATCAAGCCCGCTCCGTAGCCTCCGCCTCAACCGATGCTTCGGAAAACGTCCAAACCGTCGCTAGTGCGGCCGAACAGCTCTCGGTGTCCATCCGCGAGATCGGTCAGCAGGTGACCAATGCAACGGATACGGCAAATAAAGGCGTCAGCGTGGTCAGAGCCATCACCGAAAAAATCGGCGTTCTCGAATCGACAGCCGACGGAATCAGCAACGTCATCGGCCTGATCACCGACATCGCCGAACAAACCAACTTGCTCGCACTCAATGCGACCATCGAAGCAGCACGGGCCGGCGAGGCGGGCAAGGGGTTCGCGGTCGTCGCCTCGGAAGTCAAGAACCTGGCCAGCCAAACAGCAAAGGCCACGGAAGAGATCAGCAGACAGATTGAAAGCGTCCAAGTCTCGACCCGCGACTCCGTTGCCGCCATCGCCCAGGTCACCGAGGTGATCAACCAAATCAACGAGATATCATCGTCGATCTCTGCGGCAGTCGAACAACAAAGTGCGGCGACCCGCGAGATCGCCCGCAACGTCGAGGAAGCGGCGAGCGGAACCACCCAGGTTTCCGCTTCCATTTCACAAGTTCAAGGCTCGGCGGAACGGGCGAGTGAAGACGCCGATCACATCCGCAACGCTTCCGATGATCTCAGTTCTCAGACGGCAAACCTGAAGGACCAGGTCACGTCTTTCCTACATCAGGTCGGCAGCCGCGAGAACGACAACAACGAGGAACTCATCGAGTGGACGCCGGCGATTAGCGCCGGCAACCAAACAATCGACGACGAGCATCGTAAACTGATTTCCATCATCAACACGCTTTATCTGGCGATCAAGAAAGGTGAAGAGTTTGCTGCCATCGAGACGACCTACCGCGAACTGATGGAATATACGGATTACCATTTCGCCCATGAACAGGAACTGATGGTATCGTCCTCTTATCCGGACTACGAGCAACACAAGCGTCAGCACGATACCTTCGTCGAGAAGCTCGAGGGGCTGTTTGACGAATACCGGAACGGAGGACAACAGTCCGGCATTGACCTGATGAGCCTGCTCGGCAGTTGGTGGACCTCCCACATCAATACGTCGGATAAAAAACTGGGCGCCTTTCTTGGTGCTGATCAGACGGTCGCGAAGCGGATCCAAGCGGCTTGACGGCCAACCTTCGGCGGCCAAATCGAGACAAGACCTTTGTGATCGGGGCGCCTGCCAGGGGCGCCCCCTCCTGTAACGCCATTCACCGGCGCTACGATGGCAATGAGTTTATGTTGCCGAGAAGAACTTATGAAGATCGTGAAGGAGTTCGGCCTGGCGGGCTGCCCATACCTTCATGGCGTCGAGTTCTTCTTCTTCGATCCCAAATGCCCTTGCCGTTTCCGAGACGACGGCAGATTCGTCAACGTGGAAGTGGTCATCGGCGAATGCCACAACGAGCATGCCGACCAAGGTGACGATCCTGGACTCCCGCGTGTCAAACGGTTCGACGTTAGTCATGCCGTAGATTTCGTCGGCGGGAACAGGCGTTTCCTGACCGAACGCATGGGCCAGCTCCTCCAAGAGAGCAACCTCTTCGGGCCTCACCTTCCCGTCGGCGAGGGCCATCTTTGTGGTGAGCGCCAAAAAGGAACGCCGCTGGGCGTCGTTCAGCCGGCTCATGAACATCGACTCATCGCTCCTCAGAAGGTGTCTCAGCGTTCAGAAGGCTAGATTCGAACGCCAGCATCATAGCGCATTCCCATTTGTGCGGAAGGCTGGTGTCCCCTATTCACCGGCCGGGCTCAACTCGACGGCACCCGGACGTTCATCGACTAAATCTGGCGATTCCTCACACGGTTTAATTCCGTGTTGGGCGAGCGCCGTCCAGATGACCGAAAGGGCCCCCTCGACGATCTCCTCCTTGCGTGCGTACTGATCGATCCAGAATTGAATCTCGTACTCAGCGACCCAGCCAAATTCCCAGTTGACACCTTTAAAGCGGACTTCCCGTTCCGGCGTATCAAGAATATCCGGCGCCTGGGCGACGGCATCCTCCATGATCTGCGCCGCTTCCATCATCGGATACGTGGCATCCAGGGAGAGCGGCACCTCCATGCGCACCGTGTCGAAGGAGTTGAAATTGTGGATCTGCGCTTCCGAAACCTGGCCGTTTGGGATGCTGACCACATAGCCGTTGCGCACCTTGACCCGTGTCGTCCGCCATGTGATGTCGACGACGCGCCCCTCGTCTACGTCGCCGATCATTACCCAATCACCGACGTTGAACGGGCGCTCCATGTTTATGACGATGCCGGAAAAGATGTTCGATATATTGGCCTGAACGGCAAGACCAATGATCATGGCTAAGAGACCAGTCGAGGCGAGAATACTGGTCAAAGCCTCGTCGAAAACGAAGGCGACGATGCCGCAGACGGCAAACGAATAAATGGTGACAGACCCGAAAACGCGGATGACGTTGGGGATGTTGCGTTCCGTATGGTCCTTAAGCGGAATCCATAGGAACCGTTCCATGGCGATGCCGAGAAGCCGCGCCGGAATCAGCCACCATAGCGAGTCGTAAACAAGGATGAAAATGTCCGTGTAGTGGTCGGGCAGGTTCTGAACGGAAAGGTCGAGGCCCAGATTGCCGCCCGCCAGCAATAGGAACGGCCAGCAGACGAGGCGCAGTATCCACGATTGGGCGGCCCAGAATCGGCCGCGTTCCTTGCGGTCCATGGCAACGGCGAAGATGGTACCAATTAGGGCGAAGATGCCGATATAGATGAAGAATTCGCCAGGAATGAAGTCGCGTGCCTCGATCTGGCCCTTTTTAGTGATGATCCCGAAATCGATCTGCGAGAAATCCGGATCGTCGGAGGCGAAGCCGACATAGGACGGATTGCCAAGCGTCCCCTCCGGCACGATATCCTGGGAGATCCAGGCCCGCTCAATGACCCAGCCCGTCGACGGATGCAGCGCCCGGTCCGCCTCCAGCTTGTCCTGCATGGTCTCGCCCGTGTTGAGCCCGACACCCAGCACATCGACCACGTATTGCAGGTTTTCCTTGTTGAGCCGGTTGTGGGAAAAGGCGACGCCGGCCAGATAGTCCCCATAGGCCCGCTTGGTATCGGAGAAGTTGAAGCGGAACTTACCCTTGACCCGATACAACCGATAGGTCATGTCGCCGATCTGGCGTTCATCAACGGGTTTTTCGAGTTCTATGGGATCAACCGCATTGAGGAGCTTTATGTCCTGTGGCTCGAATTTGCCGCGGTAGCGGAACCAGATCAGGAAATCCGACGTAAAGGTGTTTTCCTCCGTGTTGATCTCGGAGATCTCCTTCACCTGCAGGCCCGTGTAAACGACGTTGGTCTTGTACATGAAACGGTCGTTCACATAGAGAACCCGCCCCTGCTTTAACTCGGCGATGTAGTTGCGGTTTCCGCCCGGCTTGATCGGCTGCAACTGGGTCAGTGCGGAAACAATGTCGGTGCCGCTGTAGGTACCGATGAACACCGGTTTCTTGGCCTCGCCGTCTTCGCCGAAGAAAGTTCGGCCGGTGACACCTTCGATGCCCTCGTCGCGGCGCATGCGTCCGGCCAAGTCATCGCGGATCGCCTGGCGGGTCGAAGAGATATTGGCTGCGGCTTCCTCGTCCTTGCGCGCTTCACGCAACGCTTCGACGGCCAAGTGGGCGGAGTCATAGGCATATGCGGCGACCCAGTCCGGCTCCTCACCGTACTTCTTCAAGTACCGGTTCTTGAAATTCTGGGCCCGTTCGTTGGCGGTGTCGAACAGCAGGGGCGCCGTTACCAGCATGCGGTTCGAATAGACTCCCGGCTCCGGGCTCTTGCCGGGCAGGCGCTCGACCGCATCCCTGAATGCGGCGGTCGCCAAATGGTTGGGCCCGACGATCATGTTGCGGATGCCGGCGTCGCGGATCAGTTTGACCATGCGCGCACCGTCGATTTCCCCCATACCCAGGAACAAGAGCCCGGCGTCCTTCTTTTCCTTCAACTCGTCGACGATGCGGAGCATTTGCGGGACAACCGGCTTAGAAGTATCGAACTCCCAGGTGTAGCGGATCTTGGTGCCGAAGCGGCGGTAAGTTTTGCGGAAGTTCTCGCCGAAGGTTTCACCGTAACGGGTCTTGTCGACGATCATGGAAACCAGCTTGTGACCCATGACGTTGCGCGCATAGTTGGCCAGGAATCGGGCTTGGCGGGCGTCGTGGAACAGGGCGCTGAAGACCCATTCGTTATCGGTCAGGGTCTGCGGGTCGAGGGATGCGGGGGAAATCAATTGGATGCCGTGATCGCGATAGACGGTCCCGGCGGCAGCAACGGTATCACTGGTCCAGTGACCAACGACGGCCTGCGCATTGCTGGCGGCGATCTCCTCGGCCAGGATCTTGGCTTCGGCCGGGTCGTTCTTATCGTCATAGACGTCGACCGCCAGATTGGTGTCGTCGATCCCGCCCCCTTCGTTGACCACATCGGCATAGAGCTCGACGCCCTGGCGCATGGAGCGTTCAATGACCGCCGAATCGCTGGTTCTCGGGCCGACCACGGCGAGGCGCAGGAAATCGTCCTCGTCCCGGGTGATCCAGGTGACCTTGGTGATCAATGAGACAATAACGCCGAGCACGATGATCAGAGCGATAATGCCCATGAACACCTGGCGTTTTGTGAACCGGTGGAAAATGTCCGCCACGAAGTCCCGTCCCTCGAATTATAGTTGATTAGGGCCTGTTGAGATTCAGCGTGAATTGATGACGGCGGAACAGGCGTAGATCATCGCTTCGAAGCTTTGATCGGTCTTATCGCTTCGCATGGCGATGCGCTTGAACTCCTTGAGCTTGCCGAAGA
>Ga0209458_1000623_pt1 | contig 10612 bp, 3 predicted proteins | sample WorMetLIZAISLAND_FD_187411 | JGI IMG/M metagenome (GOLD analysis project Ga0209458, IMG submission 187411) | Marine gutless worms symbiont microbial communities from Max Planck institute for Marine Microbiology, Germany - Inanidrilus manae... ...
CAGTGATGGAATGTGATGCCAGGCTGCCAGAGCTGCTGGTTGATGAGTCGACATCACCGCAAGACATTCTACTGGCCTGCACTGATCCACGTGATGATGATAGCAACTTCACTTCTACAGTGGTCATCGACGAGAAATCTGGGATGGAAGAGAACAGCATCTCTGGTGGCCATGTTGATCCGGCTGTTGAGTGTGCTGACGGAGTTGTCCGTGAACTTGAAGCATCTGCAGATGAGCCATGTGAGGCTTGTGTCAGCAATCAGGGTGACATGCTCACGGAACAAACTGAGTATTCCAACGAGGGATTTGTCCCACTTTTATCTGATGCATCTATACCAGTTCAGAACATTGTCACTGAGTCGCAAATGCAGCAGGATGCCAGTAATGAAATGATACTATGTAATGCTGCATGTGTTAAGCAGAAGAGCATGGAAGCCGATGCTGTGGAAGGGTCCACCATACCTTATTCTTTGCCAGTTCCTGAATCAGAAGCTGTGGAAGAGTCCATTGTACCAGCTAATAAGCCTGATACAGATGCGGCCTCAGAAATGGACTCTGTAACAGAAAATCAAGTGTTAGTTCAGTGTAGTACCAGCAGTCCCTATAATGGTACCGTAACTGAGCTGATGGAAAATAAAGTGATTGTGGAGAAACTGCAAGAATACACAGAACAGAAAGCATTTGAGACTGATGTGTCGGTGATATCTGGTGAGTCCAGCGATGCCGAAATGAAGACAGATGCAGATGTAGCAGTACCGCAGAGCAGCACTCAGGATAATGAAGTACTGGATGCTGTTGATGATGTTTCAGGAGAGATGATAGATACCAACTTACATTCTGTGTCAGAGTGCATCGATGTAAATGGTGACAAAGGCGGAGAGTTAGTGGACGACTCTGATGATAGAGGATCACATGCTGAGGTGACTTATGCCAGTAATGTGGATGCAGTTGATCTGTCTAATGAAGTTGATTCTCATCTTATACAGTTGACAAAAGACCAATCCAGCACAGCAGTGGAGTGTTCCAAAGAAGAATTAGTTGACAAATGTAACAGTACCACGTTAAATACTGAAGTGAGGTACGCAGGCAGTGTACAGTCAGAGGCACCAGTTTCAGTATCAAGTGAATCTATGTTATCCGCTGTCATTCCTGATCCAGTACAGGAACCTGAAGACTCATCGTGTACAGTGGAGACATGTGCATCGGAGTTCACAGTTGTAAAATGCAGTAAAGAGTTAACAGTATCAGCGACTGCATGTGACAGACCAGCATTGGATATGGAAATGAGTCGTGTGAGAAGCGTGAATGTAGAGGCACGGATTGATGCATCAAATGAGATCATTTTGTCTGAAATTAGTGACAGAACTTCTGCAGAAGTAGATGGTAACTCTGAATTGCAGGGCATGACAGTACTGTCCGATAAAGACGAAGAATTAATGGATGAATGTGACAAAACTGCTTCGTTTACTGGAGATTACTGTACAGAATTTCAGGCAGAGGCACCAGTTGAGATTATATCACACAATGTCAATGCTGAGGAAGTACCTGAGGCTGAAACTTCAGAAAACAAAATGCAGAAGCCCGAAGAAGTGTCGCTGCCACAACCAGCTGTGAATACACCAGATAGCATGAGTTACAGAGAATTCTTGCAAGTGGAGGATCACTATGCTGTAGACATTGGTTCTTCGACTGACTTAGCTTTGTCTTGTGATACAGTGCATGAAACTGAAATATGCAGCAGTAAATGTGAAAGTCAGTCCAGTTCTACTGACACTGTTCTGGAACATACCTCAGAACTCGAGAAACAGAGTGATTATGTGGAATCAGTTATAGAAGATCTTGATATGAAGCGGTTACACGCTGATGCTTACATCATAAAAGATGATGAAGATATATTGAATGAGTCAGACAGTCCTGATTCGGCCTTACAACATGAGACAGAGCAGTTGAAACAGCCACCACAAGGCAACAAAATGATAAGTCACGTGAAAATGGTATCTGATGATGATGGCATTGTGGAAGAGACTGTTATAGACTTGGCTATAAAGTCTGCTGATAATGTACATTTGGAGGCAGAAGTCGACCACGCTGCACTTGGTGGAGAAGTTAATCTTGCCGATGATGTGGCATTAGCAACAACCAATGATTTGTCACCAGATATTGATGTAGAAACAGTGACTGTGGCCAGCCTCCAGCAGCATGATTCTGCCATTGTCAAAGAACATGAACGTGTAGCTAGTATTTCCATTTCTATTCCAGTTACTGAATCTGAGTCGGAATCAGAAATTGTGGAAGCTGTAGCTATTTCTTTGCCAGTTCCTGAATCAGTCTCTGAATCAGAAGTTGTTGTAGAGTCTCCTATACCCAATTCAGAGCCAGTTCTCAAGTCAGAAGGTGTCGAAAAGTCCATGATATGCACATCATTGCCAATACCTGAATCTGCATTTGAATCGGAAGCTGTTGAAGATTCGACTGTTACTATTTCTGCACCAGTTCCTGACTTGGCCACTGTGGAAACCATACATGTTGTGCCATGTGTTCCTGAATCTGAACTTGAGCCGGAAGTTGTTGCTGAATTTAGAGAGTTAAATCCATGTACTGATAGATCTTGTGCTGATGAGCTAATGATGGCATCGGATGTTGCACCCAGTGCTCTGGATGCAGGCATATCACTTGATGATGTTGAGATGGAGTGTGATAAACATACATCACATGACGGAAGGACACTCTTGTCAGATGTTGATTCGGATGCTATAAGCGGGCTTGGGAAACAAGCTTCGGACACCAGCACAGAGCTCTATGTACCTACTATGGCAACCACTTCAAATAGCATTGAAAATCTGGAGACGGAGGCACAGTGCATTGTCAGTCATGTGGAACATTATGAACCCAGCGCAGGCACATGTTCAGACCCATCACCACCAACTGATGTCCTTGCTGCAAGTTCAGAAAATGTGTTGCAGCAGGGAGATATCAATTCCTTGGTGACAGACAACGACACAGTCCAAGGTATCCTGAATTTAGATGACACAGCACAGCATGAAATTACGATTTCCACTGCAGATGCATGTGCTGTAAGTTCCGAAGACACTATGCAGAGTGAAATGATGATAATCACAATAGATGCCAGGTCAGTAAATTCAGTAGAGAATACAGTTGTGAGTTCCACAGTGATTACAGACGTACTAGAAAATGTCTATATTTCAGAGCATACGGTGCAGAGTGCAGACGAAGATGCCTTAAATTCAGAGGAAAATGTGCAGGGTAGAGTTACAGTGTTCACAGGAGACGAAGATGCTGTACGTGCAATGAATAAAGACACAGCTGCATTAGCTAAGGGCCGGGGAGCTGCAGTGCAAAGTGTGGATATAATTTCCGAGGCAGTAAAAGATACTTCGGTAAATATTGTAAGATGTGACAATACAATGCAGGACGGAGAGATGATTCCTGTGGTTAATGAAGACACAACTATAGCCATTGTCAGCTCACAAGTTGTGGCAGAGGAAGAAGTTTCAAATTCTGCAGCACAGAAAGACATAACCGTGTGTGCTAATAATTCAGAGTCAGCCATCCACAGTGAAGATGTGATCACTGTTACAGATGAAGAGACAACTGTGACAGAGATTACGTCTTCACTCTGGATGGAAGACACAGCTGTATGTGTATGTGATATGGTACAGAGAGATATTCTTGTTTCAGCAGATGACGAAGACCTACCTACGAATGCTGGCTGTTTAGAAAATACCAAGCAGAGTAGAATTACAACATCCATGGCAGATAACAACTCTGCTGAAAATGCTGAGGGTTTAGAGGATGCAGTGCAGAGTATGGATACCATTTCAAGTGCCAATAATGACGTGGATGTACATGGAGAACATTCAGAAGACCTGGTGCAAAGTGCAGTTGTCGTATCGGCAGCAAATGGTGACATGGCAGTAGGTGTTACAAGTACACCGGATACTTCACAGAATCAAGTTGTGATTGATATGGCAGACAAGGATATTGTGATGGCAGTCAGCCATCCCAGCGATGCTTGTGTTACTGCTAAGCAGAAGGAGATATCGTCAGCAGTGACCAAGGACCAATGTCAAGCAGGTGACATCACTGCTTATTCCACAAGTCAGTTTAACAGCCAGACGTCGAGCGGCAGTGTGGAGGAAGGCCAGTTTGATGATGTAGAGTCTGATGATAGTATTGAACCTGTGACACCAGCGAGTAGTCATTGGCAAGCTTATCGTGCAAGTCCAACACTCAGAGCAGGCTATCTGACTGGTGGTCATACCTCTTCTGTTTTGTCACTTGCTCGTCGGAGTCTGCCTCCTATTAGTCCGTCATCATTTACGCACAGTTCAGCCAATTCTCCGACTTCCAGACTCATTAATCGTAACACAGTGTCTACCGCTGCTGGGCAGACTCCCAGATATTCTCCACTTCTGTCGTCACCAGTTGGCCAGAATGTCGACAGGCCTGGCACTAGACCCAGGTTTCCTCAGTCGCCAATAATGATGCAGTCTGGAGCACACTCATCTGGCACCAGTTTTCATGCTCATACTAACTCTCCACATGTTGCTGGGAATGTAGCATCGTCTTCTGGTGAGAAACTGAGAAAACGGAAACGTTCGGCTGATGATGCTGATGTCGGCTCCAAACGCAGTCTTGAGGCTGACTTTGTTGGTGATAATACTGCAATTGCTGGTCAGTGTGACATCTTTCCAGCTGAGAATGTTCTCCTCAGTTCAGGATGTGATGGTGAGAATGCAACTCTGGCCAGTGCTGTTGTTATGAGCACATTGACGCAGGCAGCTGCTGGTACCGGTGAAATGCCTCAAGATGTGAACGAAGTAGACAATGCAACCACATTGTCTAAGCCTGTGAACTTATTGCCATCTGATGATTGTTCTTCCATGCATGACATTAATGATACACAGACTATAAAGAGTTTCGAAGTCACTACTGAGGTTATTGTACACGACGAGGGCAATGCACCCATTGAAGTTCATAGCTCAATTGTTGACAACATAATTCCATCACAGGAGGACAATACAGTTACCATTAGCAATTGTTTGTTGAACAGTGAGAGTCTGAATTCAGATGCTGAAGCATCAGGCAGACCAAAGGTGGCTGAGGCTGTGGCACAAGGATTTGTACCTGTAAATACTAACATACCTGTTGCCACTGAAGTAGTGGAAAGCATGGAAACTAACAATGATGAGTGTTTGATAGTAAGCAACAGTAATAACGACATTTCATCACAGATGGATGATGCACAACCACATTCTGTGTTTTCAGTTGCTGATGCTATTGAAACAGCCGGCTGTTCACAACCAGCCAGTTCTTCAGAGCATGTGGATGTTCTGCCACAGTGCAGCAGCAGCGTAAGAACTGAAGTTGGCAATGCTTCTGATACTTCAACATCATCAGTTACTACAGGCACTTCCCACAATCAGTGTATTGGTGATTATACAGACAAGGAGTTACTGATGCATGAAAAAACAAGTGAAGTACAGCTGTGCAATGCTGTCATCACTGCTAGTGTTGAAGCCAGTTCTTTAGATTCGTGTTCAAGAACACTGCATGCACACACAGACACATTGACAGATATGTCAAGATCCAACAGTGAACTTCCAGACAGTTTATCTGTTGATAATACTGACATGCATGAGACTTCTGCGAGTAAGGTCTTGTCATTGTCACTACAGCAGTCTAGTTGTATTGCCGACTCTAGTGAAATTACGTCTTGTCAAGTTCAAGAAGTCCAAACGTGTGTTGTTGAACCGTTACATGACAGCGACGTATCGTTACATTCAGAATTGGAAAGATGCAACTCAGAGATGCAGGCTGTAGAGGGTTTTACTGCAGATGTGTTGATTGCTGGTGGTTCGATTGCTAGTCAGTTTATATCACAGGCGTCCAACAATGAAGTTTCTGCTTCTCAAGCCACTGATGTTTCTGATGTGTTTCCGAGTCAGTGCATTTCACAAGCAGCAGTGAGTGAAAGTTTGATTTCTTGTAGCCAGAAGAATATTAACCCAGACGAAGATGGTTTGAAGTTGTACTTAGAATTGAGCCAGGAGCCTGGTACTTTGCATTCGTCAGGTTTTAGCCAGTATGTGTCACAGTCAGCAATGAATGAAGTTAATGTCTCATGCAGCCAAGCGACCACTAGCGCGGATACAGATGGTCTGCATTTGTTTTTAGAGCCAAGCCAGGAGCGAAATTCTCTGGATGCATTGAACTGTAAGAAATCGAACTTCACCAAGGATATGACACTGCTTGAAGAAGATCAGATGTCAACAGAAGGAGAGTCAAGCCTATTAACTGCTGGTGAGTCTGATGTTATGATGGAATTTCCAGATGATGAAATTTCAAGTCATGGAACTGCCGATGGACTGGAAACCGCTGGAGAGATGGATGACGCAAACTGGGAGTCACATGAGGATAATCATTATGGTTTGCATGTACAGAGGACTGCCAGTGAACTTATGTATGATGCAGGACAGGAACAATGTGCATATGAAAGTGACCTATATAGGTCACAGACGAGTTGTCAAGAAAGTGGAAGAGTGAAGGAAAAGATGGCCTGTGGGGAAGTTACTAGTCTTCAGACTGCGAACACTGTTGATAATGTGAGTGTTCAGACTGACATGACAGATGTTCCTTGTGAAATGGCAGTTCTTAACTCCTACGACAATGTGGAGGAATTCAGCACAGTGGAAAACCATGCCTTGTCTATAATTGCTGAAGAAGAAGAAAATAGTGATACAGATGGGACTGAACGACTGCATGATGATGATGGTGATGCAACCAATATCATTGACAAGAGCAGTGATAATGGTGCATTTCAAGATGCAGAAGTCAAACTGACTCCCGTGAAAGCTTGTTCACCAGTGAAACATGTTTCAATCGCAGTTGTTGATGCAGCTACTGATGATGGCGAGCACAAATGTAATAACAGTGAAGACGAGGATGGATCAGATGTGACAGAAACTATGTCTGCTGCTGTCAGTAGTCTGAATAAAGACTTCGATATCATGGAGTCATCTGAGAAAGCCACTGTTTGTTTACTACTGCAGAAAGAGAAAAGTAGTGAATGTACAGATGTTGCTGCTAAGAATGAGGATGACAATGGTGCAAGCATGATGGAAAGTATACCTGGCTCTGTTAATGGTTCAGGAACAGATGTAGATGTCACACCAGTGTGTGAGAAAACTTCGGAAAATGATGTACGTACAGTTTCTACTGATAATAACAGTGATAACAATGAAGATGATACTCTTGGCTTGAGTGTGATGGGAAATACATCGAACATTGATAGCATTGCAGATAAAGGTGTGGATGTGATAAGGCCATTGGATAATGCCACCATGCATTTAGTGACGAAAAACGATACTTGTATTAATGCCACTCTTACTGCCGATGGTGGTGATCCCGGTGACGACAACAATGATGCTGATGATGATGATGATGATGATGATGATAATTCAGATGTGACACCAAGTATGTCCGATGTTGGTTCAGATGTAGGACATCTCTCAGACACCGAGGAAAATGTTCCAGACAGGCATGACAGTGTTTCCGCTGTGTCACCACGGTTCAGACAACCAGTGTTGACTGGTGAGCCAGGTTCACTTGGTGACATGCATCCAGAGGAATCATTTGCAGGTAAATATTGCTTTATATTGCTGTTTTTCATTTTTTTAAATTAAATTTCATTTGTCTGTCAGTGTCTAGAATGGTAGTAGTTATGCTAGGCTGGCAGTACTTGGTGACTGATTGTGATGTTATCTTATGGGAACAGGTAACTGAGTGGGTGGAAATGATATGTTGTTGTACAGAGCTTCAAAAACAGGCAGTTTGTAGGTTTTCTAGACTTGAACCTCTTCTGTATTAATGGCATTGTTACAGCAGCAAGTTTTTCAATTTCTTGTACGATCAGAGTGATTCTGTCTCGCATCAGTTGGGTGTTAAATTGGGCACAGTTTTCTAGATGAGTTCCATTTATGTCCCATGTATCAGTCACAAACAATCCAGTTTTTAGATGCTTTGGTTCTGCAGTCCATTGCAGCGACTGAAAGCCAGCGAAGTGATTTTTGTATTTTTGCAGATGGTGCCCATAGTCAATGCAGTAGATTTTAGATACATGTAGCAGGAGCAGCGGCATTGATTAGTGAATGGTCAGCTTTTACATTTCCATCATCTCTATGTACAATACTGCACATGCTGATCTGCATGTTTTAGATGCTGATGTGTCAAGAATAAGCAATTACATGCGCTCTTCATCTCCAGAATATGACGAGGTTGTTTTAACGGACCACAGCGATGATGACAATGAATATTCGGAAGAGATCCCCGTCAAAATGGAATATTTGAAGTCTACCAATGAAGATTTGTTGAACAAGAATACTGGTGATGTTCTGTTTGATGACAGTGAAAGTGATGAATTCAGCCTCCCACAAGTGGATTGGGCCTGTGTCAATTCACAGTCGCCCGAGGAAATTCAGTTGACTACTGATGGAGCCCCGCCTTCGGGTCGTGTAGATGGACCGTGTTTGGCGGCTGAGCCATGTATCACTAACCACTGTCTATTCACTAATTCTGCCATGACTGTTAACGAGTCTGACCATAATTACATGGAGGTCTGTGAGGGTGATACAACCATTTCGGAAGGACTTACTTTTAACATTGTCAGTGATAGTCCTATGGCAGAAGAAACCACATTCTTGCACGAAGGAAATTACACTGCAGAAGAAACAACACCTCAGTGCACATCTCGACTGAGCCGTAAACGTTCTCGTGTGTCGAGAATTGAGAGCGAAGAGCGGGTACAGTGCAAGCGGCTTTGTCATGATGTTGATGATATGCCTACTGCATCTGGCAGTGTTGCAGAGGCGCTGTTGCCGACTTTACCACAGGTGGATGCAGGAAGTGATGTTGGTGGTTTTATGCCGAGTTATGAATCTAGCAGTGATTCAAATATAGTATCTCAGCCTTCCTCATCTGTTAAAGAAGAAACAGTTATCAGTATGTTTTCACAAGATTGTGACACGTCTTTTTCTCAAGGTAGGCCTACCTAATTTCACATTATTTAAGCTTGCATATGCATCAGCTCATGTTTTGTCACTGAAGTCCTGATGTGAGTGAACGAATGCTTTTGTAATACTGGCTTTCCAGGTTGCTCTGCCATTTGACAAGTTGTTTGTTGTTGTTGTTGTTGTTGTTGTTGTTGTTGTTGTTGTTGTTGTTGTTGAAATTCTGTAATTTCCTGATGACCATAAAATTGAGATGGAATGCATTATGCGTGATCTTTATGCTCACTCTTTACTTTGAGTAGTGTGACAGTGTAAAATGTGGAGAAGTATGTATGCCTCTGTTTACATCCATTCCATTTGTGCATGTGTGAAGCTGCAGTGGTTAGTTTGTAAAACAGTTCTCTTTCTTATTACTTTATCAGAAAGCACGAAGGTTTTATGGTTTTAGCATGTTCTGGAACTTCTGTCCATCTTCAGTGCCTTGACATGTAAAAAATACCTGCTCCGGTTACACTAAAGGTTTCCAAAGTAACTCCTGAAAGAATGCTGGTTAAACTAACTGTGAAAATAGTCTCTTGTCACTGGTTTATCTCTTTTTTGAGTCTGAGTTGTGTCTCCTTTTTACTATTATCCACACAAATTGGGGTAGAGCAAGCAGGGTAGCTACCCCTTTTGAGTGATCTATTTATGATGCGTTATGTCATCACCATCTGTTTGGTCTGTGTGCATTGCAGCTTCTCAGAGTTCTGGACATCGAAGGCAGGTTTTGGAGAAGATTCGAGCAAAACGTGAAATGATGATCAAGCTGGAAGATCCAGATGAGTTATCGGAACATAACGATGAAGATAACAGAAATGCCAGTGATAGTATTGGCAGCCAACCTAATCTGTGCAGTGCCATCAGCCCAGCCAATGTGAAGTCGCTGCTAACTGAGTATGTGTTACAATATTACTTGGCTGCATATTTTATTTGTGGGTTTGTTGTTAAATGGTTGGTTGCTGGCATGGTTATCTGTCTGGGGCGAGGTGCAGGTTTGCATATGGCCCAGCTGATGCCACTGCCACTTGCTGTCTCTTGCTTCAGTAAGATCCAGATTGGTACCAGCTCATCCGGGTAGTCTTGGACAGAAGGCCGTTAAGGGATGTTGTTGTTAGTGGTTATGGTTGTGGTGGTGGTGGTGTTAAATGTATATATTGTATCTGGCCTTCAATACTTTTGCTTTCAGTGCTTTGACGCTGTTGGTTGGGTGGCAGGAAGGGAATACGACCTGTAAAAAAACTGAGTGTTGAGGTACTGGCATGGTTATCTGTCTGGAGCGATTTGGTGCAAATGATTTGCATATGGTCTAGCTGATGCCACTACCACTCCATCTTGCTTCATTAAAATCCAGAATGGTTTACCTTTCTGGTGCCGGCCTTCCCAGTTGCATTGTCATACAGTAAATGCAGCTTATAGGAAAATTTGTGACACTTTTGTTCTTGTTATTGGGATTATACTTTTCTGACCTTTAACGGCTTTATAACTCAACAGTGGTTCCATCTAGATCTGGGATCACTACTGCATCCATTTAACAGCCTTTTTCC
>Ga0209458_1000624_pt1 | contig 10609 bp, 9 predicted proteins | sample WorMetLIZAISLAND_FD_187411 | JGI IMG/M metagenome (GOLD analysis project Ga0209458, IMG submission 187411) | Marine gutless worms symbiont microbial communities from Max Planck institute for Marine Microbiology, Germany - Inanidrilus manae... ...
TCGTCATCAATCCGAATGACGTTCGACAAGCCCGTGGTGCTATCCTCTTCCATGGTGGCTCCTGGTTCCTCCTCTGGCTCAAAGGTTTCGCGACTTCAAGCCTGAAGGGTTTCGGGGCCACCAACCCCATCCAAATGTGCGAAAGATCTTTTACGTTATCGGCGCACAACCACCTCAACGGCATCGCTGCTTCCCGCGCTTGGGCCTGAGGTGGGCGGGTGGTTCACGGTGAGCGTTCCGCCACTGCCAGCATCGAAGCCGTTCTTCGCTGCAATCGCCTGCGCGGCCATCTGGATTAGCGCCGGATCCCCGCTCCGCATGATCTCCACGGCGCCGGCTACAGCGGCTGTATCGGCGGCCGACTGGACGCTCCGCTTATGAACGTACCAGGTACCGACGTCAACGGAGAGCCCGGCAAAGCCCAACAGAACCGGAACTACGAAGGCCGCATAGACGAAAACTCCGCCATGTCTGCAGGCTCGAAAGCGGGCAAAAAGTTGCCCGGAGAGACCGAGAGGCATTTCCATCGATTTATACTCGCGAAAGTAGATAGCACGATTGCCAGGACACTACTGCCCGTTCATGTGTAAAAGTTGGCATGTTCAAGAATGTACGATATAGGTACGCCTACTAATTTTTCATTACCAAACAAACTACTTAAGTATATTTTCGAGTAAACTTAGGTTTGATTTCGATCTTAACTTTGGCCTAAATTCAACAATATCGTCGCCGCGGACCAAGCCGGCGTCTTGGGGCCGGTTGCCGATCGAGTCCCAACCCTGCGGCCGACGCGCGTCTGTGCGGCTCCGCGCTCCGTTCGAGGGATGAGCTGCGGCCTCGCGTAGCAGCGATACTCGGCGATCAGTCCGTTTTCCGGTGGGAGGGCTTCGACAGCTCCAGGGGCGGCAAGCTGCCAGGCGACCGACGTACCGACACTTCTTTCCAGCCGCGTTCACCGCTGGGCGCAGCGGATTACCGTCTGCACCCCTCGGGATCAGCGTTGGTGAAAACCGCCCGATATGGGGCACGCGGCCGAAGTCTGTCTTCGCCTCACGATGCGATCATGTAGAACTTCCGCAGGGTTTCCGTGATGTGCCAGGTGCACTTGGTGCCCTTCGGGATGAAAAACACGTCGCCCGCCGTGAAGGTGTCACTTTGGCCATCGGCATTGGTCAAGGTCACCGATCCTGAGATGACCGTCATCATTTCGTGGACCGGATAGCTCTCGATCTCCTCCCGGCAGGGCGCACACTCCCACACCCCCGAGAGGATCGACTCGTCGGCCGTCGCGAAGAAGGTGTGATTGAGTTCGGTGTGATCGCTGCCGGTAAAGGCGTCGGGGGCGGTCAGATCGGACGGCTGCATCTCGACCCCCGGCTCGCCCTCCGCAAGCAGCCTGATAACTCTGTTTGCCATAGCTTTTTCCTCCTGCCGTGTTTGCGCTTCTTAGGATTGCACGCCTGGACCCTCATGCTCCGCTGGACCCCATGAGAGCCGGAGGTTTCGTTATGACGATTCTCGGCGGCGCCGACCAGCGGATGATTGCCGATTGCACGCGGTTGTCGGTGCCTGCCGACATCAACGCGGTCTCCATCACGGCGCAGGCCGCACCGACAGGGGCATTGCCTTCCAGCCCCCAGCAACAGGAAGCATTGGCCTCTGCCGTCCCTGGCGCTAGGCTGCCGCCTCTTTCATCTCTGAACGCTGCATGATCGATCGCATCACCGACGCCCGCTGTCTCAGGCTGCGCTCCGCGCCGTGGAGCGCGCGTGGCCGTGCCGCCGTCATGAACGCTCCCTAGTCGCGCCCGTGCCTCCAACGGAAGCTGGTAGCAGCTACGACGAACAGCCGGCGAGCGGCTTGGCCGCGCCTCTGGCCGCAAAGCTGCCAACTCCACTGTCGTGGCTGGTCTGGGGCCTGGGCGCGGTCTTCTTCGGCTACGGCTTCTTCCAGCGCGTCGCCCCAAGTGTGATGATCGACCAGCTTATGCGCGACCTGGCCGTCGGTGGCGCGATCCTGGGAAATCTCTCCGCTTTCTACTTCTACGCCTATGCCAGCCTGCAGATCCCGATCGGCCTGATGCTCGACCGCTGGGGTCCGCGCCGCATGTTGAGCCTGGGCGCCCTGCTCTGCGCCTGCGGCAGCGTCATCTTCGCCCTGGCCGAGGGTCTGACCCTGGCCTATGCCGGCCGGCTGCTGATCGGCGCCGGCGCGGCCTTCGCATTCGTCGGCTCGCTGAAGCTGGCGACCCACTGGTTTCCGCCACAACGCTTCGCCCAGGTCTCAGGCCTTACCATGATGCTGGGCATGGCCGGCGGCGTGCTCGGCCAGGCACCGCTCGCCGCGCTGGTAGAGGCGGCCGGCTGGCGCGGCCTGCTGTGGGGCGCGGGGATGGTCGGCCTGCTGTTGGCCGCCGCGCTGTGGCTGATCGTGCGTGACCGGCCGCCACACGAGCCGCCGGCCTTGCGCGCCGTCGTGACCAGGCGCGAGAATCTCCTGGTGGCGCTGACCGGCGCCTCCATGTCGGCACCGCTGCTCGCCTTCGCCGGCCTCTGGGGTGTGGCCTGGCTGATGCAGACCTATGGCCTGACGCGGCCGGCGGCGGCCGGCATCGCCTCGCTGCTACTGATCGGCTGGGCGGTCGGTGCACCCGCGGCCGGCGCCCTCTCGGACCGCATCGGGCGACGGCGCCCCTTGCTCGCCCTGGGCGCCCTGATCGGCCTTTCTTGCCTGGCCCTGCTGATCTACCTCCCGGCTCTGCCTGCACTGCTGATGTCGGGGTTGTTTCTCATAGCCGGTCTGGCGCTCGGCGCCATGGTCGTCAGCTTCGCCGTGGCGCGCGAGGTCAACCCGCCGGAGCAGACCGGCGCAGCCTACGGCTTCGTCAACGGTGCCGTGGTGGCAACCGGCGCGATCTTTCAGCCGCTGATCGGCTGGCTTCTCGACCTGCAGTGGGACGGCGCCATGGCGGCCGGGGCACGGGTCTACGATCCCGAAGCCTATCGCTTTGCCTTCTCGGTTCTGCTTGTCTTTCTGGTCGTCGGGCTGCTCGCCACGCTAGGCTTGCCCGCGATGCGCGCACGAAGAGAGGGGCGGGAGACAACATGACGAACAAGGACCCGGCAGCAATACTGCGCAGCCTTTTCGAGGCCGCGCTCGGCGCCGCCGACCCGGCCAAGGCGGTGCCCCCGCACCTGCCGGCGCCCTCGGCAGGCGGGCGCACCATCGTGATCGGTGCCGGCAAGGCCGCCGCCGCCATGGCCAAGGCGGTCGAGGACCAGTGGGCCGGGCAGAACGGGCAACCGATCGAAGGCCTGGTGGTGACCCGCTACGAGCACGGCCTGCCCTGCCGCTACATCGAGGTGGTCGAGGCGGCGCACCCCGTGCCCGACGCGGCCGGGCGGCAGGCCGCGGCGCGCATGCTGGAAATGGTCCAGGGATTGAGCGAGGACGACCTGGTGCTCTGCCTGATCTCCGGCGGCGGCTCCGCGCTGCTCGCGCTGCCGGCACCGGGCATCAGCCTGGAGGACAAGCAGGCGGTCGGCCGGGCCCTGCTGAAATCGGGCGCCGACATCGCCGAGATGAACTGCGTGCGCAAGCACCTCTCGGCGATCAAGGGCGGCCGCCTGGCCGCGGCCGCGGCGCCGGCCCGTATTATCAGCCTGATGATCTCCGATGTGCCGGGCGACGACCCGGACGTGATCGCCTCCGGCCCGACGGTACCGGACCCGACGAGCATCGCCGATGCCCGGGCGATCCTCGAAAAGTATGGCATCGAGCCGCCACCGGCCGTCGCCGACTACCTGGCGCGCGGCGAGGACGAAACGCCGAAGCCGGGTGACCCACGCCTGGCGCGCAGCAGCGCGATACTGATCGCCAGGCCGCAGGATTCGCTCGAGGCAGCGGCCGAAGCGGCGCGGGCCGCCGGCATCGAGCCCGTTATCCTCGGCGATGCGATCGAGGGCGAAGCCCGCGAGGTCGCCCGCGTCATGGCCGGGATCGCCCAGCAGGTGGCGCGGCACGGCCAACCGGCGGCGGCGCCCTGCGTCCTGCTGTCCGGTGGCGAGACGACGGTGACGGTGCGCGGCACGGGCCGCGGTGGGCGCAACGCCGAGTATCTGTTGGCCCTGGCGGTCGCCTTGGAGGGGGCCGCCGGCATCCACGCTGTGGCATGCGACACTGACGGTATCGACGGCACCGAGGACAACGCCGGCGCCATTCTCGGCCCCGACAGTCTGGCGCGGGCCGCAGCGCTCGGCGTTGACGCCAAGGCGATGCTGGCCGACAACGACGGCTACGGCTTCTTCTCCGCCCTCGACGACCTTATCGTCACCGGGCCGACACGCACCAATGTCAATGATTTCCGGGCCGTATTGGTATTGCCACAGGAAGGGCAAAGTGTGACGCGCGGCGGAGTCGCCGCGAGCCGGGTTCCGGGCGGAGAGCCCTTTTTGCGCCTGGCCTAGATAAGGGGGGTAGTCTCCAGAGCCATGCGACGCCATCGCAAAGCCAAAATCATCGCGACGCTGGGCCCGAGTACGTCGAACGAGGAGTCGATCCGCGCGCTCTACCTGGCGGGCGCCGATGTCTTTCGCCTCAACTTCAGCCACGGCAGCCACGAAGACCACCGCGAGAGCATGTTCCTGATCCGCCGGCTGGAACGGGAAGTGGAACGCCCCATCGGCGTGCTGCTCGACCTGCAAGGCCCGAAGCTGCGGGTCGGCACCATGGAGAACGGAACGGTCGAGCTGGAGCCCGGCAAAAAGTTTCGGCTGGATCTCGAGGAGACGCCCGGCACCGCGGCGCGCGCGCCGCTGCCCCATCCGGAGGTCTTCGCCGCGCTCGATCGCGGCACCCTGCTGCTGCTCGACGACGGCAAGCTGCGCCTGGAGGTGGAGGACTGCGGGCCCGACTTCGCCGAGACCGAGGTGGTCACCGGCGGTCCCTTGAGCGATCGCAAGGGCGTCAACGTGCCGGGCGCGGTGCTGCCGATCTCGCCGCTGACGGAGAAGGATCTCGCCGACCTGGAATTCGGGCTCGACCTGGGTGCCGACTGGGTCGGCCTATCCTTCGTGCAGCGTCCCGAGGACCTGGTCGAGGCCCGGCGCCTGATCGAGGGACGGGCCAGCGTCATGACCAAGGTGGAAAAGCCGGCCGCGGTCGACTGCCTGAGCGAGCTGGTGGCGCTGACCGACGCGGTGATGGTGGCGCGCGGCGACCTAGGCGTAGAGATGCCGCCGGAGCAGGTGCCGAGCCGCCAGAAGGAGATGATCCGTGCCTGCCGCCTGGCCGGAAAACCGGTCGTGGTGGCAACCCAGATGCTCGATTCCATGGTGCACAATCCGGCGCCGACCCGCGCCGAGGCCTCGGACGTCGCCACCGCCGTCTACGATGGGGCCGACGCGGTGATGCTGTCGGCCGAGACGGCGGTCGGCGACTATCCCTCCGAGGCCGTCGCCATGATGGACCGCATTATCGAGAGCACGGAGCAGGATCCCTCCTATAAGGCGATCCTGCACGCCCTGCACACCGAGCCCGAGGCGACCCCCGCCGACGCCATTTCAAGCGCCGTTGCCCAGGTCGCGCGCACCATATCGGCGGCTTGCATCGCCAGCTACACCATGTCGGGCTCGACAGCGTTGCGTGCCGCGCGCGAGCGTCCCGAATCGCCCATCCTGGTGCTGACCAACAAGATGGAAACGGCACGCCGCCTGGCCGTGCTCTGGGGCGCGCACTGCGTCCATACCTCGGACGTCAGCAACACCCAGGAGATGGTCGACAAGGCCTGCCGCATCGCCTTGCAGGAGGGCATAGCCAATCTCGGCAACGCCCTGGTGATCACCGCCGGCGTGCCCTTCGGCACCCCCGGGACGACCAACCTGCTGCGCATCGCCACGGTTCAACGTTAGCAGGAGCCAGGCCCGCCCCACGTCAATCGGCAGGTTCCGCGGCCCTGCCCCCTGCGCCACGTCGGCGCTGCGCCAGCGACTGCAGCGTGAAGATCGCCAGCGCCGTCCAGATGAGCAGGAAGGTGACGAGGTGAGTCGTCGTGAAGGGCTCGCCGAAGGCGAAGACCGCGAGCAGGAAGTGACAGCTTGGCGCGATGTACTGGAAGAAACCGATGGTCGAGAGCTTGAGGCGCCGGGCGGCCGAGGTGAACCAGATCAGCGGCGCCGCGGTCACGATGCCGGAGAGCGCCAACAGTAGATCGTGCGATCGATCGAGCGTGCCGAAACTGCCCTGGCCGGCTACCGCAAGGTAGATCAGGTAGACCAGCGCCAAGGGCAGCATCATGCCGGTCTCGACCAGTAGGCCGTCAACCGATTCGATGCGCACCGTCTTGCGGATCAAACCGTAGATGCCGAAGCTGAAAGCCAGCACCAGCGCAACCCAGGGAAACTAATCGATTCCCAAGGCCAGGTTCGCGACCCCCAGCGTCGCCAGCAGCACCGCCACGCCCTGCCAGAGGTTCAGCCGCTCGCCCAGCACCAGAACGCCGAGCAGCACGCTGACCAGGGGATTGATGTAGTAACCCAGACTGGTCTCCAGCACCCGCTCAACATTGATGGCCCAGATGTAGACCAGCCAGTTGAGCGAGATGATCAGGGTGCTGAGGAGCAGCATGAGCACCGTCCGGCGGTCCGCAAGCGCAGCGGCGACGACGCGCCAGCGGCGCCCGAGGCCGACCAGCAGAGCGAGCAGCAGCACCGACCAGACGACCCGGTGCGCCAGCACCTCGAGCGCCGGCACTTGGTCGACGGCCTTGAAGTAAAGCGGATTGGCACCCCAGAAGCCGAATGCCGCCAGGGCATAAAGCACGCCGACGCTCGTGCGGCGCCGAGCGTCATCCTCGGGCGTGGAGACCTCTCTCGCCACGGTTAGGCTTGCGCGGTCGCTGTCGGCCGCGGCGAGACCGCGCAGGACGGCATTGAGGCAGGGACACACCACGTCGGGTTTGGCGTGGCGCTCCTTCGGACCGTTCCCATCGCGCCAATCTACACGGTCGCCGGGCAGTACGGCGACGCCGGAGAGCGCATAGCAGCCATGCTGCTGTCGGCAAGAGCGGGAGCCGGCGGCGCGGCAGGCACCTTAGCGTTGGCGATGTGACGGCGGGCTCGGCTTCACGAGGCGGCCTGCCTCGGCGCCAGGGCATCGCGCAGCTGGCGTCCCAACTCGCGAAGGTCGAAGGGCTTCGCGAGCAGAGGAAAGTCGACCGCCTCGCTGTCATCGCTACCGTCCGCCGGCTTGGCATAGCCCGACATGCAGACGATCTTGATCCCCGGATAGCGCTGCCTGGCTTCGCGGGCCAACTGAAAGCCCGAAAGGCCGCCGGCGAGAACCACATCGGTCAGCAACAGATCGACGTTCGGATCCGCGGCCAGGCGCGCGAGCGCATCCGAGCCGCAGTCCGACAGCAACACCCGATAGCCCAGGTCCTTCAGCATGCTCGCCGTCGTCGCGCGGACATCGGCGTCGTCCTCGACCACCAACACCGTTTCCCCGAAGCCGGACCAGACCCGTTCCTCCGCGCGCTCGGCGGGCAGCTTCGCGTCGACGTCGGCGCGCGGTAAGTAAAGCCGCAAGGTCGTTCCCACGCCCTCCTCGCTGTGGATTTCGACGTAGCCGCCGGATTGCTCGACGAAACCGTAGACCATACTAAGCCCGAGGCCGCTGCCGCCGCCCGGCCGCTTGGTCGTGAAGAAAGGCTCGAAGGCCTGATCGATGACCTCGGGCGTCATGCCGGTGCCTTCGTCGGTCACCGAAATCGACAGGTAGCAACCCGGGTCCAAGCCGCCGTAGCGATCGGACTGGCCCTCCTCGATGCGCAGCCTTCCGGACTCAATCGTCAATCTGCCGCCGTGCGGCATGGCGTCGCGCGCGTTGACCGCCAGATTGAGCAAGGCATTCTCCAACTGGCCGGCGTCGACCACGCAGAGGCATAGCCCCTCCGCCAGGCGGATCTGCAGCCTGTAGGTCTCGTCGAATGTCTGCGCCAACAAGTCAGATAGTCCTGAAACCACGGCATTCACGTCGGTTACCGTCGGCGTCAGCGGCTGCCTGCGGCTGAAGGCGAGCAGCCGCTGAGTCAGCTCGCTGCTGCGCCGCGTCGCACGCAGCGCCATCTCCACATGGGCTCTCGATGCGCTGTCGCCGGTCAGCCGCTCGTTCAGAATCTCCAGGTTGCCAAGCGTGACCGACAGCAAATTGTTGAAGTCGTGCGCCACGCCGCCAGTCAGCTGGCCGAGCAGCTCCATCCGCTGAGCTCGTTGCAGCTGTTCCTCGGCCTGATGCCGCTGAGTGACGTCCTCGACCCAGCCGACCCAGTTGGTAATTTGGCCGTCTTCGCCGCGAAGCGGCGCCAGGAGCACGAAGACCTTCCGCACTTCGCCATCCTTGCGGCGCCGATTGACTTCACCACGCCAGGCTTCGCCAGCCTCAATGCGCTCCCGGATCTCCTCCAACTCGCTCTCTGACAGGTTTTCCCTGCTCATCACCTTCGGCTCTTGACCGATGATCTCGTCATACGCGTAGCCGCTGAGCACGGAGCATGCGGGGTTGGCATATTCGAGGCGAAGATCCGCATCGGTGATGAAGATCGCCGCCGGGCTCTGCTCAATGGCACGGGAGAGCTTGTGCAGTCCCTGGTTAAGCTCCGCGTTGCGCTGTTCCTGGGCCTGCAGCCCCTGAGTCATGTCCCGGAAAGCGGCCAGCGTGTCTGCAACGTCAGACAAGCGGCTGTCCTGCAGCGGCACCGCGTCATAGCGCTGTTCCTTGACCTGCCGCGCCGCGCCGGCCAGCGCTGCCATGGGAGAGGCGATGCGGCGGGCCACGAAGACACCGACGACGCAAGCGAAGACAGCAATGGCGATCGCCAGATAGATGCTGAACATGCGCCGTTCCCGGATCACGCCCAGAAAATCATTCTCCGGCGCGAAGACGGCGACGATCCATGGCCAAGCATCGTTGGGAAACGGCGAGAAGGCCGCCAGATACTTCTCCTGATTGGCCATGAACGAGGCAAACGCGGGCTCGTCGAAGCCGTCCGCGATCATCAGGTCGTTCAGCGCATCGACGGCTGCCTGACTGACCGGATCGTCCAGCTCGTCGCTCCGGGCAAAGCGCAGGCGACCGGTCGTATCGTCGACTGGCCGGGTCACCTTGCCCAGATCGGGGTAGGCGATGACGTCGCCGCCGCGGGTAACCACCAGCGCCCGGCCATTCGTCGCCACACGCAGTTCGCCCAGGAAGCGGGACAGCTCCGCAATCTCGATATCGACGCCAACGACGCCAACAATGTCGCCCGCCTCGTCGATCAAGGGCTGCGCAACGGTGAGACCAGGCATCTGCGAGGTGTAGAAGACGTAAGGGTCGGTCCAGGTCTGTCCGCCGACCGCCATCGCCCCCTTGAACCAGGGGCGCAATCGCGGATCGTAGTTGTCGTCCGGGTCGGAGGCATGGCGCCCCTCGGCGAACCCTGAATCGCGCCAGACCAGGTGAACGTCCCTCAGGTCATCGAACATATTGATGAGCTTGGTTAGGTAGCCGCCCTCGCCGACCTCGTTGTTCCGCGTCACGAAGACGAATCCGCCATCGGGCTTGCCGACATAAAGCCCCGATACCCAGGGAACGAGCTCCATGGTTTCGAGGAAGTAGCGCTCTAGCGACTGGTGATCGTCAGCGTAGAGGATCGATTGCTTGAAAAGCCCTTCGGTGACCTCCGCAATGTGCGCGACCGGCCTCAGCAAGTCCTCGACCTGGGCGGTGGTGTCAGCGGCAACATCGGCGATCAAGTCTCGCCCATGCCGCAGCAAGGCCTCTTCCGACGTGGCATAGGACGTGATGAGGATTGCCGAAACGGTGAGGCTCTGAAGGCCGATGACGCCGAGGATCAAGACCAGCTTGATCGAAAAGCGCATGCGGTCAGCGCCCGGCGCGGCCGGCCCGATCGCGCGTTTAGTGAGGCGTGAGAACAAATCCCGTGCCCCGCGACAGCGGGTCCGCAGGCCCCGAGCCGCCACTACGCCGTTGCATTTCGCGCCGGAAAGCCGGCGCCGCACCGCGCGTTCGAATCACTCTTCCCCCTTCCGGCAAGCCACGCTATGCGTTCGACCGCCGCGTCCCGTCCGGTTGCCGGCACCGCTCTCTCGACCCCGGAAACCTGCGGTCCCTGTTCGACATTGTTTGGCGAGTCATTATGTCGCCTACCAAGGCCCCGTGCAAACGCCGTCAAGAGAGGTGAAAGCCGCGCTTTCCCAGCCCGGAACATCCGGATTGAACGGCGCTAAGGCCGACGGATAGGCGGCCAGTAAGGACGCTCCGTCGCCTCGATCCCTTGGGCGGGGCGGCCTAGATTTCCCGGTCTCTCAGCTCGCGACGCAGGACCTCGGCGTTGCTGCGGGCCCCGGGCATGTGCGGGTTGACAGCAAGCGCGGCTTCAAAGGACTCCAGCGCCAACTCTACCTCGTCCAGGGCGAAGTAGACTAGGGCCTGTTGAGATTCAGGATTCCCTTTTGGGTTTGTTTGTGATTCAAGCTCGGGATGGAACGCTTTGTGCTGACAGACGCCCAATGGGCGAAGATTGAGCCGCACTGCCTGGGCAAACCGACGG
>Ga0209458_1000625_pt1 | contig 10598 bp, 8 predicted proteins | sample WorMetLIZAISLAND_FD_187411 | JGI IMG/M metagenome (GOLD analysis project Ga0209458, IMG submission 187411) | Marine gutless worms symbiont microbial communities from Max Planck institute for Marine Microbiology, Germany - Inanidrilus manae... ...
GCCGTTGATGATCCGCTGCGCCAAGCCTTCGGCGATGGCCGTCTTGCCGACGCCGGGCTCGCCGATCAGCACCGGGTTGTTTTTGGTGCGGCGCGACAGGACCTGGATGGTCCGGCGGATTTCCTCGTCGCGACCGATGACCGGGTCGATCTTTCCTTCAGCGGCCGCTTCGGTCAGGTCGCGGGCGTACTTGTTCAGTGCGTCATAGGAGTCCTCGGCCGTGACACTGGTCGCGGCGCGGCCCTTGCGGAAATCCTTGATCGCCGCGTTTAACCCCTGCGGCTTGACCCCGGAGTCTAAGAGGATCCGGGACGCCGGCGTGCCGGTGGCCATGGCGAGCGCCAGCAGTAGGATTTCTGCGGTGACGAAAATGTCGCCGTTCTTCTCGGCCAGTTTTTCCGCCTGCTCAAACAGGCGCGCCGTTTCCGGAGCCAGGTAGACCTGACCGGCACCCGTTCCTTCGACCTTGGGCAGTTTGTAGATATCGGCACCGGTCGCCTCGAAAACCCGGGCCGGCTCGCCGCCGGCATCCTTGATCAAACGGGACGCTAAGCCCTCGTTGTCTTCGAGCAGCACCTTCAGGATATGCAGCGGGGTCAGTTGCTGGTGGCCCGATTTGAGAGCCAGGTTTTGGGCGTTTTGGATGAAGCCGCGCGAGCGCTCCGTGTATTTTTTGAAATCCATCGTCTTACCCTCGTTCGACCGGGTTTTCCGCCCCGCTTCAGCGGCTGCGGGAAGACCCCTCATGTTTAGAGGTTACCTCCCTAAATATGGAATTGCGGGGCGAACCCGCAACCGTGAGCGAATTATATCCGTGGACGGCTGGCGATGCGACGATGCATTGACTCCGAAGGCGTGGCGCCTAATGCTCTCGCAATGCAGTTTCCCGTCGAGAATATCTACCGTTATCCGGTCAAGGGCTTGAGCGCCCAAGCCCTTGATACCGTCTCCGTTACCGAAGACGAAGCGATCCCCCACGATCGGCGATTCGCGCTGGCCCTCGGATCAACGCCAGCGGACAGGGCGGCGACGGAATGGATGGCGAAGAGCCATTTCCTGATGCTCCAACGCAACGAGAAGCTGGCGCAGTTGCAGACGGAATTCGACGAGGCCTCCGGAGTCCTGACCATCCTCAGGAACGGCAAGCAGGTGACGCGCGGCAAACTGACAGAAGCCATCGGCCGCACGGTGATCGAGGATTTTTTCTCGGCCTTCATGGGTGACGAAGCCCGAGGCGAACCGAAAATCGTCGAGGCCGCATCCGGACGCACGATATCGGACCACGCCGATCCGGTGCTGTCGATGATCAATCTGGCATCCGTCCGTGACATCGAGCGGATCACGGGACAGGCCGTGGACCCCATGCGCTTTCGCGCCAACATTTATTTCGATGCCGATCACCCCTGGGTCGAATTCACCTGGACGGATCATGAACTGGCAATTGGCGAGGCCCGGTTTTTCGTCAAAAGCCGTATCGACCGGTGTGCTGCCACCGGGGTCAATCCGGCGACAGCCGAACGCGATATCAATGTAGTCAAGGCGCTGCAACAGGGATTCGGCCACATCGATTGCGGCGTCTACCTCAGTGTCACGAAAGCGGGCGCGATTTCAGTCGGTGACCCGATCTCGCCGCCGACCGCCATTGAGTAAATCCGATCGTTTGAATTCGGGAGATCCGCGGTAGCTCAGACCGGAGCCGTCTCCGCGTCAGCACCCGCTTCGGCCGTTTCCTTCTTCGGTCGGCTGCGCCGCCGTCTTACAGGTTTTACGGGCTCGTCGACCGAGTCGGGTGTCGAGTTCTCGGCGTTGGCGACATTAACAGTCGCTTCCGGTTGCTCGACAGTTTGAGGCGCTTCAGCGTTGGCTTCTTCTTGTCTTGGCGACTCGACCGGTTCGGCCCCCTTCTCGGGATTCGGCTGTTCCCCGCCGGCCTCCGCCTGTTGCGGACCGCTGCCGCCGGACCGATGCTCGAAACGATCCCGGCGGCCCTGATTATTGGCCCCCTGGTTATTGCCGCCCTGGCCATCGGCGTTGGCGATCCGATAATAGTGTTCGGCGTGCTGGAAATAAGACTCGGCGGCGATCCGATCACCGGACGATGTCGCGTCGCGCCCGAGAGCCAAGTATTTTTCCAACACCTGCTGGGCCGTTCCCCGCACCTTTACGTCGGGACCATTGCTTTCAAGGTTATTGCGCCCGCCCGGCCGTTTGCCGCTGTTGCGGGAGCGCGATCTCCTGTTCGGACTTTGTTTCATTTTCTTCCGGTTCTTGGTGAAACCCCAATACCTTCTCCGCTCGCGAAACGTTTGCGAATCGATGGCCATACCACCGACGGATCCGTCAATCCCAAATGAACTTCGGCATCCGCTGAGAGAAGTTTCCCGGGGTCAACAGGCCCTTCGGCATGGACCCCCTGGCGGTTCACGACCGCCGTGAGAACCAACTTAGTCGGGAAGCTCGGCCATTCCAACTGTTTTTTTCATTCACTCAGCGCTAGTATCGGGCGCCGCCCTGCCGAGAACGACAACACGTTCGACACTGGCGAGATCATATTTCAGGGCAATCGTCTCCAGTCCATGCTCGCGGGCGGTCCGCCCGACCTCGGCGGCTTGTCCGTCGCCAACCTCGAAAACGACGGCGGCTCCATCGGCCATTAGTTCGATGATCCCGGCAATTATCGAGCGGTAGGCATTGAGTCCGTCAGCGCCGGCCGCCAAAGCTGCCTTCGGTTCGTACCGCGAAACTTCCAGGGCCAAGCCGTTGATCTCCGGCTCGGCAATGTAGGGAGGATTGGAGACGATGACATCAAAACCGGTACCAGCGTATTGATCCAGGCCGGTGCACCAATCGGCCAGTTGAAAGAAGGCCCGGTCGGCAACAGCATTCCGTTCCGCATTTCGACGCGCCGTCGCCAGGGCGCCTTCACTGGTGTCCGTACCGATACCCTCCGCGTTCGGATATTCTGTAAGAATCGCAATAAGCAAACAACCGCTGCCCGTCCCCAGGTCGAGCACGCGAAGCGACTGAGTTTGGTCGGGGCAAATACCGAGTACCGCCTCGACAACCGTTTCCGTTTCTGGGCGCGGCACCAGGGTATCCACCGTTACCGCGAAAGGCAGGCTCCAGAACTCCTTCTCACCGACGATCCGGGCGACGGGTTCGCGCGCTTCCCGACGCCCGAGATAGGCAGCAAGCATCTCCCTTTCGTTTTCCTTCAATAGAGCTTCCGGATGAGAAAAAACACGCGCAGTCGGGATCGACAGGACGCTGGCTACCAGAACCCGAGCATCGAGGCGGGCCGATTCAATTCCAGCCGACACCAGACGTCGGGTGGCGAAATCGACCGTAGCGCCGACGGTCTCCGGAATGGAGCCGGCGTCGTCAGAGGCTATCATCCGGTCATCTCTGTCAGTTTTCGTGCCTGGTCCTCGGCGGTAAGCGCGTCGACGACCTCGTCGAGTTCCCCATTGAGAATGGTATCGAGCCGATGCAGGGTCAGGTTGATGCGGTGGTCGGTAACCCGGCGTTCGGGGAAGTTATAGGTACGGATGCGTTCCGAACGGTCGCCGGAGCCGACCTGACTGCGCCGCGCCTCGGCCCGTTCCGCATCCTTGGCCATCCGTTCGGCCTCATAGAGGCGGGCTCGGAGCACCCGCATGGCCTTGGCCTTGTTCTTGTGCTGTGACTTCTCGTCCTGTTGGGAGACGACGATGCCGGTCGGCAGGTGGGTGATTCGGACTGCCGAGTCGGTGGTATTGACCGACTGCCCGCCCGGCCCACTGGCGCGGAATACGTCGATCCGCAAATCCTTCTCGTCGACCTGCACGTCGACCTCCTCGGCCTCCGGCATCACGGCGACTGTTGCCGCCGAGGTATGGATCCGCCCCCCTGACTCGGTAACAGGCACCCTTTGCACGCGGTGTACGCCGGACTCGAACTTGAGCCGCGAGAAGACGTCGCCACCGGCGATCGAGGCAACCGCTTCCTTGAACCCACCGATGCCGGTCTCGCTGACGCCCATGATCTCGAATTTCCAACGTCGCGTCTCGGCGTAGCGCTGGTACATGCGGAACAGGTCGGCGGCGAACAGAGCCGCTTCGTCACCGCCGGTCCCGGCCCGCACCTCGAGAATGGCGTTCTTGGAGTCTGTCTCATCCCTGGGCAACAGCAGCAACTGTACACGCCGCTCCATGTCCGGCAGCTTTTCTTTGAGTTCCAGGAATTCGGTTTCCGCTAGTTCCTTCATTTCCTCGTCACCATCCGGATCAGCCATCAGCTCGCTCAAGTCGGCCATCTCTGCCTGAGCGGCGCGTAGCTCGGAGATACCCTCGACGACGGGTGAAAGCTCGGCATATTCGCGAGAGAGCTTTGCGAACTCCTCGGCCGCCGGCGGTTGCTCGGATGCCATTAGATTGGCTAATTCGTCGTAGCGGTCGAGGACGCGGGTAAGGTTTTCCTCGAGACTCACGGTTCGATCTCCCTGTCTTCATCGGTTTCCCGGTCGTCATGATCTAAATTGAACAACCGACGCAGCAAGCGCTCCGCCTGCCCCGGGTCCTCGCTGCCGGAAGCAGCGATTTCCTTGAGCGCGAGGGTCGGTGTGTGGAGCAAGCGTTTGACCAGCAACGACGACACACGATCGGGATCCGCGTCCTTTTCCTCGAGCACCTGACGACGCACGGTTTCGAAATGATCGCGGAGAGCGCTCAACACCGGAACAGCGTCGTGCTCCGCGACACCCCGGGTGTATTTGTCCAAACACTCGTCGACGATCTTCCGCGCCGCCGAGGCCTCCTTTTCGCGGCTGCTCAAACCCTCGACGGCGAGACGCTCAAGATCGCCGATGTCGTAGAGAAAGGCTTCGTCGATGCGGTTGACGGCCGGTTCGACATCGCCGGGCACGCCGGTGTCGATTAAGAACTGTGGCCGGTTGCGCCGTTTTTTCAGGGCGGCACGGACCATATCGGCGCTCAAAACGTAGTTTCGTCGGCCCATGGCGCAAATGACGATGTCCGATGTCACCATGGCTTCCGCCAGATCGTTGAAATCGCGGATGTGACAATCGAACTCGCGGGCCATCGGTTCGATCCGGGGGCGTATCGGGTGAGTCACCTCGAGGTTACCAAGGCCGCCGCCGGTGAACTGCTTGGCGATCAGCTCACCCATCTCTCCAGCGCCGATCATCAAAGCGCTGACCCTGGCAAGGTCGCCGTGCAGGCCGCGCGCCAGGTCGACGGCCGCGGCAGCAATCGAAACTGGCTGTTCGGTTATCGCCGTCTCCGTACGGACCCTTTTGGCCGCACCGTAGGCGGCCTGGATCACTTGTTCGACGACCGGACCCGTCATCTCCGCCTTTTCAGCCATGCGATGCGCCGCCTTGACCTGGCCAAGAACCTGCGGTTCACCGATGACCAAGCTGTCCAGAGATGCGGCAACGGAGAAGGTATGACGGACCGCCTCTGCGCCGGAATAGAAATAGAGTTGCTCGGCCAGTTCCTTCTCGTCGACACCGGCGCGTTCGGCGAAAAAACGGCTGATTGTCACGGCCGACTGTTCGGGATGGATGTCAGCGGCGAGGATTTCTACCCGATCACAGGTGGAAAGCACGATACCCTCGGCCACGCCCTGGCCCTTGAGTTTGGCGAGGACGTCCGGCACGTCACCATCCTCAATGAATAGGCGGTCGCGCAGGCCGAGCCCGCTGGAGCGGTGGTTGGCACCGATGACGAAAAAACGGCGTTGGTCGGTTCGAGTTTCGTCCATCGCACCCCGCTACAGGTAGCGGGCGAGGTGTTCCTCCAAGGAGGTCAACGGCACTTCACTTTGCTCGCCCGTAACCATATCCCGAACCGTGGCAACGTCTTTCGTGATTTCGTCCTCACCCAGCAGGATAGCCGCCGGGGCACCCGCCTTGTTGGCCCGATTGAGGCGCTTCTTGACGTTTCCTGAAAAACCCATGTCGACGGCCAGACCAGCACGGCGCAAACGTTCAGCCAACTGCCGGGCCGGGCCTTCGTTTTCGCCGCCGACCGGCACGACAACGATCGGCTTCGTGGCCGTGTCCTGTTCGCCAACCATCATTGCCAGCCGCTCAATGCCACCGGCCCAACCGACGGCCGGTGTCGGTTTGCCGCCCATGAACTCCATCAGCCCGTCGTAACGCCCGCCGCCGATGACGGTTCCCTGGGAACCGAGAGTTCCGGTAATGAACTCGAAGGCCGTATGACAGTAATAGTCGAGGCCGCGGACCAAGCGCGGATTGATCTCGGACTTGATCCCGATGAGCTCGAGTCCCTCGAGAACCTCGCCGAAGAAGCGCCGGCTCTCGTCATTCAGATGATCAGCCAGCACCGGCGCATCAGCGACGATCTTCTGGTCGGTTTCGTCCTTGGAATCGAAAATGCGCAACGGATTGCGCTCGAGGCGGTCCTGGCTGTCCTCGGAAAGATCCGCGCGGTAGCGGCTCAGGTATTCGACCAGTTTGTCGCGATAGGCGTGTCGCGATTCCGTATCACCGAGGGTGTTGAGGTTGAGGATGACGTCGCCACCGACACCCAAGGCATCGAGAATATGCGCGCCGACGGCGATGACCTCGATATCAATCTGATGGAATTGGCGCATGCGGCCCTTCTGCGGCCGTTCATAACGGAACAGCGGCCCCTGGCAGAAGTACTTCAGCGGTGCCTCGTGCTGAAGGCCGTTCGACATGAAGGCTCGCGCTATGCCGGCCGTAAACTCCGGCCGCAGGGTGATGCTGTCGCCGCCGCGGTCTGAGAACGTATACATCTCCTTGGTGACGACGTCCGACGTTTCGCCCAGCGTGCGCGCGAAAACCTCGGTGAACTCGAAGATCGGTGGGGTCATCTCACTATAGCCGTAGCGCCCAGCCACCTCGGCCGCCACATCGGCCACGAACCTGTGGCGGCGGAACTGGTCGGGTAGGAGATCGTGGGTGCCGCGCACCGGCTGCAGGGAAGACATGGGAGATCGAGCTCCGGTTATTGGGCGGCGGTGGGCGGCGCGTCACCGGCCGTCGTGTCGTCGCTGTTTTCTTTGGGCTGATATTTCCGAGAGACGTAGTCATCAACGATCTGTTGGAACTCCTCGGCGATGCCCTCGCCCCTGAGCGTCATCCGTTTCTTGCCGTCGATGAACACAGGTGCAGCCGGTTGTTCACCGGTGCCGGGTAGGCTGATGCCGATGTCAGCATGTTTGCTTTCGCCGGGCCCGTTGACGATACAACCCATCACTGCCACCTGCATATCCTCGACACCAACGTATTTTTCCCGCCACACCGACATGCTCTCGCGGATGTGGTCCTGGATCTTGCGGGCCAGTTCCTGGAATACGGTCGACGTGGTCCGTCCGCAGCCCGGACAGGCGGTAACCAGAGGCGTGAACGATCGCAGGCCCATGGTCTGTAGGATCTCCTGGGCGACGACGACCTCCTTGACCCGGTCGCCGCCGGGTTCCGGGGTCAACGACACCCGTATGGTATCGCCGATGCCTTCCTGCAACAGCACGCCCATCGCCGCCGTCGAGGCGACGATGCCTTTTGAACCCATACCGGCTTCCGTGAGTCCGAGGTGGAGCGCATGGTCTCCCCTTGTCGCGAGACCGCGGTAGACAGCAATCAGGCTCTGCACGTCACTGACCTTGCACGACAACACGATCTTGTCGCGCTCGAGGCCCAATTCCTCGGCCCGCTGGGCACTGGCGACGGCCGATTCTATGAGCGCTTCGCGGGTGATCTCCTCGGCGCTTTTCGGCTGCGCCGCCTTAGCGTTATCGTCCATCATGCGAACGACAAGATCTTGGTCGAGGCTGCCCCAGTTGACACCGATGCGGACCGGTTTTCCGTAACGGATGGCGGTTTCGACCATAGCTGCGAACTGCGTGTCGCGCTTCTCGCGGAAACCGACGTTGCCCGGGTTGATCCGGTACTTGGCGAGCGCCTCGGCGCAGGCCGGATGCTCGCTCAGCAGTTTGTGACCGATGTAGTGGAAATCGCCGACCAGCGGCACATCAACGCCCATGGCGTCGAGGCGGTCACGGATTTGCGGTACCGCCGCCGCCGCTTCCGCCCGGTCGACGGTGATCCGCACAAGCTCCGATCCGGCTTGGGCCAGATCGGCGGTCTGGCGGACCGTTGCCTCGACGTCGGCCGTATCCGTGTTGGTCATCGACTGAACGACGATCGAGGCGCCGCCGCCGATGGTCACCCGGCCGACGCGAACCGGTACGGTTTCCTTCCTCCTTACCGGCGAAGTATGATCAGACATCAATCTGCTTTCGGTTGATCCCTGGCATCCGCACCTCGGACGCCTCGCGTCCGCCGTTATTTGCCGTATCGAACACGCCGGGTCAACGCCTCTGTGCCGCAGCCAGGCGGCGGGTTGCTCCGATCAATTGTCGACGGCTGTCCCAGCCAGCAACCGTTCGGCATCGAGGGCGACCCCGCGGCGGACGACGCCGACATTGCCGATCGATGGCGCGACCTGGCCGTCGACCACGACTTCGAGAGCACCGGCATTTCCAGTCAGGAGTTTCAACCCAGGCCGGTCCGGGACCTCGTAACTCTCTCCGGCACGCAACAAACGCGTGACAAGCATCTGGTTGGCCGCGTCATCCCGGACCTGGATCCAACTGCTGGTTATGGCTTTGAGGATGATCCGTGAACCGCCCGTGGAAGCAACTGGCGTTTCGGCACTTGACGTCTGCACGGGCGGCGCCGGCTCCGTGGCCGTCGCCACCTCTTCCTGAAGCGGTTGCGTTGTCGGCTCCTCAGCCACGTCCTCCGCCGGCTCTTCGGGAGGCGGCGTATCGTCGCCCTCGTCTTCTTCCGTGGACGCCGCGTCCTCGGACAGCGGCGAGGCTTCGGGCAGTGGCTCCGGTGCCGCCGCCGTGGGAGCAGCCTCGCTCTCCACTACCGCGGCCGAGGCGGTTTCCTCACCGGCCGCCGCCGGTTCGACGGCCGGCGCTGGCTGATCAGTGGCCTCGGCTTGCGAATTCTCTGTTTCCGCCGCTGGTTCGGATTCTTCGATGGTCGTTGACTGAACGGTTAGTGTCGGTGGACTGGTGGTGGTCTGATCCTGCGACAAGGCGTCTTCGTCGATCGCGGCTACCTGCTCCTCCACCTGTGTTGCTGGATCGGGTGCCGATTGGGTTTCTGATAAAGAGGTCGCAGCGTCTTCATATTCTGATACCGGCGGTGACGTTTCGGCCGTCTCGGCCACGTCTTGCGTAGGTTCGCTATCGACTGCCACCTCGGCCACAACCGCAACCGGTTCGCTGGTTTGTTCCGTAGTGGCCGGCAATTCGGTCTCGGGCACCGTCGGTTCCGGTTCAACCGCCTCGGGTTCGGCTGCCGCCTCCTGAACCGATTCCGTTTCCGCCTGTTCCACCTGAACCGCTTGTTCACCCTGCACTTCAGTCATTTCGGGCGTGCTTACCGGCGTGTCTCGAGATGCCGTTTCAGCGCTTGTATCGGGCTCTTCCGGTTTCGCCGTTTCGTTTGGCTCCGTCGTTTCGCCCGGCGGCGCCGGTTCCGACGACGGCGTGCCCTGATCGGCACCTTGCGTCTGCTCTGCCAGCCGTTCCGGCACCGGTGAAACGAGATCGGTCAGAATATTGTTCTCGGAAGTGCTGATGTACCACGCGCCATAGGCGATGACGATACCGACGAAGACGATGGCACCGCCGGGGATGCCGGTCTCCGGAACCGGCGTCGGGAAGCTGAGTTCCTGGCCACGGGCACCGGCTGCGGTTTCGACCTTGTAACGGCGGATCACTTCATCGCTGTCAAGGCCCAGGTGGTCCGAGTAGGCCCTGATGAAACCAATGGCATAGGTCTGACCGGGCAGTTCGTGGAACCGACCTTCCTCGATCGCTTCCAAATAGGCGTAACGGATGCATAGCATCTGGGCTACGGAGCGCAGATCCTCGCCGAGGCGCATCCGGGATGCGCGCAACATGGCGCCGACGCCGGTTTCGCTACCAGACGTTCCCCCTGGGTACTCCGTATGATCGCCGGCCGCTGGCGGCATTGTCGTCGTTTCCATCCCTTCTTGTGGTACCCGCCACTCGAAGCGTTTCCGAATTGGGCGCCGGACTTTCGTGAGGCGCGACAGGACCTGTGATTTCGGGTGAATAGTACCGAAAATTGTCGAATATCCGAGGCTCGCTAGTCTGCCGGATTCCGGTCGAAATACAAGACTGAAAGCAGTCGAATTAGATCGCCACGCCGCGGTCGATGGCAAATGCCTTGAGTTGCTCACGAAGCGTCCGTTCAGGCAGGTCGTAGTAGATCTGCATGAACGCCTCTAGTGCGGCGATGTCGAGGCTGCGTACCATTGCCTTGACCGGCCCGATGCATGTGCCGGCCATCGACAACCGGCGGAACCCGACTCCGAGGAGCGCCATCGCTTCCAGAGGGTTTCCGGCCATTTCACCGCACAGCGTAAGTGACACGCCGCGGGTCCGGCAGGTCTCGACGATCCCCTGGCCGTGTAAAAACGCGGTGTCAGGTTGTCGGATTTGATCTGCGGTTGCTGTTGTGCGCTTTTTTTCGGCGATTTTGCGGTCCTGGAATTGAGACG
>Ga0209458_1000626_pt1 | contig 10575 bp, 12 predicted proteins | sample WorMetLIZAISLAND_FD_187411 | JGI IMG/M metagenome (GOLD analysis project Ga0209458, IMG submission 187411) | Marine gutless worms symbiont microbial communities from Max Planck institute for Marine Microbiology, Germany - Inanidrilus manae... ...
GCGCAGCTCGGGAATGCGGCGCAGCGAGATGACGACCTCGGGCCGGATCGCGCCCCTCTGCATCCGGGGCATCAGGTCGGTGCCGCCGGCAATGAGCTTGCTGCGGGGACCGTGCTCGGCGAGCAGATCGAGCGCCTCTTCGATGGTCCGCGGGCTGACGTAGTCGAAGCGGGGCAGCGGCATCACGCACCTCCCCCGGCGAATGCCCCGCCTTCGCGCAGGACCCGTGCCGCCTCCTGGATGGGGTGGAGCGTCTCGCCGGACTCGGCGAGACCTTCGACGGTGATCACCTCGCCGCCGTCGGCCTCCATCGCCAGGGTCAGGCACGAGACCACGGAGACCCCGTCGAGCATCACCGTGCAGGCGCCGCAGTCGCCGTCGTCGCAGCCCTTCTTGGTGCCGGTGAGGTGAAGCTCGTCGCGCAACAGTTCGTTCAGCGTGCGCCACGGCGCGATGGCGAGTTCGTAGGTGGCTCCGTTGACCGTGAGCCGGATGAACTTCTTCATGGGTCTTCCCCGGTCTGGACGTTCCCTATGGTGGCCGTCGCAGCCTTCGTGGCCCAGATCCCCGACTGCTTCAGTCGGGTTACTCCACTTACAGGGCGTTTGGAAAGCCTCTTCGCGGCTTCACCGGGCGCAGCCGAGAGCCCCGGCCGATCTCAACAGATTCGCGGCAGTTGCTCGCCGGCGAGCCAGTCGATGATGCGGTTGCCGCCGAAGGCCGTTTCCATCTGCACGAAGTGGTGGGGATCGTCGGCGACGGTACCGATGATCGCCGCGTTGGCGCCCAGGGGATGCGCCCGCATGGCGGCAAGCAGGGTCTCGGCGTCCGAGCCCTCACAGAAGGCAACGATCTTCCCTTCGTTGGCGACGTAAAGGGGATCGAGACCGAGGAGCTCGCAGGCGCCGCGGACGGCAGTCTCCACCGGGATCGCGTCTTCGCGGACGGTGATGCCGACGCCCGACTGCAGGGCGATCTCGTTGAGCACCGCGGCGAGGCCGCCGCGGGTGGGGTCGCGCAGCACGTGCAGGCCCGGCACCGCCGCCACCATGTCGGCGACGAGGCCGTGCAGCGAGGCGGCATCGGAGACGATCTCGGTCTCGAAGGTCAGGTCCTCGCGTTTCGACATCACCGCCACACCATGGTCGCCGATGGTACCGCTGATCAGCACCGCGTCTCCCGGCCGGGCGCGGTCGGCGGAAACCTCGACACCCTCGGGCACCACCCCGACGCCGGTGGTGGTGATGAAGATGCCGTCGCCTTTCCCCTTCTCGACCACCTTGGTGTCGCCGGTGACGATGGCGACGCCGGCGTCCTTGGCGGCAGCCGCCATGGACTCGACGATGGCCTTCAGATCGGCGAGCGGGAACCCCTCCTCGATGACCATGCCGACGGACAGGTAGAGCGGCCGCGCGCCGGCCATGGCGACGTCGTTGACCGTGCCGTGCACGGCCAGCGAGCCAATGTCGCCGCCGGGGAAGAACAAGGGCGAGATGACAAAGCCGTCGGTAGACATGACCATGCGCCCTTCTTCGACGGTGAAACAGGCCTGGTCGTTGCGGGCGGCGAGCCAGGGATTGTCGAAACGGTCCTCGAACAGCTCCTCGATGAGCTGCGCCATGGCCCGTCCGCCCGAGCCGTGGGTCATGTCGATGCGGCCCGAACGCAGGTCGAGCGGCCGCGGCGAATGGCGCTTGAACGAGATCATAGGTCAGGCTGTCGCCCGGGCCGGGTCGCGGAAGCGGCCGAAGCTGTAGTAGGCGGCGCACGCCCCTTCGGAGGACACCATGCACGAGCCGATGGGATTGTCCGGCGTGCAGACCGTGCCAAAGATCTTGCAATCCGTGGGCTTCTTGACGCCGCGCAGGATGGCGCCGCACTCGCAGGCCTTGTTGTTGGGCACATCGACCTGCTCCAGGGGGAAGCGCTTTTCGGCGTCGAACGCGGCGTAGGCTTCCTTGATGGCCAGCGCGCTGTAGGGCACCTCGCCGAGCCCCCGCCATTCGAAGCTCTTGCGCAGCTCGAACACCTCGGCGACCAACGCCTGGGCCTTGACGTTGCCGTCGCGGTCGACGACGCGGGTGTATTCGTTCTCCACCTCGGCACGGCCGTCGTTCAACTGGCGGACCAGCATCAGCACCGCCTGCATCACATCCAGCGGCTCGAAGCCGGCGACGACGACGGGTCGCTGGTATTCCTCGGCGAAGAACTCGAAGGGCCGCGAGCCGATCACCCCCGAGACATGGGCCGGACCGATGAAGCCGTCCAGCGGCAGGGTGCCGAGGCGGCGCACCTCGGGGCTTTCGAGGATGTTGGTAATCGCCGCAGGAGTCAGCACGTGGTTGCAGTGGACGGTGAAGTTCTTCAGGCCTAGCGCCTGTGCCTGCTTGAGGGCGATGGCCGTCGGCGGGGTCGTCGTCTCGAAGCCGATGGCGAAGAACACGACCTCGCGGCCGGCGTTCGCCTGGGCGATCTTCAGCGCGTCCAGGCTCGAATAGACCATGCGCACGTCGCAGCCCTCGGCCTTCGCCTTCATCAGGGTCATCCGCTCGATACCGGGGACGCGGAGGAGATCGCCGTAGGTGCAGAGGGTGACCCCCTCTTTCCGGGCGAGCTGCACGGCGTTGTCGATGCGCCCGACGGGCAGCACGCAGACCGGACAGCCGGGCCCGTGGATCATCCGCACGTTCTCGGGCAGCAGGTCCTGGATGCCGTAACGGAAGATGGCGTGGGTGTGGCCGCCGCAAAACTCCATGATGTGGTAGTCCCGGTCCGCGTGGGACTCGGCGCGGATGGCGGCCGCCAGCTCGCGGGCCAGCGCGCCGTCGCGGAACTCGTCGATGAAACGGACGCTCATGAGGCACCCATCTCTTCGGCCAGTTCGGCCAGCGTGCCCATCTCTGCGAACAGCGCGAGGGTTCGTTCGGCCTCCTCGGGGTCGAGCTTGTTGAGGGCGAAGCCGACGTGGACGATGACGTAGTCGCCGACGGCGATGCCGTCGACCAGCGAGAGGCTCACCTCCTTGACGATGCCGCCGACCTCGGCCTTGGCCATGTCGTCGCCGAGAAGCTCGGTGATGCGCGCGGGGATGGCGAGGCACATGGCGCTATCCCTTGGCCATCGCCGCGGCCCAGGCCTGGCCGAGGCTGACCGCGACGTCTCCGGGGCCGAGGTTCACGGGCTGGAGCGGTCGGAGGCCCAATCCGTCGAGCCGCTCGCAAAGTGCCGCCGTCATCACCCGGTTGAGGAAGCAGCCACCGCAGAGGGCCACCTCGCGGATGCCCGTTGCCTCGGCCGCACCGGCAACCCAGTCGGCGAGCGCCGCCGCGATGGTGCCGTGAAACAGGTTGGCGCCGGCTTCGGCATCAAGACCGGCGAGCCGGTCGAGGAGCGGCGTGGTGTCGAGGACACCGTTATCGATGGTCCAGCCGCCGGGATCGACGGCGGGCGCGGTCGCCATCGCTTCCAGGGTCATGGGCGCCTCGCCCTCGAACTGGGCCACGGGCTTGACCCCGAGGAGGCCGCAGGCGGCGTCGAACAGGCGTCCGCAGCTGGACGTGGGCGGGCAGTTGACGCCCTTCTCCAGCATCGCCGCGATGACGCCGGCCCCCTGCTGGCCGGCGAAACGATCCTCGATCTCGGCGCCGCGGCCCATCGCGTGCAAAGCCGCCGCCGCCATGCGCCAGGGTTGGCGCGCCGCCGCGTCACCGCCCGGCTGCTTCAGCTGCGCCAGATGCCCGAGGCGTTCGAAGCCCCCGGCATCGACCCGCAACAGCTCGCCACCCCAGGAGTTTCCGTCACTGCCGAGGCCGAAGCCATCCAACGCCAGTCCGAGCACCGGTCCTTCGCTGCCGTGCTCGGCCATCACCGCAGCGACGTGGGCATGGTGGTGCTGGACCGGGACGGCCGCGATGCCGCACTCGCCCGCGAGGGCCTCGGCGTAGCGGGTGCTTTGGAAATCGGGGTGCAGGTCGTGGGCGACGAAGGTGGGGCGGAATCCCGGCGCGGACAGCAGGGCCTCGGCCATGTCGTCGAACGCCCGCACCGCCTCGACCGTATCGAGGTTGCCGGCGTCGTGGGTGACCAGCGCCGTGCTCCCCCGTGTGACGCAGAGGGTGTTCTTGAGGAAGGCGCCGACGGCGAGCCCCTCGGCCACCGGCCGCGGCAACGTGACGGTCGGGGCGACGGGGTCGTCGGAGTCCGCGGGCGCTGGAACCGCCATGCTCAAGCTTGGGCCGCCGCGGCGATCGGTTCGGCCGACGCCGCAAGGGCGGGACGGCGGGCCTCGATCCAGGCGTACCAGTCGTCGAGACCGGCGCCGGTTGTGGCCGAAACTTCAATCACTTCCAGATCACGGTTGACGCGCCGTGCAAACTCGACGCAGCGCTCGACGTCGAAGGTCACGTGCGGCAGCAGATCGACCTTGGTCAGCACCATGAGGTCGGCGGCGTGGAACATGTTGGGGTACTTGAGCGGCTTGTCGTCGCCCTCGGTCACCGACAGCATAACCACCTTGTGCGCCTCGCCGAGGTCGAAGGCGGCCGGACAAACCAGGTTGCCGACGTTCTCGATGAACAGCACCGATCCGGGTTGCGGGGCGAGGCGTTCCAGCGCATGGCCGACCATGTGGCCGTCGAGGTGACAGCCCTTGTCGGTGTTGATCTGAACGGCAGGCACCGCGGTCTCGCGGATGCGTTCGGCATCGAAGCTGGTCTGCTGATCGCCCTCGATGACCGAGATGGCATAGCGGTCCTGAAGATCGGTGATGGAGCGGACCAGCAGCGTGGTCTTTCCCGAGCCCGGACTGGAAACGAGGTTGAGCGCCAGCACGCCCCGGCTCGTCAGGTAGTCGCGGTTCATCGCCGCGAACCGGTCGTTCTCTTCGAGGATGTTGTGCTCGACCTCGACGATGCGTCTTTCGCTCATGCCCGGAACGTGCACGCCGCCGAGGCCGACGCCGTAGTCGAGCGTGCCGGCGCCGTGGTGATGCCCATGATCATGGTGGTGATGATCGTGATCGTGGCCGTGGTGATGATGGTGGCCGGATCCGTTCCCGGCACCCTCGACGCTGCCCTGCCCGCAGCCGCAAACGGTACACATCACTCGACCTCCAGGTCCTTGATCCGCATTTCATCGCCGCCCGTCACCTGCAGCTCGTAGCCGCCGCACTGGGGGCACGGATCATAGCGTTCCATCACCGGCACGGTCTCGCCACAGCTCATGCACCATGCCCGCCCCGGCGTGCGGTGGAGCTCCAGCCGGGCACCGTGGGCGAGCGTGCCGTTGCTGACCGTCCGAAAGCAGAAGTCCAGCGCCTCCGGCGCGGCGCATGACATCGCCCCGAGCTGCAGGCGCACGATCTTGACCCGCCTGAAATTCTGCGCCTTGGCTTCCTGTTCGATAATGCCGAGCAGGCTCTCGCAGAGAGACATCTCGTGCATGGACTCCTCCCAGACGGCGCCTCGCGGGTTCTCGGCGGCCCGCGCGGCCGCGGCCGCGGTTTCTTCGGCGCCCCCTCTCCCTCTATCGTCGGACAATTCGTAAAATTTTTCACCCCTTTTCGATGGAGCGACTTGGCGTGTCGTCGGCGCGGGCCGTCAGCGCCGGGCCTCGGCGGCGATCTGATCGGCGACCGACGCCACCGCGGCGGCAACGTCCGAAGATAGCGCGTCACCGTGAGCGAATGACTGCCCTTCGACACCGTAGATGACCAGGCTGTCGGGCAGGCGACCCAAGGCGCGGCTGGTTTCGACCGCTTCGGCTAGGCCGAACAGGTGTGATGACGCAAAAAACGTCTTGCGCGGCATCACTTCGAGCCGGGGTTCGAACCGGCTGATGGTTCCGGCGGGTGCCCCCGTCGACGTGGCGTCGACGACGAAAACCCGCTCGCGGTCTTCCCACAGGTCCATCAACTCGGCGCCGTCGCCGGCATGTTCCACGGCTTCGAACCCGAGTTCCGTCAAGCGGTCGCAGACCGCGGGTCCAACGCTGTCGTCCCCCCTCAGACGATTACCGACACCGATGATCGGGGCTGGTTGCGCCTTCATGCACGTTCGACCTTCAGGTCCAGGAAATGGGTCGCGCAGCTGATGCACGGATCGTAGTTGCGGATCGTCTGCTCGCAGCGCCACTTGAGGTCTTCATCGGCGAGGTCGAGGTTGCGCTCGACGACGCCCAGGAGATCGCGCTCGATCTGCTTCTGGTTCTGCGATGTCGGCGGCACAATGGTGGCCTTGGCGATGCGACCCTCGTCGTCGAGGCGGTAGCTGTGATAGCAGATTCCCCGCGGCGCCTCGGTGCAGCCATGGCCCTCGCCGGCGGCGGGGACCGGCTCAACCCAGGGCTCCGCCGGTGCTTCGTAGGCCTCGGCTAGCCGAAGCGCTTCCTCGCAGGCGTAGACGGTCTCGACCATGCGCACGACGATGCTCTTGAAGGGGTTCCAGCAGGTTTCTTCAAGACCAGAAGCACGCGCCGTTTCTTGGGCAAATTCTGAGAGTTGAAAGAAATTGTTGTTATAACGCGCGAGCGGCCCGACCAAGTAGGCTTCGCCCGCCGCGGTCATGCCGTGGAGCGCATTGGAGTGGCGGACATGTTCCTCGTGGAAGTGTGCGCCGAACTCGGAAACGGCGATGTCGAGACCGCGATTTGAGACGATCCGGCCCTCATGGATGGCATACTCGTCGGGATGGCGCAGCGAGACGCAGGTGTAGTCGTACTCGTAGTCGGGGAAGGTGAACCCGCCGAAGGCCCGGGCGAGGCCACCGGCGGCGTCCACCGCCCACTTCAGCGGTTCCACGAGTGTCTTTACCTGAGCGGTGTCCGGCACGCGGTAGAAGCCGCCGACCCGCAGGTTGACGGGATGCACCGCGCGGCCGCCGATGACCTCGAGGATCTTGTTGCCCAGCTTCTTCAGCTTCAGCGCCGTCTTGACGATCTCGGGGTTGCTCTGGGCGATCTGCAAGGCGTCGTCGAGGCCGAGAAAGTCGGGGGCGTGCAGCATCGCCGCATGCAACACGTGGCTCTCGATCCATTCGCCGCAGTAGATCAGCCGCCGCAGGTCGCGGAGCGAGCCGTTCACCTGGACGCCGAGGGCGTCCTCCATGGCCTGGCTCGCCCCCATCAGGTAGGCGATCGGACAGATCCCGCAGATGCGCGCGGTGATGTCGGGCGCATCTGAGAACATACGGCCGCGCAGCAGGGCCTCGAAGAACCGCGGCGGCTCGTAGATGCGGAAGCGGATGTCCTCGACGGTGTCGCCCTTGACGCGGACATGTAGCGCCCCCTCGCCCTCGACCCGGGCCAGGGCATCGACCTTGATGGTCCTCGGACGCGGCTTACTCATGGGCTTCGCTCGTCTTGCGGAATGCCGTCGCCGCGGCGTTGTAGCTGCGGAACAGGTGGCGGATCTCACGGCGGTCGGCACCGGTGCCGGCAAGCCACTCGCTCAGGCTCGGCGCGTTCGGGCTCTCCATGGGGCCGAAACAGCCATAGCAACCGCGCCCGCACGACGGGCACAGGTTGCCGCACCCCGCCTGGGTCACCGGCCCCAGGCAGGGCGTTCCGTGGGTGACCATGACGCAGATCGTGCCCCGGCGTTTGCATTCGAAGCACTCGCTGTGGGCCGGGGTGTTGGGACGACGGCCGTTGAGGAAGGCGTTCAGCACTTCGAGGAGTTGGTACTTGTTCACCGGACAGCCGCGCAGCTCGAAATCGACGCGGACGTGGTCATGGATCGGCGACGACTTGGCGAGCGTCTCGATGTACTCGGGCCGGGCATAGACGGCGTCGACGAACTCGTCGACATCGGCGAAATTACGCAGCGCCTGGATGCCGCCCGCGGTGGCGCAGGCGCCGATGGTGATCAGCGTCTTCGACTGGCGGCGGATGCGGTGGATGCGTTCGGCGTCGTGGGGCGTGGTGATCGACCCCTCGACCAGGGAGACGTCGTAAGGGCCGCGCACGACGGCGCGGGTGGCTTCCAGGAAATAGGCGATCTCGACGGCCCCGGCGACGTCAAGCAGTTCGTCCTCGCAATCGAGCAGGCTGAGCTGGCAGCCGTCGCACGACGAGAACTTCCACACCGCCAGCTTGGGTTTGCGTTTCTTCGCCACAATCACAGCTCCCGGACGGCGAAGATGTCGGCGATGCGGTCGAAGCGGAACACCGGCCCGTCGCGGCAGACGAAGGCGCCGCCCCACTGGCAGTGGCCGCAGAAGCCGATGGCGCATTTCATGTTGCGCTCCATGGACACATAGATGTTGTCGTTGGCGATTCCACGGTCGTTCAACGAGGCGACCGAGAAGCGCATCATCGTCTCGGGCCCGCAGACCATGGCGACTGTGTTTTCCGGATCGTAACCGCCGTAGCCAATGAGCTTGGTGACGACGCCGACGTTGCCCCGCCAGTCGGCCGACGCCCGGTCGACGGTGACATCGACGAAGACATCGAGCCGGGCGCTCCATTTCTCAAGCTGAGCGCGGAACAGGATGTCGTGCGGCGTGCGGGCGCCGTAAAGGACGGCGAACCGTCCGTATTTCTCGCGGTTGGCGAGGACGTGGTAGATGGCCGGGCGCAAGGGCGCGAGGCCGACGCCGCCGGCGACGATGACCACGTCCGATCCCTCGGCCTCGGCGACCGGCCAGGCGCTGCCGAAAGGGCCGCGGACGCCCATCACCGTGCCCTTCTTCGCCGCCGCCATGGCCTTGGTCACGGCACGGACGGCACGGATCGTGTGGACCAGCCGCTCCGGCTCGCCGGGATCGCCGCTGATGCTGATGGGCACCTCGCCGACGCCGAACTCGTAGAGCATGTTGAACTGCCCGGCGGCGAAGGGAAAAGCCGCGTCGCCGTTCTCGGGCCGCATCTCGACGGTGAAGGTGTCGTTGAGGTCACGGCTCAGCTTCTCGACGCGGAACGGCCGCGGCACCATCGGGTTGGCGGCGAGGCGTCCGGCAGACACGGTAGAGTCCACGGCTGGTCTCATCCGTTCGGGTGGCCGTACATGTCGATCATCTGGTGGCGCGCCGCGGCGAGACGGTCGGCGATGACCGGGGCGAACCGCTTGTGCAGCTCGTAGCCGAGGGCGGAATCGCTCTCCATCTTGCCCCGCAGGCAGGTGGCGTCGAGGCTGACCAGACGCGTCAGCTCCACCGCGCGAGCATCGAAGCTCACCCGATGGGGCGGCACCAGCCACGACCAGTTCATCAGGTCGCCGGTCTTCAGCGTCTCGACGACAATCGGATCCTTGCCCGGGACATGGACTTCCAGCGCCACCCGGCCGTGGCGGATGAGGTAGAAGCTGTCGGCGGGATCGCCCTCGCGGTAGACGTACTCGCCGCCCGGCACGACGACGTTGGCGGCGCAGCCGGAGACCAGTTCCCGATATTCGTCGCTCATCCCGGCAAAGAACGGATGTTCGCGCAGGATGCGATCGAGCCCTTCGACATGGACCATGATCAATGCCCTCCTTCACTGTCTCGGAGCGCCCGGGCCTCTTCGGTGATGTCGATGCCGACGGGACACCAGGTGATGCAGCGTCCGCAGCCCACGCAGCCCGAGGTTCCGAACTGCTCGTGCCAGGACGACAGCTTGTGGGTGATCCATTGCCGGTACCAGGCCGCCCCTTCACGGCGGATGCTGCCGCCGTGGATGTAGCTGAATTCCATGGAGAAACACGAATCCCAGAGCCGCCAGCGTTCGGCCTCCGTGCCGGTCAGATCGGTCACGTCCTCGACCGTCGAGCAGAAGCAGGTCGGACAGACGAGTGTACAGTTGCCGCAGGTCAGGCACCGCTTGGCGACCGTATCCCAATGGCGGCTTTCCAGGTTCCGGCTCAAGACGTCGGCCGCACCGTCCACCATCTCCCGGCCCATGGAGGCGGCGGCGCCCTCGACGGCGCTGCGGGCGTCCGCGACGTCCTCCGGTGTGGCTGGCCTCCCGTCGAGCCGCTGGAAGATGTCCGCGCCTCGCTCCGACCCGGCGCGTGCGACGTAGGTGACGCCGTCGCCGTTGGCGACCTCGGTCAGGACGATGTCGAATCCGGTGTCGGCGGCCGGCCCGGTGCCCATGGACGTGCAGAAGCATGTCCCGCCGGCCCTCGTACACTCGACGGCGATGACGAAGGCCTCGGCCCGGCGGCGGCCGTAGCCGGGCTCCGCGAACGCACCGTTGTCGAACACCCGGTCCTGGATGGCCATGGCCGAAAGGTCACAGAACCGTACCCCGAGGAACGCGTAACGCTCCGATACCTCGGCCTCCTCGTCAATGACGAATCCGGTCCCGTCGCGCCGTGTGCGCCAGAGCCGCTCGCGGGCCGGAAACAGATAGCGTTTCCAGGAATGAGGGCCGGGTCCGTAGGCGAACAGCGCATCGTCGGGACCGTCGACCAAGCGGTAGCGGCCGCCGTCCTGGTCATCGCTCACCCCGGCCGGTAGGTCGTCCGTTCCATCGATGGGTTCGAGCGCGACGGCCCCATCCATCAAGCGCGGGCCGATCACCTGAAATCCATCGGCCGACAGGAGTCGAATGAGTTGGTCGAATCCGGCGCGGTCGATCACCTTGGCGTCAGCACCGGAT
>Ga0209458_1000627_pt1 | contig 10559 bp, 7 predicted proteins | sample WorMetLIZAISLAND_FD_187411 | JGI IMG/M metagenome (GOLD analysis project Ga0209458, IMG submission 187411) | Marine gutless worms symbiont microbial communities from Max Planck institute for Marine Microbiology, Germany - Inanidrilus manae... ...
ATAGCCTTGCCAAACTAGGCCTTCTTTTCTATGGGAGCCTTGCTGTCCGGCTCACGTACGTGCTTATAATATTGCTTTATGTAATTTGTACTTATTTGAGCAAACAATATATGAATGAATATGAATATGAATAGCTGCAAGCGTGCTTTGTGGTAAGAGACAACGTGACCTTTTGGAACAAATTACAAGTTCACTGCACATGCACACTCCATGATGAATTATAAACAGAAAAAAATAGTATGGTATCAACAGTGACTCAGTGTGACACTTACAGTAATATATAAAGCCATCTTCTTGCCTGCACCAAAAACAAACATCACAGAATATTGCACTACAAAACAAGGTTTTGCACACATGCCAACTGTGCTGTTCTCTTGACAGGATACTGTTTTTTGCAGTCACTGTATTTATATTTTTTATTGCCTTCGGTGCTTTGACACTGTTGGTTGGGTGGCACGAAGGGCATCCGGCCTGTAAAAAACTTAAGTGTTGGGATGCCGGCATGGTTATGTGTATGGGTCAAGGTGCAGATTTGCATATGGCCCAGCTGATACCACTGCTACTCACTATCTGTTGATCCAGTAAATCCAAATTGGTTATACCTTCCTGGTTTTACCTTTCTGGTACCAGCTCAACTGGGTTGTCCCGGGCAAAAGGCTGTTAAACAGGTGTTGTAGTAGTATTAGCTGCTGTGTATGATTTCACCACAGTAAATAGTGTTTATTTTCTCCCAAACAAATTATAAAAATTAGATACTATGAAAACTTTCTATAGTAGATCAACGTAAGCATGTGCCGAAGACTAAACTGTAATATGTTACTGGCACAGCTGAAAATGCTGGCCAAGTTAACTAGGGCATCTGATACACTGGCACTAAAAACAACAACACAGTAACATTCATTTTATGGCCCTTTTTCCAGGTATACGTGTATAAGTCTCTTACCAGACACCTTTCAAGACCCACTATATCCAGAATTTCCTGCATCAGCAATTACACTAAGAGTCCACTAATTAACTATTAAGTTGGTAAATAAACACACATGACTTTACCTTTTCTTTATATCTCGTCTACTTCTTTGAGCCACTACAGAGGAAACACACACAGACAGAAATGTCAATGTAAGTTATTATTACCGCACAATGCTATGCTAGTAGAATATGCCATCAACATGTGTCTGTGCATATCGGTCATGGCTAAATGTTGAAAGATCACTATGCACTTAGCAATTCGTATGGTAACTTTCACAACAGATGACTGGTTATAATAACCATGTCAGGTACACTGTACAGATAAATAATCAACTACTAGAAACTTAAACTGACAATCGGCACCCCACAAATCCATAAAAACACCTCACAAGTCACTACGACAGACGAAACACACACACACAAACACAGAAATGTCACCTTAACTTTATATTACCGTGTGATGCTATACTGCAGTATATGCCATCGTGATGTCTGTATGTGTGTCCATCACATGCCGGTATTGTATTAAAATGTCTAAACTTGGGATCACGTAAACAACTTCACGATAGCCCAGGAACACTAGTTGATAGTAAGGGTCTGTGTGAAATTGGCATGGGGTCACCCCCAATGGGGACGCCAAATGCAGTTGAGATAAATTAAAATACGTGGGAATAGGCATTTTCAAGCCAAACGCGTGAAAAATTCAAACTTTCATATTTTGGAAACTACTGCATCAATTGCAACCAAACTTTGCACAGTTAAAAACATCACTGTAAACCCTTAGTGAGTAGCTGAAATAAGCCCCCAAACAAATCCAAGATGGTACATGGCTGCCATGCTGAAAAATGAAAAACTGGTCTATATGTCTAGACAAATTTTCAGGAAATTTGTATTGCTGGTGGTTTGGGGGTTAATGGTCACCCAAGGTCACTGGCAATGTCATCATTTGATAGGACACAGACGACTTACTATACGACTTTAATGGAAACTATGAGTCTAGGCCTAAAGCAATAACGTTGAAAACAACCGATTAATGTACGACATATATACTGTTACTTACTTCTGATATAATCAATCTCCTGGACCGAGCTCACTCAGTGCAAAAATGCACACTGCAAGCTATCGCTGAGTGAAATATAAACAGTCGCCAGTCGCCACCATCTAATGCTCAACAACTTCTGCAATATTACGACATAATGTGCATTGCAAACCCATAAACTGTAGTGATGTTTCAAAGAAAAATAAGATCAAGTGTCTGATGCTTCTAGTTTTAATATTTGCAACAAATTGAACTCAATTAATTTGGTGCCTTCAGTGCTATGCCTTCAGTACTTTGACACTGTTGGTTGGGTGGCAGGAAGGGCATCTGGCCTGTAAAAAAATGAGTGTTGGGATGCTGGCATGGTTATGTGTGTGGGTCAAGGTGCAGATTTGCATGTGGCCCAGCGCACATTTCTCTCTCTGTGTGTGTGTGTGTGTATGTGTGTGTGTTTCCTACATAGCAATGACTTGTGAGATGTTCTTATGGACTTGTGAGGTGCCGACAGCATTTCTACCGTGACTTGTGAGTGTTACACACAGACACATTTTACAATTTTCACATGTAAATTAAGGCATGAGAAATGGTGTAAAAAGACTGTCAAAAACATAAACTTAACAGGGAGGAGGATACCATGAATCGTAGTAAATGCAGGAAGCTGATAAAGTATGATTGATTATCAGCATAGGTGTCAGTGGGTGAATGTTTCTTCTGGTACCAGCTCACCCAGGTAATCCCAGACAAGGGGCCGTAAAACAGTCGTTGCTGTTGTTGTTGTAAAGGCATGATGTCACCTTACTTTGTGTTAAGTGTCAAAAAAACAACCCAGTTTTAGTCGCCTCCTACAACATCCAGCCTGGAAATGGAGTGGGTCTATTCTAAAACATAACTTTCGAGGATGCGTGGGAACCATGTCACTGCTACACATCAGCAACGATAATGACTACTGAATCATCTCACCTCAGTGACAAGGACCAAGTTATCAAGTGCGTAAATGTCCACAGTCTGTGAGTTGGACTCCACGCTTGCTTGCAGCTGACGACCGCTTTCCTTGACGTGATCTGCAACGAACGAACATTAATACTCAGCAGTTTACAGACACCAAGTCCTTGCAGATGGCATCAGCACAATTGCCAATAGCCAACCACTGTCAACGTGGGATTCAGCAATCATTGCAGACTGTTTCAGACTGAAAACGTATTTGTCTGCTCAATACTAGCGCATTCAGCGTGTTGGAGGTTCTTGACGATAGCCACACTATATAAATATACTTACTTACTTACTCACTTTGTCACAGGTGTGCAAACCACAATGAATACTTGCTGGTCTTTAGCATTGTGAAAAACTTATGACGGGAATCCATGCAGCAGTTTCTTCTACTGCTTAGGAATACATGACATGCCACAGGGGCCATTATGTGAAAACTATACGTCACCTACAACACTTTCAAGGTACTGCATTTTGTACCAATTTGTATGATGAATTTAAGGTATGTGGAATAAATGGAAGGGCATCTGGCCTGCAAAAACTGAACGGTGGGATGCTGGCATGGATATCTGTCTGAGGCAAGGTGCAGATTTGCATATGGCCCAGCTGATGCCACTGCCAATCGTTGTCTCTTGCTTCAGTAAAACCAGATTGGTTCTATTATGGCTCACCTGGGTAATCCTGGATAAAGTTTACCTTATCGTTAGCTAGGCTTTCTTGTAATATTTGCAACAAACTGAATTCAATTTATTGGGTGTTTTGCATTTCAATGAATTACATTACAGTTTGTACTCAACATTTCTGACTTGATAAGACTGCTAAAGTGGGGTCAGGATCCCTAAAATACGGCATCGACCGCGTATTTTCCGCTTCCACGGCTGCCAAAATGTGACAGCCAAACTGCATTTGATCAGTTACAAAATATTCTACATTGAACACTCAAAATGTGTGCATGTGTGTGTGCAACGTCTCACAAGTGACGCTATAAATGCAATGGGCACCCCACAAATCCGTAAAACACCTCACAAGTCACTGCTATAGAGGAAACACACACACATACACACACAGAAATATCGGTTTAAGTCTCTATTACTGTAAGACGCTATGCTAGTGATATATGCCATCGTCATGTTTTGCATCAGATGCCTGGCGTGCTGTCCATGCTGTGGCACTCCAAAGCAGGCCCGTCAGCTGCAGCAATCCTAGCCACTAAAATGTAGTCGTTATACACTATATACAGAGATTAACAATATGACTTTTAACGTGGATGCAACCAGACAGCAAAGACAGACCGTGCATCGTCTCCGTGTAACGTGATAGGGCCATTCATGACCGGCCGCCAAAATTTTAAAACCTGTTTTGTGTACTCCTTTTCAGAGACTATTGCCAGGAAAAGTTTGGACCATGCCCCGTGACCCTGCCTGCCCTTGTGGCCGAGTGGCTAAGCCACTAGGCCGCTGTGCACGTGGGCCAGGGTTCGCTCCCCGTACGGGTAGAGGCTTGAGTGCTTCCCCTGCGGGTGATCGGCCAGTCAGTTGGCATGCGTGCATGCTATAGGATTAAATTCCTGGACAGGCACACAGAGGGCTCACCTGTGTCCTCTTTAAACTGTGATGGGTGGCCGCGGCCAAATTTAGAGAGAGCTGTTTGGCCGCAGTCTGCGCCGCCAGTGGAATACTGATTCTACAAGCCGTGTGGCTCGCTAGGTGGCCGGGCTGCCGCCTGCTCGCCCATGGGCGCCCAATGGGCCCTATGGGCGTGAGCGGGCAGTGGTGGGCGGGCCGGCCTGCTGGGCGCAGCCTGCGACTTGTCAGAAGAGAAACAGATCCGGAGCTGAAATTGGGCGCAATACTAAATTCAATACAAAGCCCTCTCTCCCCCCCTCTCTCCCTACACATCACGCATACATACAGACATACCCACCTCTCCCCCCTCAGGGTTGCGCAATGGGCCCACCTAAGTGGCCTTGGCGCTGTGCTTAATGGCACGCCCTGTAAGTGGAGTGGAGTGGAGTGGAGCCCCCTGACCCTAAGGGGTTGGGAAAAAATTTCGCCCCCCCCCCCCAAATGTTTGGGGGAAGCCCCCGAAATTTTGAAACCAGTTTTGGATACTCGTTCTCACAGCCTATTTCTAGAATAAGTTTGGACCACGTCCTCCGACTTTGGTTCACAACATTGGGGGTTTGGGGCCCCCCAAATTTTAATGGGGGTGGTCCCCAAATTTAGGACCCAATTTTTAAAACTACACCTATATCCGACCATCTGAGCTAGAAAGGTTCCCTGTCAGTAGAGCCATCTCGGAGATCCGTTGGCGAAAGGAAAAAAAAGAAAGAAAGAAACTTCAGCAGTAAAACAGTATACCTCCGGCCACTACCGTGGGCGGAGGTATAATAACATTAACTGAACATCGATATAAACTTTCTTCCAAAGCCTTACCTTTTTGTATTTCTTCAACGCCTATTTCTGGATGCCATCCTGCAAACAACACACACTACTATTGATTTACAGCAATCATAAAGTAAATTAAGTACAGCTGATAGATTTGCATATCACTATCATCTATAAGGCACCTTTCCTTTTCCAGGCTTTAGAACACCCCTCTTATCTCCCCCAACAACCCTAACAAATTGAATTCAATTTATAGGGTGTTTCTCATTTGATTAAATTACATTACAGTTTGTACTCAGCATTTATACACTACTCATTTTGAAGGCAAAATTTCGGACTTGATACGACTGCTAAAGTGGGGTGGGGTGCATCACCATGGCAAAGTGGGGATCAGAACCCATCTCCCCTAAATTTACACCTATGCCCCTAACCCATCCCAGCGAAATTCCCCATTAATTTCTCAGTTGCCCCTTCTCACACGAATGTGGAATCTTATCTGATATAAGGTTCTTTGGACCCACACAAGTTTACATGCCAAATGAGCTGCTCATCTTGCTGCCCTACTGGACTTGTTCAGTTACAAAATAATGCTGCATCAAGCACACAAAATAAATGGGTGGTGTGTGTGTATAACGTCTCACAAGTTATGCAAATAAAATGTAGTCGTTATACAGGAGTTTTAATGTGTATGCAACCAGACAGCAAAGACTCAGACCGTGCGTCGTCTCCGTGTAACGTGATAGGGCGGGCCATTAACGACCGGCCGACGTCGGTCGTCGGTCGTCGCTATAACAGCAGCCACACCCAGTGCACCCACCCCACCGCTCCCATCCACGGTCCCACCCAGCTGCAGCTGCAGCAGCTAGCGACTCCCACCTCTTCCTCCGCGTGCTTGCACGGCCTGCTTGCCTACCCCTCCCCTCCCTTCCAGCACTGCCCGTCGTCGGCTCGCTCTGTGCTGGTGTCGCTCTAACAGTATGATGCATGCCTGCATTGCCGATGCTATCTGCCTCACTGGCTTTCGCTCAGGCGGCTTGTTTAGTTTAGCCGCTCCAAATCCATAAGAACACCTCGCAAGTCACTGATACAGAGGAAACACACACACATACACACAGAAACACAGAAATGTCAGCTTAAGTTTATATTACTGTGTGACGCTATATTGCAGTAAAATGCCATCGTCATGTGTATGTATGTGTGTCTATCACATGCTGGTATTGTATTAAAATGTCTAAAATTTCGATCACGTAAACAACTTCACATGATAGCCCAAGAACACTGTTGATAGTAAGGGTCTGTGCGAAATTGGAATGAGGTTACCCCAATGGGGACACCAAATGCGGTTGGGATAAATTAAAATAGGCATTTTCAAGCCAAGCGTGTGAAAAATTCAAACTTTCATATTTTGGAAACTACTACATAAATTGCAACCAAATTTTGCACAGTTAAAAACACCACTGTAAACCCTCTGTGGGTGGCTCAAATATCCCCCAAACAAATCCAAGATGGCAGATGGCTGCCACGTTGAAAAATAAAAAATGCAATATCTCAGAAACCTCTAGAGCAATTTTCATGAAATTCGTATTGTCGATGCATATTGGCCTTCCAGACACTACACGGCAAAATATTTAAACTTTAACAAGAAAGCTGTGCTATTGCAAAGATGACTGTGTGATGTGCCTTATATATGAGTGCCCTGAAAGTCTTTGAGACTCCCTGACTACGCTTATGGATAACTTTTCCAAAATTATTTTGATGTTGTCTTGTTCTGATCGAGTCTACGAATGTGCATAGAAAATTTGAAATGCGTACCCTTAGCCATTCCTGAGATAATAGCGATTGGAGTTTTGGTTGGAGGTTGTGAACCATAATCTAAAGGAAGAGGAAGTCGTAGGAGGTCGTGGATGGTACCATTCGAAAGAGCATTGGTGACTTCCTATAGGCCATATAGGCCCTCCTTAGTAACTTTTCCTCTATTTTAACACGTTTCACAAATATTGCCGCTTTAGTTCTCCAGCATGCTTGAATGCCCCATGTAATCTTGAGCTCTCTTTTTCTTCACAGGAGGTGGATCTGTGAGTGCCAGGTCACTGCTTTCAGACAGCCCTGTACACGCATGGGAATCACCATCTGCATTTGCAGTGGTGATAGGGCAGCACCGCAGCAGTGTTCAGCTTCCAAGACGATGGTATTTGTTATTGTGTGTCTAAGGTCCAACATACCAATGGTCATATGTTCCATTTTTAAAAATACAAGAAGCCCAGCTGTTGCTAGGGGTGGCCGACCGTACTGCCCAAGAAACTTAATCCTAACCCTAAGCCTATCACTAATTGATTTTTAAATTTTGCTCATCACTACTATGTTGGCATGCACCCCTCTTTATTTGAAAATATTAACCTTCACAGTTCCCATTAAAACAATGTAAAATGGCAATTGCCTATAATTCTGCCTACGTCCAGACTGAAACTTTAAATTTCACCTTTGCCGGGACGAACGCTGAGTATTAATGTAGGTCATGTTGATGGTGGTGATTCATTAGCACGTGAGGCTTCCACGCTTAGTCAGACCTGACTGACTGCCTATTGTCCTCTCAGCCGTCAACACTCTACCATGCCACTGCCACGCTGGCTGTTATAAACAATGCCTGCCTCACTGCCTGCCTACTCACGTGTGACACGAGCTCCACAGTTCATATGCAGTCACATGGACGCAGGTTACTACAATTTCGGACGTAGGCTTTCACGACACGTAATGCAAACGAATAAGCATTTACAGTTCATTTAAATGGATGCACAATCCGACAATATGCACATGGTTTGCTGCTAGGAAGTCCATTTGTACCATCCAGTACCAATTGCTGGGCTGTACGGGCAAAAATAACGCAATAAACGGCCGTCTCGGTGGCCGTAGAGCTGAAACCAGAAGTAGAAATATGGTGGCGACCGAAAAAATCAACTTTTTGACCCTGATTTCCCATTCACTCCTTCAGACAGTTTTTCGCTAGGACGTACCGTTTCACCGCAATACATAAGGCAACAAGAAGCCGAGCTATTGCTAGAGGTGGCCGACCATACTGTCCCAGTCGTAAAACTAACCAGACAAAAGATTGTCGTACCTTCAGGAATTATATTATTATATGGAGTATGAATTTGAGGGTGCCAGGCCAAGAGATAGGCCAAAGAAAACTTGGAGAGAGTGTGGAAAAAGACTGCCACGCATGTAGTAAATTGAACAGGGAGGATGCCATGGATCAAAATAGATACAGGAAGCAGATAAGGGATGACTGATGACCACGATAGGTTAAGTGGGTAAATGTTGCTTCTGGTACTGGCTCCCCCGGGTTGTCCCGGACAAAATTCAGAGAGCGGTAAAATGGTTGTGTGTGTGTGTATGTGTGTGTGTGACGTCTCACAAGTTATGCCACAAATGCAATCGGCACCCCACAAATCCATAAGAACACCTCACAAGTCACTGCTACAGAGGAAACACACACACATGCACACAAACACACACACACAGAAATGTGAAGTTAAGTTTTTATCACCACGCAATGCTATGCTAGTGTGGTATATGCCATTGGCATGTTTCTGTGTGTGTGTCCATCGCATGCCGGTATTGTATCAAAACAGCTAAAATGTCTAAAATTGGGATCACGTAAACAACTTCACAATAGCCAAGGAACACTAGTTGATAGTAAGGGTGACGTCACCACATCCACCCTATGTACACCGTGAGTCAAAAAAGGAGACACTATACTTTTGTCCATATCTTTGCTAAATATTGACCGATTTTCATAATTCTTTCACTGACACATTCAGTAGGAAATTTGCAATAAAATTATTAGTATAGATCCCACCTCACCTCAGATGTGTTGCTACACTACCTTGTGAAATTTCTGAAATGTTAAAACCAGAAAAACTAGCAATAATCTGAATCAAGTATCTTGTTTAACGATAAATTTTCAACGAACTTCACGAACCATATCCTACGTAGCTGACGCAGTCACAACAAATACTCAAAATGTCCTCCTCTAGCCCGAATGCAGGCATGCAGGCATCTGCGCCACTGGTCGATGGCATCGTCAATCACGTTCTGTTGCAGTCCGGCGCAGACCTCAACCAGTCGCTCTCTCAAGTTGTTCACGTCCTTCACTTTTTCTGGTACACCCAATCTCGCATCACTGCCCAAATCTTGTAACCTACTGGGTTGAGATCTGGACTATTCGGAGGCCACAGATCAGGTGAGATGAATGCGGGCGTCTCCCATTGCAGCAGCTTAATTGTCTCACGTGCCCTGTGCACCAATACACTGTCTTGTTGGAACACGAAGAAGTCACCAGACACCTGCCATATGGCAGGTAACAACTGTTGACTCAGAAGCACATCACGGTAGTAGCAACCATTAATTTTCAGGCCAGAATCAACGAATATTAAGTGAGTGCATCCCAGCTTTGACACGCCGACCGAAACCATCAATGACTGGACGGTATACAACGATTTGCAAACATTAGCATTTCACAAGGTAGTGTAGCAACACATTTGAGGTGAGGTGGGATCTTTATTAATAATTTTATTGTAAATTTCCTACTGAATGTGTCGGTGAAAAAATTATGAAAATCGGTCTATATTTAGCAAAGATATGGACAAGAGTATAGTGTGTCCTTTTTTTGACTCACGGTGCAGTACATGTACCAATAGCTTGGTTGTACGGGCAAAAATAAGGCAAAAAGGGCCGTCTTGGTGGCCGTAGTGGCAAAACCGGAAGTAGAAATATGGCGCCGACCAAACAATGAATTTTTTGACCCTGCTTTCCTATTCACTCCTTCAGACAGTTTTTCGCTAGGATGTACCGGTTTTGCCAAAATACAAAACGTCACAGACGATTCCGATCCGCTATAGCCAAGGGGCACTATAGCCACGGCCGCTAACCATCTGACACTCATTTCAGACATGCATGCACTTTTTTTAAATTTGAGCCGTGTAGCTTTCTCTAGTCATATCCTGGGCTCGAGCACTATCGTGCAACGAGCCGTGACAGCGTCATCTAGTATAGTGGACCGTGGCTATAGCGGCCCCTTGCTAGTGGGCCGACACCTCACAAACGACAGATGACAGACAGATAGACGACACAGTGTACCGAAGGCTCGACTGATAGTATGGTCGGCCAAAAATCCTTGG
>Ga0209458_1000628_pt1 | contig 10541 bp, 9 predicted proteins | sample WorMetLIZAISLAND_FD_187411 | JGI IMG/M metagenome (GOLD analysis project Ga0209458, IMG submission 187411) | Marine gutless worms symbiont microbial communities from Max Planck institute for Marine Microbiology, Germany - Inanidrilus manae... ...
CGTAACCATCGACCACCCGAACCGGATTGTCCTCGTCGACATAGTCATCAAGACTGGACGGAAACAACGTCTGCTGTCCGCGATCCTGGCCTTCAACAAATCGGCTCATCCCGACCTCCAAAGCAAGTGCCAGGATTCTAAACCGATTGGGGCGTTTTCACACAGCCACTCCCTTTTGAGAACATGACTGGCTCCTCTCATCGCGAACCCTATGTCACTATCTCCGTGCCGGGTGCCATCCCTGGCGATCGGCACCCGTCACGGAGCCGTTTCGTTTATGGATATTGGTTAGGATCACTTTAGCCGGGCCGAATATCATGGCCAAGTTTCACATCATTTCCCTTTGTTTCCAGTAGACGAGCCAAGTGGAAGGCGCCCGCCCGTCTACAGGCCGGGAACGTCAGCGCCGTTTGGCCCCGACGATCGAGAAGATCGTCGCTTTCGGGGTCCGCCGGCATTCGGCTTCGACATAGGCATAGAGCGCCTCGATCCAGGCATCGCTGGTCCGCGTGTCACCGGTTGCCGCGGCCAGGTAACCGTCAAGCCAGGTGGCGACTGTCTCGGCCTGGCGCGACGTGTCGACGTCGTTGCAGGTCAACTCGCGCATATCGAATTCAGAAGCCTGCGTCGTTGCCGCCAAGCCCACGGCAAAAAGAACCGCGATCAATGGAAGTCCCCTCATGGATCAACTCCTTCTAGCCTGTCAGGACGAACCGGGGTTGCGGCGTCGCCGCACGGGCGCCTTCACGGCTGATTGTAGCATGGGCGAGCGTTGGAAATTCGCAGATCGACCGGTTGATGGCCCTCTTGCGGCGTGATCGTTCAGTAAGCGCCGCCGCGGATCGGTTTTCCCGACCGTAGTTGCTGTAGGTTGGCGTCGAGGAATTGGCCCAGCGTCGTGTCGCTGAAGCGGATTCCAGCCCAGCCGTTCTTCTCGGTCCAGGCAATGGTGTCCTCCTGGGTCTTGACGGCGTCGGCGAAGTTGCCGGTCTCGGCGTAGGCGGCGGCCACGGTGTCGCGGTGCAGAACCTTATAGGCCGGTTGTTCGACGCCATTCTCCAGGAACACGGCGCGCTGGGCGAATTTCAGCGCCCGTTCGCCGTCGCGCAGCGTCTCATCGGGACTCGCCGCCAGGATGCGGGCTTTGCCGCCGAGGCCGACGACGCGCGGATTGTTGGTCACCGCGCTGTAGCGGAAGCCGCCGAGGTCTATGGCGATGTCAAACTCTTCAAGGGCCCAGGCATGGTTGCCTTGGGTCGCGAAGATGCGTGCCCGGTTGGCGTAGGGGTGTCCGTAGTACCCCGGTTTCGAGCGAATCGATGCGGTGCAATCCTCAAGGGCCCGATCGAGGTCGCCCTTCCAGATGAGGCATTCGCAGCGGCTGCTGAGCGACAGGAAGACAATGCGGTCGTCCTCCGCCAGCGACAACGCTTCCGTCGCGCCCTTAACGGAGCTGTCCCAGTCGCCGGAATAGGAATTTTCGAAACTGAGTTTGAGCGGTGCTTCGCCGGGCAAGGGGCCGCAGGCCGTCAACAAGCCGATGGCGAGCAGCATGGCAGCCAGGGGAAGGCCGTTCTTGATAGAAGCCATGGGTTTTCTCCCAAAAGGAAAAACCGGGTCGGAAGCTTGGGAACGCTCCCCGCCCTTCCGACGGCGGAAATCATCGCGGAAACAGGCTTTGAACGGGCAATTCCATATAATAACCCTATATTTTATGGTAACATTCTCGGGTGATTTCTTCCATTCGTATTTAACGCTTCAGGGGAGTCCGGTTTCCATGAAACACAAGCTCTCGAGTGTCTCCAAGATTATCGTAATGGCGGTGCTGTCCGCCTTCATCGTGACCTCGGCGGCACCACCGGCTTCCGCCGACCTGATCGGGCTCGTCAAACGGATCAAGGCGACGGGCTACGGCACACCGCCCGGCGCCGAGCGGGAACGCAAGTACCTTCGGTTCCCAGTGGTCCAGGACGAGCGCCTGGAGACCGGATCGGGTGCCGGCATGCTGGTCGAGTTCGTCGACGAAACGACGCTGACCCTGGGCCCCGAATCGAACCTGGTCATCGACACCTTCGTCTACGACCCGAAGGCCAACGAAGACACGGCGATCCTGACCATGGGCGTCGGCATCATGCATTTTGTCTCCGGCAAGGCCCGGTATGCGGCGATGCAGATCAAGACCCCGACCGCCGTCATCGGCATTCGCGGCAGCGACGCCCTAATTGCCGTCGCCGAAGACGGGACGACGACGGTCAGCGTGTTTTCAGGCGAGTTCTCGGTGTCCAACTCCGAAGGCGGTGTTGGCACGACGGTGGGACCAGCGCAATCCGTTTCCATCTCGACCACCGGTACGGTCAGCGCACCGTCGGCACCGCCGGACGAAGTGTCGCTGCCGGCCCAGAAAGTCGGCTACGGCGGCGCCGGCGGCGGCCGCAGTCCGGGCGCCCGTGGTGGTTTCGGTGGTCAAGCGACAAGTGGCGGCGACGCCGACGTCAAACTCTATGACGATGATCACGGCCTCGACGACGGCCATCACGACGACCGTCCGGAAGACGAGCACAACGGCCACAACGGCAATGGCAACGGGCATTGAGGCGGGGGTGTAACCCGGCCTAAATAACCGCGCCCGAACACGACGCACCAATCATTTGGCGGGAGCGCACCGATGTCACAACTGTTTGCTGGCGGCGGCTTCATGCTTATTGGGATGTGAATAATCGCCAAGCATTTCCGCGCCGCCGCATGATCACCGCTTCCGAAGATCAGCGCGTCAGCGTCCAACCTTCCGCCGCTTTCTCAGCACGGGCGATCTCATCATCCGTCAAACTCTCACCGACGATGGCCCGGTTACGAGCCGCCCCCGGATAGCCCGCTTCGGCGGCGATGGCGAACCAGGTGTAGGCCGCGACCAGGCTTTCGGTGCTGCGTTCGGCGGCCTGCATCATACCCATGTCGTACTGGGCGCTGGCGATGCCGGCCTCGGCACCCTGTAGGCAATAGGTCGTCGCCTTGCTCGGATTGGGCGCAACATCACGGCCCTCGCCATAGAGCGGACCGACCAAGGCGGCCGCGAAAGCGTGCCCATTGTCGGCGGCGCGGCTCAGCCACAGGGCCGCCTTCTGCCGATCGGCGGGCAGGCCGTCAGCGCCGCGGTAGTAGAGGAAGCCCAGGTTGAACAGGGCTTCCCCATGACCCTTTCTTGCGGCCCGTTCGTACCACTCGGCGGCTTTACGGAAATCTCGTTTCACCGCCAATCCATCGGCATAAAGCACGCCGAGCGCATTGGCGGCGGCCGCGTCACCAGCCTCGGCGAGCGGCAGCAGGGCCGTTCGGGCTTTCGTGTAGTTTCCATCCGCGTAGTCCCGCCAGGCGCTGGCCGTATCGGCGCCGAGCCCGGTGAGCGCAGTCAGGGCGACGGCGGCACCGAGCAACCCGGCCAGGATCCAATTGACGGATGTCGGTATCGGTTTCATGCTCCACCTCCGTTTTCTGACGGCGGTCGTCGATCTCGGCGGAGATTGCAACGAAGCTCGCAGCGGAGGCAGCGGTTCGGTTCGTCGAACGGGCGGGTGGTGAGCGCTCTCTTGGGGACGCGGCCACACCAAACCGCGCCCGGAAATCCGAACCGAGGCCAGCCCGGACTCCTCGACCGTCGTCGATACTTGCTTTCCTATCGTTTCAATAGGTTACCGGGAATCCTTGCGGCGCGCATTGAGGTGGGTCAGAATCGGTTGGGGAATAAAGGCGGAACATCGGGCCGGTCGAGCTTCGCTGGGAGGCTCCTGGGAAACCATGGACAACCACCGCGTAAACCGCTTCCCTGAACCGGCGGCGATGTTTGTTCACGGGAGGATCAAATGGCCCACCAACGGTTCCGCAAATACAACACCAAGGACATCTATACCGGCCAGGCGCTCGACAACGACCTGGCCATGGCCGTTCGCGCCGGCAACCGCATCTGGCTCCGCGGCCAGACCGGTCTCGATTTCGACGGCAACTTTATCGGCGAGGGCGACGCCGCGGCCCAAGCCGAGAACGCCATGTATTGCATCAAAGTGCTCCTCGATGAGGCCGGCTCGGAGCTCAACCATATCGTCAAGACGACCATCTACCTGACCGGGCGCGAACATCGCGAAGCCGTCTACGGCGTCGTCGGCCGCTGACTCAAGGGCGACTATCCTTGCCAGACCGGGCTCATCGTCGCCGGCCTCGCCAAGCCCGAAATGCTCATGGAGATCGACGTCGAGGCGGTGATCCCAGCGGACGTCTGAGACCGCCGAAGCCTCGATCCGACGGCGCCTGTTCCGCCGCGCACCCCGGCGCCGCGCGAACGGAACAAAACGTGCGCAAGATCACATAATTTCCGTTTCCGGCACGCCATGATTATGGAGACGTACGCCCATAACAGAGCGGGTGAATGCCCGGCTCAGGTGGAGATTCTTGATGGCCGCCCCCTTTCAAAACGTAAACAACGACGGCAACGATACGATCGACCGATCCGGACCCGGAGACATGGGAACGGCGGGCCGGCCGGCTAGGCACGGCCGACGAGCCCGAGCCTAAGCGGGTGAATCCGATCATGTTCGGGCCGCGTCGGAAATCCCTGGTTGTCGATCCCTGGCTGGCGGTGAGCGTCGGACTGACGGCGCGCCGCCTCGGCGTGTTCATCGGGCGCGACGAAATCGACGCGGTGTTCGGCCAAGGGCGCGAGCCGAAGAGTTTCAACGACCTGGAAGCCTTTTTCGGCGAACGAAAAGTCGATGTCAGCACCCTGCGCTTGCAAGTGACCGACCTGGCCGACAGCCGCTTCGTCTTTCCCTGCGCCGTTCCGTTGGCGGGCGGCGGCGCCGTCGTCGCGCTCGGCGTCGAGGACACCGACGACGGGCCCATAATCCGCGTCGTCGATCCGCTCGATGCCGAGGGTCAGGAACGGCACATGACCGTCGACGAACTGGCCGGTCTGTGGGCCGGTTCGGTCATCGTCGTCAAACGGCGCCGCGGGCGCGAAGCCCGGGACCGCCCGTTCACGGTTTCTTGGTTCTGGCCCGAGTTGTGGCGCAGCCGCTACCTGCTCGTCGCCGCCTTCGGCCTGTCGCTGGTCCTCAACGGCTTGGCCTTCGCCCCGATCATCTTCATCCAGATCGCGCTGGACAAGGTCGTCGGCTACAAGGCGACGACAACCCTCTATGTGCTCTCGGCCGGCGTCGTCATGGCGCTCGGGTTCAACGCCGTCCTCGGTTACATCCGCGAGTATTTGTTCAACTTCGTCGGTGATCGCATCGAGGCGCGCATCGCCGGCGACGTTTTCGACAAGCTGCTCGGTCTGCCCATGCAGGCCGTTCAGATGTCCGATGCAGCCACATTCGAGCGCTCGGTTCAGGGCGTGTGGTCCCTGCGCACCGTCCTCGTGACCCGCGTGTTTCGCGGCGTCTTCGACCTTTCGGCCGTGTTCGTGCTGTTGCCCATACTGTTCGCCTACAGTTTTTCCATGGGCCTCATCGCGCTTTTCTTCGCCGCCGTCATGGGCGCCCTGTCCATCGGCTTCAAGACCTACGAACGCACGCGCGCCAAGACCGTCACCGAAATCGACCGCGAGAGACTGGGCGTTTTGCGCGAGACGCTGAACGGCCTCGGCATGGTCAAGTCCCTGGGCCTGGAAGAGGCCCAACGCCGGGGATGGCGGCAACTTTCGGCGGCGCTGATCCGGGCCCGTGGCAAAAGGGATAGCGTCACCACCACGCAGGGCCAGGTGAACACCTTGCTGCAACAACTGATGACGGTGACCATCATTTTCACCGGAATCCATCTCGTTTTTGCCGGCCAACTGTCGGCCGGATCGCTGATCGCCGTCAACATGGTCGCCACCCGCATGGTCGGGCCAGTGGTCAACGGCCTGTCCATGTTCGCCGAACGCGATCAGTTGGGTTCCCTGATCGGCCAGGTCGGGGCCATCTGGAACGCCGAGCCGGAACGATACGGTCGCGGAACGCGGACCAGCCTGATCGGACGCTACACGTTCAAGGACCTGGGCGTCGCCTTCGCCGGTACGGTGACCGCGCTGGACCAACTCTCCTTCGAGATTCCCGCGCGCTCCAGGGTCGCCATTGTCGGTCCCTCCGGGTCGGGCAAGAGCACGCTCGTCAATCTCTTGGACGGCGCCTTTCCGCCGACCCACGGCGCGCTCGACGTGGACGGCCTCAGGATCACGCAACTCAATCTGCTGCATTACCGCGCCCAGGTCATGAAAACCGCCTCCCAGCCCGTCTTTTTCGCCGGCTCCATCGGTGAAAACTTGCGGCGCGTTGGGTCAAATGTGGGTAACCGCGAGCGCCAGCGCGTCCTTGAGATCACCGGCTTCGCCGAACATCTGCAGAAACTGCCCGACGGCTTGGATACGCCGATCGACGAAGCGGCGACTCAGTTGCCAGGGGCCCAGCGCCAGAAACTGGCCCTGGCGCGCGCCCTTCTCGCCGACCCTAAGGTTCTGCTCCTCGACGAGGCGATCAACGCCTACACGAAAAGCGCGCTTCTCGATTTCAAGGATAACCTGGATCACATCGCCGAGGGGCGGACGCTCGTCATGGTCAGCCAGGAACTGGCCCTGATCGCCGATTTCGACATCATCGTGGTTCTCGATGAAGGTCGCATCGCCGGTATCGGCCGGCACGGCGAGTTGCTCGCCTCCTGCCCGCTCTACGCCGCGATGTGGGCAGACGAACAGGCGATGTTCAGCTACGGCAATATATTGCCAGCGGTGGCGCAATGACCGGACAGCGGGATCAGCGGACGAACGGCCGTGCCGAACCGCGTAAGGTGGACGTCGGGCCCGGCGGCTACCTGTTCGAGGAAGGCGACAATGCGCGCTTCGCCTACATCCTCGAGGACGGCGAGGTCGATATCGTCAAACACTCGCCCGACGGTGAGATTCAAATGGCGACGGTCGGCAAGGGCGAGATATTCGGCGAGGTCGCGGTCATCGACGGGTCACCGCGCAGTGCCTCGGCGCGCGCCCGCACGGACGTCCGCGTGGTCGAACTCGACCGCGACTTCTTCCTGCAGCATATCGCCGAGAACCCGCAGACGGCGCTTAAATTGATGGCCCGGTTGTCGGCTTACGCCCGCAAGTCCGGCCAGAGGATCGCCGGCACGCTCCTGGAAAGCGGCGACGGCGCCGCGGTACGGGCCACCGTCGATCCGTCGACGGTGTCGGGCGGCGCCGTCATCGCCGAGGCCGTCGAAGATACGGATGCCCTTTACCGGATATCACCAAAGCGGCCCCTCCTGATCGCCGGCGGCGCCCTCGTTCTCCTGATCGCCGTCATCGTCGGCTGGTCGGCCTTGACCCGCGTCGACATGACGGTCTCGGCCAGCGGCAAGTTCACGACACGTGTCCCCAACGTGATGGTCCAGGCGACCGACAACTCCGTGATCGAGGAGTTGCTGGTCGAACGCGGGCAGGTGGTGCATACGGGCGACCTGATCGCGCGATTGGACGGCACCTATGTCGACGCCAACCTGACCATCGTCGAGGAAAAGATCGCCGCCGTCGATCAGCGGATCCGGCGCATCGCAAGGGAACAGGCGGTGTTGGACGGTGCTGTCACCCCGGATACGACCGGTCTCGACCCGATTAACGCCGAGATCCTGAGGAAACGGAGCGACGAGTTTTCCTCGCGGGTCAATTCCTTCGACGCCAAGATCGCCGAGTTCGACCGCGAGCTCAGGTCGCACCGCGAGGACCTGAAACTGGTCGCCGCCCAGGTCGAGATCAAACGCCAGATCGAGGAAGCCCGCCGCTCGCTCTACAAAAAGGACGTCGGTTCCCTGATGAACCTGCTGATCTCCCAGGACCAACGCCTGTCGGCCGAGCGCCAGCGCCACGCCATCGACAACCTGATCGGCACCATCCACACGCAACGGCAATCGGTGCTCGCCGAGCGCCGGGCCTTCATATCGGATCGCTCGGCCCGACAGGCCGAGGACTTGGCCAAGAATGACCAGGAGAAGACGCAACTGGTCGAGGAGTTGCGCAAGCTCAAGCGCCAGGAGAAGAACCTGTTCGTGCGCTCACCGGTCGACGGCGTCGTCCTCGACCTGCCGACCGTGTCGGCCGGCTCCATCGTGCGCCAGGGCGAACCAATGGTGACCCTGGTCCGCTCCGGCATCCCGCTCGCCCTCGAGGTCGACATCGACCCCAAGGACGTCAGCGACGTACGCATCGGGGCGCCGGTGTCGATCAAACTCGACGCCCTTCCCTTCCAGCAGTACGGCGATCTCGAGGGGCGCTTGGTCTTCATATCGGACGACACATTCGAAGAATCGCTCGAGGGAGAGCAGGGTGCCTTCTGCCGCGGACGGGTGAAACTGGTCGCCGGCCAGGAGTCGCGCCTGCCGGAACATTTCCGCCTGACGCCGGGAATGCTGGCGACGGCCGACATGAAGGTCGGACAATGCCGCCTGATCACCTATTTCACCAACCCCATCCTGCGGACCGCCGAGACCGCCATGCGCGAGCCGGAATAGGATGTCTGACGTCAGCAGCAGGTAGCGCGACGGTTGGTTGCGCGACGTGAACACCTGCATGTTGCGGGTCCCGGTGGCGTAGCGGATGTTGACGGCGTCGCTCAAGACACAGGCGGCGATGCCGCGCGTCGCCATCTCGGCACTGACGCGGCCCAGCCGGTAGGCGCGGACCGCCGCCAGATCGATCTCGCCGACGCCCGGGTCACGGTCGAGGGCCGTTAAGTCCGTCAGGTCGCTCCGTTCGGCATGCCAATCGAGGTTGGTCATGGTCCCCGGCCCATCTCCTTCACCAGCCTCCCGTCATAGGGCGGTGGCCGAAATAAGACTATCTCTTTCCCGCCCCCGGTTGTCGCACCAGCGGCTTAGGCGCCGGCGACCTTGGTCCGCGCCATTGAGACGATGGGATGACGGTTGGAAAGGTCTCAGCCGACCTTATCCCCTATTGTACTTCTCGAGGAACGCTTTGTGGTCTGTCCTAAAGGTCTCGAGCTCGTCCCGCCGTCGGATACCCCGGAACACCTCGATCAACGAGGTCGGCACCGGGATGACAGCGAGGAGGGTTATCACCCCGAGAATGACTTTGGTCGCGGTTGACAGCGCGGGTTCTTGTTGTACCGATACCGGAGGGTATCCATCCGCGTCGCAGGCCTTGATACCGGCGGGAAATAGACCTTCCCGGACCAGTTCCTCAATGGTCCGACCTTCGGGTGCGACGGCGCATTCGGGGACGTTTTCGATAAATGAGACCGAATATGACGCCACGCCCGCCAACCAGACCGTTCCCAGGATCGCAACGCCGACGCAGACGATCAGATATCGATGGGCTTCAGACAGCTTGGCCTGCAGCCATACGTCATGGCCTTTCGATAGTACCAGTCGCAGGTTTTCATCCTTGGGATAATCGCTCGCCGACATAAAGACGATTCCTATGAAATGCTCCCAGCTCCCAGGCGTCCACGCCAACGACTGTGACGAACGCAACGACTGACAATGGTAATCGAGCCCGGATCACAATGGTACCGATAAACCGCCGCTTCCTTTCGCGGCGAGTTTGGCTAATTCCGCCGCCCCGCTCCGAACCAGTCCATTACGCCGTACCAGCCTATGACGAAGGGCAGGAACCAGGGTTTGCCGTAATAGAGGGGCCGGCTCTGGAACGGGTACTCGGCGAAAATGCTCTCGGCCTCCGTCTCGCCCAGGATCAGCGCCGCCGCCTTCTTGCCCAGCCACGGCGCCCAGACAACACCGGAGCCACAGAAGCCGGTGGCGTAGTGGATGCCGTCGTGGATCGCCACCTTGGGTAGGAAATCGAAGGTATAGCCGGTGTAGCCCCACCAGCTGTGGGTCAGTTTTACCCCTTCCAACTCGGGGAAGATTTCGATGAGGTTGCGGTAGAGATGCGCGGCCTTGCGCGCGTCATCGTCCGTATGGGAACCGCGCCGTCCGCCGAAGACAATCCGCGTGCCGTCCGGCGACGGGCGGTAGTAATTGTAGAGGTTCCGCGTGTCGCCGACCATGTGGCGCTTCGGCATCAGACGGCTGAGCGTTTCCGACGGCAGTCCGTCGGTGGCGATGATCTGGCTGGGGATCGGGATGACCCGGCGCCGGAGCCAGGTCATGGCCGCGTCCGTGTAACCGTTGGTGGCGACAACGGCGTCACCGGCCTCTAAGGAACCTTTTTCGGTATCGAAACGAAACCCGGATTTCAAGGGGTGGATGGCCGTCACCCGGCACCGGGAGACGACGGTGACGCCGGCGGCGACCGCCTTCTCAAGGATTCCCCGGTGCAGCAAGGCCGGATGGACGCCGCCGATGTCGGGGCGCAGCTGCAGGCCATGATAGAAGTCCGTGCCCAGTTACGCCGCCATATCGGCCCTGGGGATCATCTCGACGCCGACACGGTATACCTCGACGCCATTCAACGTCTCGCGGGCAGGTGCACGATCCTTGCGCGCGCTGACGACATGGACTTCGTAACCGGCCTGGGCCCAAAATTCTGCGATTGCCGACCAACGGTA
>Ga0209458_1000629_pt1 | contig 10524 bp, 12 predicted proteins | sample WorMetLIZAISLAND_FD_187411 | JGI IMG/M metagenome (GOLD analysis project Ga0209458, IMG submission 187411) | Marine gutless worms symbiont microbial communities from Max Planck institute for Marine Microbiology, Germany - Inanidrilus manae... ...
TCTCGGCCGGCTCTTTCTTGCTCATCGATTTCTGCCTCATCTTCGTTCCCTTCGGTCACTACGATGAGCCAGAAATCCTCCCTTGTGAAAACCCCTCAATGTGTCCCAAGGGTGCTGACGTCAGACAACGTCGACCTGGCGCAGGTGGCCCGTGACACGGTGTCCATGCTGGTGGCCGAAGCGCGAGGCAAAGACATCGATCTCGGCTATGAGGGTGCCGAGAGCATGCCGATCACCGGCGATCCGACCCTGTTGGGCGAGATGGCCATCAACCTCGCCGACAACGCGCTCCGTTACTCGCCGGCCGGGACCATGGTCACCCTGTCCGTGGCGCGTATCGACGGTGCGGTCTCGCTGACCGTCGACGACCAGGGCCCCGGCATCCCCGAGGACATGAGGGACGAGGTCTTTGAGCGGTTCGTGCGCCTTCCCGGCACGACGGTGGAAGGTTGTGGTCTCGGCCTCGCCATCGTCCGTGAAATCGCCGATCGCCATGGTGGCCAAGCCGGCCTCGAACGATCACCGGGTGGCGGCTTACGGGTTCGGGTCGATTTCCCCGTTTCTAGGGACGGGGGCCCCTGACATGCAGCGCACCCTGTTCCTCCTGATGGCGGCCCTGGTTGCGTCGCCGGCGACGGCGGAACTGGTTACCTTCGCCGCCAAGGGTCCGCCACAGCAGACCCTGACCATCTACAGTTCCGCCGACACGGAACGCATGGTCGACCTGATTGATGCCTTCCAGGTCCGCAATCCGAGAATCACGGTCGACTATCATCTTCTCGACACGCTCGACATTCACAAGCGTGCCGTCGATGAAATGGAGGCAGGCCAACCGACCGCCGACCTGCTGTTGAGCTCGGCCATGGACCTGCAGATCAAGCTGGTGAACGACGGCTACGCTCAGGCCCACTCCTCCGAAGAGACCGACGCCCTGCCCATGTGGGCCAACTGGCGCAACGAGGCCTTCGGCTTCACCTACGAACCGGCGGTGATCATCTACAACCGAGCGCTGGCCCCGGAACTCGAGAAGGTGACGACCCGTTTCGAATTGGCTCGACAGTTGAACTTCGACGTCGGATATCTGAGGAACCGGGTCGTCACCTATGATCCGGCCCGTAGCGGTCTGGGATTCATGTTCGGCACCCACGACGCTATTCGCTCCGAGGATTTCTGGTATCTGGTCCGGAGCCTTGGCGACATGGCCGTCGACCTGGAAACCAGTTCGGCGGTGATGATCAACAAGGTGGCCTCGGGCGAAGCCCTGCTCGCCTACAACGTGCTGGGGTCCTATGCCAAGGCCCGGGTGCGCGAAAACCTGGATCTCGCCATCACCATCCCCAGCGACTATTGCCTGGTCATGTCACGCACCGCCGTCATCACGCGCACGGCCCGTCACCCGGACCTGGCCGGCCGGTTCATCGATTTCCTGCTGTCCAGGGCCGGCTAGCAGCTGATTGCCGGTCCGGCGTCGCTCTATTCTCTGCGAACCGATATCAACGGCAGCGCCACGGCGGCCAGCCTGCGCCAGGAGGCTCGCGGCCCACTGATTCCGATCCATTTGGGCCCTGGCCTATTGGTCTACCTGGACAAATTGAAGAGACTTGCCTTCCTCGAACGTTGGCGCCGGGCCATGGAACGGAAATAGGCCGCTAAGGGACTGATTCGCGGCGGCTCCGCCTCACGCCAATTTCTCATCGAGGAACGCCAGCACCTTCTCCCAGGCGTCCTCGCTCGCTGCCTCGTTGTACTTCTCCTCGCTGTTGAAGGACTGGAAGGCGTGGCCGGCGCCGTCATAGCGATGGAAGACGTGTGGGACGCCGGCGGCGGCGAGCGCGGCTTCGTAGTCGTCGACATCCTCCGGCGTCGGGTTCTGGTCGTCGTTGCCGAAAAAACCGATAACCGGGCAGCGAATGTCTCCGGCCAAGTCGATGGCGGGCGGCGTGTCAGGCCCCATCTTCAGTTTGATGCGCCCGCCGTAGAAGACGGCGCAGGCCCTGTACTCGGGATTGTGGCAAGCACCCAGCCAAGCGACGCGGCCGCCCCAGCAATGACCGACGATACCGATGCGGGACGCGTCCACATTGGCCTGCCCAGACAGATGGTCAAAGGCAGCCTGCAGGTCGAGCACTGTCCAGTCGTCACGGAACTCGTCGCGCTTGAGCTGCATCTCCGCTTCTTTCGGCCACCAGTGGAAGATGAAAGGCACCGCCACCGCAAAACCGTTCTCGGCATACCGTTCGGCCGTTTCCAGGGTAAAGGTATCGTTCTCGATGCCGGTGTGACCGACCGGAATGTGCTGGGCGAGGACGACACCCGGGTGCGGCCCGGCGCCGTCCGGCGCATACATGAAGACCTCCATAGGGCTATCGTGAACGGTTACGGTGTCAATGCGGTGCATGTCCATTCCCTCCCTAATGACAATTCTGTCGTAACGTTTCCAAGTCCGGTTCGCAGCATTGGGGCCCTAGACCCAATCGACGCCCCAGACCCCGTCCCACAAGAGCTTGCTACCGGAAATCAGGACCAAGCCATAGCAGATGCGGTAAAACAGCTGTTCCGAAATACGATGATGCAGTTTAAGGTCGAGCCACGTGCCGAGAGGTGCCAATGGTAACAACACCGCGGAGAGCGCCAGGTTGGCTGTTGAGAATTGGCCGAGGGCGCCGTAGGGGATCAATTTCAGCTGGTTGACAACGAAGAAGAAGATGACATTGGTACCGACGAAGAGCGTCTTGTCCATGCGCTGCGGCAACAGAAAGACCTTGACCGGCGTACCACCCGCGTGCGCCACGAAGCTGGTGAAGCCGGCGATGGTTCCGCAAACGGCGCCGATCCAGGGCGCCGGCGACCGCGGCTTTTCCGCCGCCCGTCCGCCGGCGAAATAGCTGAGCCCAAAAGCGATGGAGATGGCGCCCAACAGCAAACGGACTGCGTTATCGTCGACCAGGTGAAAGGTCGCCCAGCCAATGCCGATGCCGAGGGCAGCGCCGGGCAGCAAAATGATCAAATTGCGATTGTGCCAGCTGCCCCGGTAAGCCCAGATGTTGATGACATCCATGACCATGAGGATGGGCAGCATCACGGCGGCGGCTTGAACCGGTGAGACGAACAGCGCGATCAGCGGCACGGCGAGAATGCCGACGCCACCGGAAAAGCCGCTTTTCGAGATGCCCATTATCAGCACTGCCGGTATGGCGGCAGCGAAGAACCAGGGGTCGACCTCCAGAAGCGTCATCGCGGTCGGGCGGCGGATCTACAAAAAGTCGCGCAACAGGGCGATGAGCGGCCTGTCGGCCGGCGGCATCTCATAGTCGACGAGCCGCGCGGGGTAGACCCATTTCAGTTCCTGCCCCTCCTTCGGCGTCAGGATGCCCTTCCACACGCGACAGGCGTAGAGCGGCATCAGCAGGTGGAAGTCATCGTAGAGATGACTGGCGAAGGTTAGCGGCGCCAGGCAGCTTTCGGTAATGTCGATGCCGAGTTCTTCCTTCAGTTCCCTGACCAGGGCTGTTTCCGGAAGCTCGCCCTCGGACACCTTTCCGCCCGGAAACTCCCAAAGCCCGGCCATCCGTTTGCCTTGCGGACGCCTCGCGATCAGCACCCGATTGTCGACATCGACCATCGCCACGGCGGGGACGAGAACCGTCGGTACGTCACCATCCGGCAGCGGGAATTCGGCGCCGACACACCCTTCATCCGGCCCGTTCGGCGCCATACCCGGTCCTTTCGATTTGACGGCAACCACAGTGACGCGGCAAACGGAACAAACGTCTCACGGCGGTCCGATCACCCGCCGGCTTCAGCCAGCGCATCTTCGAATATGGCCTGAAGGCCCTTGACCTTGAGGAACATCCAGTTCTTCAGGAAGTCTTCGCGGGCCTGCTTCTTGATATCCGGATCATCGTCCGCCAGCTCAAGATTGGAAGCCAGATTTTGTGCCATCTCGCCCCAAGCGCAGGCACTACCGGTCCAAACATAGTGATAGCGCCAATAGTCCGTCGAGAGCACGATATCGGTACGGCCGTAAAAATCCCCGTCCGAGTTGGTGTGGGAATGACATTCGAAACGGATATCGACCTCGCCCCGAGTCACCACCAGGCGCTGGGTCTTTAACGCCGCGACCCCTTCGTAGAGGCGTTTCGGCAGTTCGCTGATTGCCTCGACGATATCGGATGCGGCTTCGGCGACATCCGACTGCAGCTTATAGGGACCCGTCATTCGAACCTCCCGCGTTCCGCACGTTTATTGGGCTCGATACTAACGGTATCGATCGGCTCGCGCCAAGACTCACATCCGTGGTTCCATCAGGAGCGATAGTCGGCATTGATGGAAATATAACCGTGCGTCAGGTCGCAGGTCCAAACCGTCGCCGCGCCGTTGCCGACACCGACATCGACCTGGATGTCGATGTCCGCACCTTTCATGTGTTCGGCGACTGGCGTCTCATTGTAATCGTCAACGGCGGCGCCATATTCGGCAATCGTGACACCACCGACGGCAATTGCCATGCGGTCGCGATCGGCCCGCTCGCTGGCCTTGCCGACAGCCATGACGATGCGCCCCCAATTGGCATCTTCGCCGGCGATGGCCGTCTTGACCAAGGGCGAATTACCGATGCTGAGGCCGATGTTCCGGGCCGCAACCGCGTCTTCGGCGCCGGTGACGGTGATGGAGACGAACTTGCTGGCTCCCTCCCCGTCGCGGACGATTTGCTGGGCCAGGTCCATTGCCACTTCGCCCAACTTGGCTTTGAAGTCGGCGAGCAAATGATCACCGGGCCCATCCGCCTCGGGCTGCCCCGATGCCATCCCGGTGGCGAACAGCAACACCGTGTCGCTTGTAGAAGTATCGCTGTCGACGGTGATCGCGTTAAAGGAGCTATCGACGGTATCGGCGAGCAACGCCTGCAGGATATCGGCGGGCAGCCTTGCATCAGTGAACATGAAAGACAGCATCGTCGCCATGTCGGGCGCGATCATGCCAGAGCCTTTGGCGATACCGACAATAGTCACCTCGGCATCACCGATTTTGGCGGTCCGGGTCGCGCCCTTCGGAAAGGTATCGGTGGTCATGATAGCGCCGGCGGCGTCGCCCCAGTTCGCCGGACCGGAATCTGAGATGCCCTGGCGGATCGCCGCTAACTCTTGGACGATCCTGGCATGCGGGAGCGTTTCGCCGATAACACCGGTCGAGGCGACGAAGATGCGGCTCGGGCGGCACGACAACAGATCGGCAACGGCCTCGACGCAGTTCTCGACCGACTCGACCCCGGCCCGGCCGGTAAAGGCGTTAGCGTTTCCCGCATTGACAAGGAGGCCGAGCGCCTCGCCTCCCGACAACACTTTGCGGCACCAATCGACCGGCGCCGAGGCCGTTTTCGACTTTGTGAAAACGCCGGCGACGGAGGCGCCACTCGGCATCTCCGCCAGCATCAAGTCGTCGCGCCCCTGGTACTTCATCGCCGTCGCGGCAGTCCCCAAGCGGACGCCGCGGACATGGGGCAATTCTGGGAAGTTCGGCGGCGCCAGGGGCGACAAAGGGAGTTGGTCTGCCATGTTATTCGGGCTTCTTGTCGGACGCCTCCTCCTGTGGGCTTCCATCAAGGTTGAAATGCTCGATCTTGGTATCCTTACGCAAACGCTCAACGTAAGCGGCGCCCACCGTTTGCTGCAGTTCGGCGCGCAGCTGCTCTTCCGCCTGTTCGAAGGGAGGCGGTTCTGCCTTGCGGCGCTCTTCGATCTTGATGACATGCCAGCCGAACTGCGTCTTCACCGGCGTGCTGGAGTACTTCCCTGCCTCGATATTGAACGCCGCTTCCTCGAATTCAGGAACCATTTGGCCGCGGCCGAAAAACCCGAGGTCGCCGCCGCCCGGCCCCGACGGCCCGGTCGATTTGTCGCGGGCCAGCTGCGCGAAGTCACCCCCCTTGTCGAGGTCGGTGATCACCGCCTTGGCCTCGTCCTCGGTCTTCAAAAGGATATGGCGTGCGTGAACTTCCTCGTTCGACGCCGCCGCATCGACGAAAGTATCGTAACGCTTGCGAACGGCATCATCGGTGACTTTCGACTCCATCTCCTGAGACAGGGCCATGCGTTGCAGGACCTGCTTCTCGATGCGCGCCATTTGCTTTTTGAAGGCGTCGCTGCGGTGCAGCCCCTGGTCCCTGGCGTCGGCGGCAGCGAGCTCCATGTCGACGAGACTGTCGACCAGGACCTTGAAGATCATTTCCATAGGGATCTGCCGGTATTGTTCCGGCAGCAAGGTGCGGGCTCGATCGAGGGATGAACGGTGGATGTCCTCCCCGTTGACTCGCGCGACGACCGGATCCGTCTCTTCTTCCTTGGCGACCGCCGCTATCGGCAAGCTTGTCATGATTGCGAGCAAGAGGGTGGCGGTTGTCCATCGAAACGGCATTACGGATTTCCTTTTGCGGACCGGCGGCTCCCGCGCCGGCGAAACGGGCGTCTCGCGGATAAAGCACATCCCTTCTTGGACGGCAAGGTGAGCTTTCCTCTTACCGGCAACGATCCTGGGTGACAGCAATCTTAAGCGAGACGCCTTAAGACCAAGGTAATGAGGGCGGATCGTTGCTCGGACGGAACCGCGAATGGGGCGCGAACCATTTGCGCATTAAGGTTTCATCACTGAGAATTGAAGGGTCGGATGCTGCGATTCCGTCAAAATGAGCGCGATCAACCTTGCAGGATTAACCATGAACAAGACGTTCTTACCCATGATTGCCTTGGCCTTTCTCGTCCATTTGACGCCCAAGGCCCTGGCGCAGGCGCAAATGGAGACATACACCAACGCGGATATCGTTCGGAATTTCGAGATTGTTGCGCTGAGGAGTGAGTACGAAAAACGCAAGGAAAAGACCGTCTTGAAATGGAACGAGCCCTGGCGGATCGCGATCATCGGGAAAAACTATCCGCCCTATTTTGAAGAGATGATCCGGGAGCATCTCGCGGACCTGAGCTGGGAAACGCGCCATCCCATGAAGATCCATTACTCGGAAACCATGCGCCAACAAAAGCGCCTGGCAAAGGATGTCTCCAAGGTCAAGATCAACATCGTCCTGTTTTATGGACCGAAAAGAACTTTGGCTGACACGATCTTTAAAAGGACAGGCGGTGCCTTCCCAAAGAAAGATATACAGTACCTGATCGACAATTCGATCTGCAGTGTCAAACTGAAACACCGAAAAGGGGCGATCCATTTCGCCTACGCCGCTTTTCCGGCCGAGCACAATCGGCATGCCATGCGGGCCTGCATCATTGAGGAATTGACCCAGATTATGGGGTTGATCAATGATTCCAGGTTCGTCGAACGTTCGATCTTCAATGACCACAGCCGCTTTCTGGAACTGACCCTGCATGACCGTTGGCTCCTGCGCGTTCTTTACAATTCGGCGATGAAGCCGGGCATGCCGGCCGATCGTGCCTTGGTAGAGGCACGGCGTTATCTTTCGGTCATTCGCCCGGAATGACCGAGGACGGGGAGCCGGCAAGCGGGCGGTTCGATATCGGCCTGAATGTAATAGGCCTGACATCGGGTTCTTCTCTTTTTGTTTTCCTTTCGTTTACGGTTCTCGCCTATCGTTTTCCCATGCTGCGAAAGTTTCGATCGTTCTGTTTGACAATTCTCGTCGGTTCGATAGCCGCCACCGACCCGACAGCGGCTGAGGAACTCGTCGGCAACGACGTGATCATGCGCAACTTCAACATCGTCGCCTTCGGCAACGAGTACACCCTTAAGCGATATGACCACGTTCGCAAATGGAATGGCCCAATCCGGATAGGGATCATCGGCAATCCGCCGCCCTATTTCGAGCAATTCGTGCGCGATCATATCCGTGATCTGTGGAAACTGACCGGGTTTCCGATCGAACTCCGGTTTTCGAATGCAATTCATAAGAATGGGAATCTTGCTAAAGATTTTGACAATTCAGAAATTAATTTTCCCCTCTTTTTCATCGAGGCCGCCCGCATGCCGGCCGTCGTCGAAAGGATGCTGCACGGAAAAATCACGAAACGGGAAGTCGCCAATATGCAAGCGATATCCACGTGTCACGCGAGATACTGGACCAAAGACAACGAAATCGTCCTCGCCTACGCCGCCTTTCCGGCGGAGCATCCAGAAGACTACCTACGCGCCTGTGTCATCGAGGAAATCACCCAGGTGCTCGGTTTGGTCAATGACAATTCCTCTGTCAATCCATCCATATTCAACGATACGAGCCAACATTTAGAACTCACCGAACACGACAAGTGGATGGTGAGGATGTTTTACGATCCACGCATTACGCCGGGGATGCGCCGGCAAGACGCGATGCGGATCGGTTGGGAAATCCTCCGGGAAATCCGCCCAGAGGCCGAATAGGGCCGATTCACACTTTGTCGAGCATAACGGTAATCTCGTCGGCGCCAAGCGGCCGGCTGAACAGGCGGCCCTGGCCGAAAGTGCACCTCTTGCCCTGGCAATAGGCAAACTGCTCTTCCGTTTCGATCCCCATAGCGACCGTTTCAAGATCGAGCGCGGCGGCGAGTCCGGCGATGGCATCGATCATTCGCCAATCCCCCTCGGCGCCGGCCCTGCGACCACCGATCGAGCCGCTAACGAAGGCGCGGTCGATCTTAACTTGGTGGATCGGGAAATACTGCAAACAGATTAGCGAGGCGTAACCCGTACCGAACTCATCCAAGGCGATTTTGACACCGAGGTCTTCGATTTCCGGCAAGATCTGGCTCGCGATATCGGCGTTGCGCATGATTCCGTTTTCCGAGAACTCGAGGGTCAGTCGGCTCGGGTCGAAGTCGTGGTCTTTCAGCGCGGCACCCAAATTCGCGGCCAATCGCCGATCGAGAAACTCGCGCGTCGACAGGTTGACGGCAACGGATACAGGCGCCAACCCGACCTTTTCCCATTGGGCAATCTGGCCGAGCGCATGGCGGATCACGTATTCGCCAAGCTTGAGAATGAGACCGGTGTCCTCGGCGATGGGAATGAACCGGTTGGGCGTGATGATACCCAGGTCCGGGTGGCGCCAATGGGCCAGAGCCTCGACGCCGACGATACGCCGGCTTACCAATTCGACTTGCGGCTGGAAATGCAGAAGGGCCTGCTGCTCCTCGATGGCGCGCTCAAGGTTCTCTTCCAGCACCAGTCGGTCGGCAAGCTGGCTCTCGATGTTTTGCGACAGGAATGCGTAGCCGTTGAGACTGCCGCAGAGTTCATCGGCTGCGCGCCGCGCCGCCATGAGGATTTCGTCGGCGCCGACACCGTCGTTGGGGAACAGCGCGACCGACGCGGCGTAACTTTCCGGCCTGTCCTTACCTTCGAGGATGGGGGCCAAGGCACGCAACATGCGCTCGGTCGCTTTTTGCGCATCGCCCGGAGTCAGCAGATCGGGAAAACACATGGCGAAAGCATCTTCGGCGAAAGCGCCAGCGAAATCGCCCGTCCTCAAGTGCTTCTTGATACACTGGTCAACCTGTTTGCTGAGCCTTTGCGCCCGGCCGTCGCCGTCGTCACCGGTCCCACCAAGGCGCAGGAAAAGAAGAGCGAGATGACGATCGATCCGTTGCGCGCGACCCAGCGAAACGCCCAGAAGCTCTTTGAACACGGCCGCCGTTGGCAGACCTTCGGCTCGGTGTTCGCCGGTTTGCCCGGAAATACCGATGTTGCTACCCATCGTCTTTATTATTCACAGTCCCCATGGTCGGCCCAAGAGTCACTCTACCGAGGTTAACGCCTTCCGCGGGCGCCGCCCAGACGTGACGGCGTCAGATCCAAGACGACTTCGACTTCATTGCTCGCCGCGAACGGTTGGAAGTCAATCATCTCCTGAAACCCGACCGCCTTGACCAAGCGAAGCATCGGCTCGTTGTCGACCATGACCACGCCCCTGATCTCCCGGAACCCCTGGCTGCGCGCATAATGGGCCAGCTTCGTCAGCAGTATTTTCCCAAGCCCTTGCCCCTGTTGATCGGAACGGACCATCAAACCGAATTCCACGGCGGACTTCTCGACTTCCAGGAAACCGCCAACGACACCAAGCATCTCCGGGCGGCGATCGCGGTGCAGGTAGTTGGCGACGAAGTTCATGTCGCGACTGTAATCAATCGCCTCGAAATGCCGCCTCTCGGTATCCGGCAAAGCTTTCAAGTTTGCGAAAAAGCGAAAGCGCACGGCCGCCGGATCGACCCGTTCGAACATATTCGCGTAGGCCGTCGCGTCGCCCGGCCTGTACGGGCGGACCAACACCCGGCGCCCGTCTTTCAAGTTGACCCATTGCTCATGTTCTTCCGGGTACCGGAACGGAAATGAATGGTCGACCTCGCGCCAAGAGAGTGGCGGCGGGACTTTGCTGATGCGATCGTTAAGCGGCTTAGTCGTCCGTTGTCTAATTCCGGCTTTGAAGTCCAGCTCTACCGTTCCATTTTCCGATTGCCGGGGACAGGGTTGTCTCCGAAGTCATTTCCGGCGATTGACCGGATGCTTCATCATAGTGCCCTTGGGTTTCGG
>Ga0209458_1000630_pt1 | contig 10524 bp, 6 predicted proteins | sample WorMetLIZAISLAND_FD_187411 | JGI IMG/M metagenome (GOLD analysis project Ga0209458, IMG submission 187411) | Marine gutless worms symbiont microbial communities from Max Planck institute for Marine Microbiology, Germany - Inanidrilus manae... ...
CGCTGATGCTGAAGGCGATCCACGCTCAGGAGTGCCGCGCAGCAGCCCGGGCCAAGGCCGACGAGGTCATCGCCAAGCTGAAGGCCATGCGGCTTGCCAAGGTGGCCACATGGCTCGAGGAGACGGTTGACGAGACCCTGGTTTACTACGCCTTCCCAAACGAACACTGGCGCCGGATCAGGACCAACAACCCACTGGAGCGCATCATGCGCGAAATCCGACGGAGGACCCGTGTGGTCGGCGCCTTTCCAGATGGTCAATCGGCTCTCAACCTGGCCGCGGCCAGATTGAGGCACATCGCCGGCACCAAGTGGTCGAGCAAGCGCTATATGAATATGAACCTACTCAAACAGCACAAAATGAGTGCCTGACGGGACAGGCCGCCAACCCCAAAGTGCGAAAGAATCTAGACACTACCGTGCCACGAGGCCGTCGTGCAAATCCAGCGCCGACAACCGGCCCAGCATCGGACCGCCAACAGGCTGTGTTGCAGTTTTGTGTCGATGGGGAGTTGCACAAAACCCCGTTCAATATCAATATATTGGCTGGGCAACTTGTCACCTTGAGGCTTCTCGGGCATGCTTTTTGACGGAACAGGGCGGGCTTAGGAATGGATAAAACTCAAATCATTCCACCCAGCACCGGGAAAGGTAGTCGACTTCCCGATGCCGCTGCTCGGCCGAATCCGCTGCTTTCGCCATGTGGACCGTGCAAAATACGCCACCTCGCGATCTGTTCGGCGCTTTCCCACGATGAACTTCAATATCTCGCCGCAATCGTCTCTACGGTAACACTGGATGCCGATCAGCCGCTGTTCGACGAGGGGCAGCCGGCACAGCACGTCTACATCGTTACGTCTGGCGCTATGCGGCTCTACAAGTTGCTTCCCGATGGGCGTCGGCAGGTGACCGGCTTTCTGTTCGTTTCAGACTTCCTTGGCCTGGCCAATGGCGAGAATTATGCATACGGTGCGGAGGCCGTAGCCGACGCCGAGCTCTGTCGCTTTCGGAGAGGTGAACTGGACGCTCTTGTGGACCGCTTTCCACGCATGGAAAAGCAGTTGTTCGGCTTGGCGAGCAATGAATTGGCGGTCGCACAGGAGCAGATGCTCGTCCTTGGGCGCAAGTCGGCGCGGGAGCGCATTGCCTCCTTTCTGTTAATGCTGCAAGAACGCGCCTCACGCCGTCAGCCGAAGAGCGACTTGGTGGCAGTACCGATGAACCGTGCCGATGTCGGTGACTATCTTGGCCTCAGCACGGAGACGGTGAGCCGCACCTTCACGGAGCTGAAGCTGGCCAATGTCATTGCCTTGGATAAGCCAACCAAGGTGCGCATTCTCAACCAGCAGCTCATCCAGGACATCGCCGCCGGGATTAGAGCTCCGGCGCCGGGCGCGAGCGGGCAGTACGCTCCAATCACGCGCCATTGAGGCAACGCAGTCAGCGCCCACTACCGAATGGTTCGCCGAGCAATCGCCCTGGGCTTGCGTTTTCGTAAGCGATTGGCTTCGCTTTGCCGTTTTTCGGCTTCTTCGATAAGGACAATCTGACAACCCTTGCCGCTGCGCCCACGCCCAGGCTGGCGCCGAACGTAGCTGCCGTCGGCATGCATCTCCCACACGTTTCTGCGGTCATTCAGCTGCATATTCAAGATGTTGCGCAGCTCCTGGCGCAGCAACGGATCCTCGACCGGCGTAACGAGTTCAACCCGGCTCTCAAGATTTCGGGTCATTAGGTCCGCCGAGCCAATGAGATACTCCTCATCGCCCCCGTTGCGGAAATAGTAGACCCGGGAGTGCTCGAGAAAGCGGCCGATGATACTGATAGCCGTTACGTTGTCGGAGATGCCGGGCATCCCAGGGCGCAGTCGGCAGGTGTCCCGCACGATCAGTTCCACTTTTACGCCGGCTTGCGAAGCCCGATAGAGCGCCTCGGTGATGTCCGCGTCTTCCAGCGCGTTGGTCTTGAAGCGTATGAGTCCCGGCGCCTTCGTCGTGTGCAGCGAGATCTCCCTATCGATCTTGGCAAGCAACGCCTTCTTCAGCATCTTCGGCGCCGTCAATAGCTTTCGATACCTGCGGGAGGGTTTGCAGCCGCTTGTCAGGTAGTTGAACAGCTCCGTCAGATCCTGACCGATCGCGTCGTCGCAGGTCAGCAGACCGAGATCGGAATAGATGCGCGCAGTGCCGGCATGATAGTTTCCGGTGCCAATGTGCGCGTAGCGCTTCAAGCCGGAGTAGTCGGTGCGCACCACGAGGATGACCTTGGAGTGAGTCTTCAGACCCAGCACGCCGTAGGTTACATGAATGCCCGCATCCTCCAGCCGGCTCGCCCACTGAATGTTGGCCGCTTCATCGAAACGGGCCTTTAGTTCCACGGCAACCGCCACCTGCTTGCCGTTGCGCGCAGCATCCAGAAGGTACTCAATGATCTCCGTGTCCGCGGAGGTGCGATAGAGAGTCATCTTGATCGCCCGTACCTTTGGGTCGCGGCTCGCCTCTCGCACGAATCTCTCAACCGACGTGGCAAACGAATCGTAAGGGTGATGCAGAAGGATCGATCCGGCTTCGCGAATCAGGTGGAATATGCTCCGGTCCTCCTGAAGCTTCACGTTGGTGATGGGATGATGATCGGGGTCGTGCAACTCAGGAATATCCAGTGAGGCCAGCTCCATCAGATCGCGCATGCCGAGCAGGACATCGGACTCGAACACGTCGCTGGCCTCATTAAGGCCGAGCTCGGCTGCCAGCATGCCGCGGCGGACAGGATCCATTCCGTCTTCGACCTCGAGGCGCACGATGGGCGCGAACTTGCGATCCCGTAGTTCGGTTTCGATCATGCTGAGCAGATCTTCGGCTTGGTCCTCATCCAGTTCGGTATTCGCGTTGCGGGTAACCCGGAAGACCTCGCAGGACTCGACCTCCATCTCTGGAAACAGCAAGTCCAGGTTGTGCGCCATAACGTCTTCCAGCGGCACATAAAGGCGTGACTCACCGAGACGCAGGAATCGTGGCACACCCGATCCGACCGGCACTTTGATCCGGTTCATGATCGGCTCCAGTTCGTCGCGGTAGCGCAGCGTAACCAGGAGGTTGAGTGACAGGTTGGAGATGAAGGGAAAGGGGTGCGCCGGGTCCATCGCCAAGGGCGTCACCAGCGGGAAGATGTTCTCCAGAAAGCTGTTTCGCGCATCCTCTTTCTGTTTGCTGTCAAGCGCACTGTAGGGGGTGACCGTGATATCGTGGCTCCGCAGCTTCTGTACGAGTTCCAGGAATATCTCGCGCTGCCGTGCTTGCACCTCGTTGATCGACTGGACGCAGTCCGCGATCTGTTGCTGCGGTGTTCTGCCGTCGACCGTGAGCTGGTGTACGCCTGCCGCCACTTGCTGCTTGAGGCCGCCAATCCGCTTCATGAAGAACTCGTCCAGGTTCGAGTTCGCGATTGCCAGGAACTTGACCCGCTCCAGCAATGGGGTCCGCTTATCCTGTGCTTCGGCCAGCACACGGCTGTTGAAGTTCAGCCAGGTCAGTTCTCGGTTCAGGTAGAGGTCCGGACTACGCAGATCAGAACTCGCTTCTGGTGACGCCGCCGCCACTTTCTCCTGGCTTGTTCCCCCCGCGGCCTGCGTTGACTCGAGCGCGGTAATATTGCGTCCCAATTCAGCCGGCCGTGCCGGAGATGCGGTGGTCGCGATTGCCGTCATGCCGGGTTTTTTTTGGGCGTCCTCGGACCGCTCTTCTTTTGCTTGCAGCTTCATCTGTTCCGCCTCGCGTTCTAGTGAATCCCCTGACCCGCCAAGGTGAGTCCCGTGCCGGCTTCGTCAGCTTGTTGTGTTCGTCCACCCGCGCGCTGGCTGCCTAGGCAACCGTTTCCTTGTGTGCACTCAGCCCCTTCAGGATCGGATCCATCTTGAACGACTGAGACGCCACGAGATGGTTCAGGTAGTACTCCGGCATGCGTCGACTTCGCGCTTCAGCGATCGAAACAGACGGGTCGGCGCTTTACGCTCTTGACAGCGAGGCCAGGTGGCCGAAGTCACAGCCACTCCCTTTGTTGGAATGGCCAACGATCAACGATAGCCCGTCATTCATGCGAAAAAAATGATGTAGCTCAGGGGATCAGCGCTACTGTCGAGCAGTCCTCCGACGCCTCTTGCTATGGCTTCCAGGTCCCTCTGACGTTCCTAATTGACGAGTGTGAGATCAGCTCAACCGCTTATCCGGCTCATCCCTTTACTCTGCTGCCTCCGGAACACCTTGGGCCTCTGCGCCAACCCATTCCGTCTTCGCGAGCTTCCGGCAGAGCCGGTAGATCCGGCTGAGGTTTTCGATCACTTCCATCTCACGCGTAAATGTTTGCATGCGATTGGGTTCGTCTGCTATCAGGCGAACCACCTGATGCCGAGCGGTTTCCTCGGCTAGATGCGCCATGTCTTGTTTCATGGCCTTGACCTGCAGGGCAGCAGCCTGGTCCTCCTCCCTGACTGCTTGCACGGCTGTCTTCAAAGCCTGGGCTACTTCATCGTGGTAGCGTTTTATGATCGCTTTTGTGGCCTCACTGACCACGACCTCTTCCTCGATCCTGCGCCGCCCGATCGTGACCAAGTTGGTTTCGATGATGTCGCCAATCTGCTCCAAGTTGTTCGCGGCCAGCAGGAGGTTCAAGACCGTGCCCGACTGTTCGTTCGTCAATTCGCCCGACCCTACTTTACCCAAGTAGCGAACGATATGCCCGTGCAGAACGTCGACATCCGCGTCCATTTCGGCCAACGCCTGCAGGTCTTCCTTGCTTCCTGAAACCACTGCTGGAAGAGCCGCCGTGAGCATCTCCCCAACGTGGTCGCCGAGGCGCCCAATCTCGAGCCGCGCCCGATCCAGCGCCAGGGGCGGGGTCGACAGCAGCTCCTTGTCGAGATACTTCGGCTCGATGACGGTCGGAACGGCCAAGGGCCGGTCCGGAACGAGCCACTCGGCGAAGCGGGCGACCAGGCCCGCGGCGGGCAGGAAAAGGGCCGAGAAGAAGACGTTGAACGTCGTGTGTGCATTAGCGATCTGACGTGGCGTCTCCGCGGCAAGCTTGTCCATGCCAGTGAGCCCCTCCGCAACAGGCGAGAGGGCACGCACGAAATCCGCCAGATAGGGGATGAACCAAACCGCGACCGCTACGCCGGCGATGTTGAAGGTCACGTGGGCCATGGCCACGCGCACCGCTTCGCGCGGCTTGCCAATTGCCGCCAAGCCTGCGGTGACGCAGGTGCCGATGTTGGCTCCCATGATAAGCGCAATGCCACCTTCTAGCGAGATGAGGCCCTGAGACGCCATGGCAATCACCACACCCGTGGTCGCCGAAGAGGATTGGACCAAGCCGGTAAAGGCGGCGGCGATGACAATGCCCAGCGCCGGCGTTGATACCTCGCGCATGAGCTCGATGAAGGGCTCGAAGCTACGTAGCGGCTTCATGGCCGAGCTCATGATTCCCATGCCGAAGAAAATCAGACCCAGTCCCATGATCAGGGCGCCATACTGCTTCACTCTGTTTGTCTTGCCGGTGAAGATGAAGACGAACCCCACTGCCACCAGCAGGAGCGCGTAATGGGTGACCTTAAAGGCGACGATCTGTGCTGTGACGGTGGTGCCGATGTTGGCCCCGAAGATGACCCCGACGGCCTGCGACAGCGACATGAGGCCTGCGGTGACGAAGCCAACCAGCATGACCGTGGTTATGGAGGAGGACTGGATCACGGCGGTGACGAAGGCGCCGGTCATGAGGCCCATAACGCGGTTGGTGGTCAGTTTGCCCAGGATCGTCTTCATCCGGTTGCCGGCAACCCTCTTGAGCGCTTCGGCCATTTGCTCCATGCCGAAGAGGAACACGGCCAAGCCACCGAAGAGCTGCATGCCCATGTTCCACCAGTTGATCGTTTGTTGCTCGCCGGCAGCCGCCAGAACCGGCACCGCGGCGCACCAAACGAGCGCCCCGAAGACCAGAAAGACGGCCATGCTGCGCGGAGTGGGGCGCAGGGAGTGGAAATTCTTCGTCGCTGCCAGGGTGGCCTGGAGCCGTGCCGCGTGGATGGACGCAGGCGCATCCTCAGGTCGCTGTGATCCGGTCCGGGAAATTGGCTCAGTCATCTGGCGCGGTCGCCTTGACGATCATTACCGGGATCGGCGAGAGCTGCACGACCCGTTCGGCCTTGGAGCCCAGGAGCAGATGCGGAAGGCCCGTGCGTCCCCGGCTACCCATGACGATGCCGCACGCTCCGCGGGCCTCGGCGAACTCAAGAATGCGCGTCGCCGGGATACCCCTGACCAGCGCCGACTCGGCGTCTTGCAAGGCAGCGATCTCGGGATGCTCCTCCGCAACTTTCTGCAGGAACTCCGCCATCATCTTGGTGGCGACATCCTCCATCGGCCGCAGCAGGTCCTCCTCTTTCTGCCGGTAGGAGCCAGGCGCCTCGGCAGGGTCGTGCACCACGTGCAACACGAGCAGCTTCCTGCCCATACGATCCGCGTAATCGGCCGCCCACATCAACGCCGCCTTGGAATCCGGAGTGAAGTCCAGGGCGACGACAATCGGAGCCTCGTTCTTCGTTGAAGCCGGGCGGTTGCTGTTTTCTGCTCCGACCACTCTCTGCCCCCTGCAGGGATTTTTGTTCACCGTGCGCGCGCCACCGCTTCGCTTGGCAAATTGTTGAGTACTTGACTGACCCCGAACCTGGAGAGCACGAAGCCTAGCCAACTGAGCCGCGAAAGAAATTGAGGTGTGTCAAGAAACGCCTCCGTGATGCGCCTTTGTCCATTCGTTTGAGCCACATCATTTTCTTGCAATGCCAACCTCGCTACCTTCCGCGGCAGCGTGATCGGTCCAAGCTGATGGTTGGCTGCGGTGCTTGGAAGTAATCCAGGCTAGACACAGCCGCCGGGGCGAACCTGTTGCGCGCAGTGCTTTCCATGGGCCCACCGACCTTTCGAAGCGCCGCAGACGAGTTGCCGCAGTGCGGATGATCCGGGCCGAGAGAAGGACGAGAGATCGAGCGATAGCAGCGCCAGACATTGATCGACGCGGCAGAGGTTAGCCCTCGCTACCGCTGCGCGGAGGATGCGGATGGATCAGGTCGTTCAGGACCTTGGCCAGCTTTGGGCCGAAGCGGGAGCGTTCTTCGCGTTCGATACGGCACGCCTGCTCGAGCCAGCGATCCTCGCGGCGCTCTCGCTGCAGGTCTTGCTGTTCTTCTGTTCGGCCTTCTTCTCGGGCTCGGAGACGGCGCTTTTTTCGCTATCGCGCTTGGATCTGCAGAAGCTGCGCCGGGATCGCCACCCGCAGAGTGAGACACTCCACGCCCTGCTCGACCAGCCGCGGCGCCTCATCATATCGATCCTCTGCGGCAACGAGCTGGTGAACATCGCCGCAACTGCCAATCTTGCCGGAATTCTTGTCAGCCTTTACGGCGTGGACCGGGCCGGCTGGATCAACGTGCTGGTGATGTTTCCGCTCCTTCTGCTCCTCGGCGAGGTCACGCCGAAGACCATCGCTGTCAGCGATCCGGTCAGGATCAGTGCCGGCCTGGTAGCGGCGCCTCTTGGTCTCTGGGTCAGGCTGATCACCCCACTGCGACGCGTTGTCCGAGCAATAGCGGACCGCACGACGACCTGGATCGTCGGCCAGGAGCGGGCGCCGGAAAACATCCTGCAGGTAGACGAGTTCCGCACGCTTTTGGAGGAGGTTTCCGACGAAGGCATCCTTGACGCCACGGAACGCGTGTTGATCGACAATCTGCTGGAGGCCAGCGAGACTGAGATTGTCGAAATAATGACACCGCGCACCCGAATTGCCTTCCTGAAAGACGATATGAGCCTGCCGGAGATGCTGGAGCAGTTTCGCGCGATACGCCATCCGCGCGTTCCGGTTTGCCATGAGCACCACGACAATCTCGTTGGATTTGTCCATGCAGAAGACATCGTCAGGCTCGTGCTCGACGAGGCCGACCTCAGCACGCTGAACCCAAGCGACATCATGCACCCACCCATCGTCGTGCCGCCCACCAAGCACGTCGACGAGATGTTTGATTTCTTTCAGATCAACAATGCGCGTGCTGCGGTGGTTCTCAACGAGTTTGGCGGGGTCGAAGGCCTCGTCACCATGCGCGACATCATCAGTTTCATCTTTGGCGAGATTTCCGAGGGTGTCAGCGGTCAGGAGCTCTATGAAGAGCGCGACCAGAATGTCTACGAAGTCGCCGGCCAGATGAAGTTGACAGATTTCAATGACTTAACGAACTTCGGGATCGAGGACCCACGCATGACCACGATTGGCGGCGTGGTCTTCCGTTATCTGGACCGCTTGCCGAAGGTCGGTGACCGCGTGGTGATGGACGGCATCGTGGCCACGGTGCTTGCAATGGATGGCCACCGCCTGGCCCGTGTGCGGGTCGCCAAAGGCACGCTGGACGACGACGAGCTTCAGAGCGAAGCAGAGTCGCGTCTTAATCAGGAAGGCCGTGACCCTGCAGCCGCAGGGGAGGAAAGCAGTGGGGAGCCAAGGAAACCTCATGCCGGGGACATTTCCCATGGCGCCCCCGAGGGCAGGGCCGAACCGTCCGACCCGGCCGTCTTGCCCTCTGCCGAGGTCGTGGAGCTCGCAGCGCGAAAAGGCGGTGCAACCTCGCAGGGGAGCGCGGCCGACCGCAAGCGGGGCGCCCCGGTCGAGCAGCCCGACAAGGAAAGGGGCTAGCCCATGGAGATCATCCTCACACTGGCTGTGATGCTGCTCTTCCTGCTGCTCAAGGGCTTCTTTTCCGGCTCCGAGATCGCGCTTGTGAACTCGGATAAGATCAAGCTGCGCCACAAAGCGAAGCAGGGGCGTCACGGCGCCGGTCTGGCGCTGAAGCTTCTGCAGACCCCCGATGTGTTGCTGAGCACGACCCTGGTAGGAACCAATATCTGCACGGTGGTGCTCACCACGATTGGCGCCCTGCTGATGATACGGCTGCTTGGTGAACAGGGCGAGTTGTACGCCTTTCTCGTTCTCACGCCGCTTCTGCTGGTGCTGGGGGAAATCGTTCCCAAGAGCATCTATCAGCAAAAGTCTGACAGCCTGACGCCGCTGATCATCTACCCCCTGCGCTGGGCCTCGTTCCTCTTCTACCCCGTCGTCTTCGTGTTCTCCCGCTGCGCTCGCCTTGCGGCCCGCCTGGTCGGCGTCCGCAGGACGGAGCAGCCCTTTTTCATCACTCGCGAGCAGCTTCGCACCGTCGTTGAAATGGCTGAGCACGGGGCTGCAATGGATGCCTTCGGTCGCGGGCGCATCCGGAGGGTGATTCGGTTTGCCGAGACGACAGTCGCCGAGGCCATGATCCCGATTGCGGAGGCGACGGCGATCAGCCGCGACAGAAGCACGTCGGAGGCACTGCGGCTGGTACGCAAGCATGGATACAATCGGCTGCCGGTCTACGAGAACAGCACAAGCAACATTGTCGGAGTCGTGACCCTGACAACCTGGGATCTTTTGGATACCACGATTGCAGAGAAGCCTCTCGCATCACTGACAAAATCGGCGTTCTACGTCTCACCCTTGCAGACCATCGATCAGCTTTTGCCAATGCTGCGCCGGCGGGAGGATCACATGGCGATCGTGGTCGACGAGTTCGGCACCGCGATCGGCATGATCACGATGGAAGACATCGTGGAGGAGGTCGTCGGCGAGATCGATGTCGGCTACGACTTCGAGGAATACCTTCCCAAGCGGAAACGCGTCTTTGAGAAGCTGGGGGAGGAAGTCTATCTCATGGATTCACGGCTTTCGGTCTCCGAAGCCAACGATGTGCTTGGCGTGGATCTACCAACCACCGAGTTCCATACGGTCGGCGGTCTGGTGCTTGCCAGGCTGCGTCACATTCCTAGAGAGGGCGAGTTTATCGTCGAGGCCGGCTACCGTTTTACCGTCGTGGAAGCCAGCGAGCGCGCGATCGTCAAGCTACGTGTCGAACCGGAGCTGAGCGCGGGGCGGGGCGAAGTGCCGGAATAGGAGGGCCTTTCGGAGAGCTGGGCAAAGAGCCACGCCGTCACGACATCGGGCCGGACCGCCAGCCGTACGAGGCTTTGGGCATGCCGCCATGCGCAAGTTTTGAGACAAATCAATTTGTGGCGAAAGACGGCTTGATAGTGTTGTCGGCAAGCTGCGGACTGTCCGAGTAGCCAAACGGCTAACCAAAAGCCTAATGGACTGCAGTCCGCAGATGGGAAGGTTGTCTGAAGCTCCGCCAATGGTAGACCTTAGAACAGGGCTGAAGAGCGAACGTCTTTCGGGCAGCAGGGCGCGGATGACGCTGCGGCCCCAAGACGAAGCTCCTGGCTGGCAAAGTATCCGGTTCTACGGCACCGGGTGCTGCATCGGACCGGCCTAGGGCCTGTTGAGATTCATCTTGAATTGATGATGGCGGCGGCGAGATGGATGCAGGCGGCGAAGCTCTGGTCGGTTTTGTCGGCGCGCAGGGCGATGCGTTTGAATTCTTTGAGTTTGCAGAAGA
>Ga0209458_1000631_pt1 | contig 10513 bp, 10 predicted proteins | sample WorMetLIZAISLAND_FD_187411 | JGI IMG/M metagenome (GOLD analysis project Ga0209458, IMG submission 187411) | Marine gutless worms symbiont microbial communities from Max Planck institute for Marine Microbiology, Germany - Inanidrilus manae... ...
ACGTCTTTGCTGGACTGTAACTGATATAATTGTCTTTTTAGTAATAGGATGTCTAATTTATTTTGTGTGCTTTGATGCTGTTAGTTGGGCAGCAGGAAGGGCATCCCGCCTGTAAAAACCTGAGAGGTGGGGTACTGGTGTGGTTATCTGCCTGGGGCGAGGTGCAGATTTGCATATGACCATGACCCAGCTGATGCCACTGCCACTCACTATCTCTTGCTCCAGTAAATCCAGATTGGTTTTACGTTCCTGGTTTTGCCTTTCTGGTAACCAGCTCACCCAGGTAGTCCCGGACAAAATCCAGAGAGCCGTAAAATGGTTGTAGTATTAGTAGTTGCTGAAAGTGTAAGTTTACATTGCTGAAAGTGAAAGTTTGCATTGCATTTCAGAATTGTCATTATAATTACTATTGTCTTCATGCATTGTTACTGAAGTACTTAAATGTTGTTATTTGGCTGCCAGGAAGGGCATCCAGCCTGTAAAAGATTTGCTTCAGAAATTTAGCTTGTTTACCTTTGTGTGTGTGTGTGTGTGTGTTACCTTTGAGAAATATGGCCTAACCTGGAATATAGTCTACCACAATCACCACCTCCATTTTAATTGCTGATTTCCACATGGTCATGCCTTAGGCAGATTCTACATTGGCTTTCTGCATTTGAGTACAATTGTCACAGTTGTTATACAGCAACAGTGTAAAGCACTTGGAATACTAGTTGTTAAACATAAATTTTAAGTTGTAGTTTATTAGTACTAGTGTGTTTTTTGCCTGTAGACTACTTGCGGAAGTGAATGAGGAATGCGGTCAGGGCTACGTATCATCTTCCTCTGATGGTGAAGATTTTGGTGGTCCTTCTGTGACAAAGTCACAAAGTCGATGTCCGCAGCTGAAGCTGCAGAGTTCTGTGGATGTATCAGAGTATAGTATGTCGACCGTTAGAGACACATTTGCTCCAAAATCAAGTCCACAGCCTCAGCAGTTAAAACCACCATTGCACGGACCACAGACAACAGGTTAGAATTCCCTGTGGGTTTGTGATATAAGTGTTCGTTTTATTTTTTAATGTGCATTGCGTGGAGAATTTACTTCTGCTTCATATTGCAGAATGCCATACATTGACATCAGGCAGTTGATATATAGGTATTTTTGTTATAATCCAAAATATGTGGTCAGGTTAAAACTGAATGATTGTTCTGTTTTAATACGATGCATTGTGATTATGATTAGGTTATGGTACTTAATGGTATTGATATCTGTGTCAGTAATGTTGTATATGATTTATTGTGAAGAATCATATAATTGTTAATATTTCCTTACAGAACTATTTAGTGAAAACACAGTAGCCCACTTTGTTGCAAACTGCATTTCGTGTTGCTTGTTGTCCTGATATCTGTTAGTGAACTTAGTTGTCAGGACAACAAACACATGGCAATGAATATCCACTGCAGATTATTTGACAGTGCTGGAAAGATGGCATAAAGCATATTATGTTTCTTATTCAGGAGTCACTAATATGATTTTAATGTTATATGTCTACACTGCTTTGACGCTGTTGGTTGGGTGGACAGAAGGGCAACCGGCCTGTGAAAACTGAATGGTGAGGTACTGGCATGGAACGAGGTGCAAATGATTTGCATATGGTCCAGCTGATGTCACTGCCACCCCATCATCTCTTGCTTCATTAAAATCCAGAATGGTTTACCCAGTTTGTTCTCGAAAAAAGGCCATTAAATGGATGTAGTAGTGTTGTAGTAGTATGTTCAGTGCTTTCACACTGTTGGTTAGGTGTCGTGAAAGACATTACAGACTGAAAATTGTATGCCATTTTAAGGTTTCATTTTTTGAAGAAGTGGACGAAGAATACCAAGGGATAACTGGCTCCCCTACAGCTGTTGTCTTTAACACTATTGTGTGCACATTAGGAAAGACATCCAGTCTTGTCAACAATTACACATGAGCATCATCCAATGGTTTGTTTGGTGACCTTTGTAAGACCATCAGCTAGCCAACGTAAAACTGAAAAATAGTCGTAAAACTGGCATGTTGTGCATTTGTGTGTATAAAGCAATTATTGTCTAAGAGTTTCCACATGCTCTAAGTGCAATTCCATGAAATGTGGTATTTCAGGCACAAAAACCAAGCGTTCACATCGCAAAATGATGTTACTGGATGTGACTGATGACAACTACCAGACGATGCTTTTGAAACACAAACGACGGAAATTAGAGGATCCAGTATGTGTTCTTTTCGTTGGTGATATCTGTGGCTTTTATGGTGTTGCAGTACTCAAAGCTACAGTAAAAGATCATTAGGATATTGGCAGCTGGATGAACTACAGTGTGGATATGGTGTAGCTGACACCATTGCAAACTCTATTTTCTTCTCCGTAACATGACTGTGCTAGTTGCTGATAGCAAAAGCATGCAGGAGGTAAAGCTTTGTTCCAGCAAATACTTATGTTTTTAACTGGTGATGCTCACTAACACAGGTTGACGCGTATAATGGCCATGTGTCACATTTGGATGGACTAGTCTGGATCTGCTATCTACTGTTATTTGTGCTAATGTCTGTTGCAATCCTGCCCATCATTGGTTGATGTCAGGGCAGAGTGATCTTACACATGCAAATCACAGATGGGCACTGACATATGATGTATTGCAAGAGCAGATGCTACGTTTGTTTAAACATGTGGCAAGAGATAGCATGCCCAGTGAATGAAATAACTGTCCCAATAGCTGTCCGCAAACTGCAGCGAGTGATTCCCATTATTTTCAAAGCACCAATATATCACGTGCCCTGCATTGGGGTAACGGATATTGAATGACAGTGCCGCATCACCTCACATCTTGCAGATGCAGAATGTTGGACTTAACATTTCACTGTGGTAGGCCTATGTGTAAGTAATGCTTTATGAGTGTGATGGGTGGGCCAGGCTGTGCAGGCTCCGTCCGTGACAGTCTCTGAGAAATGCCGCTGCTGGTGATGGCAGTGGTGGTGCAGCTGTTTGGCAAGTAAGGTTGGCATGTAACAAGTGGCTGTATTGCATCAGCACAGGCACAACCAGCTGAGTAACTGACCAGCCGAGCTGTCCACCGAGGTTATTTTAGCCCAACTGGACTGGTGAAGTGTTGGATTCACTCCAAATTCAAATCAAAACAGCTTGTAGTAATTGTTATTAGCACGTCACTCACTATCAGTGTAATGAAGCATAAGCACTCTTATTACTGAACTGTCGCCTAGACCATCTGTCTGGTTTAGGGTTAGATTTAGGGTAAAGGTTAGGGTTAGGGACAGATGCCGTGAGGGGTGGCGACGCACTGTTCCCAGATTACTTTGGGGAGGACTTGTCTGGGCATGTGATGAAGTTTGAGCGTTTATTGAATGATTACTGCTGTTTGTATAGTTGTCTGTATTGATGTCTTTACAAGAACCTATGATTGCATTGACTTATTGAGACATGGTACAATATTAGTCGTTGACATTGCTTCCATCTCATGCACTAAACAAATATTTTAATACAGTTGAACAGTTTAATAATGCTGTGTTCACTAGATGGTTACTATATATGCTTTATAACTATGCTTCCAGTGAACATTGAGGCAGTGAGTTGTGTTTCTAAGTATATCTTTAGTAGTAACCTTTTATTGCACATGTTAGTCATTAGTTAATTTGTTTGAAGTTTGAAAAAGATAAAATTGTTGAAATTATTGATATGTTAAAACCTGTGAGGTTTGATTTGTTGGTGTATAGAATCATCCTGAATTGAACACACAAGACATACTATTAGAAGATGTCATTGCTAGGGTTCAGACTACTAAAAGACTAAAACCAATAGGTACTGATTTTTCATTTACCTTATGGTTATTTTTAAAAATATATCATAGTAAATTTGACATTACATTTCTTGATTTTCTTTGTATCATAATTGAGGTTGTTCACTTGTATGTAGTGTTATACAGTTAATGAGGTGCAGATTTGCATTTGGCCCAGCTGATGCCACTACCACTCACTATCTCTTGCTGCAGTAAATCCAGATTGGTTTTACCTTCTTGGTTTTACCTTTCTGGCACTGGCTCACCCGGTTAGTCCCAGACACAGTCCAAAGGGCCATAAAACGGTTGTAGTAGTAGTAGTATAGTTAAAGTAATGCATATAGTTTTTGAATGATCTACTTGTGTGTCTACTAGGAAAAACCCTTCTGTTGAATTGAAAACACAAATGCTGAGTCTATGAGACATATTCCAAATTTTGTATTGTATGTTGACATTTACTGTGTGGTTTTTGCTTTAAAGCTGTTGGTTTTGTGAGAAGGACATCCGTCCCATAAAAAACCTGTACCACTTATGTTCAAATGTTCTCTTCCAGAATAGCTAGAAGCAGAAAACAGAGAACTGGCCAACCCAGCTTTACGTGGAAATAATCATTAGAACAGAGGCAGTAATGTGTATTGCGTAGGTGGGTGCTAGTTTTGAAAGTGCCAGTTAAGCACAGCTGTATGCTGCATGTTGTCATAGTCTTACTTTCTTCTTAGCGTGAACATTCTGTTAAGTTAGTACATGTAGGTTTCATTTCATCTAGTTTGCGTGGCATTTGAAAGGTCTGCAGAAGAAGAAGCCAAAGCTGCCAGACTCCATGTCTGATGAGCACACTGATTGGCAGGGTGCAATGACTTCTAACGTACTGAGCAGCTACTCACCAGAAACAGCAGAACGTTTCAGTGCATTTCAATCCATTAAACGTGAAGTTGGGGACCTACAGGAAGCGCCAGCAATACTGTCGAGGTGAGATATTTCATTCACTGGGTGTATCTGAGAAATTAGTGCTTCAGTGCTTTGACGCTGTTGGTTGGGCGGCAGGAAGGGCATCCGGCCTGTAAAAAACTGAGTGGTGGGATGTTCGCGTGGTTGTCTGGGATGAGGTGCATACTTGCATATAGCCCAGCAGATGCCACTGCCACTCACTATCTCTTGCTCCAGTAAATCCAGATTGGTTTTAACCTTCCTGGTGTTACCTTTCTGGTACCTGCTGACCTGGGTGGACCCGGACATATTCCAGACCAGCAGTAAAACGGTTGTGTGTGTGTGTGTGTGTGTGTGTGTATCTAAGAAATTAACTGTAACATTGTCACCTAATTCTTCACAAATAAAGACTGTAACATTTGAGTTTTGCTCACACAAAGTCAAAGTTGTTTTTTGGGAGGAGCTGAAGTGAATGTTGGCATTAATCAACAAACTGGATCTGCAGAACTCTGTGTCTGTCCAATTAATAACGATATAAAGCCTGTCTGCATGTCGGCAGTTCACTAGTGCTGTGCATATGGCATAAGGTTAATAGCATGACCAAAGGGACAGTGGACTCGTGTACACTTTTTGTTTGACTTGCTTTCTTTTTTGGAGTTTTACCAGTTTGGGCAAGTTCCCTTACAAGAGAGTTTTGGGGGATTAATAAAACATGTTTTGTGGGTTGGATGCCTTCCTGTTGTCCATCCGGTAAGTTCAGAGCTCTGAAGGGATCTTGCAACACAGTAAAGTCACCCACTGGTCACATGCTTTCTTGATCAACGAGATTCCTGGGGAAGGGGTGTTCCTCCCCTTGCACCCACCATCTGATGCTAGATTGTCTGACGGTCTCAAAGATTGGATAAGTTTTCATTGACAAATTGCATTGGACAGATTGATTCTAGAGTTGTGTGCTCATCTGATGTATTTTCTCTGGCATTCAGTCTGCAAGCATGAGGATTGATGTAAGCGTGGCAAGTGGTATACTTTTGATGTCATTACGTGTCTGATTCTTTATGTATACATTGCAGAAATACTGTGCCACATCAAGCACTCTCTGGGTCTGGCTCTCCACCAAACTTCTTTAGTCTTTTGAAGGAGCTGATTTGCAGTGAACCTGAAGAGAAAATTAGCCTCACAAAGGTACACTTAGAGTTATGAAATTGATATGATTGCCTTGTGAAGAAAAGAACTGTTTTACTAAATTTTCTATTTAAATGAAATTTTTCGAATAGCAAGAGCAAAGCAGATAGTAATACAAAGACAAGATATAACGGGGTCAGACTGTGTCTTGTCCATATGGAAATAGTGTCAACTTTTCACACACGAGTCAAATACATTTCTCGGCGAACAGTATACCATTCCGCCCATTCAAACCAATGGGATTGAGTGCTCACAGACACACAGACACATACATAGACATCCAAAAGTGAAAACAGTATATCCTTGGCAGATATAATTATGCAATATGGGTAGGCATTAGCCTATAGGACCAAAGTATGAAATGACCGAAGACCGAAATGACCAAGGACCAAAGTTGATGTATGCCATAGGCACCACATACATTATATATTCATTGTTACGTCATAATGCAAGTCGCCAAGTTAAGTCATGAAAGCTTCAAGTTGAGTCATGAGGTGGTGACTTAATCAACTTTCAAGTCATTTTGGTGGCAATTTAAGTCATGAGTGCAAACCCAAGTGACTCTTAGGTCTACGTATGCCCAATTATGGGACATGCCACTGAAGAAGAAGAAGAAGAAGTGGAGAGTCCATGAGTTCATGTCTGTGTTAACACATCGTTATTTGTTGTTGTGCTGTCCAGCTGGAAGAGAAAGTGCATGAATGGCAGGAGTCGAGTGTGACAGCAAGCAGGTGCTACTGGGCAACAGAGCAGGCCAGCTGGGCCAGTCTTATTACATCTGCTGTCAGATTTCTCTCTGATGGCATACTCGGTGAGCTTTCTTCTGCATTCTAGATTTCTCTACGACCTATTTATTAATTCAGCATTGTTTACTGACCATTCACTGCATCTGTACTGTTATGTTGCAAATACGAGTGTTAAAATTGTTTTATTATATTTAAAATCAATTTTCAAATTCAAAAAAAAAACGATTTTTTTGATTGTCAAATGTCCATGCATCACTATTACTAGCGGCGTTCATAACTTCACGCAAGTAAAAATGCATATGACTTGTGTTGTTGTTATGAAGAATGAATACATACATGTATGTACTAAAAGGCTAAATGGTCTAAATTCACAGTTACACATTCCACATGTTAAAAATCATGCAAAATTTTATAGCCACTTGTTTACTTTTTCATGGCATCATGGTCGGTCATCATGCGATCACGTGATCAGTCATGTAACTAGAAGAAACCTTGTCACGATTTGGACGTAGGTTGCCATTTTACGTAACGATCATGCAACACATTCACTTCATTCCAATTCACAGCATACTGAAAGGAAAGTCGGGCCAGCGAGTGTAATAAATATCAGATTACATGAGGTTGGAACAACTGCACGGTGCTATCTAGGAGGCCATGTGACTGCTTGTCCGATAGCCACTCTGATGCAGCTGTGGAGAACGGAATCCGAATTGGATGGAATAAATTCAGGCAGTTGGTAATCTTTAAAATCAAGGTGTGGTTAAATGTCGACAAATTGTAATAAAAAGACGGAAAAAGAACTCCAAACTAGTACACTTATTCTCACGTTCCAGAGACTACAATTCCCTAAATTCATTAACAATGGCTATTTTCTTATTCCCGTCAAAAAGTACATTCTTTCCCTTCTGCGATGTAACAACTGCTGCCAATGATTCAGATATCACCAAAACAATTGCCATGCGACAACGTCAACCTGCCGCCGTTGTGCAGGTGAACATACTTTCTTTTATAGTAATAGTAATCACTTTACCCAATACTCCTTTCAGACAGTTTGACCCATTATATCTTGTCTTTCTTTTACCGTCTGCTTTGCTGTTCGAAAAATTTCATTTCAGTTTGATGCTTAGGATCATTTAAATCACTTGCACATTCCTTTGGCTTCTTTTCTTGCTGAGAAAATAACCCTCTTTGCCTTTTGTCTGTAAATAAAGTGTACAAAGTATTGGTGCTAAGTTGCTAACTGAACAGACTCTTTTCAACTTGTGATGGCCATTTCACGGTGGATTGTGGACTGTATATAGAGTAAGTAACCACTGTTTGTCTTCATACTTGACCATTGCTGGGTTATGCCAAAATTCTGGAAAACATTCTTGGGTGTCCTCAAAAGTGCTGGAAAAGTCCTGGAATATTTTTTATAAAGTCAGAGAGTGGGAACTCTGTATTATGAAATGGCTTGGCATGAGACTGAGTGCAGATTCTACATTAGTTTTATGTGTGTATGGTGTAGGACTGGCACATGAGAATTTTTCTCCAATGCTGGATTTCAAGAAGCGATTTCAGCAGTTGCGGTGGATTGTTCATGGCTGTGATTCGGACGTACAACTGGCTACGCTGTATGAGTACTGGCTAGTCAACCACAGCACTGAGCTCTTTGATACAAACAACAGTCGATCAGCTGTCATACCTCCACCACGAATGCACGTGCACTTTTACGTCGTAATCAGTTTATTGAACAGATCTGGAGATTTTTTTTACATTTTATGCCTATACTGTTGGTTTGGAGAGAATTACGTGGAAAATGCCATTAAATACTAACCAAGTGCCCAGCCCCACATGCTTCATTGCTATTTTCATTATCATCATCATCCGGTATTTTATCGAAATGGTTCCATGGATCGAGCTGATTTTTGGCGTACGGTTTCCCTCGACCTATGCTACACTGTATTTTAGGGAAATTTGGTATCTCCAAAAATACGGGTACTTCCCTCTGGAACTTTGTCCCAAATGCCGGACTTGGAAACTTTTGCCATGGCATATCGACTGTCGGCGAGTGCGATATAAACAGCGACAGTGAGCAGTCCACTGTTGACAGCACCTGGCAGTGACAGCAGATAAACTCATGCTGTCTACAGTCGTGGCTGTTGATCGCACTGGACGTCTAGCTGTTTACAGCGCAGTGTTCGATTTGGCTTGAAGAACTGTCACACGGGTCCCATCAGTGTCAGCTGATATTCTTGTTTATATTGTGATCCTTAGTTTAAAGGTGTTTATATTGTTTTGTTGTTTTTATTCGCTGTTGGTTGGGTGGCAGGAAGGGCATCCAGCCTGTAGAAACTGAGTGGTGAGGTACAGGCATGGTTATCTGTCTGGAGCGAGCATGGTTATCTGTCTGGAGCGAGTTGCAAATGATTTGCATGTGGTCCATCTGATACCTTTGCCACCATTATCTCTTGCTTCATTGGAATCCATGATGGTTACCTTTCTGGTGCCAGCTTACCATGGTTGTCCTGGAAAAAAGGCCATAAAACAGATGTAGTAGCAGCTGTAGTAGTAGTAGATCTTTTGAACCACCTCTACTGATCCAGTCATCGTTACTGTGAAACTTACTATGAAAAACTAGTAACTTGATAAAGCAGTCCCAACATTGTTGATTTAATGAATCTGGCTTTTGCAGGTGGACAGACTATAAAGTTAAACCTTCAACAGAAAAGGAAAAGCGAGCTTTTCAGATGCAGGTAATGGACCTTGCTAGTTATTGTTATATGTTAAGTATGCTGCTTCCGGCAAGACTGTTAACTCGCCATTGTATCTGTATATGCCAGCTTAACTTTCTGTTCCTTCAAGGTCGGTAAATGAGTATCATCTGCAGCTGTCAACGTTGACATCTATGTAGTCATTTTTGCTTACAAGCTAACAGACGTCTGTGTGCTACTGGTTCAGTTTCAGGATTCTATTCTCATTTTTAGTGCGACATGCTGTATTAGCATGTCGCGCTCATCCTATGAGCATGACATGTCTGTCTGTTTGTGACGTTGGTGGATTATGACCATGTAATGCAATCAACAGTGGAAATCAACACATGACAGGATAGGTCTACATTTTAGTTATCTGCATGCTGAAGCCAACCCGGTTCGTTTTATCCTGTGATCCCACATTCTACTGAGGAAGACCAGTGAGGTATGGAAAAATGTGGAGTTTTGCACTTTGGTGGCATGTGTTCAATCATGGCTCACACGTCATGCTATCACAGCATGTGCTGAGCATCTTGTAATAATTTCTCATTGTGACATGGTGTATAAAGAAGCATGTCAATGTGTTATGTGTATGCAGGAGCGTGAAAGGTTTAGAAATCCACATAAAGCATTTACATACCGCATGCATGGTTATGAAGCAGTTGTTGGACCGGTGAAAGGTGTGCTTGCAAAGGAAAATACGATGAAGCCAAGAGAGCATGCACTTCTTGTCAAGGACAGACCCTCTTATGTCACAATACTTACACTGGGTACATACAGTTTTATTTTCGTTGTTTCTGCTTCGGAGAGAGATTGTGCGAAAAGACTCTTAGGCACATGGATTGAATAGGGAGGATGCCATGGATCGTAATAGATGGAGGAAGCAGATAAGGGATGATTGATGACCATGATATGTGTGGGTGAGTGAATGTTTCTTCTGGTACTGGCTCACCCGGGTTGTTCCGGACAAAATTCAAAGAGCCGTAAAACGGTTGTAGTCGTAGTAGTAGTGTTTCTGCCTTCAGTACTTTGACGCTTTTGGTTGGATGGCAGGAAGGGCATCTGGCCTGTAAAAAAATGAGTGGTGGAGTGCTGGTGTGGTTATCTGACTGGGCG
>Ga0209458_1000632_pt1 | contig 10476 bp, 9 predicted proteins | sample WorMetLIZAISLAND_FD_187411 | JGI IMG/M metagenome (GOLD analysis project Ga0209458, IMG submission 187411) | Marine gutless worms symbiont microbial communities from Max Planck institute for Marine Microbiology, Germany - Inanidrilus manae... ...
AAAGTCCATAGTCTGGAGGACTAAAGTCCTCATCCGTGGACAAGCCACGGACTGAAAGTGAAGGGACTTAAAGTCCATAGTTTCAACTATGATGCGCTTCGCGCACTAAAGTTATTGAAGCAATGAATGTCAAGCTGCAGTGATGCCAATAAGGAGAATACGATGGACGAAGACTTTGAATATTTCTTATCAAAAGGATTTGCGCCTGCCTTCGGATGCCGACCGGTAACTGAAGAGACCTTCAACAAGTACAGAGGCAAGCTACCGGACAAGCTGTTGGAATACTGGCGCGAATTCGGCTTCTGCGGCTATGGGGAAGGTCTGTTCTGGGTTGTGGATCCCGAAGAGTTCGAGGACGTCGTCGAAGCCTGGCTCGAAGACACGCCGCTCGCAGGTTTGGACAACTACCATGTAATTGCGCGGTCCGCCTTCGGTAAGTTGTTCTTATGGGGATAAAAAGGTGGGCAAACGCTAGAGATTCAATCGAATTATGGGATGTTTTTCCCGACGCCACCGAGGGGAGATGGACTCTTCGATCTTGAGATTCGGGTATTTTTTCTGCAGAATCCAAGGACGATTGCGATTTTTACAACAGCAACGATAAACCACTGTTCAAACGGGCCTTGAAGAGGCTGGGTCGCTTAGAGCCGGATGAGCTGTACGGCTTCGAGCCGGCGCTGGCTCTGGGGGGTGTTGAAAGGTTGGAAAACCTGGCGAAGGTCAAGGCCGTGGAACATCTGCTCATTCTGGCCCAGCTGGGTGAAAAAGAGATCCGGGAGAATGAAGCCATCAAGGCACTCAGGGAAGGCAGGATAACCCCTTGACGCATTTTTGCCCGTAGGATGCGGTGAGCGCGGTAGGTCTTACAGGATAGCATCATGAGGAGGCGTAAACCGTATCAAATGGACGCCTGGTCAGCAGCGAACCACATCTTTGGATGGCCCGTGCCCAACACCCGCCCGATCCCGAAAAACACAAACAGCGTCGAACGCGGCGTAACGTAATACGACTGGGTTACTTGGCGCTATTGGGGGACCGGACCACAACAACTGTGCTATACTTCTTTATCGTCGGTGAGAAGAAAGGAGGTAGTGGATAAATTCTAAGTGGTGAAGTCGGCCAGCCCCTCCCTCGTCATTCCGGCAGGGAGTGCCGGAATCCAGGGCCAGGGATGGCAAAAACAGCGGGGGTTTAAATCATGACTTCGCACAACCATGCCACTTAAAATTTAACCCCTACCGAAAGGATACAGCATATGCCACTTCAGTTATTAATGTGCGGATCACTCCGACAACCCTGCCTGTATCCGCATCATCTTGGCGGTCCTGGCCGCCATTCATGTCGCCATCGTGTCTTCGATTCTGGTGGAAGAGCGGTCCCTTATCTGGCCACTGCATAACAATACCATCCATCGCTACGGTCGCGGGGCCGATTTCTATGCGGTTTACCTCGCGGGGGTCAACACCCGTCGCAGGATTAGCCCATATATGAGAAACGATGATGGGGTAACACCTTACTACTATAGCTTTCGCTATCTCCCCATTGTGGCACAGGCCGCCCAGGCACTCACATACCTGTCTCCCGGTACGGCTTATCTGTTATGGATTCTGATCCTGGAAGGACTCCTGGTGCTGTTTCTGTTCATCGTATGGCGAGGCATATCCGATATGAGGTACCATCTCGCAACGGTAGCATTACTCCTTGTCAACAGTCCCTATTTCCTTGATCTCCACATGGGTCAATTTACCTTTGCCGCGGTCGCTTTGTGCTACCGTGGGCTCATCCTCCCGGCCGGCCTGCTTCTGTTCACGCTATCGGTCCTGCTCAAGCCGTTATCCCTGGTTGTCTTACCCGCCATCGTACGTGAACGGCGCTACTGGTTTACAGGCCTGTTTGCCATCGCCTGCCTGCTCCTGGTTTCAGTCCCGTATTTCATGCATCACCCGGAACAATGGAACTTCTTCTTCGGAATAAACTTCCTCTCAGGAATAGGGGTCCATACCGGCAACTACGGGTTCCCCTACCTTATGGGGCTCCTTGTAATCGATGCAGACATAGCGCTGCTTTATCAGCACTGGGGATTAATGCGAGTGTCTCGATTGCTGGTGCTGGCTGCCACGGCTTTACTCGTATTTCATTGCTTCAATAACTTTAGTGCGCGAAGCGCATCATAGTTGAAACTATGGACTTTAAGTCCCTTCACTTTCAGTCCGTGGCTTGTCCACGGATGAGGATTTTAGTCCTACAGACTATGGACTTTAAGTCCATAGTGGTTGATTCCCGAGAGTCGGGGATACGTGTCGATGTATCCGCGCTCCTACTTGCCCATTTCCTCACCTATCAGCAGGTATGGGAACACCATATGACCGGTGTCTGTGTTGTGGCCGCCATGCTGATGACAGTTCCCGATTGCACGAGGCTGAGATATGTCACAGTTCTATTTTGTCTACCGCTGTTGGCGCTGCCGACACCCTTTGGGCTGATGGACATGGAAAAGGATCTATCCGTGTTCAATCCGGGGGAGCAGTGGCCCCACTATGCCTTATACATCATCGTGCTGCCGAAGGTCTTGCCGACCCTAGCCTTGTATGTAATTGCCATGACTGAGGTCTTCCGCGGCGGCTTCAGGACACCACGGGAAGCGATACGGAGTGCACTGACCAAGGCACCTGCCCGTTAGGTACATACAGCAAGTCTTGTTTTAACGAAGAATCACGCGAATCTCGCGGATTGATTCGCGTGATTCGTAGTTTTTATGTTAGGCACGGGCCATTAAAGATGCGGTTCGCGGTCGGGATTGATGTAGTTCTGCTACGGCATACCGCGCTCACCGCATCCTACATTCTCTTATAAACAAAAAAACCCTGTGAATCCTGTAAGATCTTGTAAATCCTGTACTATTTTAAATCCTTCCGGCAACCCTGAATCCTTCAGGACTGCGCCCGGCCGATGCAATCTCCACCCACCCAAATCCCGGCACCGGACGCCGCCGCGGTCGAGCACAGCCGGCGGCTCCTAGACCTGATCCGGGATGAGGCGACGGCCCACGGTGGGCCCCTACCCTTCGACCGCTACATGGAGTTGGCCCTTTATGCCCCCGGTCTCGGCTACTATGTCACCGGCACCACCAAGCTCGGATCCCAGGGGGATTTCACGACCGCCCCCGAGCTTTCGCCCCTGTTCGGGGCCTGTATCGCCACGCAGTGCCGGGAGGTGCTGGAGGCCTTGGGGGACGGGGATATCCTGGAATTCGGCGCCGGCTCGGGAGCTCTCGCCGCGCAGATATTGTCCTCTCTGGCGGACGCCGCGGCCCTGCCCCGCAACTACCTCATCCTGGAGCTCAGCCCCGAGCTGCGGGCGGGCCAGCGGCGTCTGCTCGCGGAGCAGGTACCGGAGCTGCTGGCGCGCGTGCGCTGGCTCGACCGCTTGCCGACACAGTTGCGGGGCTGCATCCTGGCCAACGAAGTGCTCGACGCCATGCCCGTGCACCGCTTCCGCATCGGTGCGGACGGCAGGCCCCTAGAGCTGTGCGTAAAGCCCGCACCGAACGGCCTGAAAGAGGTCGCCGAACCCGTCCGCCTAGGCCTCTCGATGGCCCTCCGCACGCTTCAGGACCAGGGGCTGGCGATCGATCCCGGTTATGAATCTGAGCTCAATCTGCGCCTCGCCCCCTGGATCCGGGCCCTGGCGGAGATGCTGGAACAGGGACTGATTCTGCTTATCGATTACGGCTATCTGCGGGCCGAGTATTATCGCAGCGACCGCCGCCACGGTACCCTGTTGTGTCACTATCGCCATCGCGCCCACCCGGATCCTTATCTGTATCCCGGCCTCCAGGACATCACGGCCCATGTGGACTTCACCGCCGTTGCCGAGGCGGGGACCCAGGCCAGGCTGCGCATCGCAGGCTTCACCACCCAGGCCCATTTCCTCATTGGTTGTGGTCTCGACCGTTTGTTGGCTCAGGTCGCCGCCGGCCCGGACGCCATGGATGCGATGCTCGGCGCTAAACAGCTGGTCCTGCCCTCGGCCATGGGCGAAGGCTTTCAGGTGATCGGACTGGACAAGGGATTGGCTAGGGACTGGATCGGTTTTTCCTTTCGCGATCTGCGGGATCGGCTCGGTTGTTCGGAAACGGCTTAGCGCAGATAACCGGGAACCAGGGCCTCCTCCACCGCCTGGGGCTGGATACCGAGCTCCGCCAGACCATCCTGTCCGCAGATACTGTCGGTCTGCAAGGAGAGGTAGTTGTCCATGGTAAAGGGTTTGCCCGGCAGTAATTGAAAGACCCGGGCCTGGAGTCGAGCCCCGAAATCAGGGAGTCCTATTACCAGCGGCTTGCGGCCGATCAAACCTGCCGTGTACTTAACCAGTTCCCTGAGGGAATAGATGCGGGGACCGCATAGGTCGTAGCCTTTGCCTACACAGCTGGGGTCGGCCAGGGCCTTGGTCATGGCAGACACCACATCGCCCACATAAACGGGCGCGAAACGGGCATCCGGGCAGGCCAGGGGAAAGATCCCCGGCGTGATCTTGAGAAGGGTGGCGAAACGGTTAAAAAAACCGTCACCGGGGCCGAAGATGACCGAGGGGCGGAAGCTGGTTACCTGCATGTGGGTACGGGCGTGGGCCAGGTCCTCGCCCCTACCCTTGGTGCGGAGATAGCGGCTGGTGCCTCGGGTGGCCTGGGCATGCAAGGCGCTCATGTGCAGGTAGCGGGTCACATCGACCGCCTGGGCCGCATCGAGGATGTGTTCTACCAGGTCCACATGGGTCCCTTGGAAGGTCCGGCCACCGCCTTCGTTGAGAATGCCCACCAGGTTGACAACGGCGGTGCAGCCTGCCAGTTGTTTCTCGAGAACACTGGTCTCGAAGATATCCGATCGGCGCAGCTCGGTACCGGGGACGAGCAAGAGATCCCGATGCCGCTCCGGGCGCCGGGCAAGCAGCCGACAACGGTAGCTGGACGCCGCCAGCCGGGTAACCAGATGGCGACCGACAAAGCCGGTCCCGCCCAGGATACAGATACGATGATTGGTCATGGTGATGATTCCAAGCCGCGCAACGGGGTAAAAATTAACCACTACCCGCCGATCGCTTGTACCAAGATCGGAAGCATGCTTATCGCGTGAACTTTGCCAACGCGCTCTCGAAGATGAAGGACAACCTGGTCCGGTTGTTGGTCTCCAACGTCTCGCGCCACCTGCTCACTGCGCTCGTCCTGGCGATGGCTGCCGGCGTCGAAGCTGTCCGACCAGACCGCTCTTGCCCACGAAACATCAAGCCGGCCAAGCTTCAGGGTTTCTACCCCAAGCTACAAGCGGTGTCGGTAACGCTTAATTTAACGGCATTGTATCAATCCTCCAGTGCGACTAGAGGTTAAAATGGTATCTCATTGGTGAACCATTTGGGATAGGTTCTTATTTGAACCGTTACTTAACCATGATCGTCAGCAGTCCAGGATCCATCAAGAGCCAAAGAAAATTGAAGTGCCGTCGGCCACCCTGGTGAGATTGCGGGCTAGAGTTCGCGTGTCCGCTCGGTACGTTCGAACACCTCGATCTGATCGCCAACCAGGACATCGTTGTAATTCTTCACTCCGACACCACATTCGGTACCTGCCTTGACTTCGGACACATCTTCCTTGAAGCGACGCAAGGACTCCAACGCACCCTCGTATACGACCACGTTGTCCCGCAACACGCGGATGGGATTGTTGCGCTTGATCAGGCCCTCGACGGCCATGCAGCCGGCAATGGCACCGAACTTCGAGGAGCGGAAGACCTCCCGCACCTCGGCCAGACCGATGATCTCCTCCGTTACCTCGGGGCTCAAGAGCCCTGACAGGGCCTTCTTTACGTCGTCGATCAGCTCGTAGATGACGCTGTAATAACGCAGGTCCAGGTCCTTTTCCTCCACGATCCGACGGGCGGCGGCATCGGCCCGCACATTGAATCCGAGCAGAATGGCATCGGAGGTCACGGCCAGGTTGGCGTCGGATTCGGTCAGCCCCCCCACGCCAGAGGCCACGATGGCGACCTTGACCTCGTTGGTCGAGAGCTTCAGCAGGCTGTCCCGCAAGGCCTCCAGGCTGCCCTGCACATCCGCCTTGATGACGATGTTGACCGTCCGGGTCTCTCCCTCCTGGAACTGGGAGAAGAGCTGATCCAGACTCGCGCCGCCCTGCTCTTCGAGCTTTGACCGGCGCCCCCGCTCCCGTCGCAGCTCCGCTACCTCACGGGCCCGCTTCTCGTCGGTGACCGCCACCAGGTCGTCGCCGGCGTTGGGGGTGCCGGAGAGCCCCAGCACCTGCACCGGGATCGAGGGAGCGGCGGATTCCACGCTTCGCCCCTGCTCGTCGAACATGGCCCGCACCCGGCCGAACTCGGCACCGCTGACGACCAAGTCACCCTGGCGCAGGGTGCCGGCCCGGACCAAGACCGTGGCCACCGGTCCCTGCCCCCGGTCAAGCCGGGACTCGACGATCACACCCCGGGCAGGTCCTGTTTCCGGCGCCGTCAGCTCCAACACCTCCGCCTGCAGCAGTAAGGCCTCGAGCAGCGCGTCGATGCCCTCACCGCTCTTGGCGGAGACCTTCACTACCATGGTCTCCCCCCCCCACTCCTCGGGCACCACCTCCTGCTGGGCAAGCTCCTGCATCACCCGCTCCGGATTCGCCTCCGGCTTGTCGATCTTGTTGACCGCAACCACCAGGGGAACACCGGCCGCGCGCGCATGCTGGATGGACTCGATGGTCTGGGGCATAACGCCATCATCCGCCGCCACCACCAGGACGATGATATCCGTGACCTGGGCCCCCCGGGCACGCATCGCTGAGAAGGCGGCATGGCCAGGAGTGTCCAGGAAAGAGAGCATGCCGTGGCCGGTCTCGACATGATAGGCGCCGATGTGCTGGGTAATGCCGCCGGCCTCACCGGCAGCGACACGCGTCCGGCGAATATGGTCGAGCAGCGAGGTCTTGCCATGGTCGACGTGCCCCATGATGGTGACCACCGGCGGCCGCGCCGTCTGCTCCAGCTGCGCGATTCGTTCTTCCACCTCTCGCATCATGGTGTCTTCGACATCCCTGACCTCAGCCTTGACCGCCTTGTGGCCCATTTCCTCGACGACGATCGTGGCGGTGTCGCTGTCCAGCACCTGGTTAAGCGTGACCGGCATGCCTTGCTTGAACAGGACCTTGATCACATCACCCGACTTTACCGACATACGGCCCGCAAGGTCGGCCACGGAGATCGCCTCGGGGATCTCCACCTCGCGTATCACAGGGGCAGTCGGCCGCTGGAAACCATGCTTATCCTGCAGCTGGGGCTTGACGGTCTTCTTCCTGCGGCGTGGACGTCGTTCCGGCGCCACGGGTACCTCTTCTCCGCTGATGGCCTCTTCGTACTCGACCTCCGGCGGCAGCTCCCGGGCGCGTAGCGAATCCTTACGCCCGGCCTTCCTGAGGGACTTTTCCTTTTCGGAAGGTTCGTTGCTCCGTTTCCCAGGCTTGCGCGCCTTGCTCTTCGACTGCTTGGTCTCAGCGTCCTCGCCGGCAGGTCTTTCAAGCGCCGCGGGGGATGCGGCCGCAAACCCGACCTCATTCTTTTCCGCCAGCTTACGACGCGCCCCGTCTTCGGCCTTGCGGCGAGTTTCCTCCCCCGCCCGGCGGCGGGCTGCCTCCTCTCTGGCCTTGCGCCCGCGTTCCTCTTGCTCCGCCAGACGCCTCGTATCTTCCTCCGCCCGTCGTGCCTGCAGCTCGGAGCGCCGATCCGTCGGAGCACGCGCAGGCTCCATCTCCTCGACCGCGGGGGATCGACGCGCCTGCTCGCCGTCTACCCGATCCTGTGCCTCCGGCTCCAGCGTCGGCATGCCACGCTTGACGTAGGTGCGCTTACGCCGCACTTCGACGCTAATCGTCTTGGCCCGGGGGGCGGTAGCGGCCCGAACACTGCCACCGGCGCGGCCGCTGATTGTGGGCTGCCGCAACTCACTGACCGATTTGCGCTTGAGGGTAACCCGGCTGGGTGCCGTTCCGGCGTCGTCCTCGGTCCTGCCGTGACTGCGGCGGAGATAGCCCAACAGTTGGACCTTCTCCTGCTCGGTCAGTCTGGCCTCGCCGTCGGCGGCCGAGATACCCGCCTCATGCAGCTGGGTCAGGAGACGCTCCACCGGAATTCCTACCGTGCTGGCCAGCTGGTTGACAGTTACTTCACTCATCCGCATACCCTCCGGCCCTATTCGTTTTCCGCCTCGGCAAACCAGGGTTCGCGCGCCTTCATGATCAACATGGCCGCCTGCTCCGCGTCGATACCCACCAGCTCCACGAGCTCGTCCAGTGACTGTTCGGCCAAATCTTCCATGCTGACCACGCCATTCCGGGCCAGACTGAGGGCTAGCGCCTTATCCATCCCCTCCATCTGCAACAGATCCGGGGCCGGCTCCCGGGCCAGGCTTTCCTCACTGGCAATGGCGCGGGTCAGCAGCACATCCTTGGCTCGATCCCGCAGCAAGGTGACGGTTTCCGCGTCGAATCTCCGGATGGCCATCAGTTCCGACATGGGCACGTAGGCAACCTCATCGATGGTCGAGAAACCTTCCTCTACCAGCACCGCCGCCACATCTTCATCCACCCGGAGCTGCTCCATGAAGTCCTCCACCAGGCGTCCCGCCTCCTGCTCGCTCTTGATGGCGGCCTCCTCCTCGTTCATCACGTTGAGCTCCCAGCCGGTCAGCTGGCTGGCAAGACGCACGTTCTGACCGCCGCGGCCGATGGCCTGGGAGAGATTTTCTTCCTTGACCGCCACATCCATGCTGCGTGCTTCCTCGTCCACGATGATCGAAACCACGTCCGCCGGGGACATGGCATTAATGATGAACTGCGCCGGATTATCGTTCCACAGGATGATGTCAACCCGCTCCCCACTGAGCTCGTTGGATACCGCTTGTACCCGCGAACCGCGCATGCCGACGCAGGCCCCCACCGGATCGATGCGCGAGTCCAACGCGCGTACCGCGATCTTGGCCCGGGAGCCCGGATCCCGGGCCGCGGCCAGAATCTCGATCAGACCCTCACCGACCTCCGGGACCTCCAGCTTGAACAACTCGACCATCAGCTCCGGGGCCGTGCGGCTTGCGAAGAGCTGCGGTCCCTTGGACTCGGAACGGACCTCGAAGAGGTAAGCGCGGAGCCGGTCACCGGGGCGCACCGACTCGCGGGGAATGACATGCTCCCGAGGTACCAGAGCCTCCGCATTGCCGCCCAGATCAAGCAGAATGGAGCCGCGGTCGGCCTTCTTGATGATTCCCGTAACTAGCTGTCCCTTGCGGTCCTGATAGGCCTCGACCACCTTGGCGCGCTCGGCCTCCCGAACCTTCTGTACGATTACCTGCTTCGCCGTCTGTGCCGCGATGCGTCCGAAGAGCACTGACGCCATGGGCTCCTCGATAAAGCCACCGACCTCGACGGACGGATCCCGCTCCCGAGCCTTCGCTAGCGCAAGCTGACGATCGGGCGCCTCCGGACCCTCCTCCCCCGGGTCCTCCACCACCTCCCAGCGGCGGAAAGTAACGTAGTTCCCGGTTTCACGATCGATAGCAACCCTGGCGTCGATGTCGCCGTCGGCCTTTCTGCGGGTAGCGGAGGCCAATGCCGCCTCCATGGCCTCGAAAATGACCTCTCTGGGCACGTCCTTCTCGTTCGAAACGGCCTCGATCACCAACAGGATTTCTTTGCTCATTCCAGATTCCCGAATCAGCATTCAGGTACCAAGCGCGCGGATTCGATCATTGCCAGGGGAATCTCCCGGACCTCGCCGTCTACCCTGAGCAACACCAGTTCTCGCTCCAGACCGGCGATCCGGCCCTCGAAGTTGCGCCGACCCTCGAGCTTGATCGCTACCTTGATGCGTACCTTCCGGCCCCGAAAGCGTTCAAAATGCTCGGCCGTGGACAATGGTCGGTCCAGGCCCGGGGAAGAGACCTCCAAGTCGTAGTGGCCGGCAATCGGATCCTCGACGTCGAGCAACCCACTCAGCTGATGGCTGACCCTGCCGCAATCGTCCAACGTGATACCCTGCGTCCGGGCAGCACCGATGTGGTCAATGTAAACACGCAGCATCGCACCCTGCTTGCCGCGTTGGAAATACTCGACCCCCACGAGCTCATAGCCCATCGGCTCAACTACCGACCTCACCAGACCCGTCAATTCGTTCTCCAAGTACCGCATCTGCACTCGCCACAAACAAAAAATGGGCACAAGGCTTGACATATCCCCACAAAATCCGCCCTCGGCGTCAGTCGGTAAGGCAGACGTCATGCGCATCAGCGACCCATTGATCAGGTGGCCCAATGATACCGATCAGTTCCGTGAGTACCTCGCGGCAACTGTCCAGTACCACCAGTAGGCGTGCGAGGAATAAGCGGGAGTAGACGCGGCGTTTGCCGTTGCCCGGATGCAACCAGCGTTCGAGTCCA
>Ga0209458_1000633_pt1 | contig 10436 bp, 11 predicted proteins | sample WorMetLIZAISLAND_FD_187411 | JGI IMG/M metagenome (GOLD analysis project Ga0209458, IMG submission 187411) | Marine gutless worms symbiont microbial communities from Max Planck institute for Marine Microbiology, Germany - Inanidrilus manae... ...
CATCGGCCACAACCTGCGCCTCATCCTCAAATGGCTGGCGGATCTGTTGCGTGAAATCATGGAAACATTCTGGACGTCAATCAGCCCAAGACCCCGCGAAATTAGGGCTTCTTAACGGACGACTAACGAACGGCCGTCACGTCCACAGCTTGAAAAAGGCCAAACCCAGAGGATACCGACATGCCCCGATACGATTTCGATCTCATTACTGTTGGAGCCGGTTCCGGCGGCGTCCGCGCCTCGCGTATGGCTTCTCAGACGGGCGCCCGTGTCGCCATCATCGAAAACTCACGCACCGGCGGCACCTGCGTCATGCGCGGCTGCGTGCCGAAGAAGCTCCTGGTTTACGGCGCCCATTTCGCCGACGACTTCGAGGACGCCACCGGCTACGGCTGGTCAGTCGGGCATCCAACCTTCGATTGGCAGAAACTGATCGAAAACAAGAACCGTGAGTTGGATCGACTTGAGGGCGTCTATCACAACATCCTCAAGAACGCCGGCGTTACCGAGATCAATGGAACCGGGCTTTTAATAAGCGATCATACGATCGACGTCGATGGGCGCACGTTCAGCGCCGAAACTATCCTCGTCGCCACTGGTGGCTGGCCGAGCATGCCCGATATTCCGGGTATCGAACACGTGATCTCGTCGAACGAGGCGCTCGATCTCACCGAATTGCCGCGAAAGATCGTCATCGTCGGCGGCGGATACATCGCCGTCGAGTTCGCCGGCATCTTCAATTCGTTGGGTGTCGAGGTCCACGAGATCATCCGGGCTGACAACATCCTGCGCGGTTTCGATGATACCGTGCGCAATGCGCTGCGCGACGAAATGACCAAGAAGGGCATCCACATCCACGCCGAAACCCGTGTCGAGGCCATCGACAAGGACGGCAACGGCTACGCGCTCAGGCTCGACAGCGACGAGATCATGAAAGCCGACCTCGTCATGTACGCCACCGGCCGCGCACCCAATACGAAAGGCATCGGCCTCGAGGACGTCGGAGTCGAAATGGATGCCAAAGGCGCCGTCAAGGTCGACGCCTACTCACGCACCAACGTCGAGAACATCTACGCCATCGGCGACGTCACCAACCGGGTCAACCTGACACCCGTCGCCATCGAGGAGGGCATGGCCTTCGTCAGAACCGTCTACGGTGGCCAGCCGACGGCTATGGATTACGACAACATCCCGTCGGCCGTGTTCAGCCAACCGCCTGTCGGCACCGTCGGTTTGACGGAAGAACGAGCGCGGGCCCGCGGCCCCGTCGACATCTACATGTCCCACTTCCGGCCCATGAAGTTCACGCTTTCTGGACGCGACGAATACTCCGTCATGAAGATCATCGTCGACCGCGAAACGGACCGGGTGCTGGGCTGCCATATGATCGGCGTCGACGCGCCGGAGATCGTCCAGGGTCTCGGCATCGCCCTCAAGTGCGGCGCAACCAAGGCGCAGTTCGACGCCACCGTCGGCATCCACCCGACCGCCGCCGAGGAGTTCGTGACCATGCGCGAGAAGCTGCCTGATCACGACGAAGGTTAATCAGGCCCTCTTAATACTCTGTCGGATACTCTGTCGGATACTCTGTCGGATACTCTATCGGGCCAGCCCACCCGATCCGCGAAGCCACCGCAGACGTTCTACGTCTGGTACATCCGCAGTCCCCCGAAGCCGACGTTCAGGTGCGACAGTTATAGATTAGCGGTTGGCGGGCGGCCATCGCGACTTGGAGCGTACCGCGGCGATTTTAGCCGCCGCGGTCCTTTGGGGGTTCAACTCCGGATGAAGGTGAGCACGTTTGCGTTGAAGCGCTCGGCTTGAATCTGTGCCAGACCGTGGCCACCGCCCTCGTAAACCAGAAGCTGCGCGTCGCTTATGATTTCGGCGCTCAGTTTTCCCGAGGCGCCAATCGGGACGATCTGGTCGTCGTCACCATGGACGACGAGGGTCGGCACGTCGATCGCCTTCAAATCCTCGGTGTAGTCGACCTCGGAAAACTCGCGGATGCACGCGTACTGGCCGTGGATCGAGCCGGACATGCCCTGCATCCAGAAACTGTCGCGGAAACCCTTGTTCTCCGCCACGCCGTCACGATTAAAGCCGTAAAAGGGGGTGGTCAGTTCTTGGAAAAAGTTCGATCGGTTATAAAAGACGCCCTCGCGAATGCCGTCGAATACCTCCATCGGCGTACCGTTCGGGTTGCTGTCCGACTTCAGCATGATCGGCGGGACCGCCCCGACCAGAACAACCTTGGCAACGCGGGCGCTGCCGTGACGGCCGATGTAGTGGGAGACCTCACCGCCGCCGGTGGAATGACCGATCAGGATGGCGTTACGCAGGCCGAGGTGTTCGATCAGCTCGGCTAGATCATCGGCATATCGGTCCATGTTGTTGCCTTCATAGGGCTGGGCGGAGCGACCATGCCCCCGGCGGTCGTGGGCGATAACGCGATAGCCCTGCTGGGCGAAGAAAAGCATTTGGGAGTCCCAGGCGTCGGCCGACAGCGGCCAACCGTGGGAAAAGACGATGGGCTGCCCAGAGCCCCAGTCCTTATAGAAGATTTCGGTACCGTCGCTGGTGGTGAAGGTGGTCATTTTCATATCTCCATTGGTTGCAGCGTAGGCCTCGAAGAGAGGCGTCATTGTGGTTGCCAGACCCGCAGCGCTTAGGGTTGCGAGCGCGTTGCGGCGGGTCATGACAAAGCGCCCGAATGGGGTATTCATTACATCTCCTTTTAAATCGTGTACGATTAAATCGCTTACGATATATATCTACCTAAACAGCGCCTGTCAAGCGCTTGCGATTAGATCGTGTGCGATTTATATTGGCCTGGGTGCAGCACAAGGATTCACAAATGACGAACCACGCCGCGGAAAGGACCGACTCCCTCGCCGATTTCCTTTGTTTTTCCGTCTATTCAACGAGTCATGCCTTCAACCGGCTTTACCGGCCGCTGCTCGATGAATTGGCTTTGACCTATCCTCAGTACCTGGTCATGCAACTGCTCTGGTCGCAGGACGGGCGCAGTGTCAAGCAGATCGGTCAGGCGCTTCGCCTGGAATCGAACACACTGACGCCACTCATCAAACGGTTGCAATCAAACGGGTTGATCGAGCGCAAACGCGATACGGCGGACGAACGGGTCGTCCGCGTTCACCTGACGGAGAGGGGTGCCGCATTACGCGAGCAAGCTGCGGATGTTCCCGGTTGCGTCGCCAGAGCGATCGGTCTTGAAGGTGACGAACTCGCGAAGCTCGCTAAAGCCTTGGATGGTCTGCGGGACCGCCTAACAGCGGCATCCGAAAACACGGCGGACACGGGCTGAGCAATACTCGGTGTTACGGCAGGATAGGTACAGCTGGGCCGAGAATGAGAACCAACGGACCCAATCTAGAGAAGACTGACGTGTTTTTTGGCGAGGTCGCGAAGCGTCGGTTGACGAATCAGTCTTCAGGCGGTCCGTTGGCAAACTATCCTTCGCGCCAAATCCGGTTTGGCTGGTCGGGTTTTGGGCGTCGGGACCTGAATCCCGTTTGGTTTTTTGGAAACGCGGCGCCCTGCCCTCTCCGCACGCGGCGCGGCTACGAGCTCTCTTGCTCGTACATGTGTTCCTGCAAGTAGTTCTCGAGTCCGGTCTGTTCGATGCGCGTCTTCTGGGTCTCGATCCAGTCGAAATGTTCCTCGGTGTCCTCGAGAATGTTCTCGAGGATCTCACGCGATACGAAATCGCGGGCCTCTTCGCAAATGGTGATCGCCGTCTTCAGGCAACCTTGGTTGCCGGCTTCGACCGAAAGGTCGCTGTCGAGCGTCTCCGGTACGTCTTCACCGATCTTCAGTTTTCCGAGGTCCTGCAGGTTGGGAAATCCGTCGAGCATGAGGATCCGTTCGATCAGCATGTCGGCGTGTTTCATCTCGCCGATGGATTCTTCATAAACCTTGCCAGCGAGCCGGTTCAATCCCCAATCCTTCAGCATACGGGCGTGCAGGAAGTACTGGTTAATCGCGGTCAGCTCGTTTTTCAGGATCAGGTTGAGCTGTTCCAAGACCGTGGCGTCGCCCTTCATGGTGATCTCCTTTTCGCAAACGGAACCCGTTATCGCTATTAAAGTCCGACGAGACACCTCGTTCCACCAAAATAGCCGACCCATGCGGATTTATGATATTGACAATGGCTCGCAACACGAATGATAATCATTCTTAACGTTATGACAATGCTTGAGCTGGTGGGCCATGTACGTCTGCAACTGCAACGGAATAACCGAAAAACAAGTGAAAGCCGCCCTCTGCCAGGGCGTGCGGCACTGGGAAGATGTCCACGCACACTATGGCTGCGTCCCGCAATGCGGCAAATGTCAATGCGAGATCGCCCAGTATATGGCCGACCACGGCACCGACGAGTCGGCTGACGCCGCATCGTTGTTCGGCTTGCCGGTCATGGCAACCTGACATGTTTCTCTGGCGCAGCCTCAAACCGGCCGAAATTCTGGCCGTCCTAGCCGAGTTGAGTGACAGGGCAAAACGAGGGGATGAAACCACGTCCGATCATCAAAAAACCCCGCTCAGACCGGAACCGAACCAACCGACCGCTGCCGAATCCGCTTGACTGGCGCCTGATTTGAGCAGCCGGTCGTTTCGATGGAACGGCCGGAGATATTCCCTACCGAACACCCTCTCTGTATTTTCGACAGCAATGGCTCTTGCCGCCACTCGCGGCAACAGACACAACCACGCCCAGTGGGCGTCGACGAGGTCCACGTATTCGACCCAACGCACGTTGACATTGGTATTGGTGCCGACAACGAAACGGTCCGCATAGGTGATCAACAGGTCGCGCCATTTCCGGTCCATCTCGCCTTCCGGCAGAATGTCATCATCCTGGAAGGAGAATTCGCCCGAGAGGTTCGAATAGCGTTTCATCGTCTCGGCGACGACTTCGGCCGGCTCGGACATTCCGGCATAGAATAGAGTCTTGATTTGCGGATCGATCGCAAACAGGGCGTCGATGGCCTAAGCATTTGAATGCACGTGAAGGAAAATGCCGTGTGATCTGGCTTGCGAGACGACGGACCTGACCACCGCCGTATTCAACCCTTTCCCCGCGTAGAACTGAATCTCACCGATGCCGCGGTATATGCCGTTATTCAATCTCGATTCGAGATAGGGGGCGACGTCCGGATGCCAGTAACAGGTGACCGAATTGATGGTTCCGCCCTAAGGCCTCATTTCGGCGACGAAACCCGCGGCGTCGTGCCGGTGAAGGGTCAATGAACCGTCGTCCGGCGTGCTCGACACCAGAAAACGGGAAACGCCGGCGCGGCCCAACCAGTCGACGATTTGATTCGGAGTCAGACCGGACCAGGCTTCCCGGTTGTAGTGCATGTGTGCGTCGATGTTGGGGAGACGGTCGTCGGCACCGCTCGGCGGTCCGTGGAAGAGCGCCAGGAACCGCTTCACGAGAGAGGCCGGCCCCATCGCTTATTCGAACGCGCTCGAAGCGGCGGCGTAGGCGCCGGTCACTCCATGGCGAATTTTGTGTTGAGTTGGAACACCTTGAACAATTCCTCGACATAACCGTGAGCGCCGCGAATGGCCATCGTGACGCCCTTTTCAGCGGCCGTCTCGTTCATGCCGAGCAGCATACCGATACCGGCGGAGTCGATGAATTCCAACTCCGAAAGATCGAGGATGATCTTGCTCTCTGCGCCGCTCTCGATGGCCCCGGTGATGTCCCGGGAATCGGGAAAATCGCCGAATTCCAGCCGGCCCTTGAGAGCGAATACCTGCGTACCCTGGTCTTTATAGCTTGCGAGCTCCATCGGTTCCTCGATTAGGTTGTCGGTCAACGGCGATGCGGCCGTTTATGGCCGCGGACAATACCACAATGTTCACTAATCCGATTATGAAACCTGCCGCCGCCGGGAAACAAGGGTTTCTTCGGGGGTGATCTTTTCGCCATTCGGTGTAGATTGAATCGCCATGATCCACGATGTCATCAGCACCCTTCTGAAACACGAGTGTCCGGATCAAACCGACACCCATGATCGGGTCATCGACGCCTACTCGGCAGCGTGGCAATCCGGGCAAACGCCGGATCTCGGAATTCCTCCTCAACAGCACCCTGCCACGTGTGAAGGGATGCCGCCGGCGGGATCGATCACCATCCTTGACGCCGATTGCGCACCGCCGGTTGCGCTCGATATCTTTCTCCGCCAACCAGGGACCGGATGCCTTTATGTTGGCGAAGATATCCGAGCCGCTGTCGACAGAATCGTGTTCGCCGTCAAATTGAACTCGCTTGTCGTTTCTCTTCCCGGCCAGGTCATCATGGAATCGGGCATGGCCCGTAAATTCTGTGAGGGCATCCGCGCTCATATCGATGTTGCAACCATTAACCTGACGACCATCGAACTATCGCTTCAGGAGGCCATCATCAACGCGGTGGTCCACGGCAATCTGGGGCTTGGTTCGGCCTACAAAGAATCGGCGGATGACCTTAGGCATTATCACCGTTTGATCCGGGACCGTTTGGAAACCGACCCCGCCGCGCGGAAACGTATCGACGTCATCGGATGGTGGGATGACGACCACCTTTCCATTGCCGTCGGTGATCAGGGCAATGGTTACGATACCATTGAAAGGCGTAAACAAGCAGGCCGCCAGCGGGCGGCGCCTGATAGAGACCGCCGACGGAGCGGGCGGGGCCTTGAGATTATCCGACGCTTTGCGGAAGACGTAACGGTGGCAAACGGCGGCCGGATTATCATCATGAGTTTCAAGCGATGACTGTCCCCGGTGCCATTGACTGGTCGAGCGACGGTGTCCCACCGATCACGAACTGCCGGATCCTTGTCGTCGACGATGATAGGCTCATCCAGAAGCTGGTCCGCACCCGGCTGGAAATGGAGGGCATCGAGAACATAGAGGTCGCCGAAAACGGGCGCGACGGGCTCCTGAAAATCGATTCCTTCCGGCCCGATCTGGTCATCCTCGACGTGGACATGCCGGTGATGGACGGTATTGAGTTCCTACGCCTTGTCCGCGCCAAGCCGAAATACGCGGATCTCGATGTCATCGTCTCGACGGCCATCGACGACACGGACAAGCGCGACGATCTCCTGGAACTCGGGGCCACCAACGTCATCGTCAAGCCGATCAACCACGATCTCTTGGCGGCGCGTGTCCGTATTCATCTGGAACACGGACTGATGGTCAAGAGCCTCAAGACCTATCGTCAGCGCGTCGCCAAGGAACTGGCGTCAGCCCAGAAAATGCAATTGCAACTGCTGCCTGCCGACACCCGCGTAGAGGAAATACGGTCCCGCTACGGGCTCGTCGTCAACCGCCATTTCCAGCCATCCTCGGAACTCGGCGGAGATTACTTCGATCTTTGGCCCATGGACGATCACAGGTTCGGGGTCCTGATGATTGATTTTTCCGGGCACGGCATCAGCGCTGCGATAAATACCTTTCGGTTGAGCACAATCTTACGTAGCGTCGGATCCGAAGACCGCACACCCGGTGAGTTCCTATCGGAAATCAATAAGGGCTTGGCTGAAATTCTCAGTGTCAGCGAGTTTGCAACAGCGCTGTTCGCCATCGTCAACATCGAAGCCGGCAACATTTCCTATTCGGCAGCCGGCGCCCCCCATCCCATCGTCGGTAGAGGCAACCCGCCGCAACTCGCCCTCGGTGACGGCAGCGGGCTGCCGCTCAGCATTGACGCGGGTGCTGCATACGAAAACCGTGAACTGGATTTCCCGGACGGCTCGTTCCTCGTGTTGACCAGCGACGCGGTCACCGAATCCAGGGATTCGGACGGCCAACTCCTCGGCGTTGAAGGACTGTGTGACTTGATCGGCCATATGAACGTCGATCCCGGAAATGCCGCACCGCTGGAGGAACTTCTGGCGAGGTTTTTGCCCATATCCCGGTCCCCGCCGATGACGACCGCACGCTTTTGTGGATTGGCCGATAAGCCCGACGACCCCTTTGGTCGCTGTAAATGTTCATTTTATGTTCGATCTTTCTATTTGGGTGACGGCAGCGCCGAATTGAATGACGATAGCCGTTGAGGAAGGGGTGTTATTCCGACCACTCAACCGGTAGCTGTGGTTCTTAAACGAACGATCACAAGAGCCGGGAAAACAAAGTCCTAGTTTATTTGTGGCCAACGTCCTAAACCGCTAAGAATGATTGTGGCCAACCGCACGGAATAGAACCGAACCTCGATGCAGAACACGACCGCGACCGGAACGCCGACAGAGGCGACGGCTCTTCAAGAGAGCGCCGTTCTCGCCCGCCGTTTCGTCGCGCTGGCTTTCTGCCGGGCCGATCTCTTGTTTGAACTTGACGACGACTTCGTGATCCGGTTTTCGGCCGGTGCCACACCGCCCTTATTCGGTAAGAACACTAACGAGTTGATCGGCGTCAGTTTCCTGGACCTCGTCTACGACAAAGACAAGGAAATGGTCTCCCAACTGTTGTCGACGACCGGCATCGACGGTCGTTTCGATGACGTCTCGGTGCGCCTTGTCATCCAGAAAGATCCGGCCGCCGATGCCGCTTTCGCCGGCTACCGGGTGCCGGACTTCAACAACCACTTCTTTCTGGCCATCAAGATCGCACCCCGTCGCCGCGCCCAACAGCACCGCCGCGAGGCCGATCGCGACACCGAAGTTAAGGTTCTCAACAAGGACGCCTTCCAGTCGGTCGCCGCCGAACGGGTAAAGAACTTCGAGAACGCCGGCGGCGAGGCCCAGATGACGCTGGTCAAGATCGACAACCTGGAAGAGGTCAAGGGCGGACTGTCGTCAAACGACCAACAAAAGCTGATGAGCGCCATTGGCGATGTTCTGAACGCCCAGTCGCTGGGCGGCGATACGGCGGGTCGCATCGACGAGGAACACTTCTCGATCATCCACGACAAGAAGACCGACGTCTCCGAGGTCGGCCAGAAGATACAGCGTGCCGCCAGCGAGGTCGATCCGAGCGCCGCCAATCTTTCGAGCGAGACGACGACCGTCGACGCCAACGCCAAGGGGCTGTCGGAAGAGCAGGTCGCCAAGGCCATCGCCTACACCATGCAGAACTTCTCGAGCGGCAAGGGCGTCGCGACCCCGGCCAATTTGGGTGGCATGTTCCAGGACATGATGGCCGAGACCATGAAACAGGTTGACGCCTTCAAGAAGATTTGCGCGACCCGCAACTTTGACCTCGTTTATATGCCGATCTGCGAACTGAAGACCCGCAAGCTGCATCATTTCGAAGCGCTGACCCGGTTTCGCGGCAACAAGAGCGACAGCTCACCCTTCCAGCTGATCACGCTCGTCGAAGAGATCGGTGTGATAGCCGATTTCGACTTGGCAGTCACCCAGAAGGCGGTGCAGGTCGTCGTCCAACACGCGGTCAAGGGCGACCTTAAGCCGTTGGCGGTCAACGTCTCCGGTCACTCGATCCAGAATGCGGATTTTATCAAGGACCTACACGAACTCTTGCGCCAAGCGCAGAACATCAACAAGGGCATTATGTTCGAAATCACCGAGTCGTCCGAAATCCGCGACCTTGATGCCGTCAATGCGACGATCCAAGAGTTCCGGACCCGCGGGTTTCATTTCGCGCTTGACGACTTCGGGGCCGGTGCGGCCAGCTTCGACTACCTGAACTCGTTTGACGTCGACACGGTCAAGTTCGACGGGCCGGTGGTCAAGCGGGCCTATGCCACGGAGAAGGGAAAGGCATTCCTCGCCTCCATGGCGACGCTCTGCAATAACACGGGCGTCGAGACCATCGCCGAGATGGTCGAGGACGAACCGCTGGCCGAGTTCCTGACGGAATGCGGCATCCATTTGGGCCAAGGTTACTATTTCGGCAGGCCTGAGCCTGACCCCCTCGTATTCAACGATCTTTTGCGCGGAACTTGATTGCGGCCAGCCGCCAGCGGCCCGTCGCCGACGCGCCCTATTTTTCCATGGATGCCAGGCGCCTCAGCAGGCGCACCACAGAATTGCTGACGTCGCCGCCGTAGCGTTTGCGGATTTGTGTCTTGCCGTCATCCGTGTCGATAAGCGCCGGCAGGTCGTCTAGCAGCGCCGTCAGGAAACGGTGGAACCCGGCCTCGGTCATCTCCCATTCCGCTTCGTCCTTGTTGGCATCCGAGACCGGCGTCAGATGGCCGTTGACGAGCGTGATGAACCATTCGCGGCGGCGTTCGAAATCATCGAAATGAGCGGCGATGGTGACCAGGGCATCGAGCCCGGCCAGCGAGCCCTCGTCGGAATCGTAGATGGCGTTCCAGTTGACGTCGTCCTTAGTCGACCGTGAAGAATCCACGTCAAGCTGCGCTGAGCGGCGCTGGACGTTTGTATTTCTCGGAAAAAAGAACCGTGATCCAGACACAAAGAAGCCTGATCCACTTGAGGATGAGCCGGAAGTTG
>Ga0209458_1000634_pt1 | contig 10433 bp, 17 predicted proteins | sample WorMetLIZAISLAND_FD_187411 | JGI IMG/M metagenome (GOLD analysis project Ga0209458, IMG submission 187411) | Marine gutless worms symbiont microbial communities from Max Planck institute for Marine Microbiology, Germany - Inanidrilus manae... ...
ACCTGCTCGAGGACGTTTACGCGCGCCACTGGGCCAAATTCGCGTCAGAAGTGCGCCTCCCGTCGGCCGAGGTCTTGGACATGGGAATATCCATGGCCGATACGATACCGACCGCCTTTGCCCAAGCCATCGACGAAGCCAAGACCAATGGACTCGATCATCCTATCATCGCTCGGATGACAGATGCGCTGAACGCGCGCTCAGAGCAATGCGCCCGCGTCCTCAGTGCTGCACCGAACTGACCAACGACTAGCTCTCGATCTCAATTGAAGGTTCGGCTTCGCGAACCATGGTGATCACGTAGCGCTTCGATCTTTTGGACGGCACGTGCCGCCCGTTCAGCTTCCAGGCCAGCACGCATAGCCCATAGAGCCAGTGCTCATGAGCAGCGGCGCGCTGCAAGCCAACCTTCCAGCAGATCGTTTTCCAGCGCTCGCCCGCCGCGCGTAGCCAGAGAATACGAGCGTCTTGAGGCTCCAGAAGCTTCGGCCATTCGAGCGTCTCTTCCATACGACTAATCGCTCCGGGCGATGGTGGGGGCCGCTTTAGGCGCGGGGCCTCTTGGCCCACCAGGTCCGAGAACTCCGGCACGATCCGAGGCCAAGTCGAGTAGTAGCCCTGCATACGCTCCTCAGGCAGACGCTTTAGAACGTCGACCGCTTCGACGATCCGGGCTTCCACGAGCGAAGGCGTCCATTGGAACTTAGCCACGGCGCGGCTCCCCGCCGTCTCGCCTTCCGTAGAGCTTCGCGCCGAGCTGCCGGACCAACTCCCGCTCCGGCCAGGTCAGCCGGTCGTCGTCCTCGGCGATCACGAGCACACCCTGCTCACGCCACCCCTCGCGCTTGATTTCCTCCGGACTCGGTCGATCGCCACCATAACCTCTCGGGTGCCACCTCATCTCCCGATCTCACGAAGACAGGCGGCGTATCCGGCGACATCGGTGATGCTGTCGAGATGACGCGGATCCCGCGTGAGACGGGCGAGCTTGAGATCGATCAGGCAAAGCGCGACCTGTGCGGGTGTCACCTCGATGCCGAGGACGAGCGACCAGCGCTTGGCAATCTGTTCGAACAGCCGCTCCGGCTCGCCATAGGTCTCACGCCGGTTCGCGACCACGCCGGCCGCGTGCTTGAGCAGCATCTCTCCGTTCATCGTGCGTCCTCCCCGAAACGGCTGGCGAGCGCCCAACTCAGAATCGCCAAGGCATCGGCTTCGTTGTCGTCGGACGGCTCGAAACCCATCGCCGTCACGGCGGCGATGACGGCGTCCTTGCCAGCGTTCCCCTTGCCCGTGACGTGGCGCTTGATCGTGCCGACCGGCACGCCCTCGTAGGCAACGCCCCGCTGCTCGCACCAGGCGGTGAGATGAGCGAGGAAGCCGCCATAGATGTGGGCGGCGGTGGTACCGAGATGGCGACGCACCTCCTCGAAGAACACGGCGTCGATCGGGCCAGACGTCCGATGAAGTTCCTCCAACCAGGATTTGAACCGCAGGAATGCCATGCCACCGCCCTGGAAGCGCCCGGGCCGGAATTCCGACATGCCGCTTGCGATGGCGCCATCCTCAAGGCGGACCGCCCAGCCGGTGCGCGTACCAAGATCCATGGCGACCACCACAGGGCGCCTGTCGCCGGCGGGCTCAACCGCCTTCAGAGGCACATGCGCAGTGTCAGAACGGCAGTTCATCACCCTTCTCCCAATCGATTTCCGGTTTGCTGACGCGGGTCACCTTGGCGCCAGGGAACACCCGCTTGGTCTCGAGAACGGCGTCAGGCAGCCCATCGATGAGGCGTCCCAGCTCCTCGAGCGTGAACACGCGACACTCGCGGCAGACCTGATGGGCCTCGGCGTCGGTTCGGACGATGGACACGACTTCGCCAGAGGACGGCAGCACGCATTCCCAGACCTCCGGAGAGAGCGGCCGATGACCGTCTTCCTGCGCCGCCCGATCCAGCGCCGCCCACGCCCGCTTCATTCCTTCCGCCTGGGCGCGCACATAGCTCTCGCGATCGGTCTGGAGCGCGGCGTCGAGCTTGTCCTTCTGGGCATCGAACTTCGAGCGCAGCAGATCCGATACCAGCCGCCGCAATCGCCCGACGCCCCACTTGCGCTCCATCCCGAGGGCGATCTCATCCAGTCCATCGACGATCGCCTGAATCACATAGGCCGATGGCGCCATCGGATCGGTCGTCGGATCGGAACCGACGACACCGGCGGTTCGAGAGCTGCGCGTCATGACCGTGCCTCCCGAGGAAGGACGGGCGGCCGGCGTGTGGACGCCGCCGTCTCCCTATAGGGAGTCCACACGGTCCACACGTCCACACTCAAGGTTTCCGCGGATTTCGGGCGCGGTGTGGACGCGCGTCCACATAATTCGTCCACACCCGCGGTTTTCCTTGTGTGGAGGCGTGTGGACGGCTGTCCACACCGGCTCTCGGGTACACACAGACCGCGCTCGGATATCGCCATCAGATGTCCTCCATGAACTCTGGTTGCTGGGAAGCGATATCGACCGCCGAGGCCGCGTTCTCGAAACGCCTGAGGGTCACGGGTTTTCGTTTTTCGTCACAGGTGAAACCTTGAGAAAGGCCGCCGCTCACGATGCATATCCTCTTGCGGCACGCCTTCAGGAGCACCTCCCGGAACGGGCGGCTCGCCCGTTGATTGCCCTTGGCATCGGGTTCCCGATATCGGGCAAACCGTTCGTCCCCGCCCCAGGCGAGAAGCTTGGCCGCCGCATTGAGCGTGATCTCTGGATCAGTCGTTCGCGCCAATAGGCAGGCGATGACCGTCCGATGCAGGTCATCGTCGTCGACCTGGTCCGCGGTTGGCTCCAGCTCTTCAGGCACGAGGACGCCAACCTCGTCGCCATTGGCGATGGTGACGCCTACGCGTCGGAACCACGCCGCTTTGTTCGTGATCAGACCGGCATTGGCCTTGGCGTCGTCGAGGCGGACATAGAGATGTCGGTCCTCGTCGGCGATGCCGAATCGCTCCGCATCCTTGGCGCTCATCGAGAACAGGGTCTGGACGATGCGCGCCACACCGGTGAGCGCGCTCGCCCCGCGCGCCGTGTTCATGTTGCCGGCATGACCGTCGCTGGAGGCCAGGGGCGGCTTGACCGTGTGATGGACGAGAAGGACAGCGCAGTCGCCCTTCCGGGCGATCTCCCGGAACATGGCGGCCACGGCCTTGATTTGTTCGTTCGAGTTCTCGTTGACCTCGTGGGTCTCGATGAAGGGATCGACCACGAAGACCCCGATGCCCCGCTCGCGGATCTCCTGTGCGCAGGCATCGACATCAGGAAGCCGGACCACGTTACCCATGCGATCGGTTCGCGCGAGCATCAGGGGTCGGTCGGCGCCGCTATTGAGCGCGAGCCTCCCCTTCACCTCGCCGAAGGGTACGTCCCAGTGCTGCAGAACCGCCGCAAGACGCCTTCTCAGTTCGTCTGCGTCGTCCTCGTTGTTGTAGATCCAGGCTTTGGCCTGTTCGTGAACGTCCTGGCCGGTGATCGCGTGGCCGGTGACCACGGCCACCGCCTGTTCGATACCGAGGGTGGATTTGCCGACGCCAGGTGGCGCCGCCTTGACCGAGACGTTTCCGCGAAGCAGCGACCGCCCGAGCAGCCACCGCCGGCGCGGCAGCATGGCGACGTTGAGATCCTCGACGAAATCGGCCTTGAGTGGCGAGCGAACCTCGTCGGCCTGGGCCACCTCGTGCGTTGGGTTCGGCGCGTTCCACTTTTCGCGCCCACCCGCGATCATCCTTGCCACTTCGCTGCGCGTCTGATCGGTCGAATAGCCCGGCAGCGTCAAGGCCTCGGCCGCGGTCAGAATCTCGTCGTCGGACCATCCGCGGGCGATCCAGTGACCCGTGAGCCGCACCAGGTTGTTGTGCCACTGCTCACCGGACCGGATCGCCGCGAGGCACGCCTCCACGGTCACGCCGTCGAATTCGGAACCGATGTTGAGCTCCACCGACCCCGGTGATCGTGCATCCTCCGGCTGTGATTCCGCCTCATCCAGTGGGAAGGCTTTTGCGATTTGACCCGGGTAGTACCAACGCGGTCGGCCATCGTCGAAGGTGAGAAATTCGGTTCGCTCAATGACTCGGCCTGGCTTGGTCGGCCAGGCGATGGAGCCGCCCAGGCGCAGTACACGGCTCGGATTGACGACGGACGGATCGCCGCCGAGGGCAGATGAGAGAGCCCCGTTTTGACGCCGGCAAACCAGGGCGTCGCGTTCGGGCATTTCCTGACGCCAAAGCATCTGTGCCCTGACATGCGGATGACGACCGGTCACCACGACTGCGGTCGGTGGGCAACCACGGTGGCGGTAATTCACCCGGGCCGTCGCGAGGACGTCGTCATCGAGATCCACGTAGAAGGCTGTGAGCGCCAGGAAGTCGTCATCATTGCAACGGCCGAAGGGTGGGATGTCCGCCTTGCGCAAGGCCTGCCCGACATAGACGTTCTGGCCCGGCACCCGGTTCTCGCTCACGGCACGCTCGGCCAGCTCGTCGAGCTCGTCGGTACCGAAGATCGCGGCGTGTTTGAGCCGACCATCCCGGGCATCCGTCCAGGCAAGCTCGATCCTGCCTTCATGGCATCCATCGAGGTCGCCGCCGAACAGGTGCTCAAGATGGCTCAGCATCTGCCTCGGGTCAGGCTCGATCATGGGCTGGACGTTGCTCTCGGTCATCGCGAATACCGGGGCGGTGCGAGGGAAGATGAGATCCCTCCCTCGCGTCACACCGAATGCCGGATCAGAATTCGGACTCGAGCATGGGATCGGCCGCCGGCTTGGCCGCTGCCGAAACCGGCGGCGGCGGGACATGGCTCGCCTTTGGTTTTGGCGACGAATCGCCGTGCCAGATCTCGCTGGCGTCAACCGGGCACTCGTCGGGAAGCTCTGCCGGACGGTCCACCCACTTCACCAGCTCCAGCTTCGGCCGATAGTTGGTGCCGTATTTGTCCTTCATCGGCTCGGAGCCGGTGCAGGAAACGACCGGCACTTGTCCAAGATGATTGGCGCGGCCTTCCTCGAACGCCTGGTAGACCTCGCGGATCGCGTTTCCCATGTGGATGGACGCGCTGGAGAGCTCCACCAGCCCGCCAAAACACTTCTGGCTGAACACCGAGAGCACGAACCCGCGCTTGAAGCCCTCGCCAGGGCTCGGCGCGGCGCGATCGAGGGAGGGATCGATGGTCCGTTCCGGGGCCTCGCCCTCACGGAACCGGAGCCAACCGGTCGCGATGTTCGCCATGTCGGCGACGAAAGTGGGGCGAGCGATCTCGACGTCGCCGTCGTCTCCCTTCACGAACCACTTGTCGGCTTTGGCGTTGAACTTGACGTAGGGCTTGATGTTGCCGCTTGCACCGATATTGAGAGGCATTTCCTCGCTCCTTTCAGCTTCGAATGTTCAGAACCCGTAGACCGCCGCCCCGTTCGCCCGGGTCGTCGCGTTGTTCCAGTAGAAGGCGTCGTAGTTGGGGACCATCAGTCCAGCGAGTTCGCCGGCGTCCGCGGACACGGACAAGAACCGGCCGAGGCGGATCGCGATCTGGCGAAGAGCCTCCAGATGCCGGCGGACCTCGTCTCTCGACATCTCGTAGACCGCGACGGCGCGTCCGTCTTTCTTTCCGGGAGACGGTTTCACATAGGCGAACCGCATGCCGTAGTTGCCATGGGCGTGCGCATAGACCGCGCCCTGCCGGCCGTGACTGTCGTTGATACCTGAGGGAAGCCGTTCTGCGGTCTTGAGGTCGATGACCAGACCGTGTTGATCGAACCGCCAGTCGATATAACCGATGACTGGAACCGTCACGTCTTCGAGGCGGATCTCGACCCGCTCCTGCACCGCGGTCGGCACCCCGTACTGACGCAGCTCCGTGAGCCCGTGTTCCACATATCCGGCGAGATTCCTGCGTTCCGCCTCGCGTCGCTCATCAGCGACGAGCGCCAGATCGCGATCGAAGACACGCTCCGCCGTCTCGACACAGGCCGCCAGATCACGGTCGGGCCGCGTCAGGCCGTCGTGGATACCCTGTTCTGCCGCGCGGCCCCGCGCCGCCGTCGCACTGATCGGCGACCGGCGCCCGAGCAGTCGCTCCATCACCCAAAGGGCGGGCTCGGCGGTCCACAGATTGAGCGATGAGGGCGAGAGGTGGTCAATGCCGTGGCGCTCGAAGGCGTTCATGTCCGCGCCCTCCCCACCACGGCCGGCGCTTCGGTCGCTGCCGTGCTGTCGCGCATCTGCTCGGCCTCGTAGGCTTCGATGTCCTCGAGCCGGTAGACCACCCGACCGCCGATCTTGAGAAACCGCGGCCCTTCGCCGAGCCAGCGCCACCGCTCCAGCGTTCGGGGGCTCAAGCTCCACCTGCGGGAGAGCTCGACCTGGTTCAGATGTTTGACTGTCGCCTGTTCGATTGTCATTTTTGGAAATTCCCAATCACTTGCCATTCACCCGGCGACCGCGCTTGCTCGCCGCCGCGTCGGCCTCCCGTATGAAGGCCAGAATGCGATCGGCCGTCGCCAGCGTCGGCGAGCGCCCACGGCGTAAATTCAGGACCAGAGAGGGGTCTCCGACCGCCTGGCGCCCGAATTCCGTGGGCTTGAAGCCGGTGCGCTCGAGGAACTCCTCGACGGTCGAATGGAATTGTTCGGTCAGCATCTTCATGATAGGAATATTCAAATCGAATGTTTCCTATTGCGTCAATTGGAAAAGATTGTTAATTTCCTATCATGCAGATGCAAAGGAATGAGGACATGGATCTCGACCCCGTAAGGCTGAAGGTCCTCAAGCTGGTGAAGGATCGGAAGCCGGCGACCGACATGAAAACCGCGTCGCTCGCCATGGGCCGCAATGCGGCCTACCTGCATCAGTTCGTCTATCGCGGCACGCCGAAAGTGCTCTCCGAGGACGATCGCGAGGCGCTCGCGGAACACCTGGGCTGCAAGGCCGACGAGCTCAAGCACAAGAAGGTGCCGCCCCGCAAACCCCGCAAGAAGGCAGCGCCGAAGGAGGGGCGCGTCGAACCGAGCAACGTTTCTACGGCGCCGGAAGGCTATATGGCGATCCCCGAGATCGACGTGCGCGCCTCCGCCGGCCCTGGCGCGCTGAACGAAGGCCTCGAGGAAACCAAGGAGATGTGGTTCTTCCCGGATCCCGTGATCCGGCACGAGTTCCGCGCGCGCCGCGCCGATTTGCGCATGATCACCATCGACGGGGACTCCATGGAGCCCCTACTCGCCAGCGGCGACAGGATCCTCATCGACACCAGCCAGCGTGTGCCCGTACCCCCAGGGATATTCGTGATCTGGGACGGGATGGGGCTGGTCGCCAAGCGCATCGAGCACGAGCCAAACTCGGAGCCGCCCAAGATCGTCATCAAGTCGGTCAACCCCGAATACGACACCTACGAGCGTGATGCGGAGGAAGTCCACATCATCGGCCGCGTCGTCTGGACCTCGAGGCGCCTTTGAGACGCGCTCGCTTCGATACGCCTCTGCTCAGCCCGGCCAAGTGGATCGGAACGGCCGCCGGCGTCGCGGGCGCCGTTCTCATAGCTTTGAACCTAGGGATCGTGGCTTACGGGTTCGGCCTGTTTCTCGTGTCGTCCTTGCTCTGGAGTTGGGTCGGCTGGATGCATCGGGAAGCGAGCCTCGTCTTGCTCCAAGGCGCGTTCACGGTGATCAATCTACTCGGCCTCTACCGCTGGGCTCAGTTCTAGAGCATTTCCGAAGAAATCTGAATCGGGTGGGGATTTGCAGAGATTTCGTTAAGAGGGTTCATGATTCTCTTGGCCTTAGGCAGCCAAGGGAGCTTTGTCATGACGATTTCGCAAGATTTGCGTATTCGCCTGGTTCGGAAGGTGGCCGGGGGCCTGTCCCGCCGCCAGGCGGCGGCCCATTTCGAGGTCAGTCCGAGTTCGGCCATACGGTTTGTGCGGCAGTACGATAGCGAAGGGTCCGTGGCGCCGAAAGCGCGCAAGCGCTACAAGCGCCGCCTCGACCCCTACGGCGAGGATCTGCTGAAATGGATCGAGGCGGTGCCGGACCTGATCTTGCAGGAGTTGTCCGAGCGCTTGCCGGACGTCCACGGCGTTCGTGCACCGAAATCGACCATCGATGACTGGCTTCGGTCGCGAAACATCAGCTTCAAAAAAAACGGCACACGCAGACGAACGGGGCCGCCCTGACGTACAGGCGGCGCGGGCGGTCTGGCGCCGGCGTCAGGCTTGGCTTGGCGCCCATCCCGAGAAGATCGGGAACCTGGTGTTCATTGACGAAACGGGGCTCACGACCAAGATGGCCCGCCTCAGAGGGCGCTGCCCCAAAGGTCGGCGGCTGGTCGCCGGCATCCCCCACGGGCATTGGAAAACCATGACCTTCATCGCCGGACTGCGCTGCGATCGCCTGACCGCGCCATGGGTCATCGATGGCCCCATGAACGCGGACATCTTCGAAACGTACATCGAAACCCAGCTCGCCCCGACCCTCGGCGAAGGGGACGTCGTCGTGCTCGACAATCTCGCCGCGCACAAACGCGAGCACATCCGTGAAGCCGTCGCAAGCCAGGGCGCCTGGCTGTTGTTCCTGCCTCCCTATTCGCCCGATCTCAATCCCATCGAGCTGGCCTTCTCGAAATTCAAGACACACATCAAGCGCCTCGGACCAAGGACCGTCGATGATCTGTGGAAGGCCGCCGGAACGGTCTGTGATCTGTTCAAATCGGACGAATGCAGAAACTTCTTCGCCGCAAACGGATACGCGCCAGAATAATTCGGAAGGGGCTGACCCAGATAACTACCTTATGTGCCGTTTAACCCATTGTCTTAATTGCGACAATTGGGTTGCCGGGTCACTGTTGTTAAAACGCCACTCACATTCCTTCAAATATAGCCCGAACTGAGCCTTCGGGACACCGTTGAATTTCCGCATATGGCGCTTCGCCTGAGACTAAAAATTCTCAATCCCGTTGATGTGATTGCGGTCGTCCACAAAGCGTTCGGAATGATTGATCCGGAAGTGATGAAAGTCCGACACGTCGAGGGCGTTATAGCCCTTCCAGCCGTCGGAATAGACGATGCTGTCGGGCACCACCTTGCGCTTGATGATCGGCATCAAAGTGGCTGAAGAAGCGTCCGGAATAATCTTCGTGTAGACCTTTCCGCCACGCTTCAATAGGCCGAAAACCGGGACTTTCCCAGCCGCCCCCCGACCACGCCGACCTTTCCGCCTGCCGCCGAAGTAGCTCTCGTCCACTTCGATCTCACCGCCGAACAGCGCTTCGCTCTCAGCCGCCAATTCAAAAGCAATGATCTCGCGCAGACGATGAAAAAAATAGGCCGCCGTCTTGCGGTTCACTCCGCATCGCCCGGCCGTCGTCAGGGCCGTCGATCCAGACACAAAGTGCTCCATCAATCGCTCTTGCTTATAAACACTCAGACGGCTCTTGCGCATGACAACCATGATAACTCCAAAATCGAGTTATCTGGGTCAGCCCCATTCGGAAATGCCCTAGAGGCGGAACCACGGCGGCTGAATAGCCAGTACACCAGCCAGATTCCACCGATGACTAAGAGAAACTCCATTCCAGGCCTCAAGCCTTATCCTGGTTGAAATTATACGAGAACGCCCCTTCCAGCACCAGCAGATCATCTGGAACAAGGAGATCTGCGCCTGGCCGATGATGAAGTCGCGATGAGCGCCGAGCTTGCCGCTATCACGGGGCCGGCCAATGCGGGCCGGGGCGACAGACCCTGTCTTCTCATAACGTGCCTGAAGCCGGACCGCCGTCGAGGCCGCAACCCCGAAACGGGACGCAGCGCCCCGCCGCGTATTACCCCCCTTCACATCCGCCACAATGCGCTCGCGTAAATCCGCCGATAAGGGTTTGCCCATGATCCACCTCCAAATGCCAAGCCACCCAAACTTAGGAAGGCACTTCGCAATACTGTCGAATCCTTCGATTCGCCAGGCCATGCTCGAAGAGGTCTGGACGGAGATGGGTGCTTTTGCTACCCGCTGATGGGCATTTGCATTCTCAACTCTTTGAAATTCAACCGCAAGCAAGAGCGAAGTAATTTCGCATTTCGCCTGCCAGACCCAAATCCGTGTTCTTTCGCTCCCTGATGAGTCCATGAGGAGTCCATGGCGATTATGTTTATGTTTTGGCGGAATCAAAAAGCCGCTAAGTCTTTGACTTAGCGGCTTAATTTGGTTGCGGGGGCAGGATTTGAACCTGCGACCTTCAGGTTATGAGCCTGACGAGCTACCGGGCTGCTCCACCCCGCGGTATCAGAGGCCAGATGTCAGGGATCAGGAATCAGAGTTCGTGCATGATGCGCGGATCGAAGCCTGGGGCCGTCGGCCGGTATCTGATGCCTGATACCTGATGCCTGGCCTCTGGTCTTCTGATCGCTGC
>Ga0209458_1000636_pt1 | contig 10415 bp, 2 predicted proteins | sample WorMetLIZAISLAND_FD_187411 | JGI IMG/M metagenome (GOLD analysis project Ga0209458, IMG submission 187411) | Marine gutless worms symbiont microbial communities from Max Planck institute for Marine Microbiology, Germany - Inanidrilus manae... ...
ATACAAATGAGGATGATGTAGAGTCACATGCTCCGACCGAGCTAATGGCTCTTGATCCTGAAATAAACTTTAAGAGAGTGAAGCAGGTAGAAGTTGGACTATCAAAAAAGCAGGTTCCCCCTACACAGAGGAAAGTTCCGGATAAAATTGTAACCGGAACAAAGTGTGATGTTGAGAAGGGGAAGAAGCTTCCACACAGATCCTATGTTTCTCAGTCTTCCCAAACTCAAAGGAAGAAGCAGTCAGAACTGCCAAAGAGATATAAATTCGTCCATAGCGATGGAAGGGTAGAAATAGTCACTGACGAAACTACACAAATTCCAGTGAGGAAGCAGACTCGCAATTCTTCTTGTGGGAATCGTGAAGAAGAGTCTGACTCCGGAGGATATTTAACCCCATCCGATACGGACCCAGATGATCCAAGGATGTGGGATAAAGATCCCGTTACAAAACGACAGGTTGATGGTTTGAGAGGCAATACGGAATCACATCAAAAAGAATTTGGCATTGACAACACGTCCAAGTTACCTGTATTCTATAGCCTGAATAGTCCACACCGGGAATCCAGGTTCAATGGTAGTGGTGATGGGCAGAAGAAAAAGGAGGTGTTTAGGAAGCCATTATCAACCAATGCTCGTCGTTGTAATAGGCGTGATGATTCGTCTCCATCTTCATCTAGTTCGGATGAAGAATCTGATTGGAACAATGGTCGTCGAGGTTACGTGGATGAAAATCGTCACGTAAAGAAGAGGAATGGGAGACGGGAAAGAGATTCCTCTAAAGAAAATGATTCGGAGGGGGAGAAGAGACCTGTATTGGCAAGGTATTACAATAGACGAAATGAGAGGAAAGGGAGAAGGGAGGTACAGAGTCCAGAACCCCCGAAAAATCTGAGGCACAAGAAAGGATATATGAAACCAGAGAAGTATGATGGCTCAACGTGCTTCGAAACTTTTCTGACGCAGTTTCAGAACTGTGCAGAATATAATGAGTGGGACGAGCGCGAGAAGCTATCATATTTAAAGTGGTGCCTCAAGGGTTCGGCGGCCCAGATGCTTTGGGGGGCACAGGACGTTACTTACAAGAAATTAGTGTTGAAACTTCGATCAAGGTTCGGCAGTGCTGACCTTGAAGAGAGGTACCAATCGGACCTCCAATGTAGACGCCGCAAGCATAATGAATCGCTCAGAGAATTGGCACAGGATATTAGACGTTTAATGATGCTGTCGTATCCTGGCGACCAATCACCAATTGCAGAGAACCTAGCCAAAGAACATTTTATAGTGGCTCTTGAGGACCCAGAGTTGGAGTTGAAGATTAGAGAAAGAGAGCCACGCACCTTGGACTCGGCGTTGAAGGCTGCTCAGCGTTTTGAGGTTTTTAGAAACGCTGTGAGGCAGCCAAGACATCGTAATACTCGGCAGATTATCGAGGGGCAAGGTGGCCATGTGAATAAAGTTGATAACAAGCGTGACCAGGGAGTTGATGGAGCAAATGACCTTGAAGTTGATAATTATAAGCGAGGGTCATATAACAATAAGCCGTCAAAAGGGGCGAGGAGGAGGGATAGGAAACAAGGATTACAGCAAAACAGAGCGGTGGGGGAACAGAAACAGGACAATTGGAAAGAGGACTTACTTAAAAAAGTCAAAGAGTTGGAACAAGCACAGCAAGTTGCTGATGCAAACACAAAAAAAATTACCGCGGAGAATGAGGCATTAACAAAGGAGGTTGAACGTTTAAGGCATGACGAACATTTACGTGCAGTACCGGCGCCTCCGCCTCAGCGCTTTGCTCCAAATAATCGAACTGTTCCTCGTGGGTCTCAAATCACTTGTTTCAATTGTGGTCAACAAGGTCATATGGCACGAGAATGCACCCAACCGAGACCACAGGTGAACGCTGGTATCCAGTGGGCAAGTGACGGCGAAATGGGGTGTTGCTATTCTGGCACCTTGGTGAATTCAGTTCCTGTTGACCACGATTATTATTTACGGGCAACTCTTGCATATAATGTGGTGGATTGCCTCTTGGACACGGGTTCGGAAGTATGCTTACTTCCTGAACATGTAGTCCACTCAAACTGTATACGGAAAACACGGAGGTCTTTAAAGGCGGCAAATGGGACACCTATTCCAATATTGGGAGAGGTGACAGTCCCACTTTCCATTGGCAAGTTTAACACCAACATCACGGCTCTGGTCTCTCAACATGTTAGTGAACCGATGTTGGGTATCGATTTCCTTGTACAAAACGAAGTTGTGTGGGACTTTGCCAATTCCTGTGTAACTATCGAGGGAATCCAACATTTCCTGCGTTCTAAGGCAAATAGACATCCCTGGTGTCGGAGAGTAGTGGTTCAGGAAGCCACTGTCGTGCCTGCTCGTTCTGAAACAGTGTTACCTGGGAAGGTCCAGTTCCGGAGATTCCCTGATGTCACTGTAGATGCAGTTTGGAGCACAGAACTGGGCGAAATAAGAGAAGGTTTACATGTGGCTAGGTCATTGGTTCCATCAGGGAAATGGACTGACATTCCATTGAGAATCCTGAACGTTAGTAAGGAAGATGTTGATCTCGAAATAAATTCACCAATATCGGACTTGGAGCAAGTTCAGGTGATGACCCATGATGAGGGAAAAACTGAATTAATGCAGAATGTTAACCAAGTTGAAGAGACCGAGGTGCCGGAATTCATTAAGAAAATGGTAGAGGGCATTGATGGTTCAGTGTCCGAATCCGCATCTCTGGCATTGGAATCGATACTGATGTCATACCTGGATGTTTTTAGCCAGGGCGAAAATGATCTCGGTTTAACCGACATCATAATGCACTATATCGATACGGGAGATGCTAAGCCCGTGAGGCAACCTTTGAGGAGGTTTCCACCGGCACATGTTGAGTCTATTTCTCAACATGTTGATACAATGTTAGAACAAGGAATTATTGAGCCGGCTTGTAGTCCATGGGCATCGAATGTTGTATTGGTCAAAAAGAGTGATGGAACTCTTCGTTGCTGCATAGATTATCGAAAGCTAAATGCGGTAACGAGGAAAGACGTATACCCTTTGCCCAGAATCAATGATTGTCTTGAGGCGATGACATCGGCTAAGTTGTTTAGCTCGATTGATCTTAAGTCATCTTACAATCAAATTCCTGTGGCGCCTCAAGACCAGGATAAAACAGCTTTCATCTGCCCTCGTGGAATGTATAAATACAAAACGATGCCCTTTGGACTTTGTAATGCCGGAAGTACCTTCCAAAGAAGCGCTGATATCATATTCTCTGGTCTTCATTTAGATGTATGTCTAGTATATGTAGACGATATAGTGATATACTCCTCGACAGAGGAGGAACATTTGGAGAGACTAGTGAGAGTTTTGGCTCGTTTGAGGAGTGCAAAACTCAAGCTTAAACCTTCAAAGTGTCTCCTAATGCAAAAATCGCTGACATTTCTTGGTCATGTGGTATCTGCTGAAGGTGTGGCAACTGACCCGAATAAGATTAAGTTAGTGGCTGAGTGGCCTGAACCCACCTCAGTTAAAGAGGTCAGATCATTCTTAGGTCTGACTGGTTATTACCGACGGTTCATCAAGGGATACGCTGAAGTGGCAGCTCCACTACATAATTTAACAAGGAAGGATATAGCCTTCAAGTGGACACATGAAGCACGAGTGGCTTTTGATACCTTAAAAACAGCTTTAATTTCCCCTCCAATTTTGGCTATGCCAAATGATGAAGGAGAAATGGTCTTGGACACGGATGCTTCGGACAAGTCCATCGGATCAGTATTATCTCAAGTTCAGGATGGGGAAGAGAAAGTGATCGCCTATGCTGGGAGAATCTTGGATAAAAGAGAGTTGAATTATTGCGTTACCCGTAAAGAACTACTGGCCATAGTTTACTCTCTCAAGCATTTCCGGCAGTATCTGTTAGGTAGAAAATTCAAACTTCGGACGGATCATGCTCCTCTTACTTGGTTGCGTAAGACACCAGAACCAATTGGGCAACAGGCCCGATGGTTAGAAATTATGGAAGAGTACGAGTTTGATGTTGAGCACAGGCCAGGACTTAAGCATACAAATGCTGACGCCATCTCAAGACGGCCTTGTAATTTGAAATCCTGCTGCTGCAAATTAGCGGAAGAGCCGTTGGAAACGGTATGTAATACGGTGAATTCAGCAGTTATTTGTACTTCGAAAAAAAATTCGAATATAGAGGATTTCTGGTCATTGGAAGGCCTTAAACAAGAGCAGGAAAATGATGAAGATATTTCATTAATTATTAAATTTCTTGATCGATCACCTGATAAACCTCCTTGGGAGGAAGTTGCTATGTTGAGCCACGAGTCAAAATGCCTTTGGAACATGTGGCCTCGTTTACGATTATGGAATGGGATCTTGCAGAGGAAATATGAAGTGGTTGAGACGAGAACTGTGAGATGGCAAACAGTTTTGCCAAGGTCCATGCGAGGTAAATTCTTGAATGAAGCGCATGGTGGTATGACTGGTGGGCATTTGGCCAAGAGTCATACTTCGGCAATCATACAGGCTAGGGCATACTGGCCATCGTGGTCCGCTGATTTGGACCTGTTTCTTAAACAGTGCCTGGAGTGCGCAAAGTACTACCGGGGATCGGCACCCAAACAGGTTGGTATGCAAACGCCCATGATTGGAGATCCATGGCTTCGTGTCAGTATTGACATCACTGGACCGCACCCCAAAAGTTCGAAGTCAAATCAGTATATTTTAACTCTAGTAGACCATTTTACAAAATGGGCGGAGGCTATTCCAATTAGAAATCACACGGCAGTTACTGTGGCTCGCCAACTGATGGTTCACGTATTCTCTCGTTTCGGGGCTCCTCAGCAAATATTAACCGATAGAGGCTCCGAGTTCGAATCGGATCTATTCAAGGAATTACTTAATTGGATGGAGATAGACAAGCTAAGGTCTACGGCATTTAAAGCATCTTGCAATGGGCAGGTGGAGAGATTTCATAGGACCCTAAACTCTATGTTGGCAAAGGTTGTCGCGGATAACCATAAGGATTGGGATGAGTGTGTCCCATTTGTATTAGCGGCATATCGTGGTAGTCAACACGAAGCAACGGGTTTTACACCAAATAAGCTGTTTTTGGGTCGTGAAACTCGCATGCCCTTAGATGTTTTGATGGGTTTGCCGTCAGAGGAATCATCTTTGTTCGGAAGCCCTCATGAGTATTTGGTTAATTTACAGGAAGACATGAAATACTCATATGCAGTTGCAAGACGCAAACTTCAAAGGTGTGCATTGCGACGGAAGAAATACTACGATATTCGTGTGCGGGAGAAGCAGTTCGAGGTGGGCGACTGGGTTTATTATTACTACCCACGCCGCTATAAATCGAGATCACCCAAATGGCAGAAGATGTACACTGGCCCTTTTCTGGTGGTGAGAACGATTCCACCGTCGAACTGCGTCTTGCAGAAATCGAACAAGTCTAAAGAATTCGTCGTTCACATAGACAAACTGAAGAAGTGTCTCGGCCCAGTGCCCGAGTCATGGATAACATGCAATTAACAAGCACAGCACGATGAATAAATCGTTTTCTCTGTTCTATTGCTGTGTTGTTTCGTTTTATTATTGTGTTACTGTTTGTGTTTTGTTGTGATCGATTAAATATCTACGTGAATGGTGTCTCTGGTTGACAGCGTTAAAATTGGAGACAACGTTCGTGTCCGAGGCAGTATTCAACACGGAGCTGCGTCAATCAGTTGGTGGCAACAGGCAGTCGGAGACAGTAATCTAGTTCGGAGAAACATTACCGAGATTATGGGAAGACAGATGGTTGCATGTGTCTTCTGTCATAAGTCCATGTATAAATATAATATGCAACGTCATATGGCATCTCGTCATAAAGAGCTTGGTGATGGTGGTTTCCTTCATCAATCAGAACCACCATCTGCACCCAACACACGTGATCAAAGTCCTGCAATGTTGGTGCGCGGTGTGAGGGAAACATCACAAATCTTGTCATCTGAAGAGTTACACTATCACATACAGGGCGCTGTTGAATGCATGTTGCGTCGTGAAGTGCGAAACGACGTGAAAACGCTTAATGCATATCTTGCTGGGCGATTCCCCGATATTCCTGCAGAATTCAGAGATCCGATAATCTTTGCGACATTCAAAACGGCAAGGAAGGTCGCAGCAACGCATATCGACGCCTTGTTACCTGACACGGACAATAGGAGCGTCTGGGCAAAAAGGGCATTGGCACGTTGGGCCCATGGCCTCAGTTATCCGGAACCAGCACCGCCTTATGTTGATGGAGAATTGTCAAATAAGCCGTCAAATTCAGATGAATGTTCTCCATTAAATAATACAATGATGAACAAAGAACTGCCGGTTCCTTTTGATTCGGAGATTCAGAGGAGAGAAGCAAAAAGAGATTTTGATGAAGCAACACACCAGATTGTGGAGACGGCAACAAAATCAAACGATGAAGTACTCAGTCGTCCAACGGTGGATAATGCTGTTTCTGCAGTTTTGGAAACTGTAGCCATGCAGCTTATTAGCAGCGCGATGGAACAGTGTGTTGATGAGTCAAAGGGGACGACGTCGGAGTCAGTTTCGCATGTGACCTGTGCAGCAGGGGCTCCTGTTTTGGCGAAAACAAGCTCCCAGCATGATGAATGGTTAGACCTGGCAGCAGCGCCAGTGATGAAGACAGTCCCTCAAGAGAGCATTGCAGCAGTTCCATCAGTCCGTTCAATGCCTATTATTATACCGGATGGGATGTCGGATGTAGAGCCTGACGATGAGCCGCTTCAGGAAAGTTCTGTTGCTGTTATGTCAAATCCGGCCAAGAGGGATGAGGAGATTCAGTCAACACCTTTAAAGGCTCCCGAAGAAGGAGAAATTGTTGAATCTCCATCGTCAGAATTGACTTTCAACAAATTGCTCAAGTTTGAAACAGATGACCCTGACTTGGCGGAAATGCTGGGACAGCCCCTCGGCGAATTAATTACGCCTATCGCGACTCCGTTTAAGAAGCCCGAGTCGGTGCAAGCAGTTCCGGTTGCTGAAAAATCGGATGAGAGAAAAGTACAGCTGAAGAAGGAAGCAACTGATACCAAGCGGACCTTTCACATGGAGAAGGCGGTCAATGGAGATAGTGTTCACCATTCACGTTTGAAGTCCGTTGTAACAAAGGGGACCAAAAAGCCACGTCTGGATCGCCCTTCAAAAGAAAACGGGAATCCGGCTGGTGCTAATGACTACAAACAAGATTCCTGTATGAAGCGAAAGCTGCCTAATCCAGGAGCAAAATCGAGACCCGTGGCATGGCAAGAACAGAGAGACTGTAGCAGACCAAGATCTTCAGTGGCTGGACGTCCGACAATGGCAAACGAAGGAAGTGATAACTACAGGTTTCCTGTTCCGGACTTTAAAGTCCCTCTGAAGTCACGTCAGATAACAGATGATCATCGGCCAGGGTACAGACCTCGTTCTCCATATCGTGGCGAAGAACACGGAAGATTCGGTGGATTTGGACGTGGCTATCGTCCATATCACAGACCCGGACGAGGACGGGGACAACCCAGAGCTTTGCCATTTTCTCGACCGGAAGGAGTGCCAGGATTTAACACAGAGCAGGAGAGATGGTTGGATGACATGAACCCTCATGTCGTGCCCAAGTTCACTAAGGAACAACAACGATGGCTCGACCAGATGATGCCAGCCTGGGCAAATAGACGCTGAGCAAGCTGTTCCGTCTGTGTCCTCTGCTGACCTGTTGCTGATCTCTGACATTCTTCGAACTGTTACTGATCTCTGACATTTCTCGAACTGAACTGCTGTTATTTAACTTTGATGCGTCGTGCGAGCGATTTTTCTGACAACTTTGCGTTTATGCATGATCGAATTGAATCGCGTAGTTATTTGTGTTAACTTAACCTTAGGTAAATTGTTTTTGCCTTGCCAGTTACACAAAATTTTAATTCAATAGTGTATATAGTAAATAATTTTTTTTGGAACGTATTTAAGATAGTTTTAGAATTAATTTTGGCGGAGTAGGTGAATACTGTAGTTAGATTTTTTTTTTGCGAGATGCGTGACATTTGATCGTCATTTTTGCGTGCACATGTATATACTTTCTTAGGTAAATTATTATGCATTTTTCCAGTTATACGAAATTTTAATTTCATAGAATAGTTAGATAAATAAATTTTTGGAATATAAGTTATTAATATTGAACATTTTGGACTGGATTTAGAATTTAATTGGTCGATATAAGTGAGGTGCATATTTTGGTAGATGCACGGTTTGCAATGTGTGCACGCTTAAATATTTAAATAAAGTTTTCTTAAGTAAGTAATGTTATGTAGAATTTAATGTTTATGTAATATAGAATGATAAACTGATGATTTTAGGAGTTGTTGATGCAGTTAAGAAGTGTTTTAGGCCTGTATGTTAAGTGGATTTAGTGGATTTTTAGAGATTTTTCATGTGGCATGACATTTTGGACTTTTGACATGTATGGTTTCTAGGAGACATGTGGTACTCAATGTTATACATGTTTTAATTAAACTTCACTCCATAGTGAAGGTATATGACATATTGTTGCCACTTATTTCTCATGTTTAAGGAAAAATTTTTTCCGGAATATACATTCTGTCCATTTTTGCCACTTTGGGCCACTTGATGCCGCTTTTGACGCACACTCACACACATGTGTGAAATGACTCACTAGTCGAATAAAAGTTATATTTAGGATTGTAAATGTATTTATTTAGTAAATGTCAATGTATATGTAAGTTAATTTAATTGTAAAATTATATTTATTGGTGTAAATAAGTAATTTATTTAATTATAAGTGGTGCAATACTGGACATTGCGTAAATAAGTAGATGGTAGATACATGTTACTGTTTATGTGTTCATGATTGTTGTTGATGTGATGGACAGACAGTAATTTGGTGCTATTTAAGATGTTGATGTTGTGTAAAACGAGATGAGTCATAATATACCAGAATATGGATTTTTCCACCATTTAACGTCTTGTGATTGTAAGCTTTCCTTCACATCGAGTTATTTCTTGTAAAGTAAACCAAAGGAGAGAGAGGGTAATTTTTATATCAGTGAGGAGTGGAGAAGTGTGATATAGCCTTCGGATGGCAATGCTATTTTTGGTGTCACCTTTGGTGGTAGGCATCCAAATATTCTTTTTGAGTTAGTGCCCTTGAGCAAGTGGTTAATTTTTATTTTAGTTACCGCATTATAGCGGCGCAGTGCAGTTGAGTGGATGGCAGTGGAAGTTTTAATTTTAGTTACCGCATTATTGCGGTGCAGTGCAGTAGTGAGTAGTGAGAAGTTTATTTTAGTTGCCGCATTACAGCGGTGTAGTGGATTGAGATGCAGTGTGCTAGGGAGTTAGTATATGGTCGTCAAGACAAGAAGGTCGCATCATTACCCTTGTGTATCAGATGGGCTTCTTCCTTAGTGCGTGGATAAATCGTCTGACAGATAAAACTTCACATGGATGAGCATCTGGCCACAATGAATTATGCATAGTTCTAGTCGATGCGACCCATCGAGGAGTCCTGTCACACGTACCTGACTATAATTGAAGTTAAAGATACTTGTGGTGATTGCAACACCACTCGTGTCGGTTCTTGATAACACAATTCGGCTGATGTGATGAGTGATGTTCTGGTAGTAAATCTGTAACAGATTGAAGTGCAGAACATGACCTTCTCTGTCTATCGCTGTCTGGCTGTATATCAAAATTTCATGTGATGTCATAATTCGAGCCGAGAAATACTGTGGGAAGGTGACTGTTATTTTTGAATGGAGGTCTTGGAGTATGCTCAGATCGACACAAATACAGGAGTACCATAAAATTTCGACCTGTTCGTGGACATCAATGAAAAGTACAGTTTTTCAACGATCGAGTTTATAGAGTGTAGGACACTCTTATGGTCACTACAGCGGTAGTGATGCAGTGAACTTACGCACAAGTGGGTTCAAGTGGTAGATGTGGAACCAGTGGTTCTTCTTCAATTAATGAAGACAATGGAAGGATTCATGATGATATCTTAGCATCAATCATGGGTTGCAATTTCAACTACAATATACATGATTGCAACCATGGTACCAACCAAATATAGTGAAGTTGAGGACATATCCTTCACAATTGTGAGTAAATACGCGGTGCACTCCAAAAATAAAAATTTCAACTTAATTGAGTTGTGACAAGTAGTGATGAAGATGAAGTCGCCGGGACGTCGACTTGAGAGACGGGGCGACTGTGTAACAAATGTTACATGTGTCATGACGCATCACAAGCGGTTCACTCAGCGTCAGGGCTGGATTTTTGCATGGATCCAATTGCATCGTCTAGTGGTTGATCTAAATGGACTTCATACATATACAT
>Ga0209458_1000637_pt1 | contig 10408 bp, 10 predicted proteins | sample WorMetLIZAISLAND_FD_187411 | JGI IMG/M metagenome (GOLD analysis project Ga0209458, IMG submission 187411) | Marine gutless worms symbiont microbial communities from Max Planck institute for Marine Microbiology, Germany - Inanidrilus manae... ...
AGCAGGCGATGTGCTGTTCGATGACGGCGTTGCGCACCGATTTCTGAAGTTTCTCGAACGCCCGCACTTCGATCTGGCGTACCCGCTCGCGCGAGATGCCGTACCGCTGCGACAAGAGCTCGAGGGTCGTCGGCTGGTCCTTGAGGCGGCGCTCCGAGAGGATGTAGCGCTCCCGCTCCGAGAGCAGCGTCATCGCCCCGGCCAGAAGCTTGCGCCGGTTCGTCAGCTCCTGGTTGTCGGCGAGCACGGTCTCCTGGCTCTCCTCCTCGTCGACCAGCCAGTCCTGCCATTCGCCTTCGCCCTCGTCGCGGACCGGCGCGTTGAGCGAGGAGTCGGGGCCCGAGATGCGCCGGTTCATCTGCACGACCTCGGATTCGGTGACGTTGAGCCGGGTGGCGATGGCGCTGACATGCTCCGGCGACAGATCGCCGTCGTCGATGGCCTGCATCTGGCCCTTCAGCTTGCGCAGATTGAAGAACAGCTTCTTCTGCGCCGCCGTCGTGCCCATCTTCACGAGCGACCACGAATGCAGGATGTATTCCTGGATGGCCGCGCGAATCCACCACATGGCATAGGTCGCGAGGCGGAAGCCGCGCTCCGGATCGAACCGGCGCACCGCCTGCATCATGCCGACGTTGCCTTCCGAAATCAGTTCGCCCAGCGGCAGGCCGTAGCCCCGGTAGCCCATGGCGATCTTGGCGACGAGGCGGAGGTGGCTGGTGACGAGCTTGTGGGCGGCCTCGACATCCTCGTCGTCCACCCAGCGCCGCGCGAGCATGAACTCCTCGTCCGCGGCGAGCATCGGATACTTGCGGATCTGCTGAAGGTACCGCGACAGGTTCCGTTCAGGCGTGATTTCCAGATCGAGTGAAAGTGCGGCCATGGTTCTGTTCAAGCTCCCAACCCGCGCCCCCGAGCGAGCGTTCCGACGCTCATGCGGGCCTGTAGCAGGTTTCCAACAGCCTCCCCGAAATCATAATACCCTAGCCCATTTGTCGAGTATAGCGCTTTTTACATGCGGTCTAAGAAGCCTATTAATTCATTGATATCTATTGGTAAATTTGACACAAACCGAAGGAAATCACCGCCGATCGGGTGGTAAAACCCGATCAAATGCGCGTGAAGAGCCTGGCGTCCAAGGGCGGCGACGGCCGCGCGCAGAGGCTCCGCAAGCGCCGAGGAGCGGGCCTTGGTGCTGCCATAGACCGGGTCGCCGACGACTGCGTGGCCGCGGGCCGCCATGTGGACGCGGATCTGGTGGGTGCGCCCGGTGGCGAGCCGGCACTCGACCAGGCTGGCCACGGACCCGAAGGCGCGCAGCACCCGGTAGCGGGTGAGCGCCGGCTTTCCGCCCCGCGTGACGACGGCCATCTTCTTGCGGTTGGCGGGGCTGCGCCCGATGGCGCCGGAGATTTCGCCCTCCGCCGGGCGCGGCACGCCCCAGACCACGGCCCGGTAGCCGCGCTCGATGCTGTACTCGGCGAACGCCGCCGCCAGGTGCCGGTGCGCGGTATCGGTCTTCGCCGCGACGATCAGCCCGCTGGTGCCCTTGTCGAGGCGGTGGACGATGCCGGGCCGGGTGATCCCACCGATGCCGGACAGCGACCCGCCGCAGTGGGCGAGGAGGGCGTTGACCAGGGTGCCGTCCGGGTTGCCGGCAGCCGGATGGACGACCAGGCCGGCCGGCTTGTCGACGACGATGAGGTGGTCGTCCTCGTAGCGGACGTCCAGCGGGATGGCCTGCGGCTGCGGGCGAGCCGGCGCCGGCGCGGGGACGGCAACGATGTAGACCTCGCCTGCGCGCACCCGGCGCGCCGGATCGCCGACCGCCGCCGGATCGGCCTCCGTGCGGACCCGGCCGTCTTCGATCAGCGCCTTCAGCCGGCTGCGGGAGAGGGCCGGCACGGCGTCGGCCAGCAGGCGGTCGAGGCGCTGCCCGGCCTTGTCGGCGGCTACCGGAACGGTGTAAGTGGAGGCGGACACCCTGGGAGACTGAACCGGAATCATGCAAGCGCTCAAGGGCCTAGTCGTCGGACTGGGCGTACTGATCATCGCCGGCTTCGCGCTTCTGGCCTATGGCTTCTATCTGAAGATCACCGACCCGGACTTCCGGGTGACGAAACCGGCGCCGGAAATCCAGGCCGCCGAGGCGGCACCGCAGGTGCCGTCGGCGCCCCTGTCGGCCGGCCGCGCGTTCGGCGAGGTGCGGCTGCCTCTGCCCGAGGGCTGTACGGTGGTCGAGATGCGGCCCGACGGCGACCGGCTCTATGTGCGCACCGGGCCCGAGGGCCTGTGCGAGCGAATCGTCATCGTCGATACGGCGAGCGGCGCGGTGGTCGGCACCATCGCCATCCGTCCGTGATCCTGATCCCGGCGCCGCTGCTGAAAGCCGTCACCGACGCCGCCGAGGCGGCCTATCCCACCGAGTGCTGCGGCCTCCTCGTGGGCCGCGCCGACGCCGCCGCGAGCGTCGTCGTCACCCGCGTCGAGGCGAGCCCGAACCTGTCGCCGGGAAGCGGCTACAACAGCTTCGAGGTCGACCCCGAGCTGCGCTTCCGGGTGATGCGCGCGCTGGAAGGCGGTCCGCACCGCATCGTCGGGCACTACCATTCCCATCTCGACCATCCGGCCCAGCCCTCGCGTCGCGACCTCGACAGCGCCTGGGAGCCGGACCTGGTGTGGCTGATCACCTCGGTCGTCGCCGGGCAGGCGGTGCAGACCACGGCCCATGCGGTCGATGCCGAGGGCCGGCAGTTCCGCGAGATCGCGCTCCGCACCACCGACTGGCAGCCCTATCCCCAACGGCCGGCGCCGGACGGCGGATGATCGCCGGGCGCCACCGCCATCGGCAATTTTTCACACACGATGAACGAGCGCGGGTTATGATCCCGCCCAGCCTGAGTAGCCCCGCGGTGCGCCCATGGTTCCGGACCTGATCCCCGAATCCAGTTTCCTGATCCGCATGGCGGACGGTACGACCAAGCAGGTCAACCCGTTCACCGGCGTCGAGGTGTGGACGGTGCCGGGAAGGGCCGACCGGCCGCTGGGGGTGAAGCCGGAGACGGTGCGGCCGCTGGACCCCGCCGATCACGATGCCCACTGCGCGTTCTGCGCCCGGCGCTACCTGGAGACGCCGCCGGAGAAGGCGCGGCTGGCCTACGTCGATGGCGAGTACGAGACCATCCGCAATCTCCGTGCCAAGCAGCTGTTCGACACCGTCGCCGAGTTCCGCCGGGTGCCCAACCTGTTCGAGATCGTCTCCTACGACTACTGGCAGAAGAACTACGGCTATTCGCTGCCGGATGTCCTGGAGATCCGCAAGAAGGCCTATCTGTCCACCGAGGAAGGCCGCCAGCACGTGTTCCGCGTGCTGCACGACCGCATGCGTCTGCACGGCAGCTCCGCCGAGGAGATCGATGCCGTCACGCCGGCCGAGATGACCCAGATGGCCAACGCCTTCTTCGGCGGCGGCCACGAGCTGATCATCGGCCAGCGGCACTACATCGACGGCGCCGAGGACGATTCCCAGCTGGCCTCGTCAGGCACGCTGACCCCGGAAGAGCACTACCAGTACATCCGCTTCACCGCCGAGGCGGTGCGCGACATCTATGTCAACAACCGCTACGTCCGCTACGTCGCGGTGTTCCAGAACTGGCTGAACGCGGCCGGTGCGTCGTTCGACCATCTGCACAAGCAGCTCGTCGCCATCGACGACCGCGGCCAGCAGATCGATCAGGAACTCAGGCTAGTCCGCGCCAATCCCAACATCTTCAATGACGCCGCGGTCAATTTCGCCGGCTACCGCAACCTGGTGTTCGCCGAGAACGAGCACGCCATCGCCTTCGCCGGCTTCGGCCACCGGTTCCCGACGCTGTCGATCTTCTCCAAGAGCACGCGGTCGGAACCGTGGAACCACGCGCCCGAGGAGCTGCGCGGCATGTCGGACATCATCCACGCCTGCCACGCGGCCACGGGCCCGGACATCCCCTGCAACGAGGAATGGTACTACAAGCCCCCCGACGCCGACGCGGCGATGCCGTGGCGGGTGCTGATCAAGTGGCGGCTGCAGAACCCGGCCGGATTCGAGGGCGGGACCAAGGTCTTCGTCAACTCCATCGACCCGATCTCTCTGCGCGACAAGGTCGTGCCCCAGCTGTTCGAGCTCAAGAACGCCGGGCTGATCGCGCCGATGCAGATCGCCATGGAGTGCGACTGCGTGCCCAACTGCCTGCGCTACAACCTGGCGGTGCGCGCCGCCTTCTATCGCGAACCGGCGGCGCCGCGGCTGGTGGGCGGCGAGGACTCGTCACCGGGACCGGCGGACGCCGCGGGCGGCGGCTGATCCCATCGGCGCCGGGCCCGCGTCCCGCGACGGCGGCGGGCCGGCGGTGACGACGCGCAAGCCTCTTGATCCCGGCCCGCCCGATTGGGTACATGTGGGGTTCGGCCTCGCGTCCCCTTCGTCTAGAGGCCTAGGACACCGCCCTCTCACGGCGGCAACAGGGGTTCGAATCCCCTAGGGGACGCCACTTTCCCCGTTATCGATGGTTCCGGGAGATGTCTCGAGGCGGCGGCCCAGGGTGCGGCCCGTGTCGGGAGGGGGGCAGCGCGGCCATGGCGGGCTGTGCTCGGGCGGCGGGCGATGCCGTCCTCCTGGTGCGGTGGCGACGATCCCGGTTTTCGGGTCATCGATCCGCAAGAAAAAGAAGGGCGGAGCGGTCTGACAGCGACCCGCTCCGCCCCAGGTGCCTCCGCGGCCCCGGGGAGGCAGGGAGACGGGTGGTGGGGCGCAATCCGAGGCGGTTCCGGCGCACGCCCGTGTTCGGTCCGGAGCCGTCGCGATCGACATCGCGGGACGCGCTCCTGTATGAAATATCACAACCATATCACGGATCGCTTGCCGTGTCGATGCCTTCCCGACACAGGGCTCGATTACGCGAGCGGACGATAGGAAGCCCTCTTGAACGCCCCTCGGGACGGCCGCCGGTTGCGATTCCTTGGCGGATTGGAGAGCCGCGCCCAAGTGTTCCCGCGTGTTTCATTGGAATTCGCTCCTGGGCTGGGCTAAGGTTCGGCCGCCTTTCTGGGGGGGCAGGCATGACGAAGGCGATCCGATGACCGCCGTCAATCCACGGGAATTCTGGGACAACAAGATCCTGCGCTGGGAGGAAGACCGCTACGGCGAGTCCCAGCCCCAGCGATCGGTCCTCGAACGGCTGGCCAAGCGCGCCAGTTCCTCGGTCCGCAACCGCCAGACCGTGGCGGCGCGCCTGATTGGAGAGTGCTGCCGGGACCGACGGGTGGTCGAGATCGGTTGCGGCTCGGGACGGCTGGCCACGCCGGTGATGGCGGCGGGGGCAGCCTCCTATACCGGCTACGACGTTGCGCCGTCGGCCATCGCCGAGGCCGAGCGGCGCCGGCAAGGCGAAGGACTTGGCAACACCATAAAGTTCGTCGTCGCCGATATCCATGCGATGCCGGCGCCCGCCGCCGATATCGTCTTTTCGCTGAGGCTGTTCGATTGGCTCACCGACGCCGAGATCGCCCTGCTGTTCGAAAAATGCGGCGACGCCGATTTCCTCCATTCGTTTTCGGAGAAACGGGCCACGGCATCACAATGGCTGCACCGCTTCTACGTGTTCCTGGCCTACGGATGGCGGACCGGAGCCTATGTGCCGCGCTATCAGACGGCCGGCGAGCTGGCCGCCTTGGCCCGAGGCCACTGTTCCCGGCCGGTCACCGTCTACCGCGATCCGGCCCTGGCTTTCGGCGCCATGCTGTCAACGCTTCCCGGTATTGAAGGATCGCCAGTCCGGTGACGGCCGGGGCCACGCACGGCGTCGTCTTCTGCGCCGACGACTACGGCATCGCGCCGGGCGTCGGCAAAGCCATCCGCCGGCTGGCGGACGCCGGTCGCATCGGCGCCACCGGCTGCATGACGACCAGCCCCTTCTGGCCCGAGGAAGGCGCCCGCCTGGCCGGACTTGACGCCGGTATCGAGGCCGGTCTGCACCTCGTGCTCACCGACCAGTCGCCCCTGGGGCCGATGCCGGGTTTGGCGCCCGGCGGCCGGCTGCCCCGGTTGGGTGAGCTGATCTGCCAGGCGTTCTCGGGGCGGATCGACCGGGCCGAGGTGGCCGATGAGGTGGACCGGCAGTTCGATGCTTTCGAGCGCGCCCTGGGCCGGCCGCCGGATTTTGTCGACGGGCACCACCACGTCCATCAACTGCCTGGCATACGCCGCGCGGTGATCGAGCGCGTTTGCGCGCGATACACCCGGACGGGCTTGCCATGGCTGTGGAGCTGTTGGGAGTCGCCGTTGCGCATCCTGCGTCGCCGGGTCGCGCCAGCGCGTGCCCTGGCGATCGGATTACCCGGCCTGGCGCTGGGGTGTTTGGCCCGGAACGCCGGGCTCCGTGTCAACCGCGGCTTCGCCGGGATCTATGATTTCACGCGCGACCGATTTGACGGTGGCCTGTTGACCAGCATGCTGTCGGGCGCCGTCCACGGATCCCTCGTCATGTGCCATCCCGGCTTCGTCGACGACGATCTGGCCGCCGCCGATTCGCTGACCGCGCCGCGCGAGGTCGAGTTCACCGTGCTCATCGGCGACGCTTTTCCCGAAGTCCTGCGCCGGGCCGGCGTTCGGCTGGCGCGACCCGCGGACCTTTTCTAGCCCATTCGCCATCCAGCGGCTGAACCCGTCGCGGTCCTTGAACACGTAGGTCTGCATGACGACGAAGTTGACCAGGAAGCAGGTCGTGTCGGTGAGCAGCTTCGAGAAGTAGGGCCACAGGTCGAGGATGTCGGTGAACAGGTACATCAGGGTCACGGCCAGCGTGTAGCTGAATGCATAGAACAACAGGAACCGGCGCCCCTCGATGACGACGCGGCCGACGTCGTGTGAGACGAAGCACCACCATTTGTTGGCGGTGAACGAGAACACGCCTCCGGCGATTCGCGAGGTCATCTGGGCTGGAATGTGGCCAGTGCCGGCCATCATCAAGGCGGTGAACACGACCCAGTCGGTCGCCGCCGAACCGACGGCAACGATCCCGTACTTGGAAAAGCGCCACAAACGCGTCACGACCGATCCTTCACAAAGGCGAGGATTTCCTCGGCGGCCTAGCGGGCACCGTCCGCCGGCTCACCGATCCTCCGGTAGGCGTCGTGAAAGTCGCCGATTCGGTCGAGCGCCGCAAGCATCGCGTCTTCGAGGTGAGCCTCTTCGGTTGCCACGCCCACACCGAGCCGCTCGACGGTCTGGCCGTTGACCCATTGCTCCGCATGGCGCGGCACCGGCACGACGACCATGGGCTTACGCATGCAGAAGGCCTCGCTAACGGCGCTGAACCCGCCGTTGACGACGACCAGATCGGCGTCTGACAGCAGCGCCGAGTTGTCCATCATCTTGGCACGGTAGGTGATGCCGTCGCAGGGTTGCCAGCCGTCGGGAGCATCGCGGCCGATGATGTCGACGGCGAACGGATAGGAGCGTTGGCGCAGCACCACGGGTGAGCCGAATGCCGAGCCGCTCAACATGATCACCACCCGGCGCGGTTGTTCGCGCCACGGAAGGGCCTTGTACTGCGATCGGACGATGGCGCCGATGCGCCGGAACAAACTGCCGCCCGGCGGCACCGCCGGATCCAGGGATGGGCTCAACACGAGGTCGGGAACCGCGCGGTGAAAGAGGTAGTCCAAAAACTCGACGGCATAGAACTGTGGCCGGATCGATGGCGGCTGTCCGCCGAAATGCCGATAGCAATGCACGACCACGTCCGAGTTGTTGAACGCGATAACCGGGATGCCGAGACGTTTGATCGGCCCGACGCTGTATTCGGAATCGATGACCACCGCGTGAGGACGTTCATCGCGCAGGATGTCGCTCAGCTTGCGGGCATTGTCGCGGAGGCAGCCCATCATCGACGGCACCGCCATCAACGTGCGCCCGATGTCGATCCGCCCGCCGCTCGCTCCATAGTGCAGGGAGCCGAGCGCGTCGAGGCGCGTGACCTCGGATTTGTCCTCGAAGTACCACAAGCCGTTGCCCGAAGTCGAAACGCTGATCTCGACTCCCGCCTCGTGCAGCCTCTGCATAACGGAGTGGCACCGGGTCGAGTTGCCCAGGCCGAGACCGTTGACGATGAACCGGATACGGGTCAGGGGGAAACAGCCTCAAACGTCGCGACACCACTGAACGGTGCCACGGGATGGGAGTCTACGCACCGCCAACCCGCTCCCGCTGCCATCGCCTCGATGATGGCGAGACGGAACAGATGGATGGCGAAGCCGTGCTGCTTGTGATAGCGGCGATATCCGCGGCCGGCAAGATTCTGTCTCGGGTACAGGACAACGAGACGCCCGCCTTGGTCGGCATGGCGCCGGGCGTTGACCAGCACTTGGGCCGGATCGGGTACGAACTCGAGCAGCCCGGCGCAAAGCAAGCGGTCGAACGTTCGCCCCAGCGTGACGGTCGCGGCGTCGCCGACGACACCGTCGATGGGCGGCCCCGGAAGACTGGCCACCATGGCTTCCGAGAGATCGACCGCAACCACGCGCGCTGCCCCCCTGGCGACGAGAAGGCGGGCGAAATAGCCCGATCCACAGCCAAGCTCCAGAACGTCGTATCCCGCCACGTCGTCCAGTCCGGCCAGAACGGCCCGGCGCTCCCGGTTTCTCATCCAGCGCCACACCCAGCGGTCGCTGTCCTGCTGGTAGCGTCCGGCACGCGAATCGAAATGAACAACGACAGCGCCCGAGTCGACATCCGATCCGGGTGCCGAAGCGGTCATCACCCGCCAACAGAATGCGATAAGGGCCCGAGGTTTTGTCGACCATCCGGCGCGCTATCAAGTGTCGTTCGGTGTAGGTATCGATCATCAGCTCGACCGCATAACGTCCATGTGGAAGTTCGATCGGGCCGATCCGCCACGGGGTATAGAGGCCGTTGCGCCCAAGGGGGTATCGCCCCGGCACGTCAACCGATGGCCCGCCGTCCAAAGGTGAAAACCGTAGCCTGTAGGATTCGAGAAAGGATCTTTCGATCCGGTAGCTGGCGGCGAGACCGCGCAGGCCGTCGGAATCAGGAATCATGTCGAGCGCCAGAGGCGACCCGTTGGGCAGGCGGGCGAACAGGCGCGTGCCGCCACCGGGCAGTGCGTCGGCGGCATGGCCACCCTCGGGCAGGCTTTCTACAACGCGTGCCGCCGCACGCTCCTCCGGTGTCGGCAGGTAGGCGTTGCCGAACGAACGAACACAGTTCGAATTGTCGGTCCGGTAGCCGATCACCCGGACATCGCCCCGCGTGACCACCCGATCCACGACGACGCCGTTCTGAAGGGGCAGGTCGGCGATCACCCGTTCCAACAGAGAGGGGGGTGGGACGGTGCGGCGCCGTTCCGTTGTCTGAACGATGGCGCATCCGTCGTAGCGGGCTTGCGCCGCGGTGTCGGGAACGACCCGCGCGACATAGCTCAACGCTGCGTTCTCGTCCGTGTGGTAGCTTCGCCCCTTGTAACGCCCGCCGTCGTGCCACAATGCCACCTTGAAATCGATGTCCTCGGCGACCCAGCCGAACTCGGACTTGAGCATCTCGACGATCGTGCGCTTGACCGCGTAGGAGCTGTTCGATTCGCGGGGGGACGTGGTGTAGTAGTAGCCAATGGCGCCGTGCTTGGTCACGAGGCCAAGAACCAGCAGAAACGCGAGGGCGGCTCCAATCCTGGTCAGCTTGCCTCTCTCCACCGCTTCACGTAGGTTCCGAAAGCCAACACCGACCAGCAGCAGCGCGGGCATCAGCAAGGCGATCAAATAGCGCCCCTGGTTGTTGTTCATCGTTTTACTGGCGATGACGATGGCAATCGCCAGCGCCACGACGAGCGCCCATTCGGTCCGTCCGAAACCGCGCGACAGCAGGCCGGTCCGCCGGCCGATGACGGCCGCCATGCCCCATGCCGCGAAGCTCGCCAGCGCGACGAGGCCACAGTTGAACACGACCGTTGCGCCCCAATAGGTCACGGGATTGGAGGCGATGACGGCGGGCACCGTGCCCTCGGGAAACGAGCGACCGCCGGTAAGGCGGGCGATTGCCAGAATCAGGCGGTCGGCGCTCCAACCGGACCCTTCGGTGACTTCGTTCGCGGCGACTAGGTCCGGGTCGACTTCGGGGACCGCTAACAAGTGGCGCGTATTGAAAAAACCGTTGGCGGCATCAAGTGCGAAGTAGGGCAGCAAGGTGAGGACCAGGACCCCCAGGCAAATCGCCCATTCCGCCCAGGACGGGCGCCGACCCGCGGCGAGCAGAAAAACGACTGTCAACGGTACGAGGATGTAGAACGACATGTGGAACTGTGTGGCCAGTCCGATGCAGGCGAAAACCACCAGCAGGCGCTATCGCCCACCGTCC
>Ga0209458_1000639_pt1 | contig 10403 bp, 9 predicted proteins | sample WorMetLIZAISLAND_FD_187411 | JGI IMG/M metagenome (GOLD analysis project Ga0209458, IMG submission 187411) | Marine gutless worms symbiont microbial communities from Max Planck institute for Marine Microbiology, Germany - Inanidrilus manae... ...
GCTCTTACAATGTGGACAGTAATCGCCATCCCGGAAGCGGATTTCCTCAAGATGCTCAATGCACGCCTCATGATCTGGGAACAGTGTTAAAATTTGGAACAAATTCATCATATTTTCCTCCTTGATTGAAAGTCTATCCTAGATTCTTCCAGATGTCAAGCCCATAACTACTAATTTCCAAAAAGAATTCTCCATTTCGCGCCGATTCGCGTGATTCGTAGTTTGTGCTGAATGTTGTTTCCAAATTTTGTACGCAATTGAGAACACCCCCTAGGCTACCAGCCCCGCTCGGCCAAGCGTGCTTCCTTAGGGATAGTAGGGATCTCGATACCGGCCATGGGCTCGCCCAGGCCGACGGATACCTCCAGGATCTTTTCCGGGTCGTCGGCATAGGTGGTGGCCTGGACGATGGCGGCGGCACGGCGGCCGGGGTCGCCCGATTTGAAGATGCCTGAGCCGACGAATACGCCATCACAGCCGAGCTGTATCATCAGCGCGGCGTCCGCCGGCGTGGCGATGCCGCCGGCGGCGAAATTCACGACCGGCAGCCGCCCGGCCTCCTGCACCTTGAGCGCCACTTCGTAGGGGAGTCCCTGATCCTTGCAGAAACCCGTAAGTTCCTCCCGCGACATGTCATGGAGGGTACGGATCTCCCGATTCATGGTTCGCATGTGGCGCACTGCCTCCACCACATTGCCGGTGCCCGCTTCGCCCTTGGTGCGGATCATCGCCGCCCCTTCGGCGATGCGCCGGCAGGCCTCGCCCAGATCGCGGGCACCGCAGACGAAGGGAATGGAGAACCGGGTCTTGTCGATGTGGTTCTCCTCGTCGGCCGGGGTAAGCACCTCGCTCTCGTCGATATAGTCGATCTTCAGTACCTCGAGCAGCTGGGCCTCGACGAAATGTCCGATGCGCACCTTGGCCATGACGGGAATGGATACTGCGGCCTGAATCGCCCGAATCAGTCCGGGATCGGACATGCGCGCCACGCCGCCTTTGCTGCGGATGTCCGCCGGCACGCGCTCTAGGGCCATGACAGCCACGGCGCCCGCCTCCTCGGCGATGGCGGCCTGCTCCGGCGTGGTCACGTCCATGATGACGCCGCCCTTGAGCATCTGCGCCAGCTGCGCATTCAAAACATGTCGTTCAGCGGTCACTGTGGTACTCCGTATTCGCGATCTCTGGGGGGCTAAGTGCCGTCAGCAGGTGGATTTTCAAGCCCATGGCCTCCCGGCGCTCGGTCTGTGTGTTGTATCCCCAGCAGGCCATGTGCAGGCGGATGGTCGCCAGATCCGGCCGGGCGAGAAATCGCTTCAAGGTTGCCAGGCGGTCCTCCACCAGATGGATAGGATGACCGGGATGGTGTGCCATGAGGCGACGCACTACTGCTTCCTTCGACATCCCGCGGTCCAGACCGAAGATATGCTCGGCATCGAAACACACGCCGTTGTGTTCCAACAGCTGCGCGACGAACCGCTCTTGCTTGGTGGTGACGATATAGCAGTCGGTTCCGGGCGGAAGCCCGTTCAAGACGCGGCGTGTCCCTGGGTACAGGGGACTCAACGACAGCCATCCCTGCGGATCCGCTTGGAGCCAGCGGTCACGAACCGCTGCATACAGTCGCTTCAGACCCGCTGTGTCCGTACCGGACTTTTCAACCACCTCATGCATCCGGTGCGGAAAGGTATCGAGCAACTCATCCGGGTCTTCCCCATCTTTGAGCAAACGCATCATCAGGATGGCCTGATAGCCCGTTTCGATCACCGGCCGGGCGCGACAATAACGCTCCAGGAGCGACTGCGGCGGTACTGCCTCACCCATATCCTTCCACAGGGTCGCCGCCGCCTTCCAGCCGGTAATGCCGGTCTCCCGGGCACTGTCACAGAGGACACCATCGAAATCCAATGCTAACAGTGACATGTGAAAAATATCTCTAGTATGTCGTGAGGTTATGATGGGGAAGTTGAGATAAAGCGAACTGGGGCGTGTTGATATTTGATTAAGGAGTGAACCTCAACCTCCGAGTTTGTCTTCTAATGATGCAGGATTAACAGGATTAACAGTATCTTATAATTTTTATTTAAGAAAATAATCCTGTTAATCCTGTCCTAATTAGCGGTTGGTACGACGATTCTGTCAACAGCCCTTAGTCGCAGTAGAGATCCGCAGTTTGCTGGCTGCGAACTTGCCCTCCCCAGCCACTGGGTTCCTGCTTCCCAGCCAGAATGACGGTCTTCGGTTGGCGTTAAATGTCAACAGCCCCTAGAGATCGCTACTGGCCGGTCGGCGGCCAATGGAAAAATAGGTAAGTCCCGCCGCGGTGGCGGCTTTAGGGTCAAACATGTTGCGGCCGTCGAAGAGGAGGGGGTGATTGAGCTTGCGCGCGATTGCCGCGAAGTCCGGGCTGCGGAACTCGGTCCATTCGGTAACGATGACCAGGGCATCCGCGTTTTCCACGGCGGACATGGCGTCTTGGGTCAGGATCAGGTCATCCCGCTCGCCGTAGATCCGCAGGGCCTCCTCCCGCGCAACCGGATCGAAGGCCCGGACGCGGGCTCCGGCATCCCAGAGGGATTCCATGAGCCTGCGGCTGGGGGCCTCCCGCATATCGTCCGTGTTGGGCTTGAAGGCCAGTCCCCAGAGCGCGATCGTGTGGTCTGTCAAGCCGTCGGCGAAGTGATTGGCGATTTTCTCGAACAGCACGTCTTGCTGGCGTCGGTTGATCGATTCCACTGCATTCAGGAGCCGGGCCTCGTATCCGATGGCGCGGGCCGTCCGCTCCAGGGCGCGCACGTCCTTCGGGAAGCAGGAGCCGCCGTACCCGCAACCGGGGTAGATGAACTGGTAGCCGATGCGGGGGTCGGAGCCGATGCCGACGCGGACCTTTTCGATGTCCGCGCCCACCGCCTCGGCGATGTTGGATAGTTCGTTCATGAAGCTGATCTTGGTCGCCAGCATGGCGTTGGCGGCGTACTTGGTGAGCTCCGCCGAACGCACGTCCATCAGCATGACCCGGTCATGGTTACGATTAAACGGGGCGTAGAGGGCGCGCAAGAGCTCGGCGGTACGCGGGTTGTCGGTGCCGACGAGAATACGGTCCGGCCGCAGGAAGTCCTCGAGCGCCGCCCCCTCCTTGAGGAATTCGGGATTGGAGACGACATCGAACTCGACGTCGGCCCCGCGTGTGGCCAGGGCTTCCCTGACCGTCTCGGCGACCTTGTCCGCGGTACCGACCGGCACCGTGGATTTGTCGACCAGGATGCGATAGGTATCCATGTGCTCCCCGATGGACCGGGCGACGGCCAGCACGTGCCGCAGATCGGCGGAGCCGTCTTCGTCCGGCGGGGTGCCGACGGCGATGAACTGAAATAGCCCGTGCGCAACACCGCCTGCTGTATCGGTTGAGAACGACAATCGGCCCGCATCCCGGTTCTTCTTTATCAACTCCTCGAGGCCCGGTTCATAGAGAGGGACACCGCCACCCTCGAGCACGGCGATCTTCGCAGGATCGATGTCGACACAGAGCACAGTGTTACCGACTTCGGCGAGGCAGGCCCCGGTCACCAGGCCAACATAGCCGCTGCCGAAAATGGTCACGTCCATCGCAAGTTCCAGTGTCGTAGCAGGTCAAGGAGCCGGATCGATAAAAACACCGCCGCCATGTGCAAAAGGCGCGCATTGCGCCGGAAGATTTATGACAGGTGATATAGTAACAGGGTGGGGTTTGTTCCTCACCGTAGTCCACTTGATCAGGCACCCGCAAGGGGCGCCCCTACCAAGGATCTTTGCGTCCTTAAAACTGAATTTTCCGAGGTTCCCAATGGACCAATACTTAGAGCCTATGCAATCATCCGGGGCCCGACATTCAGTGCTTTGTCACATTTGCACGCAGCTCATCCGCAGAGGATGGCGAAGGATGGTTATACCGCACCGTACCACGCGGGCTTATCGCGAGCCGCGCAGCTCAGCTATCAGCCGGTCCTTTTCCGCTAGCGCCCTGTCTTTCTCCTCAATGACCTGATCTTTCTCCTCAAGAACCTTGGCGTTCTCTTCAAGTGCTTGCTCCTTCTCCTCAAGCGCCTTCTCCATCCCCGCCATCCGGTGCTCTATATCTTCCAACTCCGCCAGGATCTCATCCTCCACCTCCATGGTGCGTCTGATTTGCGGCTCGGAAACCGCGCGGTTCAACCACCGCACCATCTTTCGGTACTCCTCGGGATACGCCTCCTCATCGACATCCAGGACGTGCCCGTCGCCCTCGACCTTTCGGTGTTGGTCGAAAATGGCCAGGAGCCTTTCCGTGGCCGTTCTGCGCTCTGGCCCTAGCTGCGGGATCTGGATTACGAAGCTGTCGTGGGTAAGACTCTCGATGAATTCCTCACGGACCGGGATTTCTTCTCCGGTGGCTGCGTCGTAATAGTGTCGCAGAACCTTGATGACGGGAGCCGCTACATGGTCGAGCCTGTACCCGAGGAAATAGACACTGATGATCGGGGTCGCCTGGGGGGCCTTTTCGCCCTCGACCGGAAAACCTTTTTTGTACTGCTCTCCCAGGTAACGTCGAAACTGCATGATGTCGGCGGCGAATTTGGCCTTCTGGATCTCGATGACCACGTGTTTCTCTTCGCCGGTGGAGGTTTTTATCAGGGCGGAGAAATCCAGCCGGTACACGGTGAAGGTGCGTTTTTCCAGCGCCACTGCGGTTTCCTGGGGCAGGAGATCCAGGGAAAGTATCTCTTTCTCCAAGATCGTGGAGAGTATCAGAATGGCGATCTCGTTGTTCTGCATCAGGTACTTGAACACGACATCATAGATGGGATTGGCTATCCGCATGGCTCATCTCCTTGCCCGGATATATGTCCGGATAAAAAAATCTTTGCACCCTTTGCGGTTCAAGCTGTCCCGCGGCCAGAAACTACTTGCCGGCAACCGGCGACTGGAAGCCGGCTGATGACCAACATCAGAACAGCGATGCCGATCGCGAGTCGGTTTCCCAGATCTACGAAGGGCGTCGCCCCCTGACGCGGTTGTATCTCGGTTGAAAAGGCGCCGCGTTCGAAAAGGGGTACACGGCCTACGATCTGCCCTCGGTGGTCGAGGATGGCGGAAATCCCGGTGTTGGTGGATCGCAGGAGCCAACGTTCGTTCTCGAGGGCCCGCATGCGTGCCATCTCCAAATGTTGGTGGGGCGCCGACGAGTCACCGAACCAGGCATCGTTGCTGACGTTGATGAGGTAGGCCGCCTCCGGCAGAGCCTCAATTACCTCAGCGGGAAAGACGTCCTCATAGCAGATGGAGGCGCCGGCCAGGCGCTCGCCCACCCGCAGCAGTGGCCGTGGGGCATCGCCCGCGGCGAAATTCGACATGGGGACCGCGAAGGCCAGTGCGATGGGCCCTAGCCAGTCTCGGAAGGGGATGAACTCACCGAAGGGGACCAGGTGGCGCTTGCGGTAGAGATCCTCAACCGTCCCGAGACTAATCAGACCATTGAAGTAGCGGCGCGTTTCGAGATCCATGACCGGAATCCCGATCACCAGCTCAGTGCCCTGTTCCCGTGCCTCCGCTGCGAGTGGCCGGATGAAGCTATCCCGTACCTTATGCAGGAAATCCGGGATCGCCGTCTCCGGCCATAGGATCAGATCGCTGTCCCAGTTCTCCCGGGTGAGCCCCAGGCAGGCGCGCAGGCTGGAGAGGCGCATCTCCGGGTCCCATTTCAGGGACTGCGGGATATTGGCCTGTACCACGGTGGCGCGGAAGCCTGCGCCATCCGGCTCGGTCCACTCGATGCCCTTGAGCACGGTGCCGGCGAGCCAGATCAAGACCATCCCGGCAAGTGCGGCATACCTGACCCGTCCCCGCCGCCGGATCAGGCACCAGAGCAGCCCGGCGCCCAAGGCCAGCACCAGACTAATCCCGTAGACGCCCGCGATCGGTGCCAGACCCGCCAACGGGGCGTCGATCTGGGTATAGCCGATAGCGAGCCAGGGAAAACCCGTGAAGAGCCAGCCCCGTAGCCACTCGGTCAGGACCCAGGCCGCGGGAAACACCAGCAAAGGACCGCTCAGGCGCGCGCTGTTGCTGAGCCTGGCCGTCAAGGCGCCGGCGATCCCATAGTAGAGGGCCATCGCGACCATCAGCAGGGCGGTCATCAGATAGGCCAGCCAGGGGGCCATATTGCCGTACTCGTTCAGGCTGATGCGGATCCAGAAGATACCCAAGCCCGTCAGACCGATCCCGAACCCCCAGCCGATCAGAAAGCCCTGCCGTGGCCTCGACCTGGATAGCAGTTCATAGAAAAGGGCCAGAGACAGAATAGCGACGGGATGGAAGGAAAAGGGCGCGAAGGCGAACACCGCCACACCCCCCGCGGCGGCGGCGAGCAAGACGCGAACGACAAGCGGAAGATCGGAAATCACGGACGGCACGCTGGAAGATCCTGCGGAGGGAAACAAATACCGTTTCTATCAGCCGCGTCCGATGTGGTCAAATCCTCAGCTCCTGAATGAGTTGGCGTGGTTTGAGAGATACGGCGTAACCTAACCCGACGCTCAACCAAGATCCACAAAAAACACGAAACCCTCCGTGTGGCCTGCACGCGCGGACCTCAGCGTATCGCTTTGGTTGGGGGATGGGTATGCTAAGAGGATGTCTAAAAACTAAACCGTTGATTTTCATAGAACCGTACCCGTAGGGTGGGCTGTGCCCACCGGTCAGGCGTCGTATTTGGTGGGCACAGCCCACCCTACAGGTTAGTTAGTTCTTATACAGTCTCTAAGGCTCGTACCGGACCTTTGGAGGGGGTATGTTCCGCAACCGAGACCGAGACAAAGACCGCTGGTCACTGCAAGAGGGAAAGCTCGCGATCCTGCGCACCGCAGCGGACGAGTCCGCGCTCCATGTGCGCGGGCTCTATTTCCGTTTTCTCCTGTTCGCTTCCTATGTGGCGGTCACCATCTTTTCGATCACCGATGAATGGCTCCTAAAGGGAACCAGTGTTCACCTGCCATTGCTCAACGTCAAGCTGCCCCTACTCGGCTTTTATATCTTCATTCCCTGGTTGGTACTGCTCTTCCACGCCCATCTGCTCAATCAATTCTTCCTGCTGTCGCGTAAGCTGCTCAACTTCAATAATGCACTTGGGTTACTACCGCCGGGGGTGGAACGGATTCAGCGGGAGCTGCCCTTTCCCCTGATCTTCAGTCATATGACTGTCGGCACCCACCATCCACGGCTGATCCGGGGGGCATTCAGGACGGCGGTTGTCATCACCATCCTGCTGACCCCCATTGTTCTATTATTGGCCATCCAGTGGAGATTTCTGCCCTATCACAACGCGTGGATTACCCTCATTCACCAACTGGTACTTACCTTCGACCTGCTGCTGTGGATCTTTTGGCCGCGTCTGTCCTCCCGTTCCGAACACTGGCAGATATGGTGGCCCCACTCTAGTACATCATTTCGACTGATATTGCGGGCATAATCCCCTAAGCTGGATGTGCGCCTCCTCCGAGAAATTTGCAATATCAGTCGAAACCGGGTGCTAGGCACCGGCGTGTATTCGGGGAGATTTGGCACTTCGTTCGCCCCGGCTGTTGGCGCCGACGCTGGTACATGTGGGGGATCTTGGGGTCCACCTTCCTGCTGTTCTTTTGGTATCTGGGGCCTGCTGGTTCCACCCGGCAGCGGTATCGAATGGCTGATCGGATACCAACCGTGGCTGGACCAAATTCATCGGAATCTGGAGCTACGCGAACAGACCCTGATGCGCGAGGAACCCCCGGTCGATCTCTTGTCTACCGCCCGTAAGGAGGGTCCCGAATCGGAAGCGAAAGTCTGGCTAGAGGACGGCGAGGCATTGGATCTACACGATCGAGATCTGCGCTACGCTGATTTCTTCGCAAGCAGTCTTTGGGACGCTGACCTCCGGGAGGCAGAGCTGCAAGGTGCGAACCTCAGGTGGGCGAAATTGCAGGGGGCGAGTCTCCGAAATGCGGTGGTCTACGGAACGGATTTCTGGGGCGCGGAGCTCTCGCTCACCGATCTGCGGGGGGTGTGCTCATTACCCGTCGGATGGAAATGTCCGCCGAAGTCAGGACCCCCGTCATGCGAATCGGACTGGAGCCCGTTCTCAGGGATTGAGGAGTTGGAAGCTAAAGGAAAGCCCATGACCTTCCTTTGCGCGCTTGGTTGAACCGCAAAGGGAAAAAACGACGCATCACGCGAATCAATCCGCGAAGATTCGCGTGATTCGTAGTTTCTCTCTGGCTCCCACGCTCCAGCGTGGGAGCAAGGCCAGACGCTCCAGCGTCATGAAACCTTGGCCGCTGGAGCGGCCACACTTGCGTTCCCACGCCGGAGCGTGGGAACGAGCGACAGAGTTATACGCGCTCATCCTGTCCATGTAACTTCGGCGCTGACGCCTTACCCATGAAAGTTGTATATTTGCACAGCACATTCACACGAAATTTATAGGGGAAACTTAGAAATGCCGGAAATCCAAAAAAGTGATGCCAATGAAAAGCGCGGGTTCCTGGAAGATGATTGTGGCAAACAATCTTCGATGCGACTTATGAGCATTATCGCACTTGTTGCGAGTATTGCCTTTGGTTCGATCACGATGTCGAGTGACAAAGGTAGCGGTAAGAATGACCTGTATATCGTAACGGTGTTTTTGATAGTCGCATTTGCGCCGAAGGCCGTGCAAAAATTCGCAAAGGTGAAGCTCCCACCAAAAGGTTAGCCGAAACGATGGGGAGGGCCTTACGACGGAGCCCTAACAGCTAGTCGTATCGCCCATCCTTCCAGCGCCGCAGGACCGTGAAGACCTCCGCGCCGGTGGTCAGCGGCTTGCCGGCTGCGGCCTCGGCGGCGGATCTGACTGCTGGTATTCCGGTGCGCAGAAAGGGATTGGTCGTCAGCTCTTCGCTCAGCCGGGATGGGACGGTCGGCCGACCCAGGGCGCGGAGCTCGGATACCGCCTGCTTCCGGTGGGCGATAGCGGTGCTCTCGGGCTCGACCCGGCCGGCGAACCTCAAGTTGGCCAGGGTGTACTCGTGGGCGCAATAGCAGCGGGTCGCTCCCGGCAGCGCGGCGATGCGCTCCAGGGAAGTGGCGAGCTGGTCGAAGGTGCCGTCGAACACCCGCCCGCAGCCGGCCGCAAACAGGGTGTCGCCGCAGAAGAGGGCACCGGCGCCCAGGTAGGCGATATGGGTCGAGGTGTGGCCCGGTACCTCGAGGATCTGGAACCGCTCGCTGAGATCCGGGAGCTCGACCGTATCGCCCTCGTGGACCACCTGGGTAAGGGCGCGGATCCGCCGGTCCTCAGGGCCGAAGACCCGGACCTTGGGAAACACCGCCCGTAGGGCCTCCACGCCGCCGATGTGGTCGTGATGGTGGTGGGTGACCAGGACGGCACTAAGCTCCAACCCCTGCGCCTCCAAGGCCGCCAGGACGGGCCCCTCATCCCCCGGATCCACCACCGTGGCCTGGGTACTGCCCGAGTCCCTGAGCAGCCAGATGTAGTTGTCGTCGAATGCCGGTATGGGGCTGATATCGAGCATGGATCACGCCTCCTCAGTGTAGATACTCTTCCATAATTCCACCTTGTCACATTTACCGGATAAGCGACCAATTTGCGTTCGTTTGCGGACAACCTTCTGCGTAGATCGATTCACGCGGATTCGCGTGGTTCGTAGTTCCGGCAATCTCATCCGGTGGGCACAGCCCAGTTCCGATGCAAGTCCAATCCACCGCCAGGATGGCGGCACTCCTCGGCGGCGTGCCCATCGAATCCGGTGATGGGGTGATGGGGTGATGGGCACGCTGCGCTGCGTGCATCTCAATAGGCGGCTACGGTGCGGGGACCTCCCCGCAACGGCCGTAACCAAGATCTGCCTGATGGACGCTTGCTTTGCCCAACCTACGAGCTATCCTCCCGGTCGTCAGCCGTGGCCGCGGTGGCCCACCATGAGCGGTAGGCGCCGGCTTGCCGGCGCTGAGCTGGGCACGGGGCCGAATTGCAGGCGGGAGAATTGTAAAGCGCGGGCAAGCCCGCGCCTACCCGCCCCATACCTTGGGCTGACCTGACTGACACCCGCACGATTCCGCCACGGTCATGTTTTCGGGAGGGTCTATACGCACTCGCCCTGGTTCGCTCGCTCACCACACCGCAGATGCGGTTCGCCGCCGGCCCGCCGGGGCGGCCCAACGGCTCGCCACATCCTACGCCCTCGGTGGGGCCTCAAAACTGTTCGCAGTCACGTCGGTTGGGCCAAGCCGTAGATACTCTGTTCCCGTGCCAGTCCAATCTGGCTCCTGATCCGCAAAAATTTACCTCCTAGGTATAAATCAGACTAATCAGCAGCCGTTTCGGTCGGTGTGTAGAAGCGGCGGCTGTCGAAAGT